>Ga0208939_1000394_pt1 | contig 36507 bp, 27 predicted proteins | sample AD_STIC12_MetaG_FD_184437 | JGI IMG/M metagenome (GOLD analysis project Ga0208939, IMG submission 184437) | Active sludge microbial communities of municipal wastewater-treating anaerobic digesters from USA - AD_STIC12_MetaG (SPAdes) (version 2) | ecosystem: Engineered > Bioreactor > Anaerobic >...
CGCCCGCGCCAGCTTCGCGGCCTGCTCCCAGGCCTGGGGCCGGAGCCTGACCGAAGCCCAGCGCCAGCGCTGGGTGGCCGCGGCGCAAACCGTTCCCAGCCGGCCGTCGGTGGGCCAATACGGGCCCCTCAGCGGCCAGCAATTTTATGTCCGCATCAACAGCGTTCTGGACTGCATCGGCCAGCCGCCCGTCAGCGAACCGCCGGCCCCGGTGGTCTTCAGCCCCAATCTGGTCACCGGGTTGGAGATCGTGCAAGACCCGGAAGCCGGGCTGCGGCTGCGGTTGAACGTCGGGGTGGCCACGGAAGACATTATGGTCTTTGGGCAGGCGCCGTGCAGTCCGGGCCGGATGAAGCACCGTCGGGTTTACTACCTGGGCCTGTTGAGTCCGAGCCAGAACGGGCAGAGCGACATCACGGAGCTTTACACCGCCCGGTTTGGGCAACCGGCACCGGGGCAGAAGGTGTTTATCGTCACCAGCCAGACGCGGAACGGCTGGAAGGGGCCGAACTGGATCCACAGCGCCATCGTCCCGCCCTCGTCCACGGCCAAATCTCATCAAGCCACTGAAAAGGCGCCAGTTAAAAAAGCGAAGTCCGCGTCCGCCTCGCCCTCTTCCACCGCTCGCACGACCGTTCTTTCTTCGTCGTCTCAGGCTATGTACAAGGGGAGTACACCGGAGGCGCGGCAGGAGCACATGGAAAATAAACATGAACCCCCTTTGAGCATCCTTGGTACACCCCTTGTACACGGCCTATTGGGAGCCATAGGCTGGCTGGGGAAGCTGGGAAGGGGGTGGGCGCGCGCCTGAGGCGGAATTGTGGCCCTTATTGGCCGAAAGGGGCTAGCCCCTTTTCGGGATGACCTGCGGTTGCCCGGTTGGGCTTTGCGCCTGGCTGCCGGCTGGGGTTATCAGATTTTAGGCAACTCGAAGCCTTTGCGACGAGGGCGCGACCGTAATTGGTTTGCCTCGGCGTCGCCGATGAATTCCTCTTTTCGAGGGTCCCAACGGAGCTTGCGCTGGACCGTGCGGCAGATATTGACGAGATGGCAGAGCGTAGTGGCGCGGTGCCCGGTTTCGGCGTCGGCGTTGGTTGGCTTGCGCGTGCGCATGCAGTTAAAGAAGTTCTCGATGTGGGGGACCGACTCATTGGGTCCTTGCGGCGTCACCGGGGGCGCGTGCTGGCGCAGTTCGGGCGGATCGGCGGTGTAATCGCCGCGGAGAATCTCGATGCGGCCTTTGTCCCCGATAAAGATCGCGCCGAGGTCTTCCAGGTCGCGGTTGGCGCCCTCCAGTTTGACCTGGACGCCATTGGCATAGCGCATGGTAAGTTTGCAGCGCGGACCCGGTTCTTCCGGCCAGATTTCGACCGGGCCGGTGTTATCGGTGCCGAGGGCGCACTGAACCTGGTCGAGGCTGTGGGTGCCCCAGCCGGTGACGCCCCAACACTGGCCGCCGCCGTCGTATTGGACGTATTCGCCCCAGCTATTGTACAACTCCAGGTAGAAGGGGAGGAGTTCGGTCTGATTGCACCACTGGTTCCAATCCAGTTCCGCGGGAAGGTCGTCGGGGGTATCGCGCGGTTGCCAGACGCGGCCGGGGGCGAAGTTGCAGGTGATGACGGTGTGGACTTTGCCGATGGCGCCCTCGCGCACGAGCCGGCTGGCGTGGATGTTGATGGGCATCGAACGCTGCTGGGAGCCGGTCTGGACAATGCGCTTGTATTTGCGGGCGGTTTTGACCAGGACGCGGCCTTCGGCCAGCGTAAGGCTCTGGGGTTTTTCCACGTAGGTATCACAGCCGGCCTGCATCGCGTGGATGCAGATCAACACGCGGGCATGGGTGGTCGTTTCCACAAACACCGCGTCGAGCCGCTCCTTTTCCAGCATTTCGCGGTATTGCTGATAGACGCGCCAGCGGTCGCCCCCCTCCACTTGCTGGGCGGCTTCGCGGATGCGGCCCAGGTGGCAATCGGCCACGGCGATGACATCAGCGCCGGGCAGGGCTTCGTGCTTAAGAATCCAGCGGGCGCGCCCGCCCATGCCGATAATGCCTACCCGGAGCCGGTCGTTGGGGCTGGGGCGGCGTGGCGCGCCGAGGGCTCCCGGCGCCACAATCATCGGAAAACCCAGGGCCAGGGCGGCGGCCGAACAGCGCAGGAATTCGCGCCGGTTCACCGAAGAGGACTTTGAAGCAGAGGCAGTCATAGCTGAGACGGATTTGGTTTCAGGAACGAAGGATTGATTATTCATAGTCGGAGCGGGGGCGAAATTGTTTGAGGCGGAGGTTTTTGAACTGGATCTTCATCGGCGGCCCCGGATGCATCTGGAGGGCCAGCACGCCCTCCCGGACGGCCAGGCCCGCCTGGTGATCCGTCACCTGGCACATGACCACATTGTTAATCTTCAAGGTAATATCCGGGCCGCGCGCGATAATGGCATAGGTGTTCCACTCGCCCATCTTAACCTGCCGGAGCAACGCGGCGCTGAGGGAAAGCCCTTTCCCCGCGGCGCCCTTGCCGGCCATGAGTTTGCGCACGCCGGCAGAGGCGGCGATCGGCGTGATGGTTTTTCGCCCGTCCCGGTCAATGTAGGCCTTCTCGCCGCGCATTACGACGCCGCCGCGGGTATGCTCGAAGAGGCAGCCGGTCCATTGTTCGCCATATTCGATGTCGGCCTGGTAGCCCGAGGTATCCCAATCGGGCAGTTCACGGCTGCGGAACTGGATGCCGGAGTTGCCGCCCGGGCCCTGGAGGCGAAAGTCCAGGCGCAGCTCGAAATCGCCCGGCAGGCCGCCGCGCCACATCAGGTAGTGGGCGCGGGTGCAGGGCTTTTCCGGGGTGCTCTCCGCCGTGATCGCGCCGTCCTCGACGTGCCAGGCCCCCGGCAAGCCTTCCCAGCCGCTCAAGTCCTTTCCGTTGAAAATGGAGACGAACCGCCCCGAGGCCTTCCCCGCCTGACCCAAGGCCGAAAGCGCCGCCGCGAGCAAGAGCACTGCGCCAATAAAGCGGTGGCAAAACTGCATACGCCAGAAACTAAGGCGCGACTTCGCGAAGTCAACCCCGGTTCTTCAGAAAGTTAAATCGCGACGCGGACGCCCGCCCCTGGCGGGCCGGGCCGGCGCGGCGGGCGGCAGAATAACTTTGCCAGGCGAGACGATCCGGGTTATGCCAACGGATATGCTTGCGTTGAACCCGATTCAGCCGCCCTCCCGCCGCCAATTTCTCCGCACGAGCGCCGTCACCGCGCTCGCCGCCGCCCTGCCTGGAAGCGCGTCGGCCCGCGCTTCGAGCCGGCGCGGCACCGTGCGCGACCGGCTGTGGATTTGGGCGCATGACGGGCAGTTCTACAACTGCGAATTTGGGCTGCCCCGCAAGAGCCGCATCACGCCCGTGGAAGGGGCGTTTTACATGGGCGTGCCCAACGTGATGTTCATCCAATACCAGGGGGTGCCCGTGCCGCCTTTCGAGCAGTATTACGTGCCCTTCAAGGCGCTGCGGCGGGTTTTTTGGACGCTGTCCAACAATGCCAACCAAATGCACCGGCTGGGGGCCGAGCAGGAGCATGTCTATCGGCTGGCCGCCGCGAACCCGAACATCCAGGGTCTGCTGCTGGATGATTACCTGATCGGGCCCCTCCAGCCGGCGGCGGGCCGCCAATGGCTGGCGGAAAACAGCCCCGCCTTTCCGGTGACCCTGACCCTGCGGCTGGCGGCGCCGGCCCGGGCCAACACGCTGGAATTGCAGCAGACGGACTGGGAAAGCGGCGATTACCGCACCGCGCGCCTGGAGGTGGACGTGGCCGCCCGGGAGGATGCCTGGGCGCCGGTTGGGCGCTTCGAACTGCCCAATGAACCGGGGGCGCGGCTGCGGGTGCCGCTGCCCCCGGGCGCTCTGGCGGCGGTGCGCGTGCAGATTCTCTCGACCCATGACCCGCAAGGCGCCCGGAGTTGCGGCTTAAACGAGCTTCGCCTGCTGGCGGACGGCCAGCCGCTCGCGCTGGACGGCGCGCAAATTCATGCGAGCAGCCAGTTTCCTGGCCATGAAGCCTTTCACCTGCTGGACAACCGCGCGGCGCCCGGGCAATCCCCCGGCTACGCCGCCCAGGTCGGTTTGGACGATTTGGCGGCGGCGCGGCGGCGAATGGCCGGCCTGGGCCGTCCGCTCGAGCTGGCAGCGGTTGTCTATGCCCACCAGCTTGACCCGGCCATTGCACCCCTGCTGGCGCCGATTGACACGGTGCTGTTCTGGACCTGGCGGGCGGCGGAGCTTCCGGGCCTCGAGGCGAATTTCCGGCGGCTGAAGCAACTGCTGCCGGGCAAGCGGGTGCTGCTGGGGTGCTATATGTGGAACTTCGGCGAGCCGAACGGCCCGATGCCGCTGGCGCAGCTTGCCCGCCAGTGCGACCTGGGCCTGCGCTGGCTGCAAGCCGGGGAGATCGAGGGGCTCATCTTTCTGGGCACCAATATCTGCGATCTGGACCTTGAGGCCGTCGAGTGGACGCGCCGCTGGATCGCAACGCACGGCGACAAACCACTCAAGCGCTGACCGTTTTGCGCCGAAGCGGCCGGCGCCGTTCCCGGGCGGCCGCGCGGCGGCGAGAATAAAAGAGTGGCGCGCGGGCCTGTTTTCTGCTAAGCGAGTACGCGCAGCGATAAACTAACTGCCACAATGAAAATCACCGAAGCTTTGCTGGCCGAACACCTGGTGTTCCACAACATGTTTGATCACGTCGAGGCGGTGGCGCCCAAGCTCAAGACGCTGGCCGAGGTCAAGTCGCTGGCGGCGTTGCTGGAGACGTTGCTAAAGGCGCATTCCGACACGGAGGACGAGTTGTTTATCGGGCCGCTGGAGCATTGTTTCGAGCAGATCGGGCAACGGGACGCGTTTCTCGAAGAACACCAGGAACTGGACGCCTGCCTGGTGCGCATCCGGCGCGTCCGGCAGCTCAAGAAGGCGCGGCAACTGCTCGTGGCGGCGGTGGCCTACTCGCGCGAGCACTTCGACAAGGAAGAACGCATCGTCTTCCCGCTGGCCGAGCGCGTGCTGAGCCACAAGACGCTCACCGCCCTGGGCGATACCTGGGCGGAACAGCGCACGCGCTCCCTCCCGTAAGACGGCGGCCTTTCCGGCTACGCGGCGGCCGGCACCGGCGGCGCGGCGGCGGACGCGGGAACGGCGCGGGGGCCGCCGGGCTCATCCCCGCGCCAGCTGAGGCCCAGGTCTTTGAGCATTTGGAGGTCCTTCGCGACGGGTTGATTGGCCGTGGTGAGGTAGTTGCCGACCATGAGGGCGCTGGCGCCGGCCATGAAGATCCAGCTTTGCAGGTCGCGCAAGTTCACCGCGCGCCCTCCGGCGATGGTGATTTCCGACTGCGGCAGGATGAAGCGGAAGCAGGCGATGATCTGGAGAATCTCCATCGGGGCCAGGGGCGTCAACCCGGCGAACGGCGTGCCGGCGATGGGATTGAGGAAGTTCAGGGGCACCGTGTGCGCGCCCAGTTCCCGCAGCGCGAAGGCCAGGTCGCAGCGGTCCTCCCGGGTTTCCCCCATGCCCAGGATGCCGCCGGAACAAATGCGGATGCCCGCCTGCTTTAAATAGTGAAGGGTGCGCACGCGGTCCTCGTAGGTGTGGGTCGTGCAGACTTGCGAAAAAAAGCGGCGCGAGGTCTCCAGGTTATGGTTGTAGCACTCGCAACCCGCCGCTTTGAGGCGGTCGGCCACTTTTTGGCTGCGAATCATTCCCAGCGAGGCATCCGGCCGCACCTGGCCGGACTGCTTCAGCTCCGTCAGCCGCGCGCACATCTGGTCGAGCGCAGGGCCTTCCCGCAAATCGCGCCACGCCGCCACCAACCCGAGCGCCGCCACGCCCTGAGCCTGGGCTTCCCGGGCCGCTTCCCGCACCTCGTCCGCCTCCAGCAGGGCGTGCCGCGGTGAGTCCGCGGCGTGAACCGCGGACTGGGCGCAAAAACGGCAGTCCTCCGGGCAGCCGCCGGCTTTCACATTGACGATCGAACACAGGCGCACCCGGCGGCCGTGAAAGTGCTCGCGAATACGGTTCGCCCAGACCAGCAGATCGAGCCGATCCTCCGGGCGCGCCAGCGCAAACAGCCACTCGCCCTCCGCCCGGGTGACGCCACCACCGGCCAGGACTCGCTGGCCCAGCTCGGCGATGCGGCGATGCGCGGCCGCGTCAATCAGAGTCACGCTCATGGTTGACAGCCTAGTCACCGGCGCACAGCGGCGCAAGCGGCGAGTGGCGCGGACATTTTGCGCAGGGGTTGAAGCGCGCGGACTAAAGCGAAGCTGTCGGGCGCTGGTTTTGCCCGGGCGGCAGCGGCAGTATCGGCAAGACGATCTCCCGCTTCTCCTCGTCGAATTTGAGCACGATCTGCACTCCCGTCAGTTTGTTTGCCGCACAAAACTCCAGGGCGGCGGTGGAGCTGAGAAAATCCATCGCCCCGAAACTGTCCGGCGTCCACGCGTCCGTGTCTTCATAGTAAAGACCGCTGGCGATTCGCTGCAGAAGTATTCGCATACGCAGAATTCAGTGTTGTCTTCACCGTTGCGGACACCTTCGCCGGTCGCGCGGGAACGCGCTCGCCTTCCCACGCGGCAATCGGCCGAGTCTGCGTTGGGTATTTTGCGCCCGGCGTGATTTCCGGCAAGCCTAAAATCAGGGCGCCGGACCCGCCGCCGGCCGGCTGTGGGGGCGGGCAATTCCGCGCCGGGTCAGCGCATGATGGGGCCTAAAATGTTGCCGCGCGGGACCGGCCCATATCTGCGGCTGTCAACCGAGTTGGCCCGGTTATCGCCCAGAAGGAAATACTGGTCTTTGCCGCACAGGATCAGTTGGTCCTGCGGCTTTAACTCGGGGAACGTCGGCGTTCCCGGAGCGAGGTAGGGTTCCTTGAGTTTGCTCCCGTTGAGATACACCCCCCCGTCCTTCAGGTAGATCGAATCTCCGGGGACGGCGATGATGCGTTTGACGGAGAAGCCGTTATCGCCGGGGTCGCGCACAACCACAATGTCGCTGCGCTGCGGCGGGCGGACGCGATAAAGCCAGCGATTCAGCAGGTAGCGTTGCGAGTCCTGGAGCGTGGGGACCATGCTCCGTCCCACCACGCGGACCGACTGAACGAAGAAGTGGCTGATGGCGAAGTAGCATCCGCCGGCAAGCGCCGCGACCACCAGGTATTGAAAGACCTGCTGGAAAAATGCGCGCCCGCGTGATTGGGCCGGGCGCGAACGCGGCAGCAGCACTGATCCGTTTAATACCGGTCTCGAATCCGTTGTGTGCGTCACCACGCTCATCTATGCCCTCTCAATTTATCGCGCGGGTGCGGGGCCACAAGTCGTGAAAAATACGCAGGGCCGTTGTCGGGTCAATCCCGGGCCGCGGCGGCCCGGGATTCGCCGGCCCCGCCGTGTCCTTTTGTATGGCCTCGGGAACGTGCCCATCGGGCTCAGGTTCGCCGATTTGCGCGTCAGCCCGATCGCCGCGCGCCCATCCCGCCGGGCCGGTCAGCCCAGCAACGGATTCTCGTCGGCAGCCAGAGCTTTCAGCAGATCCGGTTCATCCTCGCTGATTTCCACGAGCGGCTTGAGCCGGGCTTTGCGATGGTAATCAAAGCCCGTGCCGGCGGGAATGATATGCCCCATGATGACGTTTTCCTTGAAGCCGCGCAAATAATCAACCTTGGCGCGCGTGGCTGCCTCCGTCAGCACCCGGGTGGTGTCCTGGAAGGATGCGGCGCTCAGGAAACTTTCTGTTTCCAGCGAGGCTTTGGTAATGCCGAGCAGGACGGGCTGGGCCTCGGCGGCCTGGCCGCCCATCTTCTCGACGCGCGAATTTTCCTCTTCGAACTCGAGCTTGTCCACCTGCTCGCCCCAGAGGAACCCGGTGTCGCCCGGCTCGGTGATGCGCACTTTGCGCAGCATCTGGCGGACGATAATTTCAACGTGCTTGTCGTTGATCGTCACGCCCTGCAACCGGTAAACTTCCTGGACCTCATTGACCAGGTGCTCCTGGAGTTCCTGGGGACCACAGATGTCCAGGATTTCATGGGGGTCCACCGGACCTTCGGTAAGCTGCTGGCCTTTCTTTACGTAATCGCCCTTGAACACAATCACATGTTTGCCGAGCGGAATAAGATGCTCCTCCTGCACCCCGGTTTGCAGGTCTTTGATGATGATGCAACGCTTGCCGCGAACGCTGGGACCGAAGTCCACAATGCCCTCAATCTTGGAAATCTCGGCGGCATCTTTCGGCCGCCGGGCTTCAAAGAGCTCGGCCACGCGCGGCAATCCGCCCGTGATGTCCCGGGTCTTCGAGGTCTTGCGCGGGGTCTTGGCCATCAAGGTGCCCGCGACGATCTTGTCGCCTTCCGCGACGACAACGTGGGCCCCGGAAGGAATCAGATAATTAGCGACCGGCTCGCCCCGGTCATCGCAAATAATGACTTGCGGGTGCAAATCCTCCTTGTGCTCGATAATCACCATGGCCTCCTGGCCGGTGGTTTCGTCCGTTTCCTGCTTCATTGTGACCCCCTCGATGATGTCATGGAATTTGACGCGGCCGGCTTTCTCCGAAAGAATCGGCACGTTGTAGGGATCCCACTGGACGAAGGTCTCGCCCTTCTTGACCTTGCCCCCGTCCCCGACCGAAATGACCGCCCCGATCACCACGGGGTGCTGTTCCAACTCGCGTCCGTCGTTATCAAGGATGGAGACCGAGCCATTCTTGTTAAGGACAATATTGCTGCCGTCTTCCAGGGTCACCAGGCGCAGCTCGTTGTAACGCAAGATGCCATCATGCTTGGCTTTGATCTGGGGCACCTTGAAAACCTGGGAAGCGGTGCCGCCGATATGGAACGTGCGCATGGTGAGCTGGGTGCCCGGCTCCCCGATGGATTGCGCCGCGATAATGCCGGCCGCTTCGCCCAGCTTCACCCGCACGCCCGTGGCCAAATTGCGGCCGTAGCAATAGACGCAGACCCCATGCTTGCTTTCGCAAGTCAACACCGAGCGGATTTTAACCCGTTCCACGCCTGCCGCCTCAATTTGCTGGGCCTTGACTTCGTCAATTTCCTCGTTCGCCTTGACGAGCAATTCCTTCGGTTGCTGCGGGTTGGGATGATCGTCGCAGGCGAAGCGCCCGGCCAGGCGTTCGCTTAGTTTAACGACCTCGTCCTCTCCTTCATAGATGGCCTGCACCCAAATCCCATTGGTCGTGCCACAATCTTCCTCGCGGATAATCACGTCCTGCGCGACATCAACCAGTTTGCGGGTCATGTACCCCGAATCCGCCGTCTTGAGTGCCGTATCGGCCAGCCCCTTGCGGGCGCCGTGGGTCGAGATGAAGTATTCGAGCACGGTAAGCCCCTCGCGGAAGTTGGAGAGAATCGGCTTCTCGATAATATCGCCCGAGGGCTTGGCCATCAAACCGCGCACCCCGGCAAGCTGGCGGACCTGCTGCCGGTTGCCCCGGGCCCCGGAACCCACCATGAGCGACACCGGGTTGTATTCCCCCTTGCCCTGGTTGTGCTCCAGCGTCCGCAGCATGACGTTGGCGATCTGATCCGTGCAGTGCGTCCAGATGTCGATGATCTTGTTGTAGCGCTCGCCCGGAGTTATGATGCCGCGGCGATATTGCTTCTCGACTTCCCGGATCTGCTTCTGGGCACTGTCAATCTCCTGATCTTTTTCCTTGGGAATGATCATGTCGTCAATGCCAATCGAAACCCCGGCATGCGTCGCTTCGCGGAAGCCCAGTTCTTTCAGTTTGTCCAGCATGGTGACCGTCTTGTCATGGCCGCAAATCTTGTAGCACCGCCAGATGAGGTCGCCGAGTTCGTTTTTCTTGACGGCCTTGTTGGGGAAGCCCAATTCCGGGGGCCAGATTTCACTGAAGAAAACCCGGCCCACGGTGGTCTCAATCACCTTCTTGCTGGCATCGCCAAAGGCGGTTTGCTTCCCGTAATCCGGGTTCGCCAGGCGAATCCGCTCGTGCGTCTTGACCGCGCCATCGTTAAACGCGAAGGCGACTTCGGTCTTGGAGCCAAACAGCTTTAGTTGCCGCGCATCTGCCGGCGCCGGAGTTCGCGGCTCGGCCGTCAGGTAGTAGCAGCCCAGGGTGATGTCCTGCGTCGGAGTGATAATCGGGCGGCCGCTGGAGGGGCTGAACATGTTGTTGGGCGCCATCATGAGCAGGCGCGCTTCCAACTGCGCTTCGACCGACAACGGCACGTGCACGGCCATCTGGTCGCCGTCGAAGTCCGCGTTATAGGCCGTGCAAACCAGCGGATGGATGCGGATCGCCTCGCCTTCGATGAGCTGTGGCTCAAACGCCTGGACCGACAACCGGTGCAGGGTCGGCGCGCGATTCAGCAGCACGGGATGGCCGCGCGTCACTTCATCGAGAATATCCCAGACTTCCGTGGTTTGGCGTTCAATCAATTTCTTCGCCGAACGCACGGTATGAACATAGCCCAGTTCCTTGAGCCGGCGGATGATGAAGGGCTCAAACAAGACGAGCGCCATCTTCTTGGGCAATCCGCACTGATGCAGCTTGAGTTCCGGCCCGATCACAATGACGGAGCGGCCGGAATAGTCCACCCGCTTGCCCAGCAGGTTTTGGCGAAAACGCCCGCTCTTGCCTTTGAGCATGTCGCTCAGCGACTTCAGCGCCCGATTGCCCGCTCCCGTTACGGCACGGCCATGGCGCCCATTATCAAACAATGCATCCACGGCCTCCTGCAGCATGCGTTTCTCGTTGCGGATGATCACCTCCGGGGTTTTGAGCTGCAGCAGGTTCTTCAACCGGTTATTGCGATTGATGACGCGGCGATAGAGGTCGTTGAGGTCGGAGGTCGCAAAACGCCCTCCTTCGAGGGGCACCAAGGGGCGCAAATCCGGCGGAATGACGGGCAGCACCGTGAGAATCATCCATTCCGGGCGGCTCTTGGAAGCCTGCAACCCCTGAAGCAGCTTGATGCGCTTAGCAATCTTCTTGCGGATTTGCTTGCTCTTGGTCTCGCCCATGGCCGCCTGGAGTTGGGTAATTTGCTTGCCCAGGTCCACCTTCGCCAGCGCCTCGCGCACGGCTTCCGCCCCCATCTTGGCGACGAACGCCTCCGCGCCATACGTCTCGATCGCCTCGTGGTATTCGTGTTCGCTCAGAAGCTGGTTTTGCTTGAGCGGCGTCGAACCCGGGTCAATGACCACGTAGTCTTCATAGTAAATCACCCGCTCGAGGTTGCGGGCGGTCATATCGAGCACCAGGCCAATCCGGGAAGGCATGCACTTGAAGAACCAGATATGGCAGACCGGCACCGCCAGCTCGATATGCCCCATGCGTTCGCGGCGCACGCGCGCGAGCGTTACCTCCACCCCGCAGCGATCACAAATCACGCCGCGGTGTTTGATGCGCTTGAACTTGCCGCACGAGCATTCCCAATCTTTGACCGGGCCGAAAATGCGCTCGCAAAACAGGCCGCCTTTTTCCGGCTTGAAGGTGCGATAATTGATGGTTTCGGGATTCTTGACTTCCCCTTTGGACCAGGACCGGATGGCGTCAGGCGAGGCTACGCTAATCGCCACGTGTTCAACCTGGTTGACCTTTTCCAAACCGAGCAATTCCCGGGCGCTTTCTTTGGTGCTAATCATACATTCGAAATGGCGGTGATGACTTGGGGTGGAAATACTTAAACGCGGTTCTAGACGGCGGTGAGAGCCCGAATGGGTTCGGACGCATGATCCAGCGGGTTGGAATAACCCACCTTCACATCGAGCCCCAGCGATTGCATTTCTTTCACGAGCACGTTGAAGGATTCCGGAATGCCTGCCTCCAGGCTGTTATCGCCTTTGACGATGTTTTCGTATATTCGCGTGCGGCCCTGGACGTCGTCCGACTTGACCGTCAACAGCTCCTGCAGGGTGTAAGCGGCGCCATAGGCTTCCATAGCCCAGACCTCCATTTCGCCAAAACGCTGGCCGCCGTACTGCGCCTTGCCGCCGAGCGGCTGCTGGGTCACCAGTGAATACGGGCCTACTGCCCGCGCATGTATCTTGTCGGCCACGAGGTGCCCGAGCTTCATCATGTAGATGTATCCCACCACAATCTCCTGGTCGAACGGGATGCCTGTGCGCCCGTCGAAAAGCCGGGCTTTGCCATGCTCCGGCAGCTTGGCCTGTTTCAGGTAACTGCGGATATCCTTTTCTTTTATCCCGTCGAACACCGGGGTGGCAAAATGCAGCCCGAGCAGCTTGGCCGCCCAGCCCAGGTGCGTTTCCAGCAATTGCCCGACATTCATGCGGGAGGGCACGCCGAGGGGGTTCAACACAATATCCACCGGCGTCCCATCGGCCAGGAACGGCATATCCTCTTCCGACATGATCTTGGCGACGACCCCTTTATTGCCGTGGCGGCCGGCCATTTTATCCCCGACCGAAAGCTTGCGTTTCGAGGCAATATAGACTTTGACGGACTTTATGACCCCGCTATCCACGCCTTCGCCGGATTCAGCACGCTCAATTTCTTCATCGTACTGCATCTGCAGGTCGTCAAACTTCTTCTTAAAGCTGCCGATGATCTCATTGATCTTGTTGCGAATCGGCGAGGGGTCAATTTCGATACGATCATAAACCTGCGCCAGTTTGCGCAGCAGCGTTTTGGTGATTTTGCGATTGGCGGGAATAATGACTTCCCCGGTTTCGCTGTTGACAACGTCAAGCGGTATCTTCTCCCCCAGCAGAATATTGCTCAGGGCCTCGGTAAGTTGCTCGCGTAACTCCTCGGTCTTCCGCCGGTATTCCTCTTCGACTTCCCGGGCATGGCGCTTCTCTTCGTTAGCCGAAGTTTTGGCATCGCGGTCTGACTCCTTCTTGGCCGATACTTTTACGTCCATGACGATGCCATAGGTGCCCGAGGGAACCTTGAGCGAAGTATCTTTCACATCGGCGGCCTTTTCGCCGAAAATTGCCCGGAGCAGGCGTTCCTCCGGGGCCAACTCGGTTTCGCTTTTGGGCGTTATCTTCCCGACCAGAATATCTCCCGGTTTTACCTCTGCCCCAAGGCGAATCACCCCATCAGGGCCGAGATTTCGCAGGGCCTCTTCGCCCAGATTGGGAATGTCGCGCGTGATTTCTTCCGGCCCCAGCTTGGTATCACGCGCTCCCACCTCAAACTCATCTATATGAATCGAAGTGAAGATGTCTTCCTTGACGATGCGCTCGCTAACGAGAATGGCATCTTCAAAGTTGTATCCGTTCCACGGCATGAAGGCGACCAGCACGTTGCGCCCCAGAGCCAACTCGCCACCCTGAGTGCAGGGACCATCGGCTATGACCTGCCCTTTCTTAACGGTCTCTCCCTTTTTGACCAGAATCTTCTGATTAATACAGGTGGCGGCGTTGGAACGCATGAACTTGCGGACCGGGTAAACGAAAACACCCTTGTCCGGATCGTGCTTAATCTTCTTCTTGCCTTCGGGCAGTTTGCCGTTTTCGGTGATAATAATCTGCCCGCCGGGGACGGCGGCTACTTTGCCCGCCGCTTCAGCCACAATAACGGCCCGCGAATCCCGGGCGACGCGTTCTTCAAGCCCCGTCGCTACCAGCGGAGCTTCCGTGACCAGCAGGGGCACCGCTTGCCGCTGCATGTTGGACCCCATCAGCGCGCGATTCGCGTCGTCATGCTCCAAAAACGGAATCAAGCTGGCGGCAACGGAAACCAGTTGTTTGGGCGAGACATCCATGTAATCCACCCGGGAAGGTTCGGCATCAATAAAGTCTCCCTTGCCCCGGCAAACAACCCGGTCGGTCGTAAACTTTCCCTTGTCTTCAATGGGCGTATTCGCCTGCGCAATAACAAAGGACTCCTCGCGGTCCGCCGTAAGGTAGTCCAATTGATTGGTAACACGTCCCCCTTCGACTTTTCGATAGGGAGTCTCCAGAAACCCGAAGTCGTTGATGCGGGCAAATGTTGCCAGGGAAGCGATCAAACCGATGTTCGGCCCTTCCGGCGTCTCCACGGGACATATACGCCCGTAATGCGACGGGTGCACGTCGCGCACCTCAAACCCTGCCCGATCCCGCGAAAGCCCCCCGGGTCCAAGGGCGGACAGCCGCCGTTTGTGCGTCAACTCCGCCAGCGGGTTGATTTGATCCATGAACTGAGAAAGCTGGCTGCGGCCAAAGAAATCGCGGATGACCGCCGAGAGTGCTTTGGGATTGATGAGCTTCTGGGGCGACATGGCTTCCACCCCCTGATCAAACAGGGTCATCCGCTCTTTGACCAGGCGCTCCGTGCGGGCCAAACCCACCCGGCACTGGTTGGCGAGCAACTCCCCTACCGTGCGCACCCGCCGACTGCCCAGGTGATCAATGTCATCCAGGCTGCCCTCGCCCTTCTTCAGGCGCAAAAGGTATTTTGTCGCCGCCACAAGATCCGCCTTGGTAAGGATGCGTGAGTCCCCGCCTTTGATGCCCAGCTTCTGGTTAATCTTGTAGCGCCCCACGCGGCCCAAATCATAGCGCTTGGGATCGAAGAACAATCGTTTGATCAGGGCCCGGGCATTCGCTGTCGTGGGCGGGTCGCCCGGTCGCAGGCGGCGGTAAATGTCTTTAAGCCCCTCCTCCTCGTTCTTGGCGGGATCCTTTTTCATGCATTTGATGATAATCCCGTCGTCCTGAGTCGTATCCACGACCCTGATTTTGCTGACCCCCAGTTCGGCTATCTGCCTGACGACCGCTTTGGACAGCGGCTCAAAAGCACGCGCGATCACCAATCCTTCCGCTTGGTCAACCGCATCTTCAATCAGCACTTTGTTGGCCAGGTCGTCGCGCTTTTCGGCCTCCTTAACACTGAACTCCTCAATCTCGTAAAACAGCTTCAGGATCTCTTCGTCCGTGCCCCGATTCTTGTCCTGGTTGTCTTTGCCCCTGCCTTCGCCATCCAGGAAGGCCAGGGCGCGAAACAGGGTGGTCGTCAGGAACTTCCGCCGGCGTTTCTTGCGGTCCAGGTAAACGTAAAGCAAATCGCTGGTGTCAAACTGGGCTTCGTACCATGAGCCGCGGTCAGGGATGATGCGGAAAGAATGAAGGGTTTTTCCATTGGGATGCAGCGTCGCCTCAAAGGCCAGGCCGGGGGACCGGTGCAACTGGCTGACAATAACGCGCTCGGCGCCATTGATTACAAAGGTGCCCTGCGGAGTCATCAGGGGCAATTCCCCCATGAACACCTTCTCCTCTTTGACGGTTCTTTCCTCCTTGAGCTGGAAAGTGACGTACAGGGGCGCGCCATAGGTCAAGCCCTCCCGCAAACATTCCAGCCAGTCCACTTTGGGTTCTCCTATTTCATAGGAATGAAAATCCAGAACGCACTTTCCATCGTAGCTTTCGATGGGAAACACTTCCGTGAAAACGGCCTGCAGCCCCAGGTTTTCCCGCTTCGAGGGAGCGACACCGGCCTGGAGAAAATCCCGGTACGAGTTGGTCTGCAATTCGATCAGATTGGGCGGGGCGATTATTTCTTTGATCTTGCCGGAATTGATTCGTTGACTTGCTCGCGTTGACATTGGGCCCTTTAATAAATGGCGGGCGGCAGCGCCACGCCGTTGGTTACAGCTAAACAACACAAGGCAAGAACGCAGCGTTCACGCGCGAACTTGCCGAAACTCATACCGCCTGAGGCGGCCTGGCTGACAATCTGTCGGCTAATCTAAAACTTTCGTTATTCGGTCAAAACCAACCGGAGGGGGCGGCGGCGTCAAACCGCCGCCCCGACAAGGAACGACCGGTTACTTCAATTCAACCTTGGCGCCGGCGTCTTCCAGCTTCTTCTTGGCGGCATCGGCCTCAGCCTTGCTGGCACCCTCCAGCACCGTCTTGGGCGCGCCCTCGACCAGGGCCTTGGCTTCCGCCAGCCCAAGACCGGCTTTAACCTCGCGCACCGCCTTGATCACCGAAATCTTCTTGTCCGCCGCCACTGCAGTCAAAATAACATCAAACTGCGTCTGGGCTTCCGCAGCTGGCGCTGCCGCCCCGGCTCCCGGAGCCGCGGCTGCGACCGCCACCGGCGCGGCGGCCGAAACGCCCCACTTGGTTTCAAGTTCCTTCACCAGATCGGCGATCTCGATCACCGTCGCATTACTCAACTCTTCTACGATTTTTGCTTTATCTAGAGCCATGGTTACCTTTCATCTCGTCTCGTCGTCCCCCGCCTTTCCGGGTGAATTAAGCGCATTGTCTATCCGCCGACGATTTACGTTTTGTTTGTTTGTTCCCACTCCCCGACGGCTTAAATCGGGGAAGTGAAATCTGTTTTACCGTCAATTCGCCGCCGGCTTGGCGGCCTCCGCCTGCTGATCCGCCCGGGCTTGCAGAATCCGCGCCATCTGCTCGGCGGGAGTGTTCAACAGCCTGACCAGGGTGGTGGCCGGGGCGTTAAACAAAGCAAGCAATTTGGCCCGCAGCACCTCCAGCGAGGGCAAATCCGCCAGCATCATGATCTCCGGCTGCTCAAGCCGCTGGTTGTTCAAATAGCCAAATTGCACCTTCAGGCGGTCCAGTTCCGTCCCAAAAGTTTTAACAACCTTGGCCGCGGTGGAAATATCGCGCTGCCCGGTTACCACAGCCAGTTGCCCGCTCAGGCTACCGTTTAAATCGCCCACACCGGCTTCCCGGGCGGCCTCACGGAACACGGAGTTCTTCACCACATGAATTTCCGCGCCAGCCGCACTCAGCCGTTTGCGCAGTTCGATCAACTGGACAACCTTAAGGCCCTTATAATTGACCACGATAAAGAACGGCGAAGCGTTCAACCGCGCCAGGTATTCTTTCGTCAGGTTTTGCTTTTCGGGACGCATATGCTTTTAAACTTGTTAAGCCCCCTGGGCGATAATACCACTCACACCGCGAATTCCTTCAGGTCCAGCCGCACGGGCGGACTCATGGTTCCCGAGAGCGTGCAGGTTTTAATATACGTGCCTTTGACGCTCTGCGGCCGGGCTTTGGCCACCGCATCAATGACCGCGCGCACATTCTCTTCAATCTGGGTCGCCGCAAACGCCAACTTCCCAACCGGCACATGGATATTGCCCGCCTTGTCAACTTTGAACTCCACGCGCCCCGCCTTGACCTCCTTGACCGCGCGCGCCGTGTCCTCCGTCACCGTCCCCGTCTTGGGGTTGGGCATGAGGCCGCGGGGGCCCAGCACCTTGCCCAGCTTGCGCACTTCGCCCATCGCTTCCGGCGTGGCCACGGCTACGTCAAAATCCGTCCACCCCTCCTGGCACTTCTTGAGCATATCCTCAAAGCCCACATATTCAGCGCCAGCACTTTTGGCCGCCTCAGCCGCCGGCCCGCTCTTGGCAAAAACCAGCACGCGGACGGTCTTGCCGCTGCCGTGCGGCAACGGCACCGTGCCACGGACCATCTGGTCGGATTGCTTGGGGTCAACCCCCAGGCAAAACGCCAGTTCCACGGTTTCATTAAACTTGGCTTTGGGAAACTTAGCCAGAACCTCAACCGCATCTTTCAGCGGGTAAGTCTTCCGGACATCCACTAATTCGAGTGCTTTGCGATAACGTTTACTTGGCATTTAGTCTGGTGCGGTGCAAACGAGCCTGCGCTCTCCCGCGGTTATTCAAATGAACAAATTTCTACTTTACTCAACCGACAACCTCAATCCCCATGCTGCGCGCCGTCCCGGCCACAACACGAAACGCCGCTTCTTCAGAGGTGGCATTCATATCCTTCAGCTTGATCTTCACGATATCCAGGACCTGCTTGCGCGTCACTTTGCCGACCTTTTCCTTGTTGGGTTCCTTGGAACCAGCGGTAATCCCCGCCGCTTTCTTGAGCAGAACCGCTGCCGGCGGCGACTTGGTGATAAACGTAAAGGACTTATCCTGATAAACCGTAATGACCACCGGAATAATCGTACCGGTCTGGTCCCGGGTCTTGGCATTATACTCTTTGCAGAAGGCCATGATATTGACCCCGTGCTGTCCCAGGGCCGGCCCGACCGGCGGCGCGGGATTGGCCTGCCCGGCCGGGATCTGCAACTTAATGACTCCAGTAATCTTCTTTGCCATAATCTTTATTTGGTCTGGCGGACATCGCGGAGCGCGCCCGCCAAGCGGTCAACCCGCCCGGCCGCACTCCGTTCTGGTATCACCCTTTTTCCACCTGCCAGTACTCCAGTTCGACGGGCGTGTTCCGCCCAAAAATGTTAACCGTCACTTTCAACTTGCCCCGTTCCGGCTCGATTTCCTCGATCAAGCCGCTGAAATTCAGGAAGGGCCCATTATTAATCTTCACCGTCTCCCCTACTTCAAAGCTGACCTTCGGCTTCTCATACTCCTCCGAAGCGGAGATCTGCTTTTTAATGGCCTCGACTTCCTCCGCCGGGGTCGGGGCGGGCGGTTCGCCGCCTACAAAGCCGATAACTCCCGGCGTATCCTGGATAAAATACCACGGCTTCTCGACAATTTGCTTGTTTTCATCGAGCAGCACCATGTCCACAAACACATACCCCGGCCAGAGTTTGCGGGAGGAAACCGTCTTCTTCTGGTTCCGCACTTCCACCACTTTCTCCATGGGCACCAGCACCTCTTTTATGTAATCACCCATCTCCTCCGCCTTGAGGCGCTTCTCGATGCTCTCCTTGACCTTCTGCTCCTGGCCGGCGAGCGTATGGATGATAAACCACTGACTTCGCATGGCCTCAGAGCTTGAAGAACATGAACAGCCGGAAAAATACCTGGTCCACCAGCACGATGAACGTGCCCAGCAACACAATCGAAATGGTGATGACCACGGTTGACCCCTTAAGCTCCCCCCACGTCGGCCAGGTGCACTTGCGCAATTCCTCGCGCGTCTGCTGTACATAGTTGGTCAACTGCAATAAATACCCCTTCCGCCAGCAATACGCAAAGGCGGCTCCAATGATCACAGCCCATATCAGCAGTGTTATCATACTACGTTATTCAAAATCTTATCATGTCCTGGCGGAGAGGGAGGGATTCGAACCCCCGTCGGCGGTTAAGCCGAAGCGGTTTTCAAGACCGCCGCGATAGACCACTCTGCCACCTCTCCGGTTCCATCACTTGGCAGGGCGGGAGGGACTCGAACCCCCAACCGACGGTTTTGGAGACCGCTACTCTACCAATTGAGCTACCGCCCTACGGCCACCAAGTGTTGTCTTGTTTCACCCGGGAACCATGGCAGCGGGGGCCTCGCCCCCCGCTTTTCCAATATTCTTCTCCGCCCGGCTACTCAATTACTTCCGACACCCGCCCCGCGCCAATGGTCCGGCCGCCCTCGCGAATCGCAAACCGCTGCAGCTTTTCCATGGCCACCGGCGCGATCACTTTCACTTCAACGGATACATTGTCACCCGGCATGACCATTTCCACCCCTTCCGGCAGGGACACCGTTCCGGTCACGTCCGTCGTCCGGAAGTAAAACTGCGGGCGATAATTGGTGAAGAACGGCGTGTGCCGTCCGCCTTCTTCCTTGGATAGCACGTACACCTCCGCCTTGAAGTGCGTATGCGGCGTGATGGACCCCGGCTTGGCCAGCACCATCCCCCGCTCCACCTCGTCCTTCTTCGTGCCGCGCAGCAGCACCCCAACGTTGTCACCGGCGGTCGCCGAATCCAGCAGCTTGCGGAACATTTCAATATCCGTCGCCACAGTCTTCCGGGTTGCCTTCAGCCCGACGATTTCAACATCGTCCATGCGCTTGAGTTGGCCGCGCTCCACCCGTCCGGTCACGACCGTGCCGCGACCTTCAATATTGAACACGTCTTCAATACACATCAGGAACGGCTTATCCACTTCCCGGGTCGGCAGCGGAATGAAGGCATCAATCGCTTCCATCAGTTCCTGGATGGACTTCTCGCCCTCTGGATCACCGGCCAGCGCCTTCTTGGAACTGCCGCGCACCACCGGGGTCTTGTCCCCGGGAAACTCATACTTGGTCAGCAGGTCGCGCACTTCCAACTCCACCAGATCCAGCAATTCGGGATCGTCCACCAGGTCCACCTTGTTCAGATAAACGACAATCGCCGGCACCCCCACCTGGCGCGCCAGCAGAACGTGCTCTTTGGTCTGGGGCATCGGGCCTTCCGCAGCATCCACCACCAGAATGGCCCCGTCCATCTGCGCCGCGCCGGTAATCATGTTCTTAATGAAATCGGCGTGCCCCGGGCAATCAATATGCGCGTAATGCCGGTTATCGCTCTGATACTCCACGTGCGAAACGGCAATCGTCACCGTCTTGGTTTCGTCGCGCACCGTGCCGCCTTTGGTGATATCCGCGTAGGAAATCGGGGTCGCCAGCCCTTTTTTGGACTGAGTTTGTACAATCGCCGCCGTTAACGTAGATTTACCATGGTCAATGTGCCCGATAGTTCCGACGTTGACGTGCGGTTTCGTTCGTTGAAATTGCTCTTTGGCCATTGTTGTCTCCTGATCTTATTGTTGACTCTGTCTATTTCTGTTATTACGCCGTTCGTCCTGGCGACTATACTTTTCTTGCAATGTTCTACTACTCGTCTTCTACTGGCTTGCGTCTCGCGACACAAAACTGGAGCCCATGATCAGGATTGAACTGATGACCTCGTCCTTACCAAGGACGCGCTCTACCAACTGAGCTACATGGGCAGCAACCAATTCAAATCAAATATTTCATCCCGATACCAAAAACGACAAAAACCCCACTGTCCCGCTTTCCCTTTCGAAAAAGGCCGGGATACCAAGGTTTTCGACATTTTAAGGCCCGATAACTGACACAGACTACGAAACCCTCAACCCCCTGTCAACGGGTTTCCAACTTTTTTTTCATTTTTATTTTCCGGGCATTTCCCCCTCCCCAATGGCCACTTTCACCGCCGGCCCCGGAGATCCCGCCAGCGCCCTCAAGCCTCCCCCAGCAACTCCAATATCTCCCGGGGCTTTTGAACCAGGGCCTGCGCCCCTTCGCGCTGCAATTCCGAGCGATCCCGAAATCCCCACAGCACCCCCACCGCAAACATCCCCGCCGACCGTGCCGTCTGCATATCCACGCCCGAATCCCCCACATAAAGACATTCCGCCGCCGTAACCCCCAGCCTCCGGGCGATCTCACGCGCACTGGCCGGGTCGGGTTTGCGCGGAAACGCCTCGCTCGCTCCCATAACCTCCGCAAAGTCCCGGCCGGGAAAAAATGCGCGCACGCACTGCCGGGTAAAAACATCCGGCTTGTTCGACAACACCGCCAGCTTGAGCCCGCGGGCCGCCAGCGCTTCAAGCAATCCGGCCACTCCGGCATACGGCTTCGTCTTGACATTCCAGTTCCGCGCGTATTCCTGCTGGTAAGCCTCGATACACGCTTGCACCATCGCCGGATCCGGATTTGGTTGAGGCACGGCCCGCGCGATCAGACGCGCCACACCCTCTCCGACAAACTCCCGATACCGCGAAATCGGATGCGCCGGGAAACCCCGGCTCACCAGAACCCGGTTGGCCGCATCGCCAATGTCCTCCAGCGTGTCGAGCAATGTCCCATCCAAATCGAAAATAACTGCGTGTATCGGTGAGGGAAGCCTCATATCTCAAATCAAACCCAATCCCGGCAAAACCAGGCGCGTTTGAACCGGCGCGTCATTCTGCGGCGCGGCGCTTCTTCTGGCCCCGGGTCGCGACTCCGTAGCCTTGGGCAATATCCCGGCGGCAACGCTGCTCCGTTACCTCGGGATCTTCGCCAATTTCCCTGACCAGCGCGGCGTGCAACTGCTCAACCCGCGCCTTTTGCTTCGGGTGCAATGCCAGGTTGCGGAACTCGCCCGGGTCGACCTGGAGATCGTAAAGCTCGCGTTGGGCCGGATGCCGCGCGTCCGGCGCCGCGTGATAAACATATTTATATTGACCCGCGCGGATCATGGCGTAGCCGGAAGCAACATGGTGCGCATAATACTCGCTCACTGCACGGTCTTTCCAGGGCGCTCCCCCGTTCGCCAACACCGGCGCCAGCGAGTTTCCGTTCCAATCCGCCGGCGTCCGGGCCCCGCCCAGGTCGGCAATCGTTTGCACCACATCCACCAGCGAGCAAACCCCGGCGCGGCGCTGGCCGCCGGGCCAACGCTCCGGCCAGGACACGATTAACGGCACTCGAGCCGCCGAATCATACACGCAATTCTTCCACCAAAGCCCGTGCTCGCCCATGTTTTCGCCGTGGTCCGCCGTATAAATCACCACCGTGTTGCTGGCTGCGGCGCTCGCCGCCAGAGCCTTCAGCACCTTCCCTACCTCCGCGTCCATCCACTCCGTCAGGCCGTAGTACAACTCGCGCCCTTTCCGCACCAGCTCCGGCGGCACGTTTTCATAATGAAACCCCACCCGCAGGTGCTGGTAGTTTAACGGCAAGCCGGCGAGAAACCCCTCCGGGATTTCCGGCAGCGGAACTTTTCCCCGATACTGCGCCCAATACGGCTCCGGCACGATCAACGGAAAATGCGGCGCCAGGTAGCCCACCAGCAGAAAAAACGGCTTGCCTCCCGGCTGGCGTTGCCGAAGAAACTCCCGGGCCCCGGCCGTCACCGCCTGGTCATGCTTCATGGGACCGGAGGCCTCCCCCGTGCGAAAATCCTGGAAACGATCCGAATACCCCGGCGCGGATTGCAACTCGTCCGCCGGCCGCCGCCGCCCCAGCCCCGTCATCTGCGACCGGTTCATGTTGCCGCCGGTCTCAGTAAAACCATAACGGCAAGCGGCGTCGTAATGCATCTTGCCGCAGAGAAACGTCTCGTAGCCCGCCGCCTGCAGCACCCGCGGCAACGAGGGCGAATCCGCCGGCGCCCGGCAGTGGTTGTTCCACGCCCCGATGCGCGAGATATATTTGCCCGTGGTAAAGGACTGCCGCGAAGGCACGCACAACGGCGAGTTGCAATAGCAGTTCTCAAACACCACCCCTCGCGCCGCCAGGCGATCCAGATTCGGCGTGCGCACAATCGGGTTGCCGTAGCACCCCAGCACGGATGCGTTGTGCTCATCGCTCATGATAACCAGAATGTTCGGCGGCTTCGGCCGCTCGGCGGGCGCGCCGCTGGCGCACTGGCCCGCCGCCAGCAGCAGCAGCACCCCCGTCCATCGCATCCCGCCGAACCACCGGCCCGCGAACTTGCAGCCGTCCCGGAATCCCGGCGCTGACCCATCCATCTTCATACCGCGCCAGCGTGCCAGCCCGCCCCGCCGACGGCAAGCTCCGCCGCCGCTCCCGGCCAGACGCCCGCAGCACCCTACATTAACGCCGTGCTGAAATAGCGCTCCGCGCGGTCGGGCAGGATGGTGGCGATATTCCCGCCAAGGCGCCGCGCCAGTTGCCGCGCCGCCCACACGTTCGCCCCGGAAGAAATTCCCACCAGCAACCCGTGATCGCGCCCCAGCCCGCGCGTCGTTTCTATCGCATCCTCATCGCTCACCTCAATCACCTCATCCACCAGCTTCACATCGAGCACGGCGGGAATAAAACCGTCGCCGATACCCTGAATCTGATGCAATCCCGGCTCATGACCAAGCAGGGCGGAGACATTCCGGGGCTCGACCGCCACAATGCGAACCTCCGGCTTGCGCTCGCGGAGAAACTGGCCGACGCCTTGCAGCGTCCCCCCGCTCCCCACGCCCGCCACAAACGCCGCAATATCGCCGTTCATCTGCCGCCACAATTCATGCGCCGTCTCCTCGTAATGCACGCGCGGATTATCCGGGTTTTCAAACTGCTGCGGCACAAACACCCGCGCCTCCTCGGCCTGCATCCGCCGCACCTGCTCGACCGCCCCGCCAATCCCGGCCGCCGCGGGCGTGAGCACCAGCTCGCCCCCCAGGCTGCGAATCAGCTTCTTGCGCTCCTCGCTCATATTCTCCGGCATCACAATCCGGACTTGATACCCCTTGAGCCGCCCCACCAGCGCGATCCCGATGCCCGTGTTGCCGGAAGTTGGCTCGACAATGATGGAATCGGGCCGCAGCCGGCGATCGCGCTCCGCCCCCTCAATCATGGCCAGGGCAACGCGATCCTTGATACTCCCGCCCGGGTTCAGAAACTCCGCCTTGGCAAAGATAAACTCGCCGTTCAAACGCACCAACGGCGTGCGCCCAATCAAATCCAGAATATTATCAGTCAGCATGAAACCAGCGCGGATTCTTGGCCCTGCCCGCGCCGGGAGCAAGCCCGAACCCATCCCGGCGTCTGATCCTGCCGCCGTGAACACTCCACCTCAACCCGAACGGCAGCCGCCGAAAGCACCCGCCCCGCGACGGCCTTGGACAGCGGTCGCGCGGCACGGTCGAAAGCCAGCCCGAGGCGGCGTTATGCTTTTGACCGCCAACCAGCGTGCGGCAGAGCTTCTCGAAGGTGCCCCGGGTTGACGCGCCTTTGCCGAACCGTCCCACACTCAAAGCGCCCAAACATGCCGCCGCAGTTCCCGGGACGACAATCCCTTCACCCTCAAAACCTGCCCAACCCTCCATGGGCTTCCGTAAAAAGCCAAATCTTTTCCCCCTCATCCACGAAACTTAGGCCCGAGAACAAAAGACCCTGATGCGGCTCGCGAACACTTGCCATTTGACCTTTTCCGGCGTACCTGACAGCTTTTAGCGGTCGCTATGCCGTCGCCATTGAAAATCTCGGTCGTCACGCCCAGCTTTAACAGCATTCACACGATTCGCGCTACGATCGAGAGTGTCGCGCAGCAGGATTACCCTCACGTCGAGCACCTCGTAATGGATGGCGGCTCGACGGATGGCACCCTCGAAATCCTCAAAGCCTATCCCCGCCTCCTCTGGGTTTCGGAGAAGGACGAAGGCCATTATCACGCGATGGACAAAGGAACACGCCAGGCTTCCGGAGACGTCGTCGCCATCCTCAACGCGGACGATTGCTACCGGCCCGGAGTGTTGCGGGAAGTCGCGGCGGCTTTTGAAGCGCATCCCGACTGGGATGCCTTGTTTGGCAACATCGTGTTCGTGGACGGCGAGGGCCGGGAGATTTTTCGGCGCGAGGAGGCGAAGTTTGACCCGCAGATCGTCCGCTTCGGGCACAACATGGTCAATCACCAGGCCCTGTTTCTCAAGCGAGCGGTTTATCTGCGGCTCGGCGGCTATCGCTACCGGGAGTTCAAGAACTGCTGCGACTACGAATATGTGATGCGGTTAATCCGCGCCGGTTGCCGCATCGGCCATATCCCCGTGTATATCGTCAATTACCGCTACCACGATCACGGCCAGTCCGCCGACTTGCGGGTGCGGGCCAACATGGCCCGGGAGTCCGCCATCATCCGCAAGGAATACGGCATGCCCGGCGGGGTTGTCGGCAAAGCCTTGCAGACCTACGCCCGGTTCAAACGCCAGCTCGAAAAGCTTTTTATCCTCGGGAAATGCGACCTGATTCCCGGCGGGCGGCATCTCAAACGGCACCTCCGGGCCAAAACCTCATTCTCCTCCAATATCGGGGTGGATAAGCTTTAGGTAGGTCTCCTCCAGCAACTGCCGCTTGGCGTCCCACCCGAACCGGGCTTCCGCGCGCGCGCGCGCCGCCCGGGCCAGGCGGGTGCGCAAAGCCGGCTCCCGCTGCAGCCGGGCCAGCGCCGCCGCAAAGGCCCCAACCGCCGCCTCCGGCGTTGAGACCGGAACCTTTATTCCCGAAGTTTCATCCACCATCTCCCCCGGCCCGGCCCAGTCCAGGCAGATGACCGGCACCCCGCGCGCCATGGCTTCGAGCAGGGCCGAGCCGCCGCTGTCGCGCAAGGCCGGAAATACGAGCACGTCGGCCCGGGCATAAAAAGCGTCGAGCTGCGCGCGCGGCACTTTGCCGGCAAACCGGACATTGGCCGCCAGCCCCAGCTCCGCCGCCCGCCGTTTCCAGTGCGCCAGCGCCGGGCCGTCCCCGACTACCGTCAGCTCATAATCCCCCAGCCGCGCCTGCAGCAACGCCTCCAACACCAGCGGAATGGCGCGGGTGGGCACGCAATTACCCACGTAAAGCATCCGAAACGCGGCCCCCCCGGCGGCAGCTTCGGCGGGGGGGCAAACCCATTGCTGATCTTCGGGGCGCAAAGCATTCGGAGAAACAATCCGGCACTTGGCCCGGAAGCGGAGCGGCAGAAAGTCGAGCGTCGTGCGATTCGATATATAAAGCACGGAGGCCTGCCGCAGCGAACGCTGGATGGCAGGGGTCTGCAGCCAAAAGCGGTTCACCAGAGTCCGCCCCTTTTCGGTCCATCTTGCCGGCCCGAGGTAACGCCCAAATCCGGGCGGCACATGTTCGCCGCCGGCAATCGGTCCCCAAACCGATGGAATGCCCAGCCCCGCCGCCAGAAAGGGCACCCGGAAAGTGTGGAAGGTGGTCTGATGCACCAAGGAAAGCTTCTTTTCCCGGTTCAGCGCGCGGGCCAGCCGCGCCACCCGCTTCTGCCAGGCCAGCTTGCGCGACCAGCTCGCCCACCCCCGGTCGGCCAGCGACCGCAGCCACTCCGGCACGTCAATGAAATGCGGCGCGATGCCCGCCGCGCGGGAGCTTTCCTCCACGGCGGCACGCGCCTTGGGGGTGGTCACCAACTCCACCTCGTAACTGCGCGAGGCCTGTTCCGCCCACCCCCACCCCAGCCAGTGCTCGCCGCTGCCGCGGGGATCGCACGCATAGGCGATCATTAACACGCGCAGTCTCATTCAGGGGGCACGCCCGATGACATGGATATCCGAACACAAGGAAGGAAAGAACCGGAGCAATGCGTCCGACCCTGCGGCGATACCGCCTACCAAGGCCGTCGGCAGAAAATTGAGGGCCTTGCTCTTGCGGCCGATGAAGTTTCGGCCATAGGTCGCTACGACCTGCAAACCATTCCATTCGATCAATTGCTGCAAATCCCGGATGACTGGCTCACGGACGTGGCCGCGATAGACAGGATCCCCTCCTTCGTACCAGTCTCGCAGCAGAGGAAAGTTGTTTCGACCGAACAGGACGAAAAGTCGTTTACGCAAATTCACCGCGTTGGGGGTGACCAGAACCAACAAACCACCAGGCTTGAGCACGCGCACGATCTCTCGGAACAGGCGTTTGGGCGAATGATGCCAATGTTCCAGACTGTGGAAGCAGGTTATTACGTCCACGTCCTTATCCGACAGTGGCAGCGCCTGTTCCAAGAAATTCTCCCGAACAACGGTTACGCCCATCTCCCTCTCGAAAGCCTCCAGTAATGGAACCTCTTGGCCGCGCTGATCTACTTCCACGCCCCCGCCGCCCCCAAAATCATCCACCAAGGTTACCCTCATACCGTGCGCCCGGCACAATGGACCAAAAATCGAAAGCCCAGCCCCCAGGTCCACAAGATGTTTTCCCGACTTCAACGCTCCATGGCGGGCTAGCATCTCGAGGTAGAACTCGTTGCGAGTGTCCAAATAGGGTGCCAGCGGATGCTTTGCTAAAATCGGCTTTAGCGTCTTCTCATAAAGCTCCCAACAACGCTTCCGATTAAACTCATTTCTCATAAATATCCTAGGATTCGTGGTTTTGCAGTTGCACCGCCGCTGTTTTTCCGTCCAGCATGGCATCTTTCATTACTGATAGTGATAGGAAACCATTTTTTACGCGCTCGCACATACTCAGAACTGCGCGGGTGAGGAAGAATTGGTTTTCGTGCTCGCCTAGCATGTATCGACTCTATCGGGAGCTTAGTTGGGCGTCAACGCGTTTATTTACGGCAATTTTTATGACCCGGGAACCGGCGAGGGCCAGTCTTAGGCGTGGAGAGTATCGCGCGGGGCTGGGTTCGAACTCCGATCGCCCAGGCGCGGGCGCTCTCTCGTCCAAGCCGTCTACAGCAGCGGCGGCACATTTCAATCCGTGAGCACGTTCCGTAGTCGGGCATTAGGTCCACATCCGCGCAGATTCGTAGGTGTATGACTTCGGCACCCGCAGGAGGCAGTCTGGCAGGCGGGTCGTGCCCGGCGGGGTTGTCGGCAAAGCCTTGCAGACCTACGCCCGGTTCAAACGCCAGCTCGAAAAGCTTTTTATCCTCGGGAAATGCGACCTGATTCCCGGCGGGCGGCATCTCAAACGGCACCTCCGGGCCAAAACCTCATTCTCCTCCAATATCGGGGTGGATAAGCTTTAGGTAGGTCTCCTCCAGCAACTGCCGCTTGGCGTCCCACCCGAACCGGGCTTCCGCGCGCGCGCGCGCCGCCCGGGCCAGGCGGGTGCGCAAAGCCGGCTCCCGCTGCAGCCGGGCCAGCGCCGCCGCAAAGGCCCCAACCGCCGCCTCCGGCGTTGAGACCGGAACCTTTATTCCCGAAGTTTCATCCACCATCTCCCCCGGCCCGGCCCAGTCCAGGCAGATGACCGGCACCCCGCGCGCCATGGCTTCGAGCAGGGCCGAGCCGCCGCTGTCGCGCAAGGCCGGAAATACGAGCACGTCGGCCCGGGCATAAAAAGCGTCGAGCTGCGCGCGCGGCACTTTGCCGGCAAACCGGACATTGGCCGCCAGCCCCAGCTCCGCCGCCCGCCGTTTCCAGTGCGCCAGCGCCGGGCCGTCCCCGACTACCGTCAGCTCATAATCCCCCAGCCGCGCCTGCAGCAACGCCTCCAACACCAGCGGAATGGCGCGGGTGGGCACGCAATTACCCACGTAAAGCATCCGAAACGCGGCCCCCCCGGCGGCAGCTTCGGCGGGGGGGCAAACCCATTGCTGATCTTCGGGGCGCAAAGCATTCGGAGAAACAATCCGGCACTTGGCCCGGAAGCGGAGCGGCAGAAAGTCGAGCGTCGTGCGATTCGATATATAAAGCACGGAGGCCTGCCGCAGCGAACGCTGGATGGCAGGGGTCTGCAGCCAAAAGCGGTTCACCAGAGTCCGCCCCTTTTCGGTCCATCTTGCCGGCCCGAGGTAACGCCCAAATCCGGGCGGCACATGTTCGCCGCCGGCAATCGGTCCCCAAACCGATGGAATGCCCAGCCCCGCCGCCAGAAAGGGCACCCGGAAAGTGTGGAAGGTGGTCTGATGCACCAAGGAAAGCTTCTTTTCCCGGTTCAGCGCGCGGGCCAGCCGCGCCACCCGCTTCTGCCAGGCCAGCTTGCGCGACCAGCTCGCCCACCCCCGGTCGGCCAGCGACCGCAGCCACTCCGGCACGTCAATGAAATGCGGCGCGATGCCCGCCGCGCGGGAGCTTTCCTCCACGGCGGCACGCGCCTTGGGGGTGGTCACCAACTCCACCTCGTAACTGCGCGAGGCCTGTTCCGCCCACCCCCACCCCAGCCAGTGCTCGCCGCTGCCGCGGGGATCGCACGCATAGGCGATCATTAAAACCTTACCTGCGCGCGCTTTCGACTTCATGTGCGGCAGGCTGGCTTGCGATTTGCGTGATCCGGAAAGCCGCTTGAGTGAGAGCGCGTGTGGCCGCGAGACATTCAACGGCGAGCCCGGCTTCATCGAGGAATTCCGTAAATGCCTTCAGTTCGTGTTCGCGATCGAAGAACTCGTCAAAAATGAGGATCGTGCCCGGCCTCAGAAATGGGAGCATCTGCCGAAGAACAAATATGGTCGAACTGTAAAGATCGGCGTCCAGGTGCAGAACCAGACTGGCATGCGGTCGAAACGCCTGCACGTAATTCGGCAACGTATCCGAGAACCATCCCTTGAACAACCGGACGCGCGGGTCGTCAAATTTCGGCATGACGCCATCAAGATTGAGAACCTGCTTGCCGACATACAGGCCCCAGTTCTCCGGCAGGCCTTCGAAGCTGTCGAATCCGTGGAGGAAGGAGTCCGGATGTTCAGCAATTGGGTCCAGTAACGCAGCGTGGCGCCCTTGAATACGCCAAATTCCAGATAAGAAACCGGTTCCTTCACAAACCCCGCAACGTAGTCATAGAGCGGTTCCCGTCCGGCACACCGAACCGGCACCTTCAGCTTCCGATCGTAAAACCACCGCCCGACATTCAGGTAGTTCAGAACGCCGTTGGCGAAGTGAATTACCTCCGGCGGCACCAGGAAGCCACCCCGGCTGAGCCACTCCTTTAGCAGAGGAAACTTCATGGTGCGTCAACTGGTTCGGCCCCGAGTAATTTGCTCGGCTGAAGTTTTCCCATCCTGCATGGCATCTTCCATCCCGCCGTAGCCCCACCCGCCCCACCGGCCACAGGAAAGGATGCCCTGGTCTGCCAGGTAATCAAGAATGACTTGCCGGCTCCGCTCGTAGTTGTGATCGAAAATGACGTAGGCGAATGGGATCTCGCATAATTTCATGAACAGGACCTCATCCCGGCTCGAAAGCACCCGAGCCTTCCGCAGATCGGACAGCACGCGTTGCTTCAACTGCTCAGGCTGCTTGAGCAAATCGGCGGCCCCGCCCGACATCTCAACGTAATAGCTGCGGCAGTCCGGGGGCGCGGTCCCCGGATGCACTGCGGAATAAGAGCCAGTCCGGTAGAAAACATACTCGGGCTCCGGGAAATAAATCCAATGGTGATGACTGGCGGCATCCCCGGGACCGCGCACGCCCAGGTCAAAGTAACGAACCGTGGTCGAGCGAAGCTGGCGGGCGGCTTGTTGAACCTCTGCCGGCAGATCCAGCAGCAGCGAAAGGAACTGCGGGAGCGGCGCGGTGTTGAGCAGCCGCCGGTAAACCACCTGGCGGCCGTCGGACAGCGTGGCAACGCGGCGGCGGGGAGCCACCCGGGTCACGGCAACATTATAGACCGGCGGGACTTGGAGCCCCCGCGCAATCGCCCGCGGCAGGCCCCCAATGCCCCCTTCGCGAGGATAGACAAACCGGGCATTATAGCCCAGCGACTCGCGCGAAAAGCCCAGCGCGCCCTTGACGACATCTTCCAGCGAGGGCCGCGGGATAAACCGCTCGGCGTATTCCGGACGCAACTCTTCCAGCCGCACGCCCAGGAGTTTCTCGTTGTACGGCACCATGAAATGCCGGGCGATGCCCTCGCCAAAGTTCCGCACGATCCATTCCCGAAAGTCCCGCGGCGCGGCCGCCGCCGGGCTCAGGCCAAAATCTTCAGGGTGCCGGGCCTTGAGCAATCCGATCAGGCATTCCAGCACCACCTCCCGGGGCAGCCCGTAAGTATTGGCCTGAAACGGGTAAGGAGTGAACGTATCGCACAGGTGGATGACGGCTTTTCGTCCGTGCTCGACGAGTCCGTCAGGCAGAAGCTTCCGCACCAGCGCCTTCATATAATCGCTCCGCAGGTGCAACCAGTGCCCCGTGCTGTCGCATAGGAAGCCCGGATGACGCTCATGCGTGCGGGCCATGCCGCCCGGTTCGCCCTCGCGCTCCACGAGGAGATAATCCCCCGCCAGATGATACGCGCAGGAAAGGCCGGTCAGGCCCGCCCCGATGATCAGTGTTGCATGTGTTTCCACAAAACCCGGTTGTCCGATGAGTCGCTTGCCAATTAACGGCAGTTGATCCGCAGCCTACCTATCCCAAGCGCCCAGGAAAAGCTTTTATCGCAGCCGCCGCGCCGCGCCGGCTCATTCGAGCGGGCTGGCGAAGTGATATTCACCCGCGGCCACGTTCAGCACGACGCTCCCGTTCTCCCGCCCGGAAAGGCGCACGCCCGCGGCGCGGGCAATTGGCTGGCCTCCCTCCGTGATTTCCGCGCCCGCCCGGGCCGGCACGAAAACCGTCGCCACGGCGCCGACCGGAACCCGGATATGGAGCTTGAACTGGCCGCCTTCCCTTCGCCACTCGCTGACCACTTTCCCGCGCACGGAATCATAACTCGCGGCCACCCAGCGCAGGCCGCCCACCGGTTGCGGCCGGATGAGGATCCGATCAAAGCCCGCGGCGTCCGGCGCGGCATTGATGCCCGCCAGCACTTTGTAGAACCACTCGCTGACCGAGCCGAACATCGGGTGGTTGTGCGAATAGGTGTTGTCGCTGAACTCCCAATGCTCCCACAACGTCGTCGCGCCGTTCTCCAACATGTGGCCCCAGCCCGGAAAGGTGCGCTGATTCACCACCTGGAACGCGGTGTCCGCCCGCCCCAGGTCCGCCAGCGCGTGCAGCATGAACCGGGTGCCGAAGATGCCCGTGCTCAGGTGGCCGTGATGGGTTTCTTCAATGTCCCGCACCAGCACCGCCAGCGCGCGGTCCTTTTCTTCCGGCGGCACCAGCCCCAGGTGCAGCGCAAACGCCTGGCAGGCCTGCGTGGCCGTGTCATAACGTCCCGTGCCCGGCTGCAGGAATCGGCGGTTGAACGCGGCCTTGATCGTTTCCGCCAGCGCCGCCGCTTCCGCCGCTTCCGCGTCCTTTCCCAGCACCCGCGCGAGGCGGGCCAGCAACCGGGCATTGAGGTAGTAGAAGCCGGTGCCCGTCAGGGCGCGCGGCTTGGGCACGAGGCTTTCATGGTCGCTGATGCCATTGTCCAGGATGCCGTCCCGCGCCTGCGATTGCAGCAGCCCCAGCCACCGCCGCGCCGCCTCATAATTCTCCTCCAGCAACCGCCGGTCGCCATAATGCTGATAAAGCCCCCACAGGAGAAACGGGTGCGCGGTGCCCCAGCCCACCGGCCCCGAGCGTTCCCCCAGCCCCTCGTCGCTGATCCCCACGAAGGGCGCGGTCTCCGTGAACCCGCCATTCGGGCGCACCGCGTCGGCCAGGTCCCGCACCGCCTTGGCATAAAAACGCCCCATATCAAAGTTGAACAGGGCCATCTCGCCGGACGCTACGATGTCGCCCCCGTAGCCGAACTTCTCGCGGTGCGGGCAATCGGATTGCACGCTGAACAGGTTGCTCAGCTCCGTCCAGAGCACCATCTCCTGGATCCGGTTGAACTGCTCGTTGGAGCAGGCGAACGAACCCACCGGCGCCACATCCGCGTTAAGCCGCAGCCCTTCCAGCGATGCCAGCGTCGGCTGCCCCGGGTAGCCCGTCACCTCGACATAGCGGAACCCATGGAACGTAAACCGCGGCGTGTAGATTTCCCTCCCCTGCCCCTTGAGGATGTAGTCATCCATTTGCCAGGCCGTTTTGGGCGCGCCCTGCCCGTCGTAACGGTAGTCGCGGCCGCCGCCTTTAATCTGGCCGCAGACGGCGGTCATCCCGTTGAGGGTGCCGTCCGGGTAAAGCAGCTCTCCGTAGCGCAGTTTCACGCGCGTGCCCGCCGGCCCCTGAACGCGCAGCCGCGCCCAGCCCGCAAAGTTTTGCCCGAAATCAAAGATATGGACGCCCGGCTTCGGCTCGGTGAGTTTGACGGGCTGGAGCACGCGCGTCACGCGAATCGGCGGCGCATCCTGCGCCTGCAAGGGGCCCAGTTCGCCGCGGGCGGTTTGCGCCGGTTCCCAGTTCGAATCATCAAAGCCGGGCTGATCCCAGCCGGGCTGCTCCCGCCGCGCGTCATACACCTCGCCCAAGTACACGCTATTGCGCCGGATGGGGCCGGGGCCGGTCTTCCAACTGACATCCGTGCCCAGCGTTTGCGTGGTTCCGTCCGCCAGCTCGATCCTTAACTGCGCGATGACGCGCGGCTCGCCGATGGTCAGGTTCTCGCGGGGGTTGACATGCCCCCACAACCGCAGCGGCAGCGGGTTAAACCACCCGTTGCCCAGCATCACTCCCCAGGCGTTGCGCCCCCGCCGCAGGCAAGCCGTCACGTCGTAAGTCGAATAGAGCACGCGCTGCGAGTAGGTCGTCCAGCCGGGGTCGAGCACCTGGTCGCCCACCCGGCGCCCGTTGAGGCGCAACTCGTAGTAGCCCAGGCCGCTCACATAAATCCGGGCGCGGCGAATCTTCTTTTCGACCACAAACTCCTTGCGCAGCAGCGGCGCCGGATCGTCCGCGAACAACTGCGATTCCGCAAGCGGCGCGGGCCTCCGGCGCGTAATCCAGTCCGCCTGCCAATCCGCCGGCGCCAGCAAGCCCATCTCCCACCACGCCGTCTCACTGTACCTCGAGGCCCGCCCGTCGCGATCCCAGGCGCGCACTTTCCAACAGACCCGCTGGCCCGCGCGCAACGGGCGGCCGCCATAGACGACATGCACCGACTCACTCGAGGCCACCTTGCCGCTGTCCCACAAATCCGCCCTGCCCTCCGCCAGCAGCTTCGGGCGGGTGGCGGCCAGCACGCGATAAGCCGTTTGCCGCTGCCCGCGTTCCGACGCCTCCAACCGCCAGCTCAACCGCGGCTGAGGAGTATCAATCCCCAGCGGGTTGACGCGGTACTCGCACCGCAAGCCTTGCGCATGAAATCCAGCCGCCCGCCCGGCCGGAGCCGAGACGGCAAGGGTGAGTAAAACCGTGAGCGTGAGCCAGGAACAGCGGTGCATCATAATTCTTTTAACTTCGCCTGGAGCGCCGGGTACGGGCGGCCAGGAATCAGGTGGGTTCCATCTGAGAAACCTTCCGGACGGCCGGCAAGCTGCCGGACCATCCGCGCGCGCCATTGCCCGAGCAACGCGCGCCGGGAGGGCTCCCGGGCCAGGTCATGCTCCTCCCGCGGGTCCCGGGCCAGGTCAAATAACTGCTCGGAGCCGTCCAGCGGCCGCCAGATGTATTTGAACTGCCCATCCGTCAGGGCCTGGAAAGCCTGGAGCGGACTGTAGCAGGGCGCATGCTCGAAATGCAGGCACTCGCGAAGCCTTTGCGTCTCTCCGCGCAGGACGGGAGCCAGGTTCACTCCATCCATCGGCTGCGGGCAGCTCGCGCCGGCCAGGGCCAGCAACGTCGGCATCACATCCTCCAGGCAGACCGGCAGTTCGGAGCGCAGGCCCCGCTTAAAACCCAGTTCCGGCGCCGCGGCCACGAGGAATGGGATGTTGGCCGACCCTTCATAAGGCTCGCATTTCCGGTAGAAGCCGTGGTCTCCGAGCATCTCGCCGTGGTCGGACGTGAACATGATCATCCAGGGCCGCCGGGCCTTTCGGCTTCGTTTCTTAAATCCGGCCATCAGCGGCGCAATCTGGTCGTCCAGGTGTTGGATCAGGCCGAAGTAGCCCGCCTCCGCCGCCCGCAAAGCCTCGCCCTCCAGCAACACGCGATGCCCGGGCTTGTCGCCCGCCGGCGACAGGGCCGGCCAATCCACCCAATCGCCGCGAGCCGGGGCGGGCAGCTTTTGCCTCCGATAGGCATCAAAATACCGCCTGGGGGGAAAAAGCGGCGGGTGGGGCGCATAAAATGACGCCGTTAGAAAGACCGGCCGTTCGGCGGACAGTTCCGCCAGTATTTTGCGGGCCTGGCGAACCGTCCACGCCGTCGGATGCAAATCATCCGCCAGCGGCCACGGCGCGGCCTGCCAGCCATTGTAGGATAAGCCCTGCCTGGTCAGCAGGTTGCGAATCCCGCCGGTGGCGGGCGCCGCCTGCTTTAGAAACCGGTCGTAGGCATCGTCGTCCACATGAACCGAGCCGCGGATTTCCACCTGGTAGCCGTAGGATTCCTCAAGCGGCTTCTGGTGCATGTAACGCCCCACCAGAACGGTCTGGTAACCGGCGGCCGCAAGCCGTTGCGGCAGGGTGGGATAGGAAATGGGCCGGGCCGCGTAGCCCACCACCCCACGGGTGGCCGGGAAGAGACCCGTAAGCAATGCGGCGCGCGCGGGGATGCAGGACGGGCAGGTCGAGTAGGCGCGACGAAACAACGCCCCTTCCGCCGCCAGCTTGTCCAGGTGCGGCGTGCGGACCGCCGGGTGCCCCAAAAGCGACAGGCAATCTCCGCGCATCTGGTCGGGCATGATGAAAAGAATGTCCGGCCTGGCCGGCGGTGCCGGCGCAGCCCCGGCGCCGGGGCTAACCAACCCCGCCAGCAGCGCCAGCCCAAGGCAGAATCCACGCCCCGGCGGGATGATTACATTTCGTTTCACAAGCGCGCAGCGTAGCGAATCGGTTCGGCTGCGTCAGGCCAAAATTCGCCAACCCGGGAGCAAGGCCAGAGCCTTTGGCTTTGTAGATCATGAGCCGGAGTGGTTGAGGCTGCGGGTTGGGCGGCGGTTAAGCCCTGCGGAGCGGGTGCCTGGTCGGGCCGCCCAAGGCTTGGGCCATTGGGAACAGCGGAGGTGAGATCGCCCTCCAAGGCGAGCAGGCTTTCCCGCAGGCAATCCGGGTGGACGCGCAAGTGTTTCTCTCAGCCGCCGGACGAAAGCCCCCCGAGCGCCGCGTGTGGGCACGCGGCCTGCAGGAAATGGAAGCGCGCCGCGGCAAACCTCATGCCCTCTCGCAACACCGCACTCCCGACAACCCACAGGCCCCCTCGTATCATCCCGCCCCCTGTAGGCCGCGTGCCCTCACGCGGCACTCCGCACCGGCCTGCCACCACCACCCCCCAAAAATTGCCCTTGCGCGAAGACCTCCCGCCCGCCAGCCTTCCCCAAAACCCTCGGAGTGGTGGTGGCTGGGACTTTCAGTCCAAGGAGTGGCAGGAAGCCGAGTCGCTCTCCGGGGCGATAACAGAAAGGTAATTAACTATGAAAATGCTCACATCTCCGCGCACGGGCAGTCTGGGCGCGGAAACCTACTACCA
>Ga0208939_1000395_pt1 | contig 36472 bp, 26 predicted proteins | sample AD_STIC12_MetaG_FD_184437 | JGI IMG/M metagenome (GOLD analysis project Ga0208939, IMG submission 184437) | Active sludge microbial communities of municipal wastewater-treating anaerobic digesters from USA - AD_STIC12_MetaG (SPAdes) (version 2) | ecosystem: Engineered > Bioreactor > Anaerobic >...
CAATGCGCACATCGGTCAAAGGCACAATTGGAGTACCGACGACCACGTCAGATTCAACGACAGTCGCGTCCTCATAGACAGACGCTGCAGCCAGTATTCCAGAATCGAATCCGCCTCCACCGCCCGGTACCATCAATATAGCTGCCACCAGACCAACGACCACTGCCGCGAAGAGCAGAAACAAAATGCAAGAACCTGACTTTCGCCAACTATGCGCCGTGCTTATGGGCGCTGCAAAGTCGAGCTTTTCCAATTGTCATCCTTGTCGAAAAACCTCGAAATCGGAACATTCATGACGCAAGAAATCACAACTCGCAGCTTCCAACCTTCTGAACAGATCCCGGTCTCGCCGAGTCAGTCCAGCCGTACCTTCCTCCGAGAGCATCGCCCGGGTGCACAGATGGAACCGGCCTGCAAGGTCTGACAACCCCTTCAGGCACAAGAATCTTACCACCATGCTCCGACGCACGTTGAAGGTTGGCACAGACATCCGCCCCCCGCCTACAACCAGTTGAAATAACAATATTCTGATATGGCTCGGTTCGCTCGTAGTAGCACATGCACCACCAATCAACCAGGCACTTGTTGTTTCTGCATAAACCAGCCTCACCGCATTCGCTGTCGTACTCACACTCACCGACACGCTGACGCGCTGGTGGTTGTTGGTCAGGCCTGTAGCCACTTGAATACGCGTTGTTGCTCGCATCATTTTGGGCAGGCGAATTAACATTGGGTGACGGAGCCTGATTATCAGAACGTCTCCATGCATCAGTCCAGACATCCTTGTATCCGGCGTTCGCGTTCAACCCTGCGGATGACACTAAAAAGGGCAGCATCAGCAAAGGAATCCCAAAAAGGACTGCGTGGACCTTGCGGTTGACCCGAAATAGTCCCCGCCACAAGCCAACGCCGGCACCAACAAGAATACCAATCAAAGTCCAACCTGCAATAAGGTCAATAGCGCTGCCAACCTGAACTCTGTCAACAGTAATAAGGCTCCAGGCACGAGACTCGACCAAAGGCACTATCAAGAAACCAATCAATCCCAGAATTGGCGCTCCAAAGCTCAAGCCAACCAGAATCAGAAGCGCCCAGGTACCGCCTGAAAGCTCGTATTCATGCATTAACAGACCCCCGATTGACAGAGACTACTCCTCTGGCCTTGTCCCTCAAAAGTGGACACCTCAGTTATGCTGCCACGGCAGCGCCAGAAAGGACAAGCCTTTCGTAATCCACCGGACTCAGGTATCCGTTTGAGGAGTGCCTTCGTTTCCGGTTATAAAACACTTCAATGTACTCATACAGGTCTGGCCGGGCCGCTTCCAGGCTGGCCCAGTGGTTCTGGTAGACCAGTTCACGCTTGATGGTCGAGAAGATGCTCTCGGCGCATGCGTTGTCCCAGCAGTCGCCTTTGCGACTCATGCTCTGCAAGATACCAAAGACCTTTAATTCCTTACGATAGTCCTGACTCGCAAACTGCGAGCCTCGATCGCTGTGCATAATTAGTCCTTTGGGCGGATTGCGCTTGCGCATGGCCATGTAAAGCGATTGCAGCACCAGTTCCGTCCTCATGTGGTCCGCGTACGACCAGCCCACGATTTCGTGGTTAAACAGGTCCTGGATCACCGACAGGTACGTCCAGCCTCGCGACGTCCGGATGTACGTTATGTCCGTCACCCACACCTTGTTCGGGGCGTCCGGCTTGAAGTTCCGGTTCAGAAGGTTCGGCGCCGGCGGCTCTTTGTGATTCGAGTCCGTCGTGTTCCGCCGTCTGCGCTTCGGACAGCCCACGATGCCGTGTTTTGCCATCAGCTTCGCCACACGCTTGCGACAGATCTTGCGCCCGGCAGCCACCAGATCCGCGTGGATTCTCGGGCTGCCATAGGTTCCTCGACTCGCTTTGTGAGCCGTCTTTATCTCTGCCACCACCACAGCTTCCGCCTCGGCACGCTTCGCCGCCCCGCCACGCTTCAGCCAGGCATAAAAGCCGCTGCGCGAAACCTCCAATTCTTTACACATGATGGACACCGAGTAATTAGCCTGCTCCGCACGCATCACTTCGTATGCGTCGTCGTGTCCTTCGCGAAGTAGGCTGCTGTTTTTCTTAAAAAATCCCGCTCCATCTGAAGATGCCTGTTCTCCCGCCGCAGACGCCTTAACTCTTCCCGCTCAGTCGTCGTCAGTTCACCTTCTGGGCCCCGACCTTCGTCGATGTCCGCCTGCTTCACCCATGACCGGAGACTGTTTTCACCGATGTCCAGGTCCCGGGCGATCTGCGCGATGCTCAGACCACTCCGACGCACAAGCCCAACTGCGTCTGCCTTCTCTTCCTTCGTAAATACCCTGCGTGCTCTTCTCGACATCCTTCCGCTCCCTCGGGGGACCTTGACATTCTCTCCCCCTTATCTCGGATGTCCATCTTTTGGAGCAGGCTCACTCTGCTGTCAGGCTTTGATCAACAAGCTGGACAACAGGACCAGGCTCCATATGCGTTGATTCCAAAGGTACCGTACCCATCTCAGCAATGCCATCCAATATCAAAATTTCGACCCTGCGGTTGGCGGGATCCGCATCAGGCCTTCCTGGCAATGGACGAGTTGGACCAAACGCCGACACCGCGACTCGCTTCTTGAGTTCCTCAGGCCAATTCTCGACAAGGACGTTTCTTGCGTTTCTTGCGCGGACAGTTGAAAGGGTGTAGTTATCATCGGCGACGCCGCAACCCATAAGGGTACGGCCCACGGGAATGCTGTCGCTATGCCCCTCGATCAGCAATGAAATTGATTGGTTATGCTCAAGATAGCTTCGAAGGGTGTCACCGACTCTTTCTGACAGGAGAGTTTTTACAGTAGGATTCAGGCAACCGCTCCCGAGACCGAATGTGGCGTCCTTGACCCGCATGCGACGCCCGTCAAGACTAACCTCGAGATATGCGGACATGCCGCTTTTATCAATTTCGTCGCGAATTCTGCGCAAAATTTCGGCAATGCTCTGTTTTCTCGACAACTCAACCATATGCCTTTCATTCTGCACTGAAACTTCCGTCTGGAGTCGGCCCAGACGTTCCGTTGAACTGGCAAGTGCTGTCATTATCAGAAGGACGACCATCACGGCGACGACGCCAGCCATAAGGTCTCCTGTGCTGATCCAGAACGATGCCGATTTCTTGTCTGAGGATGCCACAGATTCACTCCACACGCCGCCAGGTCGTTGACTCATCTACGACGGAAAATACCTGTCACGGCGTCAAACGCTCTTCCAACCAGACCGGGACTTTCATCGGTCTTCGATACTGAAACAACCTGTCCTGTATTGGACATCCCGGTCTGCGGGGTTGTTGATGAACGGATTCCGGACATCGAACCCGCTTTCTGTTCAGCTTTCATTGTCGAGAAAGAATCCTTGCTACCAATTGCTCCCACTCGTGCGGAGCCAATATCAGAATTGACGCCTTTCATGTTGGATGGGGCCGATGCATTGGCCGATGGTTGGGCGGAGGGGGTCGCCCTACCTGAGCTTGACGGTGGCGGTGGACCAATTTTTTGCGCCTGAGGACTGTTGCTGCTCTGCTCATCATGTCTGGAATAGGTTCTGTTCGATCTCGACGCCTCATTCCGGGCTCCAATCGACGCCATAGGGTCTGAAGCTGATCCAGACCACCTTTCAGGCGTCCGCTCACCGCCACCGCCTGAGAACTCACCACGAACGCCACCCATTCTGTCGTCACCACGAGATGAATACAGGTCTCCATCATGCAATGAAAACGGCGAAGGTACCTCAGCAGAGTTGCCAAAGGCCGAACCAAAACCCCGGGAACCATCAGCCGGAGCTGTTCTTGACTGTGCAGGTGGCGAAACGGTGGCAAGTCTCAATGCAACTCTGTCAAGCCCTCCATTCAGGTCTGAAATGCTGGATTTCAACTGGTTCATAAGTTGCGTCTGACTGCTGACAAATATGGAGACAGACGAATTCATCGCAGATACAGCATCCTCAATACTGCCCGCACTATCAGCAAGAGTTCCAACCTTGGCGTTAAGCGATGAAATCGTCAAACCAAGGGCCGAAGTGGAAGAATCCATATCCGAATTCACCTTCTCCATCCTTTGAAACACCGGCGACATCTGCTCTGCCATTGCGCGCCCGACCTCTTTTGACAGTTGAGCGCCGGCATTCGAGAACCCCAAAGAAAATTGCTCACTGACTTCTTCCGCGCCGGCCTCAACAACGTCATGAAGGTCTTCCGCCGCGCCCTGCAATTCTCCAGCGGAAGACTCCATCGATTTTCCCATTTCCTCAAGGCGTGTCATAAGAGACGAAAATTGTTTAGTTTTCCCAATAGTTAAATCCATATCCCTGCAAGTCTGGGACAGCTTTCCGGCGGATGAATCCAGAACCACCACTAACTTGTTAAGTTCAGAAATTGTGTCGGCAAACTTCTGCTCACCCTTTTGAATCGAATCGCTGAATATCACCAATCTGTTAATGACATCAGCGGTGGATTTGTCAAAATTTTCAAGCACCTTCATCTGAAACGATATTCCGTCAACCGACTTGACGAGTCGGCCAAGCAACTGCGGAACATCACTGATTGTCCTGGACGCCTCGTGACTTCGCGCGATTTCCAATGCCAATTTTCGGCGCAGGTGATCTCCTGAAACCAACTCGACAACAAGCCTGAGAACGATGCTCAGAACCAGGCCCCAGACACTGACTCGAAACTTGAACCCGATGTTGGCCAGAACCGAACGCAGCCGCTGCATCAAGCTTCCGACGGATTGAACCTCCTTGTTGAGGATTTCAGTCCTTTTCAGAAAGCCGTCTGAAACGTCTTTATCGTCGGCGATCAATGAACCTGAATCACCACCGGCAAGCCTTCCCAGCAATGTTCCCTGGGCTTCGACCTCCTCTTTATTCGCCCTTTCTTCATAAAGCGAACTAGCTTCGTTGATGGCGAGACCAAGGCCGAGGAACGTCCCGAGAAGGCCTATCATCACCAAAGCACCGGGAAGATTCATGCCCCACCGCAAATACTTTGATTCAAGTTTCTCTTCAACGTCGTGGATTGAAATTCCGGAAGGCCATTTGCCGGCGGACACACTAACCATGTGCGCCCGCGCGACAAAGGCAAAAGCCACCCCGGCGACAAAGATCGAAACCAGGACAATAAGAAATACCCAGTCAAGCCCACCAGCAGGCCAGACGAAATGCAGAATGTCGTTAAGATCAAAGGTACTCGCGCTAACCATAATTATCCAGCTCTCTTCAGTCCGTAATACCGTGCTCAAGCAATAGAACCCTGGTGTTGTACAAGGCAACTACCTTGGGAACACATCCAATCTGGGCAATTTCTAAGGCGACATCAGAGACCAGCCTTTCTCCACCCTCTCTGCCCCCAACGTCCCATCCGATCCTGAATTCAATTCTCACCATGGACGATGATGAAGCTGTAACCCTGAAGTCCTCCGCCATGCACTCGTGTACCTCCGGAAAAGCGGCCACCCAGTTAGTTACATTGTTAAGTACATGACTTCGTGTAGTATCACGCACACCATAATACTTGACGACGACAGGCGCGAAAGCATCCGCATACTGCTGGCCCCTGTGATTACACAAGTCATCGACAACAGCCCTTGCCTGCCGAATGGCTTGCTCCCGGTCAATCGGGACACATTTCAACGCAACATCGCGCGCAGTATCGACGTCCCCGCTCCCATGTTCCGCCCGCGGCCAATATCGGCGGGAAGAGGCCATGCGCTCATAAACGTTTTCAACGAATATGCCCAGTGCACTGAATGCTGAGTCGCTCCCGTCTGCTCTGGCTGGTTCCACAAAAACCATGCCCCCGACCATGGCAGAAAGAGTCAGGAACAGGACAGCCCAGAAACCCGATTTTCGGCGCGCGCGCAAAAATCCCCACGACAGTCCAATCATGCCCCCGACTACTGCGCCAAGAACACACATCGAAACTAGAATTGGTTGAAACATCCCGTCAATTTGATTGGGATCATACTTCAGAAGCCGAAGGACTCTCGACTCTGCCATCTCCATCGATTCCAGCAGGATGAAGCTGACCACAAATATTGATACCGGCGCAGAAAGCACCACGAGCGCCAGTGACCAATGGGCGCAAATTCCCGATTTAAGTGGGAGTTTCATCCAATGAACCCTGCAATTTGCCGAACCCTCGAATCAATTGCGACGCCTGCTTCTTCTCTTCTGCCTGAAGACATAAATGGCATAGGTGAGAACACCCAACACTACAACCGGAAAGCCAACCAGATAGACATCACCAAACCCAAAGCTCTTAAGGAATTTGCCCATATTGACCAGGGCGCCCATCTCAAGCTCTTCAACAAGCATGCGCTCAAGCCAGAGACGGTAAAGCCCCATCGACATACCGCCGACAAGCGCTCCAATAACCGCGTATATGGAAACCATCTTCCATGGAAACTTGCTGGACACCGTTACAAATGTCTCGCCCGCCAGGCTGGCTGAGTCGTCGCTGTATTGAATCGCCATCTGCTTCCTGGCGAGCGTTTTTCCGGGAGGAATGTCCAGCGACATCTCGAATTCATCATACTGGTTGGGTCTCAGTTCGAAAGACGATTCGCCGCCTGAAAAAGACAGGCAGGGGTCATTCGTGGAAAGCTTCCCCCACGCGAGGCCTCGATCGCATACCGATGATTTGACCACGACCTTGAACTTGATTGAATCGCCTTCTTGCAGACGACCAAAAGTATCGGGAATTGCCTTGACGTCAATCCGTGGAGCACGGGCGCCGATGGCTCGCAAGATCAGCTCGGAAACAAAACGTTTTTCTCCTCGAGGGACTTCTTCAACATCCTTTGCAAAAGCCGGGTTGCCCTGGGCAGTTTTCAACCACCAGGACAACGTCTTATTTTGAGTCTGCTCGATGAGCCAGTCACCTGCATCAGGATTTGAATCAACAAGCGCAATCAGTTCGGGTATCGTCTTTGGACTCTCCCCGTACTCTGGCGGCGTCGGCATTGTCTTCCAACCGCAGTGCCACATTGCAAGCTTCAGCCGTAAATCCCGCGACTTGATCCCTGTCAGCGAACTGGCAAGACCTTTCGCCACATAGGTATGAAACTTATCGAGCCAGGTCCATACACGACCATCGTCGAAAGCCTCTTCGACCGCAGACCGGCAACTGGACTCCAAGGCACTAACCAGGTCGGCCGGCGACGCCACATCCCGGAATGATTTTCCACTTTTCAGCCTCAAGGACGTTTCGCCCGATTCCCAAAGCAGTTCCTGGACTGCCTTATCGACAGACATATTGGCTGATTTCTCGATACGGGCGATGACATCCGTATCCCATCCATGCACGACACTCAGCCAGTGCCGAACTCTGTGATCCGCTATTGCCGAACCGAGAGCAGCCCACTCCTCGGCTTTCAACCCGGCAAGTTCCTTCGGATCGGTTACCCTCCGGTCGCCAACAAGCACTAGATCATTAAGACCAAGTGCATGAAGTACTTGCCAGACACAAGCATCATCATCCAGGCTCGAAATTTTGCCGGCTTCGAGCCGTTCGACGACCGTCGGCTCGACAGATGCCACCCAATAATTAAACAATCCAGGTTTTCTGACCAATTTCAGAAGATCGGACATCAGCTTGTCCTGAAATGGTCCTTCGATTAATGCGCTGACACTCGAAAATTCACGGCCTCCAATGTTCAGGCGTTTTTCCCCAAGTACCCAGAGTACTCCCTGGGCCTGGTCACGAAGATGCTCTGCGGCAGAAGACCTCGAATTGCTCCACGAGCGCACGCTTGTCACTGCATCTGCAAGCCCCCTGTTGCCAACAGCATACCTAAGCCACCTCTCAAGCAGACTCGACTGAACAATGTCTGTAAGCCTTTCGGGATTGTTGTCACAGTGCTTAACAAGTTCCTCTACCGCATCTACAAGAGGCCCACCCCTGTCTTTTCCGCAATGCAAGAACTTGTAACCAAGACCCTTCCAAAGAAACTGCCATATGGCCATATCAAGAAGGGCGGGCGTCTTCGATGCCTCGGTAACCGCTTCCTCTGAACACTGCACAACGTGGGCCCCCAGGTCACGATCCTTGGCGATCCAGACCAACGACCCTTCAGTAACCATACGACGTGCAGAAATCCAATCATTCAGGAAAGCCGGAGCGAGTTCGGAAAAGGCTTTCGGCGCGCTGCGAAGATCCCTGATTGGACTGAAATCGGGCTGTGCCGGTAAATCCCAACCAATCTTCTCAACGTAATTGACAACCAGTTCATGGGCTTGATCTTTGGTAAGCCCGAAGCTGGAAGACATTCCAATCAGCGTCAGGTACTCATGATGCTTAAGTCCCTTATCATCATTGCCCATCTCCCAGATTCTGGTTCTGAATTCGTTCTCACGCCGCTCCCGTAAAGCCTTCCTCGAATTTGCGACGAAGGTCCGATATCCTTCCGCAGTCTCCAGAAGCGTTGACATTTCCATCCAGGCATTACTTTTCTTAACCTCGCCGGCGACCAGTTGTTTCTTATAATCCCGCGTCTGCTCATAGGCGTTAACCATCTTCCTGATAACGCCAAACCTGCTTTTGATATCGTCGAAGGCGGGTTCTTTTCTAAGAAACTCATCGACAGAATACTTGAACAACTCGACATCGGTGATCGACTTTTGATACCAGCTTTCAAGCAGAGAAAAATCTATTGAAAATTCTGGACTGCCCGCAGGCTGGGACTCGCCAGGCACGGAATCAGACAAATCCTGCGGGCCGGAGGTGTCCCTGACCCTCGAAATCCCATCGCCACCTTCGCCCCCGTTATGGTTCTCACCTGGCGTGTACCTTGCGATCGACGGACTCGGGGAGGAGTCTTCTCTCTCCCCCAGTGAATGCTCTCTGCTTCTCGATATACCATTCCTGTTTTCGGGACCATTCATTAACGACTACTCCACCTGAATCCGATCCAGAAATGCCTTTCGCCTTTCTGAATCGCCAACCGTCGCGTTATTAACGACCAGTTCGCTATGGGCAATCTTCCCCGTATTCTTGTCCGTAACCGCCACTTCCAACCGCCCGCTTTCCGTAATCTTCAGGCAGACGTTCACAGGCATGCCCTTCGGACGTTTTGGCAAGCCCTCAATCAAGACGGTGCCAACGCGACTGCAAGCCTCGACGCAATCCACATCGCCTTCGTAAACATTTACCCGGATGCTAGACTGGTTATCCCTGATCGTCAGGTATTCAATCGTCTTTTCGAATGGAGTTGGATGACCTGCTTCCACTGCCAATCCACAAATTGGCCGTCCATCCTTGTCCTCCTCGACCCGCAGGCTGCGCGCAAGGCAGTCGGTCGGTACCGACCGCTTTATGTCAGCGGCCCCTTCCGAAGCAACCCATTCGACCCTCTCGAGAGGCCTGTCACGGTTTGGTCTGTGTACCCTGTCGTATGCGGCATGGGCAGCTCCCCTTGCCACCGCATGGTCGGGATCAATTGCGGATGACAGTCTGACGCTTCTGTCAAACAACTCCGAAAGCATCTTCTGGATCATGGGCATCCTGGTTGAACCGCCGACCAGCAAGACACGATTGATATCCGCCGGTTTCAGGCTGCAGCACCGCAGAACATCTTCAACGCAACCACGACAATCGAATAAGAGAGTGGCGGCTTCCTTTTCAAACTGTTCCTGAGTCACCTCAAGCCTGACAGGGAAAACGCGCGGCTTTTCGCCAGACGCCGAATCCCCCACTCGTAGATCGACTTTGCCGCGGTAATAAGGATTTCCAGACAGGTGCTGCTTAATACCGCAACATTTCCGCAGCAGCAATGTCTGAACATCAGGCGAGACATTGGAATCGAAATCTATGCCCGGATAATCGATGCTGAATCGCCTCTTGAGCAGACCCAGGATCAGCCTGTCCCAGTCAAGTCCGCCAGTTCTGGGAAGCCCCTTGTGCCTGCGAATGGTTATGGTCCCTTTTGAGTCGGTCTCGACAACCGATACATCCAGGGTGCCGCCACCAAGATCAAACACCAAAAACCTTGCAGCGTCGTTCGGCGGGCTGTAAGCAAAAATCGCTGCACCAGGTTCGGTAATGGTATCCAGGACATCTATACCGGCCCATTCGGCAGCCTGCTTGGTTGCCTCCTTCTGCGGAATCAAAAAATACGCGGGGTGCGAAACAATCGCACGCACGCGCCCATCCCGCCCTCCTCTATTTGAGACAATCCTCTGCCTAATCTTCTTCAGAATTAACGCTGCAATATCCCTGGAATCAAATGTATGCCCGGCATAGTGCCATTGAGCCGCGCCACCACACGTTGAAATATCCTGACCCATGAACCTCTTGGTTTCCAGAAACACCTTACCTGCATCGGAATGACAGTCACTTGATAATTCAAGCCACGCGTCGAGGCCAACGCGTGCGGTCAGTACCCCGTCCGACTCGGCAAGCCAGACTACCGATGGCAGGGAATTCGAGTCGTTTTCAAGGCGCACATCGGAAATTTCCCCGGGCCTTACGACCGAGGCCGCACTATAGGTCGTGCCAAGGTCAATTCCGTAAATATCCTCGTCCATAAAAAATTGTCCTATTCCCTCGTGAATTCAAGACGCAGTGTTTCGTGAACCTCGCGTCTGGATACGACTGGACGCAGAACGGACTGCACAAGAACGGTCAGACCGAACACCTTGTCCGGCGATTCAAACGAATTTGCTGCCGACCAGTCATCCCACCAAGCCCCGCCCATCTTTCCGGAATCCATTGTTCTACGGATAACCAGATCAAATGCGGCTACGCTATTGCCGGGCTTCATCCGAATGCAATTGATTGAAGTCCGGAACGTTGATTCTCCCGAACGGGATAACGGCTTCAAGGCTGCATCATCCAGCACAGGAACAACACGATTCAGAAAAACAGTTTCCTTGACGAAGGGTGGATATGGGGGTCCTTCGTGCGCCACATTGTAATACACATCAATATCCGCCTTCCCATCGTCACGGCAAACCACAGGCAACTGAAATTTTCCGTCTGAGCCAGTGAGCTTTCCGGGAACCACTTTGGTGGCATCAGGCCCATTTAGGCGCTTGACCGACAGGAGCCTCGCCACACCCTTGCCCAGTGGAGCAAGTTCGAAATACATCACGCTATTGGCGTCGGGAACAGCGATCTGTTCGGCCTTCAGGGACTCCACAAGACCGGCAGCCACCCTTCGCCCCTTATCAACATCCCGGCTCAGCACAAAAATCAACAACGGCTTGGCCCCATGAAACTGATAGGACGAAACGCCCTTGGAATCAGTCCGGAAACCGCTAACCTTGAACGGGTGGTCAACCCACTCGGGAATCCGGTTGTGGTTCTCAATACTATCCTTGATTCGCTCCCAGTGGCTGTTGTCCAGGGCCCGTTCGGCGAAATGGGTTCCCTTGAATGGAAGACGCAATGCAACCAGCCAGATTCCATATCCCTCACGGGCTCTCGCGCCAAGAAGTGCACCTACACAAAAAGGATCAGCCCCCTTGGCACAGGCAACATCGACCGCAGTCGGGACATCAGGCGTGACGACATTTTCCGCCGTGGAGCCAGACTGCATGCCGTCGGTGACTATTACGGTAACATCAAAAGGATCCAGATTGTCCTTTGGAACCGGTGATGCAGGATTGGCCCCTTCGGGAAGACGCGGTCTTATCAAGGCAAGATCGAGCCTGGACTGCCTGGCGTCATAGAAGCCGGCCTGCCTCAACATGGAATAGTCGATTTGCCTGCTGCAATCGAGTGCTTCACCAAGACTGCAACGCTCCTCAGGCGAATTTGAGTGGAACCTGGACAAGCTCTGATCGATTGACCGATGAAGAGTCTCAAGGGCAACAGACCTCTGCTGCGCGAAGCCTTGCATGCTTGCAGATGTGTCCACCACGACCCTGGCGCCAATGCCCTTGACGGGCGGAGCAACCGCCCGTGGCTCCTGGATATGCCTGGTATTTTCCGTGACATTTGCCTTTCCCGGATTAACGCCGGTTTTGCCGCCACTTTTCTGGCCGCAGGCAACCGACATGCTCGCAGAAATGCAGGCCGCAAGAATCAATAAAACTGCTGAATTTCTACACATCGATGATCTCTGTACCCTCGACAATTGCTTTCACAACCTCGCGCATCGGCAAGGAAACCCTTTCGGTGCGTCCATTTTTTGTCTGCAGGTCAAGATCGACCGAGCCAACTGACGTCCCGACGGACGGGATTATGTTGGACACCATGACCTCAGACTCGCCCCGGCGAACCGCGAAAGCATATTTGGGGCGATCCGATGTGTCGGTCAGGAGCAACTGACCGTCCTGGATTTTCAGATCGGAAAGATGGCGCCCACAATACACACAGTATCTGAAACCGATGATTGCCTCTTTGTCACACTGAGGGCATCTGAAAAGAACTTCCATTACGCACCCTCCTTGGGAATGGCATTTGCAAATACGACTTCCATCATCACTTCATAAGGACTACGACGAAACGACTTCATGATGTTTGAATCCGGAAGACACGCAGAGACAATTTTTGACCCTGTCCTGGCAAGGTTGGGGTCATATTCAGTCGGGGGAACAAGGGGAGGCGACTGCGGATATCCCGGGACACTGTGATCGAAATTCAGGTCTGAACGATCATTCAATTCAACCGGAAGCTTGTGGGAACCTGGCAAATATGGCAACTGGATGATGGTATGCCACTTGATGGTAGGATTTGATTTCTGGCCGACGTGCGTATCTTCACCCACGATCGTCCTGTTGGTAATCACCGGACCTATATGACGATTGGCGGCAGTACTTAACAAACCCTTCGCAACAGCTGCCTTCGGATGAATTCCCGGCAACGGCACGGACGTTATGTTAATTGCCACATTCTCAAGGTTCTGACCTTTTTCACCCTTAAGAATCGAACGAACCCTTTCCGACAGGATATCTGCAATAACAGCCGAGTTCAAAGAATCGAGCGCCTTCAGAAAGCCCCACCCGTTACCAAGTAATACCAGTTCAACATTCAGGCTGGCCAGATTACCTTCGGATTCGGAAGCGCGCACTCGCTTAATATAGTTCTCAAATTCACGATTAATCACTGCGGCGGCAATCAGCCGCGCCAGAATCTCGTTCAAGTACCCGAAGTACAGTTCAGCACGTCTTGTCCTGACCCTCTTGTAATCCGGATTGAACACCGTCGTTTCGCTATAGATGTTGCCATCTTCGGGCTGTTCGCGTACAAACCGTTTCAGCGACTCAACCGACTGTTTTGGCTGAAGGCAGGATACAGGCAAGTATGCAGGATCATCTGCCTCCCCCACAAGAGCCCTGACCATGACCCCGCCGGCGTACTTCACGCTGGTCTGGAAAATCATCTCCGGCGACGGATTGGCCCTGGTCTGGCAGAACACCGCGATATCGGTGGTTCCGCCACCCATGTCCACGTAGATTCGAAGCCCGTCATTGCCAGCAGAAACATTCTGTCCTGCGGCCGTCGCCTCATCGACAGGCGATGGTCCGACCCTCAGGTTCAGGCCGGTCCATTTTCCAACCGATGCGGTGACCGTCAAATACCTGGTTTGAACCCAGTTTTGGTTGGCGCCAGAGAATACGCCGGGGAACGAATACCTGACGTCAACGGTATCGGCCATAACAAGATCCGTGTCACGGCGATACGCGTTGGCGATCTCAACCAGCAGCAATGCCTCAAGATACCTTTCATAAAGCTGCCGCTGATGCTCCGGCGAATAACTTCCCCCATTATCGATGTCGAACTTGAATTCGGACAGGATATGATCCGACTCATCGTATCCGGGCAGGATCCCGGAAGACGGAATCGTGTAATCCTGGAAAGGAATCCATTTCGCGGCGCTCCCAGACAACAATTCGTTGCGCCCCTTCTTCAGAAGGATTTCGGTCGGCAGGACATCGCCGTGCTTGCCAAAACCACGAACCGGCGGATGCACATGAACACAAGTCTGGCGCGCAACCGAATCGCCCGACGCCCCTCCGAATATCCGACGTTCCAGATTCCTTATTCCCATCGTATCTGACTTGGCTTGACCCTGCAAACCGAAGGCCACGCAACTATTGGAAGTGCCAAGGTCAACCCCCATTACCATTGTCGTACTTGGAGTCGGACTGACAAACACCATATCTCGAGACCAAAGGCTGAAAATGCCCCCGGAGTTATCGCCAAACTGGATGAAAAGCCATTCCGGCCTGCCGTCATCGACAACGACATACCTGGAGTTCCCATCATCTGACTGGTTGTTGAACTCTTGAAAGCCCCCGGACGCTTTCCGGAAACCGGTCAAAACCGGACGAAGAGGATCGAACAGCGTGGACTTCGAGAGTTTGCCCGCCTTAAGTTCCAAACGGAAAAACTTCCAGCATTCCAACCTGACATCCGGCCACAAGGTCAACTCTGCGTCCTGGAATGCATCAGCGTCGGGCGAGGTTCTGTTCGCGTTGAAGGTGCTGGTCATTACGGAAAGCTTCTCACTGAAAAGCTCCCGCATGCCTCTCAAAGGAAAGGAAGCACAATAGAATGGCCCGTCAATGCGGCCAGGTGTGTACTCTCCTTTTTTGATCCGATCCATGTCAAGCAGGTCGAAATACTCCGGACGAATTGGGAACGTCGGAACGACAAACCGACGTTGATGGTCCATGAAAGCCGGGACCTCCTTGTAAAGAAGATCTTGAACTTTCAGAAATTCGACGTCCTTTACAGAAAATGTCAGTTTTCCCGGGCTCTGGATCTCTCCGGCACGGGCATTACCGGATCCTGGATGCCACTGATACAACCTGACCTGTGACTGTCCGTCAACCCTTGGCACGATGCCAAGTTCATCAAGACTCAGGGTCAACGCTCCCTTGTCGCAAATCGGACAATGAAGTGTCTTCCTGGTGATGATACCGTTGCTGTAAAAATCGCTTTTATCCATACACAGGTTGATCGGCATATCCAACAAATCGAAGCCGCAAGCCGAGCATTTGAGATTCATAAACCCATTACCTCACGCGTGAATATCGAGTTCGTCAAAGGCCAGGGGAATCTTCAGGCCAGCCTGCTCGAGAGCTATCCACCGGCTGGCCACGCTTCCATTGGGCATTGGCTCCTGACCCCCGAGTGCCCAGAGGCAGTATTCCCTGGCAGCCAGATACACAAGCTTCTCGGCTGGTTCATTTGATAACTCATACTGCTTGTATGTCTTCCAGAATCGCTGAATGGTCGCCAGACAGAGTCCCATTTGCCGCCGGTTGACATCATCCTGAAGCGGCATGAGCAATTTGTAATTCGGTTCCAACGGGTGATCGTCCGACTCCCGAATCAACTCGCCCCCTTCCAAATCTCTCAAGCGACCACATTCGACCTGGGCCTTGCATGTAAAATGCATGAAAAGCGTCATTCCCAATGAGCGGAGGTCTCCAACGTCCTTCCCTTCAATGCGTTCGACCAGGCAGAACTCCTTGCCGTCTTGTGAGCGGCACACATACCCATGATTTGCCGCATCACCTTTGTCAAAAGCCGCAACATCCGGGAACGATTTCAGCACCCCACTGTTGTGCATGGCATTCAATCTGCTGGAGTACTGCACCACTCTCGCGTTGTCCGCCAGGACATTGCCCATGGTCGCAACTATCCAACGAACCACGTCTGGATAGAACGCCGGGAACCGCCGCACAGAATCGGAGGACAGCGGCCCCGGTTGTCCCAGCATGATTTCCTCAGTAATGGCTTTGGTTACCGGCTGAAGCATGTGCCTCAGGCCAGGCTTTCCGTCCGCCCCGGAAATATTGGGTTTTCTGGAATTATCATACTCGGGCACTTGGGACGGATCAGGAACGTCAAGAATACCAGCCCCAAGACAGAGTATGCTCTGATCCGAATCTTTGGCCTCAGGCATCCTGATGAGGGCCGTTCTGGTCTCCCGCGCGTCCAGAACCGAAACGCAACGATTTTCCCGATTGAAATCACCACGAACCATGCCCTGGAACTTTCGACGAATGCCGGGGTTCAAACGCGGGATCCACAGAAGGCATAATTCCCGCTTGGAAGAATCACCCGGATTTCGTGTAAAAAGCGGGATCGCCGCAACGGAACTTGCGTCGCACTGTAACATTTCAAGACCTGGTGACGGATTGGCGAGGCCGATGACACGTTCGACGCCACGCATCCATGGTATCGCGTTATCCCAACGTTTCTGCTCATCAAGCATCTTCTTCAAATCCGCCAGGAGGGTCTTGGCGGAATTAAGGTTCCCATCCCTGGTGACTCTATTATTAAGAGCCACCAGTTCATCTGCACTGACTCTGGCATGGGCGTAAAAAAGACACTCGGGATGTGTCACGCCGTATGGTTTGGGATTTGGCCCACTGTGGTCACTTAGAATGGTCAAATATCTCAGCCCCTGATCGTTCGGAGCAACATTCATCAGGGCCTGCCCCAGCTTTCCCGAGTCAGTCTTCAAGTCGTAAGTTTTTGCGTTGAAGTAGCCAAGCACCGAACCAAGTAACAGTGATTCAAATTGCTGACAATAAACCGACTTACTCCCCTGGGAATCGGTCGGCCATCCCTGGGGATCCATCATCGCAAACTTGGTTGCCTCGGCCCGTCCAAAGGGGGTCGGGAAAGAAAGAATTTTCAATTTGCCGAGATCTGGACGCCAGGCAGGGGGTAACTGGTCATTCTGTCCAAGTCTTATGGGGTGGATGCCCTCTCCGCTTCCCTGGTAATCCGGCAACTGAGTAATATTAGCCATGGGCGACCTCTTCAGGAGTTACTTCTTTGACCAACCATCAAAGATCAATTTTTCAAACGTACTTGCCAACTTTTCGGGAGTCCGGCAGTCATCCGGATTTACAGTCTCCCCGTTCCAACACCGCCTGATTTCATCCATGGCGTTGCTTCCGGCTCCACCCAGTCGGGGACTTTCCGGAAAGCTGCCAAGAACATTTATTACCCACTCGATACTGAACTCGTATTGACTATGAGACTGTTTCCAGCAGTCGATCACGGCATTGATATAACTGTCACGGGTCATTTCCTTACTTTTTAGTCCAATCTTCAGTGATCTGTACAATTCATCGGGTATTGAAATATTGAAACCACCCAACAAGGTAAAGGCCGACTTGATTTCAGACTTAATCTTGTCGGACGTCAGATATTCAAGAAGTCGCATCGTGTACTTGGAAGCGTTTAGTTTGTCCTTGAAACTTTCTTCGACAATGCTGGCCCAGTTAAGGTCCGCCACTTTCCCGGGCGAACTATCGTCAGCGCCGAATGTGGCGATCTGTCCCTTATTCTGCTGCGAGGTTTCCAATGGCAACTGCTGGATACAGTAGGCGGCGACGAGATGCAGGAAATGTGGCATTTCATCCTGGGCTTCACCCCCAGTCACACGCATGGGATTCATCCACTCCGGAACCCCAGGCGCGTTGGGCGGACCCAGCAGCACACTCTTATTCATCTGTTTGGCGGTCTTGCTGAAAAAATACTCCAGACCATGCCTCATGTTGATGTCAAGAGTAAGGTCATCAACGTCCGTCGATGTTCCGGTGGTCGCCACCGGTAGCTTCATCCATGGCAGAAGGAACACACCGTAAAGTCCTTTTCCGATGGCCCACTTGTCGGCCAGTTTGGTGACCAACTGATGCGTAATGCCGGCGCCGGTTCCACCTGCGAACGAACCGGTCAAGACAACGGCATCCACATTTTTAATTTCGGCTTCCAACTTTCTCAAGTCTTCATTGATACCCTTCAGGAATGCAAGCGAACCAATCGACGGCTTCCCGTACATGCCTTTCTTGAGATCAATCCCTTGATCTGCCTCGCAAAACAAGGCCTCAAAAACGGCCTTTTCACCTTTATCGCCATCGCCATCGCCATTTGGTTTGATGAAGAGATCAACAACCTTCGTCTTCCCAACCACCATATTGAACGGAGGACAGATGTCGGAGGCACCGGAAAGCGGGTGCGAAGCGGCATCTTCTGCATTTTTGCCAAATGTCTTCAGCTTTTTGGCAAGGTTACTATCGACATCTCCATCAATGGTGAAACACTTCCAGTCACCTTGAATAATTCCAAGCTTCACCAGGCGGGAAAATGCCAATGCTACGTGCTGGCCGGTACCACCGATTGCAATAAGCAAATTAGACATCAGACCCTACCTCCTGACCAATCTGGCAACAACGAACACCAGGAAAAAGACCACAAGAACCGGGCCCGCACCCAGTACAATTCCTCGAGTCCACGGAACCAGTTCGGAAAACATTACGTACTTCATCATTTCCGTTGAATCGAGACAGCACAGAAGAACGGGCGATGCAAAGGGGTTACACCCGATAACGGTTGAAGCGACCGACATTGCAACAGACAAACTCAGGAAGAAACGCTGACCAGGTTTCAACCACAGCCTGCGGGTCATCAGCCACCACAGCGCCAGACCGACAAACAACGAGACCAAATCGATCAATCCCGCTGAAATCAGGAAGGATGTCCCGGCCTTCTCACAATCCGTCTGATCCCGACACAACCCGGTATTCGGGTCAGAGGGATTTGCCGGATCCTCTTCTTGGGTGTTGGCACCGACCTGGCCAGGCTGCCCTGGAGGCGGAGGAGGATCATTCACGACCACTTGATTTCCTTGTCCTTCGAGCGGCTCTTCCGCTGCTGACTCAGGTTCGGCAAGAACAGGACGACTGATTGTGCAAACCACAATCAGCATCATCAGCATACCTGGAAATCTTGCGAACGTTTGCATTAGCCAACCTCTTATTTATATTATAGAAAAGGCTCCTGGAAAGACGTAAGCAGGGTTGCTCGCCATCATGGGAACAAGGTTCCAATAGTTAGACGATCTCTTTTATATTGTTGGTCAAACCATGTCAATCGACATTTGGAACCCAATATTGCAACTCCTGTGGCCTTCTGGAGGTCAGAAGACTACATCGGAAGCAGTACTCAATGAGACTCTCCATCCTTGCTGCAGGATGCCCTTATGGCGACATCGACACGATTGACAACTCCACCGCTTCCGAATGCCCGGAATCAACGGACGCGGCGCTCCAGAACGACCTCGGACAACCTGGGGCCAACCTGGCCTGTCGGCGGCATCGGAAGCGCCAGCCTGACCGATGGTGACCTGCAATCCTTCAGTTCCGGAAGATCAAGCCTGAAAGGCCGCACGGCGTCACCGACCGCGATCATACCAGATTGCCCGACAGGCTGGCCTTCGCACAACGCCTGCACGGAAAGCTCATAACCGACGGCCGCGATTCCGGGGCTGGCACCGCACACGGAAACGCGATCAACCCCAGGACCTTCGGCGCTGACCGTCACCGAGTGATCCCCCGGGCCTTCGGGAATCCAGGCCGTTGTCGTGTCGGAATCCGCGACTGCCCACACGGGGCCGCCCTGATGATCCGTCGTGACCGAAATGACCTGGGCCGGCATGTGCGTGACCGAAGGCGACCGTTCGTCCGAGGCCGTCGCATCCAGCACCCGAAGAAAATTCCCGCCAAGGACGGCCTGGACATCCGCCTTCGTCCACCCGTCTTCCAGAAGTGCGGCGGCCAGATTCCCCATCCGTGAAGAATCTTCCAGACCGGCAACGAAATACCTGGCCCCGTCGAAATCGCTTCCAATCGCAAGATGGGACGCGCCGACAACCGCCTTGACATGGTTTGCATGCCGCAGAAGATCCGCCATCGATGCAACGGGCTCTGTATCCGAAATGAATCGCGAAAAAAGGTTCAGTCCGACCAGTCCGCCTGACTCCGCGATTGCCCAGAGCTGGGCGTCATCAATGTTCCTGGCATGCCTGAAAACGGATGCCAAGTTGGAATGACTGGCAATGACGGGACGCGTGCTTGTGGTCATGACGCCCCAGAAAGTCGATGGCGATGCGTGAGAAACATCCGGAATCACGCGAAGACTGTTCGCAAGTTCAACAAGCCTGCGGCCCCTGGCGGTAATTCCGGCCGGTTTCCTGCCAGAATTGCCCTGGCCGAAATCGTTCGTTTCGTTCCAGGTCAGGGATACATACACGATGCCCTGGCTCGCAAATTCGGCCAGAGCGTCCGGCTCCCCGCCAAGTGGCGTGCAACCTTCAAGACCGAGCATGGCGGCGATTTTTCCCCGGCTCGAGATCCTCCTGACATCCTCGGCCGTCCTTGCCTGCTCGAGCCGCCCCTTCCGGGAAAGCAGGACATTTCGAAACGCCCTGACCTGATCGGCGGCGACGGCCTTCGGATCGGCCGAATCCGGGGGAACCCAGATCACGAAGACCTGGGCATCGACATTTCCGGCGGCAAGACGATCGGGGCCACACATCAGGTCGCCCGGCTTAACCTTCCGATCCTTGCGCGAAAGCTGAAAAAGCGCGTCACAATGAAGATCGGCAACAATCGAATCCCGGAAGAAGTCGCCGTCGGCGCCCGGGGCAACCTGCGGCACCACGGACATGCCGCAGAAGGCAATTATCAACGCGGCGGCAAGCCTGGGCTTGAAATCAATCACTCGACACCCAGTATCTGGATCTCGGCGATTCCCGAGTCCTGGATCCTTTCGCCCTTCTGGTTGTATCCGGGAAAGACCTCAAGAATGACAATCCTTACCGATCGGCTGTAGTTTCCGGACGGAATTGCTATCGAATGAAAGCCCTTGCGATCTGAAAGCTCGGCGGCGAAGGACGACCCGTCGTCCAGTTCAACTCGAACCTTGCGCAACCGGTTGTTAAGCGGCCACCGATCGCCGAACTTGTCGGGCAGACTTTTCTGATATCCGGGAATCAGCCTGACCTCGCGAATCTCGACCTGGCGCCCCAGGAACGCCTCAATCCACTCGCCGATGCCGTCGCCGCCGGCGCCTTCCCCCCACCACGTGTCGGGGCGGCCGTCAATGGCATTGCGCGCGGCGTTGTAATTCTTCGGGGACGGCAGTTCGGACGATACCCGCACCGAACTGATGTGAAGACGGGATGGCGGCCGCGCGACCACGGGCGCCTGCTGAACCGGTTGAACAGACTGGATCCGTTGAATGGGCTCGACGGGCGGCGGGGGTGGTGGCAGCACATCGGGCGGAACCGGCTGGCCGCTGAGTATCGCGGCGACCATTCGAAGCCCTTTCATCAAACCAACGCGGTCACAGGAAACATCCATGGCTTCGGCCGAACCACTCATGGCGGAACGCCTGACGTCGTTCATGTGGGCAATGATGCCGCAGTTCCTATCAAGCGCCATCACAGTAATTGAAAGTGCCTGGCTTGCCGAAAGAATCTCGCCAAGCTCAATCTGGCAACGATCATCGACACAGTCCCGGTGCGATTCGACGCGGATTTGGGACAGGGCTCTTTCAACCTCCGCCGTGGCAATAACCGTGAATTTCCCGAAGCTTGAAATCTGGGAACGCAGGTAGTCTTCCAGTATCAGCCTGCTGGCCGGCTTCAACTTGCGGTCAGGATCCTTGAAGGAATGCACCAGGAGTGTCGGACTTGTCAGCCCTGCCTCATCCTGGGCCAGAGCCATTGAAGACAATCCGATGCAAACGATCATGCATGAGATGACCGCCATCAGGAATCTGGACGGCCAAAGGGAAGCAGTGAATCGTTGAATTGAACAACCCAGGTTCAGATGATCCAGCATCAAGTCTCACCAGGCCGTCTCGCCGGCACCCGAAGAATCGGAATCGGCAGTCCCGCCCCCGTCCGGATTGATTTCGGAAAGAATCTTCTTCTGCTCACGCTTCAGCCGATTGGCGCGGGCCGAACCAATCGACCCGATTATAAGCCCGCCGATACCAAGACCCAAGAGGGATCCAATGCCCTCCGCAACGCCATCGGCGGCGATGAAATCGTATGCCACGCCAGCACCAAGGCAGGCGCCCGCAATGGGGGTCAAAATGGCGAACAATGGCCAGCCAATCTTTTCAAGGCGCTTGGCCTGATGCAGTTCGGAGCCAATCTTCGTCAGCCGATCAAGCATCCTCGCCCGGTTGGCATCGGCGGCCGGATTCTGTGTCGGTTCGTGGTACTCCTCGTAAGGCTTCATCTGATAGCGACGTTCAGGGGCCGTTCCGTCTTCGGGATAATTGAGATCGAATTCCTGAAGTTGCTCGTTCTGATGGGTGGGATCCTGGGCTTCTGCCGCGGATGGCACGCCGACAATGGCCGCAAAGGCCCCAATGAAAAGGAATGCGGAAATAGCCATGTACGAATGGCGTGGACTTGTTGCACAAAACATCGCACAACCCGGCAATCAAGAGTTGGGCGGATTCTGTGACTGCCCGAAAACTATGTCAACTGCCGAATGCTGGAAATCGGCGAGATTTGTCATGCCGACGGATCGACCACACGCCCCACGAAGAGGACGGCGCCAGTCAACTGATCGACAATCGCGAACATGAATGGACGATCAAACGTCATGTCAAACGTATCCATGGGCGCGGACGTTTCATCCATCACCACGGCGGTGGCCGCCGCGGCCTCGGTTCCTTCCTCATCGACGGCGACGAAGCTCTTGTGCTGCACCAGGCTGATGAAAAGGTTTCCGGGAATGCCGTCGATTCCTGAAAAATCGGCGCCCCCGGCAGAAAAGGCGGCAGTCATTCCCAGCGCCTTCAGCGAATCGTTCAAGGACGATTCAAACTCAAACGTGAAGCGCGGCAGTCTCAAATAGCCGGCGGCATCCACCGAACCCTGAACCATCGATGCGAAGGCGTCCCCGGAGAGGCCGGCCTCGACCTCTTCGAATCTTCCGGCGTCGGGAAGAATAAGTGCCATGACAACCTTGTCGCCAACGTACGGGATTTCCAGGTATTCGTACCCGTCGCCCACGAAATGCCGAAGCTCGTCGTAAGCCTTCATCATCTTCACGCCGACGGTGGTTCCGTCCAGGCGCGTGAACTCGTCGTCAACGGTGTCTTCCTTGTCGAACTTGTTTCGCCAGCTCGCCTTGAAGTAAATCGCATTCGTCAGGACCAGCGCGGTCGCCGGCGAGATGCTGCCTTCCGGAAGCAGGTCAAGAATTCGATCCTTTGTCTGCTCTGCGACCCAGTCGTTGATGACGACACGGCTGCCGTCCGGGTCGTTCGTAAAGTCCATCAGCCGCAGGCCGGCGCCGAAGTTTACGGCCAGCACGTCAAGATACGGCTGAAGGAACTCGAACCCGATGCGCCCCCAGGCCTGGTTGACGACGCTCAGTTCGAACGGGTCGCCCTTCTCGTCGGCCTGGAGTTGTTCCGAGCCTCGCCTGTCAAGTTCCAGATCCAGCGCGTTGAACGCCTCGAACGTGGACTCGGGCTGTTCGCCGAACCCGAGCGTCTGCCGCATCTGGCTGGCGGTTTCACCCCTGGCCCCCGCATAGGCCATGGCAAGCGCCGATGAAACGCTGTGCGGCGAAATGAATACGTTTTTCCCTTCATTACGCGCCGCCAGATCAAGATACAGATCAAACCCGAAGGCGGCGTTGCCGGCGGCAAGCGTCTCGATGCCCTGACCGGATGGGGCCATGTCCCGGGACATGTCGGACGACACGACCTGCATTCCCGCCGGATCCACGGTGTTATCGCACGCGGAAAGGGCCAGCACGGCGCCAGCCAGCAGAATGAACCTGCGCATGATCGACCTCCATCCGCGGGCCATCATCCATCGGCCCGGAAACATTGAAAACAACCGTCGGCAAGACGGTAATGATTGTATTACTTCAAGCGCCGGCAAACAAACGTCCGGGCCTGAACATCCAGACTTGAAAAGCCCCGCCGCGCCGTTAAAATACCAGTGTCACAAATAACACCTTCCGAGGGATAAAACGATGAACAGAAGCTTCAAGACTGTTTCCTTCAAGGCTTTCACCGCCGCATTCCTGACTGCCGCGCTGATGGCGGCCGGGTGCGGCTCGAGCGACCAGAACAATGACGTCGGCGAACAGCAGGACGTCGTGTCCGATCAGGGCGGCAATACGGACACTAATCAGCCTCCGGACGTCCAGAATCCCGACCAAGGCCAGCCGGACACGAATCAGCCTTTGGACGTCCAGAATCCCGACCAAGGCCAGCCGGACACGACCACCGCGGCAAATCCGCATGACTACTGGCCGGGGGTTGACTGGGACACGTTCTTCCCTGGCCCGGAAAAGTCGGCCGTCTATCAGGTCACGACGTTCGACCAGGTGCAGAAGGATCTGACGGCCCGCGTCGTCTATGACGTCGAATGGAAGGGTGGAACCTGGACCCAGATCGTCGTCGGCGACCTGGAACCGGGCAAGGACGGCATGGCGATCTATTTTGACAAGTCGGAACCGTGGGTCATAAAGGCAAAGGGTGTGGTCGTCTATGGCGAAAACGTCACCGACGGCCCTCTGATGACCGAGTTCTTCACCGACCCGATCGTCATCCCGTTGAACAAGGACACTGGCGACTCGCAGGAAATCGATACGCAGATTAACGGCGAATACGACGGTTTCGTCGATGACATGGGCGTTACCTATGCCATCGAGTTTACGTCCTTCGATTCCGAGGTCACGGTTCCGGCCGGGACATACTCCGGATGCGCTGACCTGAAGGCCACGCTCGGCGGCGAACTGATGGGCGGGACGCAGACAATTGACGTGGAAATCAAGATCCACCCCAAGCAGACCATCGTTCACTGGGTGGACAGCCCCGGCTTCGGACTGGCCGAACTGAAGACCGAGTGGAAGTGAACGTCGCTCGATTGCGCCCTAGGCATTCTCCTTTTCAAAAATGTCCCAGACGGCCAGGAATAGTGCCGCCACAAGCGGGCCGAACATAAATCCGTTGACACCGAAGACGGCCAGGCCGCCGATGGTCGAAAGCAAGACCAGGAAATCGGGCATCCGCGTTTCGCGGCCGACAAGGATCGGACGCAGGATGTTGTCGGCCAGCCCGATCACGACCACGCCGAACACAATCAGCACAATGCCCTTGACCAGATGACCGGTGGCGATAAGGAAAACGGCATAAGGCGCCCACACGACACCGGAACCGACCACGGGAATCAGGGACAGGACGGCCATCACAACGCCCCAGAAAAGCGGGGTCGGGGCACCCAGAATCAGGAATATCAGTCCCCCGAGCGCTCCCTGGACGGCCGCGACGACCACGCTGCCCTTCAACGTGGCGCGCACGACCTCGCCAAACTTCGCAATCACCAGCCTTTCCCTGGCATCCCCAAGTGGAAGGGCCCGAACCAGCTTTTCCACCAGTGACGGCCCGGAAACCAGCATGACGAACACCAGATAGAGCATCAGGGCCAGGTTCAGCAGGAATCCCAGGGATCCCTGCACGAGCCCCCACGCCCTGCTGGCAACCCCGCCGGCAAGAAGGCCTGCAATGTCCGGCAACTGCTTGAGTGTCTGATCAAGCGTGGCAAATCCGGAATCCTTCAGCCAGCCTGCCGCAACCGGTGGCAGCAACGACGCAACCTTTTCGAACATATCCCTGGCTGGCGCCCATCCATTCGCGGAAAGATATTTGTAAAGATCCGTCCCCTGATTGACGAACGAGATGATAAGGAACACTGCCGGAACGACCACGATCGAACACATCACCGCAAGGGTCGCAAGCGCCGCCAGATTCTGCCGCCCGCGCATCCACCCAAGCATCCGGCGCTGCAGGGGATAAAACATCACCGTCAGGGCGCACGCCCAGAAAATCGCCCCGAAGAACGGCTTCAGCATCCACAGGAACAGTGCCGTCATCAGCGCCACGAAACCCAGGAACGACCACCGTTCCAGGTCTCTGCGGCCTTTGCCCGATCGCCCCTGCCCGGCCGTCCCATCGTCCGAAACAGACTCCACACCGCCGTCTTCCAGGCCCCCGCCACGTTCTTCTTCCATATCCACGCAACACCCCAGCCAGAATGAAGCACGATGATACGACGCAACAGTGACAAACGTGAAACCGACCCGAACAATGACGATCTGGAGACCGGATGATTCGATTGACAGCGTCCGGTAGTCACGGATAATGCAGGACACCATCATTACCTTCCATGGGGGATATATGAATCTTTCCGGATTTGCCTTCAAGCTCGGCATCCTGTCGCTGGCTGGTTCCTTTGCGTTGTCCGGTCTTGCCGGATGCTCACACATCAAGCAAACCCAGTTCGAGACAATCGGGGTCGGCGGCCCGGTATGGGTCAAGCGCACCGTGCGAACCGATGAAAAGACTCTCTTCGGTTCCCGCATGGTCGATTATGAAGTCGGATTCCTTTACTGCCAGGTTGCCGAAAACCGAGGGCCAGTCTGCGTTCCGGTTGAAGTCAGCGACATTCCGCGCGGCCTCACCCACCAGGGAATCGAGTTCCTTAATGGTCCCGCGCAGATATCAATCCATCGGAAAGTGATCACATACCAGTCGCTTCAGGCCGACGATGACCAGGAACCGACACCGCCAGAGACGAATTCCGTCGCGGATGAACGCCAGATAAGATCCAACGCCCCGGAACAAAGGGACATGGAAGCCAGTTCTACGCCACAGCAATTTGAAGTCATTTACAACGTGGAAGGCGGATGGGGTGACAAGGAACTGAAACTTCGCCTGTCTTCATACATCGGGAAGCCGATTGTGCTGGTTTCCAGGACAGGAAAGGTTTTCAGGGGAACTCTGATCGAGGCCAGACTCGGGCAGGAAGGCCCCGGTCCACGGATCGTCATATCAACGAATGGAACCCAGTCATTCCTTCCCCTGAAGGCCATCAAGTTCATCGGCAAGTGATCGAGTTGGCTTATCTGATCACGGCCGCGGCCCGCCAGATTACCCGGGCACGAACGGCATTGACGGCAAACCGCGCTCTATCAGGACACAATTCTTGAAAGGTATTCCGAGTAATCCTTGACGTCCGGTTTGTAATCGCGTTCAAACAGCGGGCTGGAGATCAGGAAGTCGGCAGTGGATCGATTGTTCGCGGTCGGCACATTGTAAAGCACCGCAATCCGCAGCAGGGCCTTCACATCGACGTCATGGGGCTGGGCGGCCATGGGATCCCAGAAAAATACCAGTATATCAACGCCGCCGTTGGCTATCATGGCCCCAAGCTCCTGATCCCCGCCAAGCGGACCGGACTTCAGGCGCAGGACCTTGCAGCAGTCGGGCATTTCCCCGCCGGCCTTCCTGCAGATTGTTTCCTCCAGCAGCCTTCCGGTCGTGCCGGTCGCAACCAGCTTGTGCCGGACAAGCGTCTGCCAGTTGTATTCGACCCAGGCCACCAGGTCCTTCTTGCGATTGTCGTGCGCCACCAGCGCGATTGTCTTCACCGTCTGCACCTTCTTATCCATGTCAAACCCTTGTGAAGTCGGTTCGGGGTGCCGGCCTTTCGGTTGGGGTCGGGCCACCGCAGACAGGGCATCTGAAGCCGGCATGCATGCGAATCAGGATCAGGCCTGACATGATGCTGGAAATGAATATGCCGGCCGCACCGACAAACTGAATCGGACCGGCTGGAAGGAACCACAGAAAGATGGCCGCCTCCGGCACGGCAAGGGCCATGACCAGAAGGCCTATCTTCTTCATCATCGGATTGGTGCCCTGGCGGGCGTTCACCGTCACCTGGCACCTTTCACACCACATCATCTTCTGATCCACGGTCTCACCATCCGTGCGCCCGACGTGACTATTCTCTTACACGCCACGTTCCGTTGATACCATTACATTCGGCATGGCCTGCATCCAGCACCGCGGCATCGTAAAAGTGAAATATGCGGTCGATACCCGGCATCCACTCAATTGAATACTCGCACGAGGCCAGTTCCGATGGGGGACACTCCGTGCCGATTTCGCCGCCGCGGATATCTTCACACAGGTCGGTGAACCACGCCGCCCGTTCCGGCGCAATTCCCCCGCCAAGCTCTTCGCATGTGCCGGTGGCGGCGACATTGCAGGCAATCGTCTGCGTATCGGGCATCTGGCACACCAGATCATAATCTTCAAGAATCACCGTGAAATCTGAAGGATTGCTGTACTTCACCCCCGTGTACGCCTGGACATTGCCCATGCCGCAGAACAGCCCCAGATAGAAATGCTGGTCAATGCTGAAATCCCCTGACGGGCTCAGGCGGATTATGGCCAGTTGATTCGTGGCCGGACACGTGCCCCAGATTCCACCGCCGCTTTCACAGTCCTGCTGGAGCATTTCCCACCAGATGGAATCGCCGCCGTCATAGTAACGGTCATAGCAGATCCCCTGGGCAGGCACATTACACCCCACGACAACGCACGCGTTCTGGACGCAGGCCTGGCCCGGTTCGGTACAACCGCCGCAAACCTGTCCGCAGACAGGATCGACCCCGCAGACAATTCCGGTGCAGTCCGGAACGCACGGCTCGCACCGCTCCAGGTCATCCCTTGTCAGAAGGTCTGCAAGGGCCTGGTCGTACGCGGTCTGGGGATCCTCATGGCAACACGAATAACCCGTGGTTCCGGCCACTTTTTCCACAACGGTGGCGGCGAAGGACGCGGGCTCATATTCGCCGGCCTGGTGTCCGCAGGAATGAACATTCAACTGACAAGTGCCGTGGGGCGTGTCCTGATCGGTGCATTCGACTGCCAGCCACCAGCCGCCTTCACGATTGCATACGGTTGCTTCGGATTGTTTGTCCAAAGGGTCATAGACATACTTGAGCCTGTAATCGGGCACGCCGGCATCGATCCCCCTTTCGCAGACCCCGACTTCGGTAAAAGGACACGCCGAATCGACTGTTCCGCCGAAAAAGCCGGTACAGACGTCCGAAAAGGCTGCCCCGCGTTCCGGGGCAATCCCGCCGCCAAGTTCAAGACACGGGGCGGAAATCCCGGGAAGCTGGCAGGCAATCCTGTCCGCGCCGACGGCCGAACAGTGGGCCGATGGATCTTCAAAGGGATATGAAACCACCAGTTCGGCCTGAAGCAGATCCCGCTCACGCTGGGCCTTGGCCTCGGCGACCACGACGGCCTCGCCGGAATCACAGTAAAGGCCATGGTAATAATGAAGCGTATAGCCGCCACCGCCTGAATAGGTGAACTTTGCCGAAAGCAGGCGGCCCTGGGCGGGACAGAGTCCCCATACTCCGCCGTCCTCGACGCAGAATTCCTCGTGGCTGGACAGGAACTCTTCAGGCGGATCTTCATAGGAAGAGTACGAATCGACACAACGCCCAAGATCCGCGCGATAGCATCCATTGTTCACGCATTGTCCCAGGACACACTGCGCGCCGATGCAGTCGCCACAGTTCAGGGTGCCGCAAACCGGGTCAAGCCCGCAGACCGTCGCGGAACAGTCGGGTATGCAGGGGTTGCCGGTATCGATTTCGACGTCATCCGCATCCGGATCCGCGTCGGCTTCGGCATCCGTGGCCGCATCAGGGTCGACGCCATGGTCGAAGGCATCCGGAATGCCGACATCCGCGTCGCCTGTTACGTCCGGGGCGTTTCCATCAACGGTATCGGCGACGTCGTCCGGGGTTTCAACATCAGGCCGGGTGTCCTGGCCTGCATCCTCGCCGGAGTCAACCTCGGGATGCGAAACACTGTCCGTCGCGACATCGTCGATGGCGTCGAAAATTTCGCCATCACCCCCACAGCCTGAAGCAAGTCCCCCAAAGAAAAAAACAATCCCGACCGCAACCAGATACCTGCTGATTGAAGAAACCATGATACCCCCCTTTTGTCGGCGTTTGGCTGAACTGATTTCAACTATACAGCAGGTTGACCATTACAGAGCAAGAAAACCTTCCACCGGCACTAATAATCCTGGAGTCCCAGGTACGGCGGGCCGAAAGCGAACACCGGGGGACGGCCGAACGGGGCGTTGACCGTTATCGTCCGCGGATCCTTGATAGGGGCGGCATCCGGGATAGAGGCGGCATCCGGGTTCCACACGTTTCACCCCACATCATCTTTTCCTGCATGCCCCCCCTACCCTTCGCGCTCCCGGGAACCCCGAATCGTCACCCTGAGGCAATCGGGGATTTCACCACGAAACAGGAGTCGGAACCAGCCTGGTTTCCTGCGTGGTGTCGCCGATCTGCCCGTCGGAATTCCGACCCCAGCAGTACAGGCGCGAATCCACTATGGCGCAGGTATGGCGTCCACCGGCGGTCACGGCCGATGCACCGGACGGGAAGACCTTGTAAAAAACCTGTATCCCGCCAATCGTGTCATTGCCGATCTGACCGAAGTCGTTGTGACCGACACAGAAAAGCTGATTGAAACTATCCACATAGCACGTGTGAAAGGCACCGGCGGCCGGCACGGGAGGATCCGGCAGACTCATCAGCGCCTGCCAGAATGCCGCAGTCGCGGGCGAGGTCCGGCACGATCCGGTTGCGCAAGCCGAATTGCCTTCCCCCGCAATCTGTCCCGTCGAATCACTGCCCCAGCACTCCATCTGATACAGATACTGACCGTATCCGATACCGACCCGCCCGAGTGAACACGTGTGTTGCCCACCCGCGGAAATCCACTCGGTCATTCCGGTTTCGCTGACAAGCCAGGTCGGCTTCAGCAGGTTGTCAGTATTGCCGACACCGAGCTGACCAGACTGGTTGTCCCCCCAGCAGACCGCATTGTTCTGGAAAGTTATGGCGCACGTGTGCTGCGCTCCGCAGTCAACAAATATCGGACTTGAAACCGCGACCTTCTGTGGAATCAGGAAATTCGACGACATGGAATCGACCCCGACCTGGCCGACTCCGTTGGCACCCCAGCACCAGACATCGCCATTCCTGAGCGCGCAGGCGTGCAGGGAACCGGCCGACATCAGAGTTACGCCGCTTGCCATGCCGCTGACTGGAACCGGCACATTGCTCGGCATTGCCGAACCGTCACCAAGTTGCCCGACATTGTTGTTCCCCCAGCACCATGCGGCGCCGGACGTCGTCCAGGCACATGAAAAGTCCTGCCCGGCAACGATGCCCGCCACTCCGCCAAGACCGGAAACCGGCCTGGGCGAGATCCTGTCCATTTCCGAGCCGTCGCCAAGCTGCCCGGCCGAGTTGTCACCCCAGCAAAATGGAGTTCCATCGCTTGTGACCGCGCATGTATGCGATTCACCGGCGGAAACGGAGCTAAAAGCCCGTATGCAGGTTCCCGGGGAACGTATGGACTCAACGAAACCATCTGAACAGGATACCAGTTCACATGCGCCAGCCCCGTCACAACGACCGGTGCCGTTCGTTATCGGGCAGGATTTCTCCGGGCCTGGCCAGGGATCGAGGGCGCAGGCACAACTTCCATCGCAATGCGCGTTTGGAAAGCACGGATTGATGACGGTCAGGCAAGTCACCGGCGACCCGGCACAAGTCCCGGTGCCGTCACAGGAATCGTTACAGGAGCAAGGATCCCCGTCGTCACAGGCTCTGCCGACCGGAAAGGCATAATTGCAGTTCGAAGTGCCATCCGGATGGGCTTCCTGTTCACACTGGCCAATAACGACCGGACAATTCAGGAATGTCCCGGCACACTCACCCGAAACGCACTTGTCATCATAGGTGCCTACATCGCCATCGTCACACGACGAATCATCGACAAGGACAGTCCAGTCAACGGTTGAAACATCAGGTCGGCAAGCATAACAGCTTCTGACCGGATCAACGGCTCCCGGCAGGCGACAATTTCCGCCTATCCAGCAGTATCCTGCGGCAAGACAGGATGGCTCGTCCTGCGGAATCTCAACGATATCGACTTCACCAGTTTCTTCATCCGTTGCCAAATCGGTTGCCACATCCGTTCCCGGATCGGTTGCCACATCCTTTCCCGGGTCGACTTCTTCGTTCGTTCCCGGGTCCACGCCTTGATCCGGAACGTCATCGGTAACGTCCTTGACAGAATCGTCTGCAACCCCATCGGATGCCGTTTCACCGGTGGCGTCGACGATTTCGCCCGACGAATCACGCCCGACATCGGCATCCGATATTCCCGTATCCGTCAGAAACGTATCCACCAGTGCCGCATCGAAGACGTCCCCCGAATCGGTTTCAACGATGTCCGAACCGACGCTTGAACCACACCCGGATGCCAGAAGTGGCGACGCCAGAAGCACGGTCACTGCAATTGGCAGGAAAAACTGGTTGTCACGCATGACATGCCTCGCAACATGTGATGTACACATACTAAACCACAACGGCACAAGGAGGCGCCAGAGAATCGACAGAAAACGACAAAGGGCGACAATTATGGTCCGACCGGCCCCGCGAACAGTTGACGATTCAGCGGACAGCCTCGTCAACGGTGAGTCCAGTGTACGGCTCGCCGAACGAAAAGACCGGGGGACGGCCGAACGGCGCGTTCACCGCAATGGTCTGCGGGCCCTTGATCGGGGCGGCATCCTGGTCCCACACGTCGTACCAGTCGCCGGCCGGCAGATAGACCTGTCGCGCGGTGGTCGCCGTGTCGAAATCAGGCTCTTCGACCGAATCCGGGTTGGACGGAGTAAGGATCGGTGCCACCAGCAGTTTGTCCCCGATCATGTACTGATCCGAAATCGGCCACGTCGCGCGGTCTTCCGGGAAAACCAGCATCATCGCCCGCAGTATCGGCGCCCCGGTCTGGCGTGAGGCAGCCGCCAGTGGAATGAAGAAATCGGCCGCAATCTGGTCGTGGATGACGGCCATGCGCCGGAAATGCTCGCCGGTATAGTAGTCCCTGTCCCAGCACCAGTTGTCGTCGCGGTTGTTGCCGTCGTGCGTCCGCATGAACGGTGTGAACGCCCCAAGCTCGGTCCACCGCAGGTAAAGCTCCTTCGTGCTTGGTCCCCCGCTGAAACCGGCGATGTCGTGCGTGACGTAAGGCTGTCCCGACAGTCCCAGGTTCAGCATTGCCGGAACCACGGTCGGCAGGCCGTCGAACTGGCTCCACGTGGCCTCCTGGTCCCCCACCCAGTGGATCTGAGCCACCCCCTGGACGCCGGTCCACCCGGATCGGGCAAAATAGACGAAGTCACCCTCCGGACGCAATTTCTTCATCACGTCGCGGCTCTGGCGCACCCAATCGACCGGGAACAGGTTGTGATACGCCCCGGGGTTGGAATCGGTCCACACCCGAGCATCCATCGGGAAGTACTCGCCAAAATCGGCCATCCAGCCGTCGAATCCCAGATCGCTGACAATCCGGCCAAGCTGATCCTGCACATACTCCGCGGTGGCCGGCCACGTCAGGTCCGGCACGCCGGCAACGCCGGCAGGACTGTCTATCTCGTACGTGTTGCCGCTGGATGGTTCCGACACCAGCATGCCATCGCCTTCCATGGTGTCGAAATGGTTCGGCAGGTTCTTCATCACGAACGGATTCACATATGCAAAAGCCCTGATCCCATCGGCATGAAGGCCTTCTATCAGGCCGGCCAGATCCGGGTAATGCTCCGGATCCGCCTGCCAGCGGTACTGGACGCCGGAACCGCCGCCGATGTTCGTCCGCCTGCCGGTCCAGTCCTGGATCCAGACCGCGCCAAACGGAATCTGGATGGTCTTGGCCTTCTGAATTCGTTCCGCCACCGCCTCCGGCCCGCCCTGGGTGCAAAGCCAGGTCTTGAAAGCCCATTCAGGAACCGGCACAGGACGTCCGACCACGTCCCCAAGCTGACGGATCACCTCCATCGGCCCCGGCCCGTGAAACAGCCTCATGCGAATCGTCCGCCAGGCGTCAACCTCGAACCAGGCAACCGCAGTGTCCGTCGCACAAAGATCGACACTGGTCCGCCACTCGGTCTCCAGCAGCAGGCCGGAGCCGGTCGCCATGTTGATGAAATACGGCATCGGAAAATACGTCGTGTGCGGATTTCCCGTCAACCACCACATCGGGTCGTCTTCACCCTGGCTTTCCCGGCCGATACCCTGCTCGCTGACGAACAGGTCGAACGCCTGGCCGCGCTGGTCGATGGCGTTGTACTGCTCGCCGAAGCCATGGAAAGTGTCGTCGGCGCCGCACCTTATCGGAAAAGCGATACTGTCCCCGGCCAGCCCGCCCGGGCCAAGGTAAAGCCGGGTACTTTCATCCTCGAGTGACTCAACGATGAGTGTTGCGGACACCGAACCGGCCTCATCAGCAAAATTGAGCACGATCACATCGCCAATGTGCCCGTAAAGGCCCTCCCCCTGCTCCACCGAACCCGGCAACATCGGCATTTCCACCACGTCGGTCCGCACAAAGCGCCACTGACCGAAAAGGCTTTCGTACGTCTGCCCGAACTTTCTTGTGACAGGCCCGACGTCGCCCGGCAGAACCAGGAGATCCCGTTTCTTGTGGGCCAGTACCAGATCCCCGGCGTCGTTCCGATAAAGCAGGACGCCATTGGACAAAGGGCCGGCAAGGATGTCGCGGTCGTCCGGGGTCACGTCGATTCCGCCGGAATCTTCCGGGGTCACGTCAAACCCGACTGAATCCATGTCGCCCAGGTCGTCACCAGGCCCCACCTGGTCACCACATGCGACCAGATGACCCACGACGAATGCCACGGACGTCACAAGAAGGATGGTCTTGACTTTCATGCGGTTATTCCCCGGGACAGGCAGCCCCTAGATTACAACATTTGACGAACCGGCAGGAACACTTCCCTGGCCGGAGGCCGGCGGTTGTACTCGGACGACATCACCCGGCCATAGGCGCCCGCGGTCTCGATCAGCAGGATGTCCCCCTCGAACGTCTCGGGCAGGCGACGGTCCTGGCCAAGCACGTCACCGGATTCGCATATGGGGCCGACGACGTTTGCCGTCAGCGTCAACGGCGCGTCCATGCGGGACAGGTTGACGATGTTGTGAAAACTTCCGTAAAGGGCCGGCCTGATCAGGGAATTCATGCCGGTAGATATTCCGACGTAGCTGTATTCACCCTTCTGCTTCAACTGGGTAACTGGCGCGACCAGTACCCCGGCCCGCGCGACCAGATAGCGGCCAGGCTCCAGCCACAGTTCGAACCTCGGGAAGGCCGCCTTTATTCGTCCAAGCATGGCGTCCATCGCGACCAGGTCGAGGGGCTTCTGACCCGGCTTGTACGGAACCCCCAGGCCGCCGCCAAGGTCCAGGATCTTCGCGTCCGGGAAGCGATCCGACGCGCAGGCCAGAAACAGCGCGGTCTGTCGCCATGCGTCAGGGTCGAATATCCCGCTGCCGACGTGGGCGTGAAGCCCGGTGACCGTGGCTCCGGCCTGTGAAACCAGGCGCCCCAGGGCATCAAGCTCCTCCTCGAACACACCGAACTTGCTGTGGGCACCCGCCGTATGGACGTGCTTGTGATGTCCACGTCCGTGTCCCGGGTCCAGGCGCACGAAAATCTCGCGGCCGGCGAACAGTTCCGGCCAGGCCTGCAGCGGGTAGTGGTTGTCCAGGGTGACGCGGACTCCCTTTTCAAAGGCGAATTCGTACTCCGACCGCGGGGCGAAGTTGGGTGTGAAAAGGATCCTGGTCGGATCCAGGCCCGGGAAGAGTTCGAAAAGCCACTCGATTTCGCCCGGCGAAACGCATTCGAACGTCAGGCCGGCCTCATGAAAGACCCGAAGGACGTCCGCATTTCCGTTGGCCTTGACCGCGTACAGGATCCGATCTGCCGATTTCAGTCCCTTCAGCGCTCGCGCGTCGGCCATCAGCGTGCCCTGATCATAGACGTACGCCGGACCGCCGGCCGCGATGTCCAGCAATTCCTGCCGCCTGCCATTGAACCAGGGAACTTCCTCGGATTCACCTTCCGCGGGCCGCTCGAACATCTCCTGCCAGGACGGTCCAAGCAGGCTGTCGCGCACACGTCCCATAAACAGCAGTTCGTGAAGCTGGCCGACCAGCCGATCCGCCTGCTCGCGATCGACCACGAACGTAAGGTTCAGATCGCTGGCAGCCTGGGAAACCAGATAGATCTTCTGCTCCTGGAAAAGCTCCAGCGCCGGTCCCAGGCGATGCATGATAGCCCTGATGTGACGCCCGACCAGGCTGACGACGGCGCAGTCGGAAATCTGGCGGGCCCGGCAGTACTGGCCAAGGTCGCGAAGCAGGTCGTTCACCAGATCCGGATTCAGCGAATTGGACGCCGGATCCAGCGTAACGGTCACGTTCATCTCGGAAGTCGATACCAGGTCGATTGAAAATCCGTGCCGCTTGAACACCGCGAACACGTCCGCCAGGAAGCCGACCTGCTGCCACATCCCCAGCGTTTCCATCGAAATCAGCGTCACCTGGCTCTTCTGGCTGATCGCCTTGACCTGGGCGCCCTGCCCTTCGGTCTGTGAGGTAATCACCGTGCCGACGGCATCGGGCATCTGCGAGCACCTGATATGCAGTTCGATCCCGTGCGCCCGCACCGGCGGTATGCAGCGGGGGTGCAGCACCTTCGCCCCGGTGGAAGTAATCTCCTGTGCCTCGTCGTAATCCAGGTGCTTCAGCAGCCTTGCAGTCGGGACCTGCCTGGGGTTCGCCGAGTAGATGCCCGGGACGTCTGTCCATATCTCGCAGCGCTTCGCGCCAAGCAGCGCCGCCAGGTAGGACGCGCTGGTGATATGGA
>Ga0208939_1000405_pt1 | contig 36087 bp, 23 predicted proteins | sample AD_STIC12_MetaG_FD_184437 | JGI IMG/M metagenome (GOLD analysis project Ga0208939, IMG submission 184437) | Active sludge microbial communities of municipal wastewater-treating anaerobic digesters from USA - AD_STIC12_MetaG (SPAdes) (version 2) | ecosystem: Engineered > Bioreactor > Anaerobic >...
GGCTTGGAGGGGCAAGCGTGCGGCCATGCGGGATGATCTATAGAATATCTATAGCTCATTGTCAACAAAAAACCTGCATGTACACACACTTTTTTCACACTTTCAGAAAATTAGGCGAGGATCAGGGGGGATCCTGTCGGCTTGCCAAAGCGCTGGAATGCACGGAAAGTAGGGATAATGAAAACGAAGATCTGGACGATCATCTTGATTGTGATCTGCCTCGGGCTGGGCGGCGGCCTCTGGTATCGCCACCACACAGCGGTGGCCAAAAAGCGGTCGGACGACGACCAGATTCGACATCTGCTCGCGCAGGTCGAGGAACAGGGGCGACAACTCAAAGCGCAGATCGTGGCCAACAGCAATCTCACGGCCACGATCCAGGCCAAGAGCGTCGATCTCGAAAATAGCCTGTCCCAGCTCTCCCAGACGCGCGGTTTGCTGGGCAAGACGGAGGCCGAAGTCAAGGCCACCCGCGAAGAGCTCGAATCCGCGAAGGTGATGGTGAGCAGGCGTGACGGACGGATCGCGGAACTCGAGGGCGCCAACACCGAGCTCGAGAGGAAGGCGAACGAGATGCAGGCCGCGATCGCCGATCTCGAGGTTAGGATTGCCGACACCCAGAGACGGCTCGATACGTCGGAGGGCAATCGCTCGTTCCTGCTCAAGGAACTCAAGCGCCTGCAGGCCGAAAAGGCCGATCTGGAACGGCGGTTCAGCGATTTGGCGGAGCTGCGCGAACAGATCAAGAAGACAAAGAAAGAGCTGGTCGTCTCTCGACGCCTGGACTGGATGCGGCGGGGTTTGTACGGCACAGCCCAGAAAAGTGGCGCGGAGTTGCTGCAAGGCGGACTCCGGCGCCAGCCGCACGCGCCCAAGCCGGATGTCGATCTCGACGTCGAGATCAGGCGCGACGGCCCGGCGACCGTGGCGCCGTCCGTTCAAGCCCCACCCGGGACAACCGCGCCGAGGCCTTGATCTGGCCGGCTACCGGGGGCGGACGAGCAGTTCCTCGATGATGACGTGCGGCGGTTGCTCGATGCAGTGGAGCACGCACGCCGCAACGTCGGAGGGCTGAAGCATGCGCCGGCGTGCCTCCGCGTCGGGGGGTGTCGGACGCTTTTCGAGCAGCGGGGTGTCGATGTCGCCCGGAAACACGGCGCACGCGCGCACGCCATGGCCCCGTTCCTCGGCGTTGATGCTCTGCGTGAGTCCTGCCAGGCCGAACTTCGACGCCACGTACGCCGGGCCGGCTTTGGGACTGGCCACCTTGCCGGCGTCGGAGACCACATTGACGATCGTACCCGACTGTCGGGCGCGCATCTGAGGGAGAAAGGCCTGGACGCAGTAATAGGCGCCGTTGAGGTTGGTGTTGATCATCGCGTGGTAATTCTCGGACGACAGGACGGCAAGCGCCCGGTTGGGGGCGTTGGTGCCGGCGGCGTTGACCAGGACGTCGATTGCGCCGAATTCGCGCCGGACGCGTTCGGCCATCGCGTTGACGGCATCGGAATCGGCGACGTCGCAAGGGCAGGCGAGCAGGATGGGAGCCGACGCCCCGGCTCGATCGATCGTCTCGCGCAGCTTCTCCTCGCGTCGTCCCACCAGCGCGACCCGCCAACCCCGGGCGGCCAGGGCCAGGGCCACGGCTTGTCCCACTCCGCTTCCCGCTCCCGTCACAACAGCAGTTTTCATAGGGGACGATGATTCAGCCCTTCGGCAGACGATAGGGAGCGCGGTAATCGCAGTTCAGGAGGCGATTGGCCTCCGTATCGTTTCGGAACTGCTCGCGGTCCGCATCCCATTCGAGGACCATGCCGCGTTGGAGGGCGATATTCGCGATGAGCGTTGCCGAAGTGCTGCGGTGGCCAGTCTCGATGTCGCAGTGACAGGGCTCTCGGCTCTTGACGCAATGGAGGAAATTGCGCGCGTGGTGAGCCGTATCCCCGTCGCCGGTCACCTTGCGGTTTTCGATCATCCGTTGTTCGCCCTGGCGCCAGCGACGTTCGTAGGCGCGGTCGGTTGGAGTGCGCGCGGGGAATTCGTTCGGGGTGATGGCATCCGCCACGACCTCGAAACGGTTGCCAAAGAGGTAGAGCGTGCCTTTGGTCCCACGAAGTTCGACCTCACATCCGGGCAGGCTTCCCGGAGCCGCGGTGGCATTGAACTGTGAGAAGGTCACCAGTGTGTCGCCCGGGTAGTGCCAGACGGCCTCGAGCGTGTCGGGAATCTCGCGGTTGTCATCGATGCCTGCGAAACGCCCGCCCAGCGCCGTCACGCGCATCGGGGCGGTTTGACCGAGCGCCCACTGAATGAAATCGATGTAATGGACCCCGAAGTTCGTCACCTGCCCTCCGGAGTAGTCGTAGAACCAGCGGAACCGGTAAAACGTGCGGTTCTTGTTGTAGGGGACCTTGGGCGCAGGGCCGAGCCAGGCGTCCCAGTCGAAGTCAGCGGGCGGGTCGGCATCTGGCGGGTTGCCGATTCCCTTGGGCCATTCGTTCTGGACGTGGAAGGCGCGTGCGACCGTGACCTTGCCGATGCCGCCGGCGCGCACGAATTCGGCGGCTTGCCTGCAGAAATCGACCGATCGGCGGTGGATGCCCACCTGGCATACGCGACCGTAGCGCCGGACTGCCGTGGCCATGGCCCGACCCTCCGCCACCCGCAGCGAAAGCGGTTTCTCGACGTACACGTCCTTACCCGCCTCACACGCGTGGATGGTCTGCAGCGCATGCCAGTGGTCCGGGGTCGAGATGACCACGGCATCGACATCCTTCTGCTCGAGCAGCTTTCGGTAGTCCTTGTGCTGTCGGGGCTGAGTGCCGATCTTCTTTGCGGCAAAATCGAGGTACGGCTGGCTGATGTCGCAGACTGCGACAATCTGGGCGTCGGGTTGCGCGAGAAACGCATCGAGAACCTGGTCGCCGCGGTTGCCCAGTCCGATGAACCCGAGGCGCACCCGGTCGTTTACGTTCGAGGCGCGGGCGGAGAGGCCGGCAGCGGCGCTGGCGAAGGCAAGTGTTTTTGCGAATTCACGACGATTACAGGCTTTCATATCGACCTCGAGTCTATCCGCTCTCGGTTCCCTTGGCCAGCCTGAGAAAGAGCGGGCGTGCCGCTCTACCAACGGAAGAAGCGATAAGGATCGTCCCATTCCTCGGGGCGATCGAGATAGAGGCCGTCGAGCCAGCGTTCTTCCGAGGCTCGGGCGACCGGGCGGTGAAAGCGGTCAAGCACCGGCGTCGAGGCGCGCACTCCGAGATTGCCCAGGAGGCGTGAGAGAAGGCACGAGAGTCGGCGGTGAGTGCGTCTGAGGTTGGGTTGGGCGGTGGGAATGAACTCCCAAGGCGCAAGCTGGCAGAGAACAATCGGCGCGCGGTCGTGCAGGGCAAGCACTCCATTGCCGACGGGCCTGGCTCCGTCGGTCACAAGCGGCACATCGCGCGGGTCGCGGTTATGCACGTCGGCCGGTCCGACACCCGCAAAGCACGCTTGATGAGCGAAGGGTTCGAAGAACGCAGCGATGTGCTCGGCCTTCCTGGTGGTGACGGCAACGGGCAGCCAGGCGTCCAGATCCTCCTGTCCGAGCCCCACTCCCAGAACCCGCCCACCCGCCTGGAGCCAATCGGCGATTGCGGCTTGGTGTGGCGCCAACGCCGCTCCGCCGCCGCGACCGACGACGAGCAGCGCGCCGGGCGCAAGCGAGTGTCCGTCGAAGGTCGATACGGCGATGCCGACGGATTCCAGGTGGCTTCTCCCGAGCGGATCGCCGGCATAGACCAGAGATCGTCGCGCAGGGGGTTTCCAGGCTGACACATAGCGGAGGAGATTTCGGACGAGGATTTCAGCCGCCGGTTCGTCCTCGGTGCGTCCGGTGACATCGACCTGACAAAACAGCACCATACCCTGATTGTCCCGATGCTCGAGCAGCGGGCTGTACTGGAGGCTGTAGCCGCCATCGAGGATCGGCAGGAAATCGCCCCGCGCGGGTTTCTCGATCAACACGGAGGCCACGTTTCCCTGGTTCCCACAGCGCCAGAGCCGAGTGACGGGCAGGCCGCACCATTGGACGGTCGGGCCGTGGCGCGGACGCATATCGAGCTTGAGTCGCGGCGGCAGAATGGTCGCCTCGCCGCGCCAATCGCGCAAGTGCTCCGTCGCGAGCCCCGTGAGCACAGGATGGTCCGGCACCCGCGGGAAGAGCTGTCGGAGTCCGTACTCCTGAACTCGAAACCCAAGGCGCTGTTCGAGGGCCTCGCTCGTCTGCTCGAACACGATTACTTTCAGCCCATCGCGGACCCGGTGGATGTCGGGCGCCGGGCCATCGACACTCAATGCCTCTTTGCCCACAATGAGGATGTCGAAGGCAGACAAATCAGTTTCAGCCTGGACAGGCTGCGGGTCCCAGCCCAATCGCTTCAGAGAAGCCTGAGTCTGGCCTTTGGGGTCGAACAGGGCGACGCGCGGTTTCGCCGATTCGGATTCTGGTATGGTTGCAGGCAAAGGATCGGTCGCACGGCTGCCGGAATCCGGTGTGGTTGCGGGCAGAGACTCTCGGCGGCCCGAATCCGCACCGATTGGCTGAGGCTCTGCCGGAAGCACGTGCAACAGGATGCGGTCTTCCTGTGTCTCGCCCGTGCCGAATTGAAATCGGGCGACCAGATCGTATTGGCCGCGCGGCACGCCTAGGGGCAGGGGGCAGCGCAGGACAAGCCGCTCTTGCTGGCCTGCGGGGACGGCGACCTGCTGGCGTGCCGACACGGCTTGCGGGAGGTTGCACGACCACTGGCACTGGCATGTGACGCTCTCGCGGGAATTGTTGATGACGATCATCTGTTTTTCGACGATCTCGCCGGGGAGGAAGTTGTGGTCTTTGCTGGTGAAGCGGGCCGGTTTGCCGGCCAGGTATGCCAGCAGCGGACGGTTGTTGCGGATGAGGGCCTCCGCGGCCGGCGTCGCGATCCAGTCCGCGCGTTCGAAGGCCAGATCCATCCGTTCGTACCGTTGGTCGATGAAATCGGGGCTGAAGCCGGGGCGCTGGAGGGTGTCCCAGTCCACGGGCAAATCGCGCCGGCGCCTGTCGACGCCGTCGCGCAGCTTCCAGAAATGTCCGTGTTCCCACGGAGAGATGGCCGAGACACCCCAGGTCCGGAAAGCGCGCCAGTTGTCGGTGAGATATAGGGCGAACACGGGGTATCGTTCGTCGAAGCGGGTCGAGCTGACCTGGTGCGGGTAATCCCAGCGATGCCAGACTCGTCCGGCGCGCAGTTGGCGTGCTTCCCAGCGCAGGTTGGCCTTCTCCGGCTCGCTGATGTCGAAGGCGCGGTCTCCGAGGAACTGCGCGTTCCACTCCGCCAGACAGAACTCCCAAGGCACGGCGGCGCTGCCGAACTCCCGCTGCCCGTTGTACCACCCGCGATACATGGTCCAGTCCCAGGTAAAGGGCGCTCCGTACTCGCAGGTGAAGACGGGTTTGATGCCGGCGGTGGCCCAGTGTTCGAACCAGTCGGAGAGTTCCTGCGCCGGGGCGAAGTTCGGGTAGAAGTTGACGGGGTGCATGGACCCGAGGTTGCCCGATGCGTGGTGATAGACGATGCGACTGGGATCGAGCCGACGCACGATGGCTTCGGCGCGCAGGGCCTTTTCGGCGTTGCGCAGGGCCCAGGTGTCGCGCGCCTCGCGCACGCCATCGATAAAGTCGGGGTTCATGTCGTCATGATACCCGGTGGCGTTGTGGCTCATGGAGTACATCACCACCGACGGATGGTTGTGTGCGGCGCGGACATAATAGGCAGCGTGACGGGCATATCCATTGGTGGCGTCGGCGCCTGCGCCCGACCAGTCGTAGTGGCTGAAATGCGGTTGAGAGAACGCGACCAGCATGCCGACATCGTCCGCTGCCCGGAGGATCTCCTCGAAACCCAGGTGGGAGCCCGGCTCGCAGCCGTAGTTGTGGGTGTAGACGCAGTTGATCCCGAAGCTTTGGAGTCGTTCGAGGCTCTCGCGGGTGGCCCCATAAGTGGCCAGGGCGGCGCCGACCTGGGCATTGTCCAGGGGCAGGGCGGAGAGGAAAAGTCGGGTGCCGTTGAGATAGAAGTCCCGGCCCTCGATCCAGAACTCGCGGAAGCCGAACCGCACCGGCCAGGCCGTGTCGAGTATGTTGTCGTCGGCATCGAGAAGCGAGCACTCGAGGGCGAGGGTGTGGTGTGGTGTGTGGATGTCCCATAGCCGATCGGGCATCCATTTCCGGGTGAAGGCGAAGCGGCCTTCCGCAAGATCGCCCCCGCCGAAGGGCGGGCTGGTGAACGAGGTGGCGTTGTGAGCGCCTGTGGCAATGCGCGTTCTGAGGCGGTACACCTGATCCTGAGCCAGGCCGTGCATGGCTGCCGCGCAGGTCACTTCCTGCCGGCGCACCGACGTGTCGACACGGACATCGAGGATATACGTTCTAGGAGGGGTGCTCACGAGGAATATGTCTCCGCAGAGGCCCCGGCGGGCGACTGTTCCTTTGGCTTCGCGCGCCGAGGCACTGTCGGTGTAGGAGAGGAGGACCGCCTTGAGAGGCAAGGCCAGCACCCAGACAGCCAGATGGTGGGTGGCGCCCGGACGACAACGATCCGTGATTTCCAATTCGCCGCCGGGGAAATGGAGTTCGCCCGCGCGCTGGCCGTCGATATGAACCACGGCATACGAATTGAGGTATTCGATCTGCAGAGCGATGCGGCGTCCGGTCCACTCTCGTGGGATGGTCAATTCCCGATGGTGCCACGCGGCGAAGACTGTTCCGAGCGGGCGCGTTTTCCAGGAGGGGTGGGCGTGGACCGTCTGACAGTCTTTCTGCATGTAGTCGGTGATGCCGGGCCAGCATCCAGGGACTTTGAAGTACCCCCAGTCGCCATCGGGAATCCGGTTATCGTTCGAATCGGAAGGCTGCCACTGCCAAAGACCATTGAGACAAATCCGCTCGCGGGTGGCGGTGGCTTCGCGATGCGCTTTGTCCATCTCCCAGACCGCCTGGACACCTTCGGGAAGTGCCACGGCGGGTTGGGCGTCCGAGTGGCCGGAGCCGGCGAACGCGAGGAGGCTGGACATCATGGCCCAGCCCGCGCGCCAGAGTCTGCGGCTGGGGTTTTCGAGATCGAGAGCCAGTGCGAGGCAGTTCATAGCGGTTGAGGTCTGCGTGGAGAGTGGGGCAAGTCGATCTCCCGGGACAACGACAAAAGCGGGCACCGCAAGGGGGTGCATCCGGTTGTTGTTATGTTCTCTCGCTCTCTCGCCCGGTGAGGGCAGCGGGCCTCCAACCGCTGGAGATTGACGGTATATCGAGGAATCAGCGAGATGCACTACACCGTCACCCTCACCCGCCCTCCGGGCACCCTCTCCCACCTGCCTGCGGTCAGGCTTCGGCAGGCAGGTCGGATGGGAGAGTGCCGGGGTGAGGGGTCTGTGCAGGGCTAGGCAGTAAGCCGCGTGTCCTGCCTGCGCCGCAAAGCGCAGCGGGCTGTCTGCCGTGTCGGGCACGGCACAGGCAGGCGCGGCAGGCAGGCCCCATGCGATGCAAACTCGATTCCCACCGACAGCCTCCAGATGCACTGGCCGCGAGGCCGCAAGGGCGCGGGCGCCTTTGCGACAGGCTTCTGAGAGTAGGATCGCTTGGCAGCGGGAGGGCAGTGTTCTAGAGTATTGTTCATGACCACGAGACTGAGGCTCGTTGCGGCCTGGTTGACCCTGGGCGGCGCCGCACTCGCGTCAGGAGCGAACGAGGCCCAGGTGGTCCTGCACTGCGGATCGAGTGATCAGCCTTCTGACTTCACACGCCACTCGAGGATGCCTCCGGACAGGCCCGGTTTGAGCTGCACTTCGATTCGCAGGGCGCGGGTGCGGACCGGTTCGAACGTCATCACGTTGAAGCGGTCTTTGGCAACCGGGCCGGCCTGTGGGTTGCTGACGGGTTTCCAGTCGTCGCCGGCCTGATGGAGCACGCGCCAGGACGCGGGCACGCCGCATCCGCCGCCGGGCGTGTCGTCGAACCAGTATACTTCAACGCCAAAAACCTGTTGTTCGGCGTCGAACTCGTACTGGACCCACTCCGTGGTGCCTTTGTGGTCCCACCAGGTGAAGCGCGGGATTTCCTGGTCGTTCGAGTGTTTCGGGACGACATCATCCTTGAGTGCGAACACGGTGTCGCTCTCGTTGACGTGCGAGGCCGTTGCCTTGTAGGGACGGGACGGCGGGGGGCTTTTCCACGCGCGGGCCTCCGGACCGTCGCCGATCACCGGGAACGAGGCGATGCGGAGCCGGGCTGCGCCCATCGGGATGAGTGTGATCTGCTCCTCGGGTTGACTGGATCGGACCGGGCTGTCCTGGAGCAGGCCGACCAGACCAAGGTGGTCCGCCTGCCATTCGGGGATGCGCCGGCCTTTGGCCGTCAGTGCGATCGGAACTCCCGCGTGGGTGAAGGGCATCTCGGAATCGGGCCAGGCTGTCTTGACCAGGCGAAACGAACTGGCCGGGCGGATCGGGTCGAGCACCAGACCGTAGTTCCACGGGGTGGTGGGGTGGATTTCCCATGCAGGCCACTTCTCGGTGCCGCCCTGGCGGACGTAGCGCTCTCCTATCTTCAGCGAGTAGGTGAGCGGGCCGCGGTCGACCGACACGCTGCCGTGGTTGCGCGTCCAGGTGCGCAAGGCGACTTCCATGGGCAGGTCGAGCCGGACGGCATCTCCATTGTTCCACTGGCGTTCGAGGCGAATGAAGCTCAGCGGGCGGGCTTCGATGGGTTCGAAGGCGCCGTTGATCCGGACCTCAGGGTTTGCGCACCAGGCCGGGATGCGCAGGTAGAGCGGAAATGTCACCGCGCGGGGCGCGGTCAGGGTGAACTCGATCCGCTCTTCGAATGGGTAATGGGTGGTCTCGGCGATGACGATTTCGGTGCCATCGCCGACCTTGGCGCGCACGCGGCTTGGGGCGTAAAGGGCGGCGGCCAACCCGTTGCCTGGGGTGGCCGTCCAGAGGTGTTCGGCAAAATAGGGCCAGCCGTGGCCGAAGTTGTGCTGGCAGCAGCGGTGGGAATACGGGTCAAAGAGCAGCATGGCGCCGCCGTTCTGGTACCCCGGCGCCTTGTTATGCCGATCGGAGAGGATGAGATTGGGGGCCGTGAGATAGCGCAGCCCTTTGAAATCGGCCAGCAGCCCGGCGGGGAGGGAATTGAACGCCACGTCCTCGCACCGATCGGCCCAAATCGGGTTGCCGGTGACAAGGAAAAGTCGCTCGTGCGAGAACATCATCTCGACCATGCCGCAGGTCTCGACAGCCTGGCGCGGATCCTCGTACCCGGGGCGGCAGTTCTCATCGCCGCCGAACATCCCTCCGGGGACGTGCCCGTACTGATCGCGAATGGTCTGCCAATTCCGTTCCGACGCGGCGAGGTGTTTGGCCTCTTTGGACTGTGGCCAGAAGAAAGTCGGTCCGCCGAAGCCCTGAGCGAGGTTGACATTGTGCCAGTTGGGAATGGTGCCGGTCCAATTGGCGGTGCGTCGCTGGATTTTTTCGGCGAGTTCAAGCAGCCACGGTTCGCCCGTGCGATTGAAGAGCCAGTGGACGCTCCAGAGGTTGTCGGCAGCGCGGCTGGCGGCCCAGTAACCAACAAGGAATCGCTCTTCGGGCACCTTCATTTGATACTCGAAATAGCGGCGCATGGTATCGAGCACCCGGGGATCGCCGCTGTATTCGTAATAGGACTGCAGACACATCAGCATGATCATGTTGGGCCACATGTCCTCGCGGCCCTTGAGATCCGTGGCGGAGCCCGTGCGCTCCTCGCCGGGACCGAACCAGCCGTCAGGCTGCTGACTTGCGATGGCGCCTTCGATCCAGATCTTCGCCTCGCGAATCTGGCTCTCGTCCTCGATGAGATAGGCGCAATCGCCGAATCCCTTGAGCCAATAGGGGACCTCCTCCCAGCCATGGTCGCCGCGTCCTTGCGGATGCAGCCAGGCGTTGTTGGTTTTGTTCATGAAGCGGCTGACCTCCTCGAGATGGCCGTGGAAGCCGACGGCCTGCAATTCGAGTTGTTTGCGCAGCCATCCCTCGGGTCGGATTGCCGTCAGGGGCAGCTTGATGAACGGACTCGGGAGAAGCGGGGCCCGATTGCCTGCGTAGTGAGCGTTGGATTTGGCGGTGTCTGGGCACATCACAACCGTCGTGCTGCCAAAGGTCTGCGGCATCGTGGCAAGAATCAGGAGCCCGAGAGCCCGCGTGCATAGGCGATTCATATTCTTGGCGCGGGTTGTAGCAGAGAGGCGGCGCCTGCGCCAGCCTTTCCGCGTAACTGAAATCGACGAATCCGGCACGAAGCCTGCTCGTAACAGCGCCTCGACAGCTTGGTCCAATGGACGGAGCCGAATCACGGACGGGGCCGAGGCATGAATCCGAGAAGAGCGCGAGATGGATTTGACAATGGCTTGGATTTGCCCGATACGAGATGGCGAGCGTCCCACTGAAAAAGGGTCCAGACAGGTCCAGGAACAGAGAAAACGATATTGTGGCCGCGCGCGACGATTACCTTTTAGACAGCTTGGTGGAGATGGGTTATGTGACCAACGAACAGTTGGTGCCCATCCGAGCCGAGGCCGATTCGACGGGCGAGGGGGTGGTGGATACCCTTGTTACCAAGGGGATGCTGTCGCCGGCCGTTGTGGCTCAGGCGAAGGCGACGCACTTCGGGGCCGAGTTCATCCACCTGAGCGATTTGCGGCTGGCGGATGACGTGATTGCGGCGGTGCCGCGTCATGTGGCCAAGCGTTACAGTGTGGTGCCCGTGCGCAAGGACGAGAGCGGGATCGTCGTGGCGATGGTGGATCCGTCCGACCTCGACACTCTCGATGGACTGCAGCACGCGCTCAACAGCCCGATCATGCCGGCCGTTGCCAGCCCCGAGGACATCGAGACGGCTCTTTCGAAGTACTACGGCGGCGCCAAGGACGACTCGGTCAGCCGGATGATCCAGGACATCACCGAGGGCGAGGTCGAGGTCGGGGTGGTGGGCGGAGGCGGCGCAGCCGGGATGGACGACGGATCGACGGTGGACGCGGATGCGCCGATCATCAAGCTGGTGAATCAGATGATCGTGGATGCCTTCAAGATGCGGGCATCGGACATCCACCTCGAGCCTCTGGCGAAGCGGTTCCGGATGCGTTACCGGATCGACGGCGTGATGCACGAGATGAAGAGCCCTCCCAAGCGCCTCCAGCCCTCGATCATCAGCCGGCTCAAGATCCAGTCCAACATGTCGATCGCGGAACGCCGCATTCCCCAGGACGGGCGCATCCAGAGCCAGGTGGGGGGCAAGCTGATCGACCTGCGCGTTTCATGCCTCCCCACCACGCACGGCGAAAGCATCGTCATGCGGATTCTGGACAAGGAGGGGTTGAAGCTGGGTTTGGCCGAGCTGGGCTTTTTGACCGACGACCAGCAGACGTTCGAGCAACTGATCGGTTTGCCCGACGGCATTCTGTTGATCACGGGGCCGACCGGCTCGGGAAAGACCACCACCCTGTACGCGGTTTTGAATTACATCAACCGACCCGACCGCAAGATCATCACCGTCGAGGATCCGGTCGAGTACGTGCTTTCGGGCATCAACCAGGTGCATGTGAACGAGACGGTCGGGCTCACATTCGCGGCGGCGCTGCGATCGATGCTCCGTCAGGCGCCCAACGTGATCATGCTGGGCGAGATTCGCGACCTAGAGACGGCGACCATTGCGATCAACGCGTCCCTGACCGGGCACTTGGTCTTCTCGACCCTCCACACCAACGACGCGCCGAGCGCGGTCACCCGTTTGATCGACATCGGGGTCAAACCGTTCCTGGTCGCATCATCGTCGCGGTGCCTGATGGCTCAGCGCCTGGTGCGCAAGGTCTGCAAGCGCTGCGGGGGGCCGTACACGCCGACCGAGCAGGAGCTGCGCGCCCTGAACATCGACCCTTCGCAGGCGGCGAGCGCCACGTTCAGGAGAGGGCGGGGCTGCAGCGAATGCAACAAGACGGGCTACCGCGGGCGCATGGGGATTTTCGAGATCTTCGTCATTGACGACGAGGTGCGAAAGCTCATTTACGATAAGGTTTCTTCGTCCGTGCTGCGGGCACGCGCTCGGGAGGTGGGGATGCGGACGTTGCGCGAAGACGGCGCCCGCAAGGCGGTGGCGGGCTTGACCACGCCGGACGAGGTGATCAAGGCCACCGTGATGGACTCGGACTGATTTATGTCGTATTCGATGTCAGATTTGCTGCAGTTGGTGGTCCAGGAAGGGGCTGCCGACCTGCACATTCGGGTTGGCGTGCCGCCAGTCATCCGACTGCACGGCATTCTGCACAAGGTCGAAGGGCCCCCGCTGCGTCCGGAGGACACCGAGGAATTGATGCGGACGATTACATCGGAGGAGAATGTCCAGCGTGTCCGTGAACGGGGGGGCGCCGACTACGGGTTCGCGTTTGGCGAGCTGGCCCGCTTTCGTGTGAGCGTGTTCAAGGAGCGCGGCAACTTCGGTGTCGTGGCCCGGCAGATTCCCACCAAGCTGCTGACGCTCGAGGAGCTGGGCATTCCGGCGTCCGTGCACGATTTGCTCTACAAGCCGCGCGGCCTGGTCCTGGTGACTGGGCCGACCGGGTCGGGCAAGACCACGTCTCTGGCCTCGATGATCAACGTCATCAACGAGGAGCGTGACGACGCGCACATCATCACGATCGAGGATCCCATCGAGTACTTTCACAAGCACAAGAAGGCCATCGTCACGCAGCGCGAGGTGAACGTCGATGTCCCGAACTTTGCTGAGGCTCTGCGCCGCGCCCTGCGGCAGGATCCGGACGTGATTCTCGTGGGCGAGTTGCGCGATCTCGAGACGATGGACGCGGCGATCACGGCGGCGGAAACGGGGCACTTGGTGTTCGGCACGCTGCACACCACCGGCGCCGCGAAGACAATCGACCGTATGGTCAACGCCTTCCCCGTGACGCAGCAGGAACAGATTCGCATCCAGATGTCCACGGTGCTGCAGGCGGTGATCTCGCAACTGTTGCTGCCCCGCTGCGACAAGCCGGGCCGGGTGGCGATTTTCGAGATCATGATCAACACCCCCTCGATTGCCGCGCTGATTCGCGACAACAAGACATTCCGGATCGGGTCCGACATCCAGACGGGCGCCAAGCATGGCATGGTCACGCTCGACAGTTTCTTGCTCGAGAAGTACCTGGCGGGGATGATCTCCCAGGAGGAGGTCATCACCAAGTCGCAAGACCCGACGACGATCCTGCAGAAGCTTCAGGAGATCGAGGCGGGTCGCAGCATCCGGGAAGCCGATGGGGGACAGCGCTAGTCTATGGCTGATCTCTCTTCGTATCCTTTGCTGGCGCTGATACGCGAGCGCAGTCTGATTGACGACATGCAGCTCGAGGAGATCGTGGCCGAGCACACCCGCAGCGGGCGCCCGCTCAGCCAGATACTCGTCGACTATGGGGTGATGGACACCGACACCCAGCTCCAGATCATGGCGGAGCATCTCGGCACCGAGGTCGTCACCATCAGCGATGGGGATCTGACGCCGGACGTGATCGAGTCGATCCCGGCCGCCACCGCGCGCATGTACCAGTGTCTCCCGGTGGAAATCGACGGAGGCGTTGTGCGGGTGGCCCTGGCGGATCCGCTCAATCCGTCAGTGATTGACGAACTCGGGTTCACGATCGGCAAGGAGATCCGGTTGGTTGTGGCCGATCCGGCGCAGGTGGACAAGATGATTCAGCGCCACTACCCCGCCGAGACCGAAGGTGTCAGTGACTTGCTCAAGCAGTTGGGTGCGGACGAGGACATTGCCAAGGAAGTGGCGGAGGCGTCGATGGGCCATAGCATCGATGTCTCGAGCCTGGCCGGCGAGGCGCCGATCATCAAGTTTGTCAACCTTGTCCTGTTCCAGGCGGTGCAAGACCGAGCCAGCGACATCCATTTCGAACCGTTCGAGGACGAGTTCAAGATCCGCTATCGTGTGGACGGGGCGCTTTACGAGATGTCGCCTCCGCCCAAGCACCTGGCCATTCCCGTGACCTCGCGCATCAAGGTCATGGCCAACCTCGATATCTCCGAGCGGCGACTGCCGCAGGACGGGCGCATCTCGATCAACCTGGGGGGGCGCCAGGTGGACCTGCGGGTGTCGACGCTGCCGACGCAGTTCGGGGAGTCGGTGGTGCTGCGTGTGTTGGACCGCTCGGCGCTGCAGCTCGAGATCGAGAACCTCGGATTCCCGAAGTTCATCTACGATTACGTCACCGAGGCGATCCAGCAGCCCAACGGCATTTTCGTGGTGACGGGTCCCACGGGTTGCGGCAAGACCACGACGCTCTATTCGTGCCTGAGGCGGGTCAACAACATCGATTCGAAACTCCTGACCGTCGAGGACCCGGTCGAGTTCGACATCGAGGGGATCATGCAGGTGCCGGTCAACGAGGCGGTGGGCATGACTTTCGCCAAGGCGCTTCGTTCCTTCCTGCGGCAGGATCCGGACATCATCATGTTGGGGGAGATGCGCGATCTGGAGACCTCGCAGGTCGCCATTCAGGCGTCACTCACGGGGCACCTTGTGCTGAGCACGCTGCACACGAACGACGCCCCCGGCGCCGTGACCCGCTTGGTCGACATGGGGGTCGAGCCGTTCCTGATCTCCTCGACGCTTCTGGCGGTGCTCGCGCAACGGCTCGTGCGAACGATCTGCAAACGATGCCGGACGCCCTTCGAGCCGACCGAGTCGCAGTTGTCGCTGCTGAACCTCTCCCCCCACGATGTCGGCGAGAAGGTCTTCTATTACGGACGAGGCTGCAAGGAATGCAACGACACCGGCTATCGCGGACGGAAAGGCATCTTCGAGTTGTTGCCGGTGTCCGACGCAATCCGCGTCCTGATCAACGAGCGCGCCCCGACGGTCGTGGTGCGCCAGAAGGCGGTCGAACTGGGCATGGTCACCCTGCGCGAGGACGGGTTACGCGGCATTTTTGACGGAGAGACGACGATCGAGGAAGTGTTGAAATACACCTAAACTGGAGGCGGTTTATGCCGAAGTTCAGCTACATCGCCATGGATTCCCGTGGCAAGGAGACGAAAGGGACACTTGAAGTCTCCAACCAGAACGAAGCTATCGCCCGGCTCCGGGAGATGGGCTTCTTCCCGACGAAGGTCGTCGAGGCCGAGAAAGTCAAGGCGAAGGTCGACAAGAAGAAGAGCGCCCCGGCGCCGGGGGAAAAGAAGGCCAAGAAGTCGATCAACATCAAGATTCCCTTCCTCGGCGGGAAGGTTAAGACAAAGACCATGACGGCGTTCACGCGTCAGTTGGCGACGCTTGTGGACGCCGGGTTGCCTTTGCTGCGGGGGATGCGCGTGCTCGAGAAACAGGAGCGGCATCCGACGCTCAAGGAAGTCCTGGGAGAAATCGGCACCTCGATCGAGGGGGGCAGCACGTTTTCCGAAGCCTTGGCGCAGCATCCGAAGATCTACAACCGCCTTTACGTCAACATGGTTAAAGCGGGCGAGCTAGGCGGCGTTCTCGAAGTCGTTCTGAACCGTTTGGCCGAGTTCATGGAGAAGGCCCAGAAGATCAAGGGCAAGGTCGTTGCCGCCATGTTCTATCCCGTGGCGGTCATGGTCGTCGCCATCACGATCCTCGGCGTGCTGATGGTCTTCGTCGTGCCCCGGTTTGAGGCGATCTTCACCGACATGTTGGAAGGGCGGCCTCTGCCCGGATTCACCCGGTTCGTGTTGAAACTGGCAAACCTGATCAAGGACAAGTCGTTCGTCGTTGTGGACGGTTTCCCGTACGTCTATCCGGGGCCGGTGATTTGGGTGACTGTGGCCTTTGTCATCGTTCTCAAACTCCTCTTGAAGACCAAGAAGGGGCGCTGGTACTTCGACAAATTCAAGCTCAACATGCCAGTGCTCGGCCCGGTGATCAGCAAGGTGGCCATCTCGCGGTTCGCCCGCACCCTGGGCACGCTGGTCAGCAGCGGCGTGCCGATCCTGCAGGCCCTCACCATCGTCCGGGAAACCTCGGGCAACGTCGTTGTCGGCGACGCCGTCGGCAAGATTCACGAAAGCGTCAAGGAAGGCGAGACGATCACGGCGCCGCTCGATGCCGCCAACGTGTTCCCGCCCATGGTCGTCAGCATGGTCGATGTCGGCGAGCAAACCGGCGCTCTGCCCGAGATGTTGATGAAGATTGCCGACACCTACGAGGATGAAGTCGACAACGCGGTGTCCGCCATGACCTCGCTGCTCGAGCCCATCATGATCGTCTTTCTGGCCGTCATCGTAGGCAGCATCGTCATCGCCCTGTTCCTGCCGCTCATCGACCTCATCAACACACTCGGCGGCGAAGGCGAAGGCGAACGCGATGTGGCAGAGTAGCGCCTTGTGCGCTCTCCCATGCACCTGAAGGGGAACACGGCGCTCTCTGCGCGCGCCGCCGGCGACCTGCATCAACCGCAGTGCGCACGGAGTCCGCGCTCCGCCTCGATTCAGTCCGTGGTCCGCGTGGCCTCCCTGGAACGTGTCAACGCATTGCGCGAATCCCCTCCTGGTTGCGTAAGCCGAATCCTGCTCGCGACGGTGTGGGCTGTCTGGATGGTCTTATCCGTGGGCGCTGAATCGGCGCCTCCACCCCAAGCGGTCGTTCTCCATGTGGCGCCCAACGGCAGCGATGCGTGGTCCGGAGGCTCGGCCAAGCCGAATCGCGCGCGGACGGATGGGCCGCTGGCTTCGCTCACCGGCGCGCGGGACAGGGTGCGTGCGTTGCGATCCTCGGCGCGGGCGCCGATGGGACCGGTTAGCATCCGCGTTCAGCAGGGTGTGTATCGACTGCAGAGTCCCTTCGTGCTCGAACCGATCGACTCGGGCGCGCCGGCGGCGCCCGTGGTTTACGAAGCGGCGCCCCGAGCGCGGCCTGTGATCAGTGGCGGGCGCACCCTTGGGGGCTGGCGCCGCGAGGGGCCGGTGTGGGAAACGGTCGTGCCGCAGGTGCGGTCCGGGGCCTGGTATTTCCGCCAGATGTGGGTGAACGGGCAGAGGCGCCCGCGCGCCCGCGCGCCCAACACCGGTTATTATCGCATTGCCGCGCTTTGCCCGGGTCCATCGAGCCCGAACACTCCGCCGGTGGCGCGGGATCGGTTCGGGTTCAGACCCGGCGACATCGAGCCGTGGGCGCGACTTGAGGACGTGAACATCGTGTTGATGCATTCATGGGAGACTTCGATTCACCCGCTCGGGGCCGTGGATTCGGTCTCGAATCTGGTGCGCCTGGCGGCGCCGCTCGAGGAATGGTGGACGCCGGGGTACTGGGAAAAGGCGCAGCGCTACTATGTGGAGAATGCAATCGAGCTGCTCGATCAGCCTGGGGAGTGGTACCTGAATCGCCACTCGGGAGTGCTGACCTACTGGCCTTTGCCAGGCGAACGGATCGAGACCGCCACAGTTGTGGCGCCTGAACTGACCGAGTTGGTCCGGTTCGCCGGCGATCCCGACGCCGGGCAGTACGTCGAGAACGTGATACTGCGCGGGCTTTCCTTTCAGCACAGCGACTGGGTGCTCGATCCCAAAGGCAACAGCAGCACGCAGGCCGCCGTCGATGTGCCGGCCGCGGTGAGCGCCAATGGCGTCCGTCGGTGCGCCATCGAGGATTGCGAGGTGGCGCGAGTGGGGACCTACGGTATCTGGTTCCGGCACGGGTGCTGCGACAGCCGCATCGAGCGCAATCGTCTGTGGGACCTGGGCGCCGGCGGTATCCGCCTGGGCGAAGTCCACAGGCCCGTGACCGACGCGACCGAATCGACGCGCAACAGCATCGACAACAATCACATTCACGACGGTGGACATGTGTATGCGGCCGGTGTGGGAATCTGGGTGGCGCAGAGCAGTTACAACCGGGTATCGCACAACGACATTCACGATCTTCGCTACTCGGGCCTGAGCATCGGCTGGAACTGGGACGACGCCCCGAACCGCACCCACCACAACATCATCGAGTTCAACCACGTCCACCACCTGGTCGGCGGCGTGCTCAGCGATGCCGGCCTGATCTACTGTTTGGGGGTGTCGCCCGGCAGCGTGATTCGCGACAACGTTTTCCACGACATCACGCCTTACGAGGCCCCGCCGTTCGGATGGGGCATCTACCTCGATGCCACCTGCGGCGGCTATCTGGTCGAGAACAATCTCGTTTACCGGACTCGGAGCGGCGGGTTGATGTACAACAATGGCGGTCACGACCATGTGATACGCAATAACATCTTTGCCCTGGGCGAGGACTACTCGATCTGGCCGTTTCACGAGAAGCGCCCCAACGCGTTTCGCACGAATATCGTCTACCTCACCCAGGGCCGGCTCTTCGTCCCCCTCGGGAATCGCTCGCTCGATCAACGGCTCGAAGCCGGAGAATGCCCGGGCGATTGGGATCACAACGTCTATTGGCGCACCGGCGGTGCCGATGCCCTGCAGTTCTATCAGCACACGTTTGCCGAGTGGCAGGCGTTGGGTCTGGACCCCCACTCGCGGATCGTCGATCCCCTTTTCGTCGACGCGTTGTCAGGCGATTTCCGACTGAAGTCCGGGTCGCCGGCCCGAGAATTGGGCTTTCGCCCGATCGATACCAGCCAGGCCGGACTGTACGGCAGTCCGACTTGGGCGGGTCAGGCCCGGCACGAGCAGTGCAAATCGAGTTGCAGATCAAAGCAGGGCTTGGCTCGGCGAACACGCGTGTGGTAAAGAGGAGGCATCGTATGAACACCACGCGTCGCCACTTCCTCCGAATCTCGGCAGCCGCCGGGTTCGCCTGCTCAGCCATACCGCTGTTTGGCGCAGACACGCCAGAGCGAAAATACCGCACCGCGTTGATCGGTTGCGGCTGGTGGGGCAACAACATCCTCGGAGAAGCGATGGCTTCCGGACAATGCAAGATTGTCGGCCTGTGCGATGTCGATCGACGCTTCCTGCGCAGCACGGCTGAGCGGGTGCTTCAGGAGGCGGGCGACACGGCCAAAGGCTACAGCGATTACCGGGAGTTACTCGAACGGGAGAAGCCGGAAATCTGCATCGTCGCCACGCCCGACCACTGGCATGCGCTCCAGACGATTGACGCCGTCCAGGCCGGCGCCCACGTGTACGTCGAGAAGCCCATTTGCCATACCATTCTCGAAGGACGCGCGATGGTTCAGGCCGCGCGCAATACCGGCAAGACGGTCCAGGTCGGCACCCACAGGCGGGTCTCGCCGCACAATGTCTCGGCGCGCGCCTTCATCCGCTCCGGCAAATTGGGGAAGGTGGGCATGATCCGCGCCTTCGTCCATTACGGAGGCGGGCCCGAGCGCCCGCGCAGGAACATCGAGCCGCCGCCTGAACTGGATTGGGAGATGTGGTGCGGCCCGGCGCCGATGCGGCCGTTCAACGGCGATCCGGACAATCCATGGAGCGGAGGCATTCACCCGCGGGGATTCCGCAACTACCTGGACTATGCCAACGGCACCCTGGGAGACTGGGGCATTCACTGGATGGACCAGGTGCTCTGGATCACCGGCGAGAAGTGGCCCCGCAGGATTTCGTCCTATGGCGGGCGTCCGATCAAAGGCCCTCCGGTCTCGACGGCCGAGGAACAGACCACCGATGCGCCGGATCATCAGGTGGCCATCTTCGATTTCGAGGATTTCACGCTCTCCTGGGAGCATCGCCAATTTGCCGGCAACCACGCGGAGAAAGGAGAGAGTGTCGGCTGCTACTTCTACGGCACCGAGGGGACGCTCCACTTGGGGTGGAAGGAGGGCTGGGTCTTTTACCCCGTCGACGCGCGCAAACCGGTCGTTCGGGAGAGCCCGCGGTTGCATGCTCCGGACGACCAGAACATCAAGGAGGTTTGGGCCGATCTCCTCCAATCCATCAAGACCGGTGCGAGGCCCGTCTGCGACGTCGAGGAAGTCGGACGCTCGACCAACCTGAGCCTGCTTGGCATGTTGAGTCTCAAACTGGGACGCAGCGTGCAGTGGGATGGCGAGAAGACCGAGGCGATTGGCGACCCCGAAGCCAACAGCCTGCTCCGCCGCGAATACCGGCGAGGCTGGAAGTATCCCGCGGTCTGAGAGGCGCAGGCTGTTCTAACGCGGCTCGGTGGTGTTGTCGGCCATCCACTTCGCGTCGACCCAGGCCTCGCGCGCGGCGAAGTTGAGAGCCAGGTTGCGGGCCCCGGTGAAATAGACCGGCATGTTTCTCAGGCCGCGGCCGGTGTCGTGCCCCGAGCGGTCACTGACCCACCTCTTGATTTCCGAGTGGCCGTCGGCAAAGGAGAATCCGCAGGCGCCGTTGTGGTAGTTGGCGGGGATGTCGATGATGCGGGCGGTGTTCATGGTGTCGGCCCCGGTGCATTGGGTGGCGAATGCGGCGTCGTTGATGCTGTTGGGATGTTCATCCACAAAGACGAATGTCTTGGTCGGGGTGACGATGTGGGAGGCCTTCGAGTAGGTGCGCCAGCGGGTTTGATTGCGGCCGGTGCCCGATCCGTCCAGCCAATCGCCCCAGGCGAACACCTGGCTCATCGAGTTGCTCCGGATGCGGGGCACCATCCGTCCGCCCACCCGCACCATGGCCTTGTCGGCAGGACACTTGAAAATGGAGAGGCTGCGGCCGACGTAGTTGAAAAGGGGGCTGTTGGTGAGAAACCTGTTGTCGGCGGCGTTGGCGTCCCAGCCTTGCAGATCACCCTGCACCCAGTTCACGCGCCCGGGCAGCCCATCCAGGCACCCCAGCAACGTTTCGTCGTGGTCGTCCGCATAGAGCAGAAAGCCCAACGCGAGTTGTTTGGTGTTGCTCATGCATGAGATGCCCTGGCCCTTCGCCTTGGCCTTCGAGAGGGCAGGGAGCAGCATACCGGCGAGGATCGCGATGATGGCGATGACCACCAGGAGTTCAATCAGAGTAAAGCCTGAGCGGGTCAGGCGAACACAAGGCGATTTCATAAGCTCGTCAAATTGGCTTTCGGGCAACACCCCAACGCTAGCCTGTCGCACGGGGCGGTCAAGACCGAACCGCCCAGCCCTGTGGCCACCTCCACGGTCATTTCATTCAAATTCCTGAAGGGTTGCTGTTGTTGAGGTTGGAAATAGTGCTCATCAATTGGCGTGGTTTGGTGCGCAGTAGGCGTGCGATGATCTCGACAAACCACGAACTGTTCAATGCCGATCCGCCCGTTTCCTTTCTCAAGAATCTAAAGGTTCGGGCTCTGGGACCGGAGGAATACCAACGGGCGGGCGAACTGCTCGACCGCGAACACTATCTGGGCGACGTGCCTCAGGGACGCCAGTTGCTTCAGGCCGTCGAATACGCAGGTCAATGGGTGGCTCTGCTCGATTGGGGGCCGGCGACCTGGAAGCTCGCTGACCGAGAAGAATGGATCGGCTGGACCCCCCAGCTCAACTGCAACCTCTCGGCCCTGCGCATCTGCCTGATCGCGCTCAAGGCGGACCTTCACCCCGAGGCTTCTTGGCCGGCCCTGCAGGAGCGCTGCCAGAACAATCCTCAAATCCCTTTCCAGATACTCGTCAAGCACCGCTCCACTTCATGAATTGGCGCTGAGCCGCCGGCGTTTCCGGTTTTCGGGTTCAGTGCACGAAGATGATCCGGCTTCCCTGAGGCTCGAAACGCATCGGGATGGGGCGCAACTCGCTCAAGGCATCGCGAATCGCCCGGTGCCGCCGCCGCGGCGCGTAGAACAGAAGGAAGCCGCCGGAACCGGCCCCCAGGATTTTGCCGCCCACCGCGCCTGCGCCCCGGGCTGCGTCGTACCAGGCATCGATCTGGCCGGTGCTGACGTCGTCCGAGAGCTGTCTTTTCAACACCCAGTTCTGGTGGATGACCTCTCCGAAGGCGTCGAGGTTGTTGTTCTGGAGTTCGTCGCGCAGCGTGCGCGCCAAGGCAACCATGCGCCCGAGCATGGCCTGCTTGTCCGATTCGGCCGCGATCCGGCGCTGTTTCTCGCGTAGGACCTTGGCGGCCGGTCGGGTGATGCCCGTGTAGAAGGCGACGAGGTTGTCCTGAAGCCGCTCGAGCGTCTCGTGCCGACAGACGATCGGCTGGACCACAACGCGTTCGTCGGCGGAGAACTCGATGAAGTTGAAGCCGCCGAATGCGGCTGCGTACTGGTCCTGCTTGCCGATCGGCTCCCCGCACCGCTCGATCTCGATCAGGCAGCTTTCCCTGGCCAACTGCTCGGCCGATCGATAGCGCCCCTGCCAAGCGTGGAGCGCGTGAAGCAGGCCTACCGTAAACGCGCTCGACGATCCGAGCCCCGTCCCGCGGGACGGGATGTCGGCGATCGATGTGATTTCGACACCCCCGGCGATGTCCAAGTGGCGGAGCGATTCACGGACCAGGGGATGCCGCAGCCTAGCCACTTCGTCCACTTCCTCAGTCCGCGCGTAACTGACACGGATGTTGTTGTCGAACTTGGGATTGACGGTCACATAGACGTACTTGTCGATGGCGGTGGACACAACCGCGCCGCCGTGGAGACGGTAGTAGGCCGGCAGGTCACTGCCGCCTCCGACGAAGCTCATCCGGAGGGGTGTGCGACTGATGATCATGGTGAAAGCTCAGGCTATGATGTCGAATCCTGAATGCCGTTCGCTTCGAATTCACGCGCTGCCCCTCGTGTGTCCGAGCAAACCCGGCGCGCGTTGCCTGCGCTCACGATGCACTGAACGGCCTCGGTCAGAGTCTCGAACACATGATCCGGCCGGGATTCGAACTTGCCGTCCCGTCCGGCGTGTCCGGTCCGGACCAAGATCGAGCGGACGCCCGCATTCGAGGCCGTGGCGAGGTCCGTGGTGCTGTCGCCAACGAACCAGGAGGCACGCAGGTCGATATTGAGATCGTGCGCGGCCCGCAGCACCAGGCCCGGCTTGGGCTTGCGACAGGCGCAGTCGAGCTTCAAATCCGGGCGTTCGCCGGGAAAACCGCGCTCGGGATGGTGCGGACACCAGTAGATGCGGTCGACGAAGGCGTGCGCGGCGCCGAGGAGCGTTTCGAGCTTGTTATGGACGCGTTGGATATCGGCCTCGGTGCAGAAGCCCTTCGCCACCACCGGTTGGTTGGTGACGACCACCACACGCCACCCATGGTGATTGAGTTCGCGTATGGCGGCGGGCACGCCGGGCAATAACTCGAGCCGATCCGGCGCGCAAACGCCGCCCACTTCCCGGTTGAGAGTGCCGTCGCGATCGAGGAAGACCGCCTTCTGCGGCACGGCGAGGCTGCTGGCCGCCACCACGCCGGCCTCGTACTCCCGGCAGACCCGCGCGTAGCGGTCCGGCGTGCCGATGTCCTTGATGTACTCGGGGCTTCGATAGCCGAGCAGCCTGTTCCCCCGATCGAGCATACCCGGAAACAGGTCCTGACCGAAATCGAGAGCCTTGTTCGAGCCAGCCCATGGGCTCAGGGCGGATCGCTCGACGACGTACAACGCCGCGTTCACCAGGTTCTGAAACAGAGCTTCCGGCGGATGCGGGCGATGGTGAAACGCGCGAATCCAGTCCTGATCGTCGACGTCGACCAGATCCGAATCAAAGGGGTGATCGTTGGGGTGGAGCAACAGGGTGGCCGCCGCACCGGCCGCGATATGGGCGCGCCATATCCTGTCGAGGTCGACATTGAGCATCTCATCCCCGTAGAGCACGAGAAATCGCTCGGGCAGCCGTGAAAACGCGGCCAGGACGGCCCCCGCCGTGCCCAGCGGTTCACGCTCGATCTCGCACTCGATCTGCAGCCCCCAGCGGCTCCCGTCGCCGCAATGGGCCTCGATGCGCTCGGCCCGATGCCCGGCGAGCACCAGGACACGGTTGAATCCGTGGCGGCGGCACAACTCGAACTGGTGTTCGAGCAACGGTCTGCCGCCGATTGGAATCAAGGGCTTGGGCAGATCGCCCAGAACCGAGCGCAGCCGCGTTCCCTTGCCCCCCGCCAGAATAACGGCTTGTTTCACCGGGTTCAGATTGCCGTGCGCTCCGCCACGGTTGCACTTGGTCGACAAGACTTGACCGGACTCGAACAGGTCGGCACCGAGTATCGGAATGGCATTCGCTTCCCCACGCGACTGGGCTGAATGGTCCGTGCCCCGTGCACTGTCGATTCCATCTCTTCTGAGTTGAGCCACGGTGTCTCCTCTCAGGAGTCGTAGGTTCGAAGGTGCTCGGGAGCGATTTGCCCGGACGGAACGAGTTTGTAGTTTGAGAGGGCGGAGACGAAATGTCCGCTTGAGGTACTGCGATTGCCGTGCCGCGCTAACCCGGCTGCCCCAGTGCACATGTTCTTCCCGTGTTTGGCAGCGGTGTATCATCCCGAAGAAATCCTGTGCCAGCGCCTCGTCGATCAGTTCCTCAATTCGCCTGGAGGTGATGGCCAGGTTGCGTGCGCCGGCATCATGTCGTGCAATGGCATCGACGGAATGCCGCGCATAGAGCCTCTGTGCCGCTTCAATAATGGTCGGCGTCTTCAGATCGAGGGCGTAGTCCCAGACCTGGTCGATATCATCACGCGTGAAGTGGCGCTCACCAACCTTGAACTCGATGACGAAAACAACTGCGCCTTGAATGAACACGACGTCGATGCGGCGTCCCATTCGGGGAATGTTGAATTCGAGGAACAAAGTGCCGCTGAGGCCAAACAGGGTCGTTCGCAGAAAATCGATCCGATGGAGCCAAGCATCGCGTTGGGTAGGCTCAACAGCCCTTTCGCAGTTCGTTACCAGTGTGCCCAGCACTGTCTCGCGGCTTGCAGCAAAGAACGACTCCACAGTATCGGCGTAATACGCTCGGGCAAGGAGTTGAAGTGACCGAGACTGCATTACACAATGCGCTTCCAGTCTCCCAGCGATTCCCGCTGCATGATTTGGCCCTTCTGGAGCTCGGTCCTGGTGGCGTCTTGCAGAGCGTCGAGTTCCGGCTGCCACCTGCGCCTTTCCGCGGATGTCATGCGGTCGATGAACAGGATGCCGCGCAGATGGTCGTGCTCGTGCTGCACGGCGCGAGCCAACAAGCCGCCACAGGCGAAACGGATGATCTCCCCGCGCTCGTTCCAGGCAGTGACGCGCACGGAAGCGGGGCGCGTGATCTTCTCGGCGAAGATTTCAGGGAAGCTCAGGCACCCCTCGGGACCGGTATCGGTGATCCCGTCCAGCGGGGTCACTTCCGGGTTGATGAGAACCATGGGCATGCGGTCCGCGATATTGGCTGGCTCTCCCTCCCACTCGAGCGTCGAGGGCCGGTCGCTGACCTCGCGCAGATCGAGCACGAAGATCTGGAGCGGCTTCGCCACCTGCTGGCCGGCCAACCCGATCCCATGTGCGGCGTGCATGGTCTCGATCATGTTCGCCGCCAGAGACTGGATTTCGGGCGTCACGGCTTCGATTCGTGCGCCGCGCTGGCGCAGCGCCGGATGCCCATAGTTGACCACGTTCAAACGCATTGCGACACGTGCTAGTACTTGACTGTCTTGTCCTTCAGCATTCGGACCAGATCGTTCACTCCGGGGCTCCGCGCGGTGCGGACATAGAAACCGCTGCATGTCACCCCGCACAGCAGGCTCTCGCGGGTGTCGAGTCCAAGGAGCCTGCCCAAGCAGAATCCGGAATTAAAATGGTCCCCCGCCCCGGTTGTGATCAAGGGTTTTTTCGTGGTCGGCCCCGATGTGATCGCCAGCCCGCCGGCTCCGATGGCAAGGGCATAGGAGACCGGGTGGATGATGAGTGTCTGGACCGGGACACGGCGATGGATCGTGGCGCCCAGGTCCGAGAGGGCCTGGGGCGTGGGCGCCGGCGCGTCGATGTCGAGCGCTTTGGCCACCTCGTGAGCCTCTTTCTCATTCAGCCCGAGAATGACCTCGAAATACCTGCCGAACTGGACAACGAGCCTGAGCGCCCGCGCCAGGTCCTTCTTGAGCCGTTTCTCCGGGTCGGCCAGATCGAAGAACAGAATGCGGCGCGGTCCGCGGAGCTTCGGGCAAAGTTCTTCGAGCAAAGCTTCCCAGACCTCGCTCATGTAAGGCAGCATGGTCCAGTTGACGAACCCCACCAGGTCGGCGCCCCCGAAATGGCTGGCGAACTCGCGTTTTCCGAAGCGGGCCTTGATGTTCTCCCAGGTCATCTGCTTCAGCGATTGGTGCTTGCCGACCATCACTTTGCCATCCTCGAACTCGACCGCATCCGTATAGCCCGGCTCGGCGATCGAGTGAACTTTGGCGCGCCTCGAGAATTCCTCGAACACGGGGTGCAGATGCGGGTAACCGAGCAGGCCCAGGTACGTCACGCGCAACCCCAGGCCGGCGAGGGCGTTGGCCATGATCGGGCCGTTCCCTCCCAGTTTGGTCATCAGGCTAACCAACTCGATGTTCGTGCTCCGGCCGGATGCCGCGCTGATGCGCTCTCCCCATTGCCCCATCTTGGCCAGGCGCACGTATTTCTCCGCGCTCTGCCGCTTGTCCACCACGTGCAGGATTTCATCCACGAAACCATCCAGACCGACAAACGCGGTCAGGGCGCGGACGCGCGCCGCGGCCGCAGTCAGTTGTCGGGCGCAGTCTTCGCGCTGCGAGTGCGTTGGTGTGTATCCCGGGTTCATGCGTCCTTTCTCCAGATCGAAAGTCGGATTTCAGGCTGCGGTCGGCCGGCGGCATGCGCTCACTCGGCTGTCACGCCGAGCAACTCCAGTAACCGGCTCAGTTCGTCTTCGCTGTGGAAGCGGATTTCGATGGTGCCCCGGCCCTGCCTGTAGCGGAGGTTCACCTTTGTTCCCATGCGTTCCTGCAGTCGGCTCTCCAGAGCCACGACGTGAACATCCCGCGGCCCGACGGCGTCCCGCGGCGCCGATGCCGCTCCAGGCTGTCGCATCCCGGCTTGCCCGAGGCGCGCCACCAGGTCCTCCGTCTGGCGCACGCTCAGACCATTTCGAATGACCTGTTCGGACGCCAGCGTTTGCTCCGCCGGCAGGCGCAGACCCAGGATCACCTTGGCGTGGCCGACCGAAAGGCGTCCGCTCCGCAAATGCGCCTGCACCTCGCCCGGAAGGTTCAGGAGACGCAGCGCGTTGGCCACCGCCACGCGGCTCTTGCCGACCTTGGATGCGATGTCCTCCTGGCGGAGATTAAACAGATCGAGCAATTGCTTGTATCCTTGCGCCTCTTCGAGCGGATTCAGGTTCTCGCGCTGAAGGTTCTCGATCAATGCCAGTTCGAGCGCCGCGGTGTCGTCCGCCTCGCGGACCAGCACCGGGACATGCGCCAGCCCAGCGAGTTGTGCCGCACGCCACCTCCGTTCGCCCGCAATCAACTCGAAGCCATCACCGCGCGCCCGGACAATCAACGGCTGGACGATGCCTTGCGCGCGAATCGAATCGGCCAGCTCGCGCAGCGCCTCTTCCGGAAAATCCTTGCGCGGCTGAAAAGGGCACGGGCGAATGCGGTTCAACGCCACGCGCTGAACGCGCTCCGTCCCCGGAGCGGCGGCGGAAGCGTCCGGACTGATGGGCGTTTGGGCAGCGGGGGCGGACGACTCCCGGGTGGCAGGAACCCCGCCCAGCAGCGCGTCCAAGCCGCGACCTAGAGCCGGCTTGGCCATGACCGCGGAGTGTTGCCAACGAACATCGCCTTGTCAACGCGAAGGACAATCGAGCCGCGGACCGCGCGGATTTTCGGATTGCCTGGGGCTCTGCCGGCGGGCGAGCCTTGGGCCATGCACGCGCCTCAACACCGGGTCCGCAGCACCCGTGCCTCGAACTATGACCCACAGTGAACGGCCCAGCACCGACTTGACTGTCGGATCGCGCCATGTCCTGTCGATCGACGACATCGCCTTTGGCGGCGCAGGCGTGGGGCGCATCGGCGGACTCGTGGTCTTCGTTCCGTTCGTCCTGCCGGGCGAGGAGGTCGAAGCCGAGCTGATCGAGGTGAAGAAGCAGTACGCCCGTGCCCGCTTGCTGCGCGTTGTGCGCCCCGCACCTCAAAGGGTCGCGCCTCGATGCCCTTACTTTGGCGCGTGCGGCGGGTGCCAGTACCAGCACATCGATTATGCGGAACAACTGCGCATCAAACACCATCACGTGGCAGACCTGCTCGAACGAATCGGAAAGAGACCGGCGGGCCTGGTAGACCCGGTGATTCCCTGTCCCCAGGCCTACGGCTATCGCAATCGCCTGATGGTGCGCAGCCAATGGAACAAGGCTGAGCAGCGGTTGGTCATCGGGTTCCTGCGCGCCGACAGTCGGCTGGTCGTGGATGTCGAATTGTGCGCCATCGCCGATCCCGCGCTGCAGGACCAACTCCGCCATGTCCGCGCCCACCCGCCGCCCCGTGGCGGGCTCAAGGTGGTCCTGCGTAGGATGCCTGCCGACTGGGAGGTGCCGCCGGACTCCTTTTTTCAAAACAACTTTCACCTGCTGCCCGCGCTCCTGGACGTCGTGCGCGAGCGCCTGGCCGGCAGCGGCGCCCGTTGGCTGGTGGACGCCTACTGCGGTGTCGGGTTCTTTGCAATCGAGTTGGCCGGAGTCGTCGAGCGCTTTGTGGGCGTCGAGTATGACGCCATGGCCGTCGAGGCCGCGCGCCGCAACGCAGCACGCCGCGGCGCGGCCAACGGCGAGTTCGTGGTCGGCGACGCCACCGTGTGCCTCGGCGCCATTTCGGCCCGGTTCCCTCCGGAGGAGACGGCGGTGATCGTGGATCCGCCCCGGGTGGGATGCCGACCGGAAGCCATCCGCAGTCTGCTCGTCTCGGGGCCGGCGCAGATTTTGTATGTGTCGTGCCACCCGGCGACGCTTGCCCGCGACTTGAACGCTCTGTGCGGTGGCGGGGTCTATGAACTCGTGCAGGTTACGCCGCTTGACATGTTTCCACAGACGCAGCACGTGGAGTGCGTCACCGACCTGCGCCGCCGCCACCCCGCGGCAAGGGGGGAGGGCGCGACAAGCGGATCACGACAAGCGGATAACCTTGCAAATCCAGACTGAGTTGGTTCAACCTCTGCCCGCTACACGTATGGAGAACCATCAAAAACCGGCTTTCGGATTCGTGCAGAATCGAGTGCCCTGGATTGTGGCGGGCGCGGCCCTGCTGCTCTACATCGTCACCCTCAATGGCTGGGCGCGGCTCGACAGCCTGCTCTCCTTGAGCGCAGCGGGCGGATGGAGCCTCTACGTGACCGTGCGCGCCCCGTTGCTCCACTTGATCGCGGTCCCGTTCCGGATTCTCCCCTCCGGCTTGCAGGCCCCGGCCTTGAACCTGCTCACCGCCGTCATGGCCGCCCTGGCACTCGCCTTGCTGGCGCGATCGGTTGCCTTGCTGCCCTTTGACCGGACCCGCGAGACGCGTCTTCGCGAGCGGAGCGAGTACTCGCTGCTGAGCATTCCGATGGCCTGGCTGCCGGTTGTGCTGGCCTGTGTGCTCGCGGGTTTGCAGCTCAGCTTCTGGGAGCACGCCACCGTGTTCACGGGCGAGATGCTCGATCTGCTGCTCTTCGCCTATGTCTTGCGCTGCCTGCTCGAGTTTCGCATCGATCGTCGACAGGTTTGGCTGACCAAGATGGCGTTCGTTTATGGACTCGCAGTGGCCAACAACTACGCGATGATCGCTTTCTTCCCGGGTTTCCTTGTCGCCCTGGCATGGATCAAGTCCTGGGAATTCCTGAATCCGACCTTCTTGTTGCGGACCCTGGCCGCGGGTGTCGCGGGTTTGCTGCTTTATCTCTATCTGCCATTGGTCAACGTCCTGGGCGGCGATCAGATGGGCACGTTTGGACAGCACGTGCGAGCGGTTCTGGGCAGCCAGCTTGCCGCACTGCGTTCGGTGCCGCCATACGTCATCCTGGTGCTCTCATTCACCTCGATTCTCCCCGTGCTCCTGCTCAGCATTCCGTGGTCGTCCGACAACCCAAGCACCAGCGCGGCCGGGGCCTCGATCATCCGGTTCCTGGTGCGCGCCCTGCAGATCATCCTGGTGGCCGCCTGCTTGTCCGTGTTCTTCGACACGCGCTGGAGCCCCCGCCAGCTCGGCGCGGTGTTTGGCGCGGTGTTTCTACCCCTCTATTACCTGTCCGCGTTGAGCATGGGCTACTTCGCCGGCTATTTCCTGCTCATGACCGTGCCGGCCAAGGGCCGGGGCTGGCCCCAGGCTCCGAGCCTTTTGGAGAGGCTGGGCAAGACAGGCCCCGCGTTCGCTGCGTTGGTCCTGGTGGCGACTCTGGTTCTCCTGGGCGGGCGGAACTGGCAGCCTGTGGCGGCGGCGAACACGCCCGCCCTGGCCAAGATTGCCGATCGGATGGTCGAGGTGTTGCCGGCGCAAGGGGCGTGCGTGCTGAGCGACGAAGTCGAGGACTTGCTGTTGCTCGAAGCGCGGTGGCGCCACACGCGGGGTGTTCCGCCCCATGTGTTCGTCTATGCGAACTGGCTCGAGTTCGTCAAATACCACGAACGGCTCGCCAGGCAATACCCGGGGCGATGGCCGGCCATCCCCGACCTGGCCCAGATGCCCGAACCGCTCAATCCCGGCCTGCTGACCGCGATGCTCGGGAATCTCGCGTTAACCAACGCGGTCTATTTCATCAATCCGAGTTTCGGCACGTATTTCGAGGTCTTACGCCTGGTCCCGAACGGGCCGATCTACCGGGCGCTGACGATTCCTCTCGATCGGATCATGCCTGCGCCGCTGACTCAGGACGATCTGGCCGCGGCACAACAGTTCTGGGAAGCAACTGCCCCCTCGATCGAACCGTTGGTTGCCTGCACGGATTCGAGTCTGGCCAACGCCTTTCTCAAAGGCTTCTACGGACGTGCCCTCAACCACTGGGGTGTGACTCTGCAACGCCACGGAGATGTTGCTGGCGCGGCCCGTTGGTTCGATCTCGCCGCGCGCCTGAGTCCAGACAACACCCCTGCCCGGGTCAACCGGGCCTACAACGCGGAGTTGCGTCATGCGCTCGAGCCCGGGGAGAAGCCCAGCGACAGCATCGAGGTCTCGGTGGGTCAGTGGGACCGCTTCCTGCGCGCGTTCGGTCCGTTCGATCACCCCCGCTGGAGCCTGGAAACGGGCGCCTCGTTCGCGCGGGCCGGATTCTATCGCCAGGCATTGATCGAGTTCGAACGAGTCAGTGCGCTGTCGCCGACGAATACAGTCGTCCCACTCTGGCGGGACAACATGGCGGTCATGACCCGGCTCCGACTGGGAGACACTGCGGCCGCGGAGAAACAGGCGCTCGCATTGCAGGAGGCGTTCCCGCGCGAGGAGATCGCCTTCGAGGCTCTGACACAGGTCTACCTGGCCACCGGGCGAGTGACCAATGCCCTGGCGAACGTCGAGCGGCAGCTCGCACTCAATTCAACGAACGCGAATGCGATGCTGAACAAGGCCGCGTTCCATATGCAACTGCAGGAGTTCCCGCAGGCGATTACGACGCTCGATGCGCTCCTCGCCCTCCAGCCGCAGAATCAGGCCGCCTTGCTCAACCGCGCCATCGCCCAACTCCAGGACAACCGCCTCGACAAGGCGCAACAGGATTACCTCCTGCTCCTCAAGACAGCTCCCGAAGCCCCCGTGGTCCACTACGGCTTGGCTGAAATCGACTACCGGCAGACCAACTACACGGCAGCGCTCGCCCATTACGACAAGTACCTGAAATTCGCCCCTGTGGGAACCGACGAGTACAAGGCCGTCCAACAGCGTGTCCAGGAACTCCGGCAAAGCATTCGAGGGCGCTAGTCCGCGTTCGGGTTCTCGGTCTGCATGCGAAGCGCCCGGGCTGGTCCGAAGCGCCCCACTCCCAGGGCGAGGCCGGCAAACCCACTCCACGCTCGCTCCGGGCGCGCCCGCGTGCCGGCGATTGCATCGCGCATGCGCGTCATTCACCTGATCACACGGTTGATCGTCGGCGGAGCGCAGGAGAACACGGTGGCTTCAGTGCTTGGACTCCGGCGCAAACCGGGCCTCGAGGTCACTCTGGTCGCCGGCCTGACGACCGGCCCGGAAGGCTCGCTCGAATCGCTGGTCGCTTCCGAATCCGGCCTGCTGACACGGCTTCCCGCGCTTGTGCGCCCGGTCCATCCCTGGCTCGACTGGCGCGCCGTTCGCGAACTCACGGCCCTGTTCCGCAAGCGCCGTCCGGACATCGTCCACACCCACAGCGGCAAGGCCGGCATCCTTGGGCGTCTGGCCGCGCGGCGGGCTGGTGTGCCCACAATCATCCATACCATTCACGGCCCCTCCTTCGGCCCGTTCCAGGGGCCTCTGGCCAACTGGGCATTCTGCTCTGCAGAGCGCTATGCGGGGAGATTCACCACCCACTTCGTCGTCGTTGCCAACGCGATGGCCGACCAGTACCTGGCCGCCGGCATTGGCCGGCCTTCCCAGTACACCCGCATCTTGAGCGGGTTCGACCTGGAACCCTACCTCGCCGCCAAGCCCGATCCGGCCTGGCGCGCCCGCCTGGGATTGGCCCCGGACGACATCGTGGTTGGGAAAGTGGCGCGACTGTTCAAACTCAAAGGACACGACGATCTGATTGCCGCCGCCCCGGACCTGGTTCAGACATGCCGGCGCTTCAAGTTTCTACTGGTCGGGGACGGCCTCTGGCGTCCGACATTCGAAGACCGTGTGCGCCGGCTGGGTGTGGCCGATCACTTTGTGTTTGCGGGCCTGGTTCCTCCAGCCGAGGTCCCGCGTTACATCGGGATCATGGATGTGCTCGTGCACCTGTCGAGACGCGAAGGTCTGCCGCGCGCGTTGCCCCAGGCCCTCGCCGCCGGCAAACCTGTGATCGCGTTCGACTGCGACGGGGCCCGCGAAGTCTGCCTCGACCGTGAAACGGGCTTCCTGCTCGCCCCCGGCGATCGCGTCGGTCTGCGGGATCGGTTGCTTCTCCTGGCCCGCGATGCCGCCTTGCGCGGCCGTCTGGGAGGTCGGGGCCAGGCATTGGTGCGAGACGCCTTTTCCGTCGATCGCATGGTCGATCAACTCCACGACCTCTACACCCGCTTGGCCGGGACCCCGGGATTCGATCGAGCCGGTGAACACCAGGCGGCAAGCCGCCACCCAGCCCGACTATGAAGTTCCCTGCCGATGCCTATGTGCTGGCGGCCTGCGGCGGATTCGCGGCCACCGCCGCAACGCTTCCGCTTTGGCGCGCCTGGTGTCGGCGCTCCGGGTTGGTGGACGATCCCGGGCACCGCAAAATCCATCGGGAGCCTGTCCCTCTGGCCGGCGGTCTGGCGGTGCTGACCGGCCTGCTGGTTCCGCTCGGGGGCGCTGCGCTCCTCCTCGCCTCCGAGTGGCTGGCTCCCGCTTCTCTGCGCCCGCTCGAATACGGCTGGGGACGGCGCGGCGGGCAGCTCCTGGTGTTGCTGCTGGGGGCGATTGGCACGGTCGTTCTGGGTTGGTGGGACGATCGGCGGGAGCTTCGCCCGGCGTTGAAGTTCCTCGGGCAGACCGCGATCGCTGCAATGGTGGCAGCCAGCGGCATCCGGATCACGTTGTTTGTCCCAAATCCGCTGTTTGGGTATGCAATCACCATCCTGTGGCTGGTCACGCTGATGAATGCCTGCAATTTCATGGACAACATGAATGGCCTCTGCGCCGGCATCGGCGCCATCAGCGCCTTCTGGTTCGCCCTCAAGGCCGCCGCGGCCGGGCAGTTCCTTGTGGCCTCGATCGCTTTCCTCGCCTGCGGAGCATTGCTCGGATTCCTGCCGTACAATTTCCCGCGCGCCACGGTCTTTCTGGGAGACGCCGGCAGCCACCTGGTCGGCTATCTTCTGGGCGTGCTGGCAGTCCTGCCCCACTTCTACTCCGACGCGCATCCCGTCCGTTTGGCGGTGTTGAATCCGTTGCTGATTCTTGCCGTGCCGCTCGGCGACCTGGTGTCGGTCGTCGTCATCCGGTGGCGCCTGCGGCGTCCGGTCTACGTGGGCGACACCAACCATTTGTCGCATCGGCTTGTCCGGCGGGGGCTCAGCCCGACAACGGCCGTCCTGGTTCTGTGGCTGGCCGGGGCGATCGCCGGGGCGCTCACGTTTGTCTGACAGACGCGTTCGAGCGCGCGGGGGCTCGAAGACCGGATTCGGGCCGATTGTTCCGGGTTTGCGTTCGTCGCGTCGATCGGACAGACTGCCGTCCGCATGAGCAAACGGTTTTACATCACCACCGCCATCGATTACGTCAACGGCCAGCCGCATTTGGGCCATGCGTACGAGAAGGTGGTCGCCGATGTCATCGCTCGAGCGCATCGCAGCCTCGGGGAGGAAGTCTTCTTCCTGACCGGGTTGGATGAACACGGTCAGAAGGTCCAGCAGGCCGCGCAGGCCGAGGGCAAGGACCCCCAGGCCTATTGCGACGAACTGGCCGCCGTCTGGCAGGAGTTCGTCGCGCGTCTGAACGTATCGAACGACGATTTCATCCGCACGACGCAGCCGCGTCACAAGCAGGTGGTTCAGGCGATGCTCGCCAAACTTCACCGCATCGGCGAACTCTACAAGGCGCCCTATCGCGGCCTCTACTCCCCCCGCCAGGAGACGTTTCTCACGGAGAAGGACAGGCGCCCGGACGGGACCTTCGACCCGATCTACGGCGAGGTCTTCGAGCTGATCGAGGACAACTGGTATTTCCGGATGAGCCGATACCAGAGCTGGCTGATCGAACACATCGAGACCCATCCGTCGTTCGTTCAGCCGGACAATCGTCGCAACGAAGTGCTCGGGTTTTTGCGCGCCGAAACGCTCGACGACCTCTGCATCACCCGGCCCAAGGCGCGGTTGAGTTGGGGCATCCCTTTGCCGTTCGATCCCGACTACGTCACGTACGTCTGGTTCGACGCCCTCTCCAACTATTTCAGCGTGCCGACGGCCCTGGGCGACCCGGCGGGCACGGAACCGCTTGCGGGTGATTACGAGCTGCCCGCGGCGGCTTCGGCTCCGCCTTTGCTTTGGCCGGCCGACGTGCACCTCATCGGCAAGGACATCCTCAAGTTCCACGCGGTCTATTGGCCCATCATGCTCAAGGCCTGCGGCATCGCCCTGCCGCGCCAGGTGCTCGTCCACGGCTGGTGGCAGAAAGACGGCGCCAAGATGAGCAAAAGCACCGGCAATGTCGTCGACCCGATCGCCGTCACCGGCGATTGGGGTGTCGACGCGTTCCGCTACTACGTGGTGCGCGAACTGGATATCGGCCCGGACGCGAACTGGACCGATGCCGGCTTCCAGGCCCGTTATCACGCCGAGCTGGCCAACGGCCTGGGCAACCTCGTCAATCGTTCCCTGTCGATGCTCCGCCGCTATCGCGGCGGCGCGGTCCCGGCCCGGTCGGACGAACTCGCCCCGGATGCCCAGAGTGTCGCCGCCGACGCGGCGGACGCGTGGCGGCGCCACAACCTCCAGCGCGCGCTCATCCGAACGTGGGATTTGGTCACACGGGCCAACCAGTTCGTGGATCAGACCGCGCCCTTCAAGCTCGCCAAAGACCCTGCCCAATCGCAGCGGCTCGACACTGTCCTCTACAACCTGGCTGAAGTGTGCCGCGTCCTGGCTGTGCTGCTTTGGCCGTTCCTGCCCGATGCCGCGGCGCGCCTGTACAGCCAGCTTGGATTGTCCCAGGCCCCCGACCGAATCGCCGACGCCGCATGGGGCGGGCTTCCTCGAGGTCACAGGATCGGCGAGCCGACGCCTCTGTTCCCGCGCCGCGACGTCCAGGGACCGCCCCGGTAAAACGCGGCGCGCCGTGGTTTGGTTGCGGCTTTGCCGCGCTGGGTTTTTGTGCGTGCAGGCCCGCGGCTTGGGAAGATCCGATCGATCGCGGATCGGAGCGATCGGACGGATTGGTGTCTGTGCACAGGGCACTCGGACTTCGCAAGAGGACTGCCATGCGGGCTAGCAGCCTGTCGGACTTTTCCCCAACAATTTTGCCCGGCGTTTGAACAAGAGGGCGAGGTTTAGAGTCCAGCAGATAACTATGGGCCCACGCTTCGTGAACGTCGACCGTGACACCCCCCTACTG
>Ga0208939_1000408_pt1 | contig 35918 bp, 61 predicted proteins | sample AD_STIC12_MetaG_FD_184437 | JGI IMG/M metagenome (GOLD analysis project Ga0208939, IMG submission 184437) | Active sludge microbial communities of municipal wastewater-treating anaerobic digesters from USA - AD_STIC12_MetaG (SPAdes) (version 2) | ecosystem: Engineered > Bioreactor > Anaerobic >...
CCGAAGATGATCTCAAGAAGATCTCCGGGGTGAACGCGGACCTCCTGGGGTATCCGTCCGAGAGGGCCGAAAGCGGCGTTGCTATGGACCTCCGGCGCAAGCATGGCCTGATGACGACCGAGCAGTTGTTCGACAATTTTGAATATTCGCAGCGGCTCCTGGGTCAGAAGCTCGTTGATTTTATCCGCAAGACTGACGTTATCAGCGACGAGGAAATGGAAGCGATCGCGGAGGAGCGCAATTTCAAGCCGGTTGATAAATCGACCGGGATGCCGGTAAACATACTCGACCTGGCAAAGAGCCGGAAGGTAGGCAAGTACGGTATCGTGATGAGTACGCGCGACAGTTCGCCGACGCAGCGGCTCTACAATTTCCAGACGATGATCGATGCTATGAAGAACGGCCTCCAGATACCGCAGGACCTCATCGTGAAATCGAGTGATTGGCCGTTCAAAGACGAATTACTTGAAAGACTTAAACAGGCGCAGGAAGCGCAGGCCGCGGGAGCGATTCCCGGCGCGCCGCAGCCGAATCCGTCTGCTGCTATCCCCGCATAAAGCGGGTTTCCCGGCCTCCCCAGGGTAAAGGGAGGGTGTACTTGCCTACTCTGGCAAGGTAAAAAATTAGGAGGGGTAACATGGCTGGTAAAAACGAGGTTGCAGATGAAGTCGTCGAGCAGGATGTTGAAGTCGATGAAACCGAAACAGAGAGCGCACCTGATAAAGAGGTTGAGAGCGCTGGTGATGAAACTGATACATCTGATGAAGGCGATGGAGCTGTTGCTGAACAGCCCAGTAAAAAGGGTAGTGTTGATACAAAGGGGATCTTGCGAGATCTCCAGGAAGAACGTGAACGCAGGAGGAAGGCCGAAGAAGCCGCGGAACGCACCGCGCGCGAAGTCGCGGAACTGAAAGAACAGTTCAATGCGAAGATCGCGAGCGAGAACGTAAAAGTCGAGGAGGACATTAAGCTCGCCGACGATGATCTGACGACGTTTGGATCGATCAAGAAGTACACGGAAAAGATGATCCGTGAGAAGCTCGAACCTATGGCGAAGAAGATCGCGATGTACGAGCAAAAGATGTTTCAGGACAATCTTCTCAATTCCGAGGCGGCAGCTCGCAGGGAGTTTTCTGCCGATAAGGTCGGCGCTGATCTCGCATACGACAAGGTGTTCGAGGAAGGCACGAAAGAAATGGTGAAGATCAATCCGGGGTATGTCGAGGTCATACGGCAATCGAAGAACCCGGCTGAAACTGCGTATGAGATCGGCCTGTTGCATCCGAAGTTCAAGAACATGATCCGAAAATCTCAAAGTGAACAAGTTATCGACAAAATCAACGCTCCGAAAGCGGTAACGGGTAGAACGGGGGCGGGGAAGTCAGGCGGCATTAACGCAAAGACGGCCTCGATCCAGGATTTTATCAAGATGTCCGATGAGGAGCTGGACAAGCTGGCAAGGGAATCATAATACGATAACCCTTGCCGATAGCAAGGGAGAAAAAATCATGGGCGCAAGTACAACTTTCGCATCTGGTGATGCACTCACCAAAAAGGTATGGTCCGCAAAACTTTTCAAAGAAGTGATGCGGGAAATGTTTTTCACGAAGTTCATGGGCGAGAGCGCGGACAGCGTTATCCAGGTAAAGACGGACCTCAAGAAGGAAAAGGGCGATCGGATCACGGTCGGCCTCCGCATGAGGTTGACGGAATCTGGGCAGACGAGTTCGACGACCGGCATCACGCTGGAAGGGAACGAAGAAGCGCTGACGTTCTACAGCCAGAACGTGTCGATCTCTGAATACGGTCATGCGGTACGCACCGGCTCGAAGCTGGATATGCAGCGGCCGGCGTTCGATCTGCGGACCGAGATGAAAGACGCTCTGAAAGAATGGGTCGAGGAGAAACTGGAGAAGCTGATCCTGACGGCGATGATTACCTCGCCGACGAGCGAGCATTACCTGGACAAGACATCGAACACGCTGACGGCAGAACATATCAGCGCGGTGAAACGTCAGGCGCAGCTTGCGTCGCCGAAGGTCCGTCCGGTGAAGATCGATGGCAAGGAATACTATGCCATGATCTGCCATCCGTACGCGACGAAGTATCTCAAGTACGACGATGATTGGAGAAACGCGCAGCAGTACGCCAACATCCGCGGCAAGGACAATCCCCTGTTCACGGGTGCGATCGGCGTATATGACGGCGTGGTGATCCATGAGTACGATCGGAGCGATCTGCTCCTGACCGGTACGGTCGTCCGTTCGGTCCTCTGTGGCGCGCAGGCCGGTTTGGTTGCGTGGGCGCAGACCCCGAGCTGGTACGAGAAGCTGTTCGACTATGAACGTATCCCTGGCGTTGCCTCGGATATGCTCGTAGGCGTCGCGAAGTCCGTGTTTAACAGCAAAGATTTTGGCTGTTTTACTCTGGATAACGATTACGCTGCTGATTAATAACCGATAACACGGAGGGACACGATGCCTAAAACTCGCAGACCTCGGTAAATAGGATATGGGGGCGCCCGGAATTAGCCGGGCGTCCCTGATCTTGTGTATGGCAGGAATATATCTTATCGGGGGAGGAGCAAGTCTGCGGGGGTTCGATTTCGGTCGCCTGGCCGGAAAGAAGGTGCTGACCATAAACAGCGCGTTCAAGTATGTCCGGCCGGATATTATGAACTGGAACGATCCAGACGTGTACGGGAAGAACAAAGCAGCGATCGACGCGATCAAGTGCGATAAGTATGTGAGGCGCGAGGTTGCGATCGAAGGAGCAAAAACGTACCAGATCACTCACGAATTTCACGGGAAAGACGGAATGACCAAAGGCATATACGGGGGAGGGAAGGCGAACGAGTTTTGCAGCGGCATTACCGCTCTATCGCTCGCGATCGCCCTGAACTTCTCACCGATATACCTTTTAGGATATGACGGCGGGCCGATAGGTGGTGAACTCCATTTTCACGGGGAGAGCAGGAATAAAGACGTATTCTCGGGGAGCGTCGATTTTTATGACGTGTTCGCGGGATACGACATTATCAACCTCTCGCCGGCCAGCAAGATCAAGACATTCCAGAAACGTGAACTTTGTGAGGTGTGTGCGTGATCTCGATAGTGATGCCGACGTACAACCAGGGGCGCTTCATCGCGCAAGCGGTGAAAAGCATCCTGGACCAGACGTACGGCAATTTTGAGCTGGTCATCGTAGATGACGGATCGACGGATAATACTCCAGAGATCATAAGCTCTTTGACAGATAGCAGAATCAAGAAGATCCAAAAGACGAACGGAGGGACCGGCTCGGCTCTCAATGCCGGTTTCTCCGTTACGTCTGGCCAGTACGAAACCTGGTTTGCGTCGGACAATCTCCTGTATCCGAAAGCGTTTGAGCGCTTGCGCTGGTATCTGGACGCGAACCCGTCAGTCGATTATGTGTACGCAAACTGCGAAATCGGCGTAATGAAAGAGGACGGACTGACCGAAGAATTTAGGAAGAATTTGCGCCAGGAAGTCGATCAGCGCTGGGACAGGGAAAAGCTGTACCGGCATTACTTCCTGGGGATTGTGTGGATGTGGCGCAAGCCGCTGCGGATAAAGGCCGGACCGTTCCAGAAAGAACCTTGCGAGGATTACGATGCTGTCCTGCGTATGGCAGACTGCGGCGGGCATTTCGCGTTTATGGACGAAAACCTCGGATGGTTCCGCCGGCACCGGGCAAACATGACGAACGAGATCATTAAGCGGCAGATCGCGCACGGCGATCCGCATTACTATTCAAAATTGGTACAAAACAAGTCGAAGGTTCGGCGGGGGATCCCTGTATGAAGATCGTGTATGCGGCTGGGGTGTTCGACATCCTGCATGGCGGTCATGTGCGATACCTGGAAGCGGCACGGAAGCTCGGCGATTTCTTGATCGTCGGCCTCCTGACCGATGACGGAGCCGCGGCGTACAAGGACCGGCCGGCGATGACCTATGACGAGCGAAAAGAAGTCGTCAAGGCGCTCCGATGCGTGGATATGGTGGTCCTCCAGGACAACACGGATCCGACCGCGACGCTTGAACGGCTCGAAGATCTGGACATCATGATCGATATTCTGGTCCGGGGAACAGATTACAAGAAGGTTCCGCCGGGGACAAGGTTCGTGAAGTCGCGCGGAGGCAAGGTTGTCCGGCTTCCGTACAGTAAAAGCATCAGCTCGACAGAGATCAAGGAAAGAATCCAGCATCCTGTCGGCTGGCATCTGCAATATATATGAACCGAGAAAAAGCGAGAGAAGTCCTGTTTGCCGTGGCCGATGCGCTCGATCGGCGCGGCATTACGTTCTTTATAGACTACGGGACGCTCCTGGGAGCCATTAGGGAGCGCGATTTCATAGAACATGACAACGACATCGACCTGGGGATATTTGATGATTTATGCGCCAATTACGGCGTTTTGTTCGATATTGCCAGGGAGCTGTGGGCAAAGGGCATAAAGCTCAATGCGATATGGGATGGGAGCGCGATCAGTTTTATGGCTGACGGCGTATCGGTGGATCTGAACCGGTATGTCAAAATCGGCGATCAATATGTCATCAGCTTGTACGGAAAGAAAAGTTATTACCCGGAGAAATTCCTGGACGAATTGGATGAGATAGAGTTTTGCGGCCGGATGTTCAAGTGTCCGAAGTATGCTCACGAACTGATGACGCTCGGATACGACGACACCTGGCAGACGCCGGTAAAAGACGCGAAGCCGAACAGACTATTCAAGAAGGACCGGCACGTTGCGATGATAGAGGCAGATTTTATGATCCCTATATTCTCAAACAAGTGGAAGCTGTCCGTCCCGAAAACGGCGTTTTTCTATTGGGGCGAATCGGTGATGCCGTATCTTCGGTACAAGTCGATCGAAACTTTCCGCCGGCACAACAAGGATTGGACAGTAAAGCTGTATGTCCCGGCAAAACCGCATAGCGGGATGACCTGGAGTACGCATGAGCAGAAGGTCCCGATCTACGCGGTCGATTACAGCCGGGAGCTGAAACACCTGGACGTGGAGATCATCAAGTTCGATTTTGAGAATATCGGCGTGAGGAACGACATCCCGGAAGTATATAAAAGCGATTTCCTGCGGCTGTTCCTGCTCGGCGCGGAAGGCGGCCTCTGGTCCGACATGGACATCCTCTATTTCAAACCGGTTGAAGATATGGCGGTGAACTGCGAGGAGAACGCTAAAGCGGAAGCGTTCGTGTCGATATGCGATTACGGACATTCTATCGGGTTCATGCTCTCGACGCTGGGAAGCGGGTATTTCAGCAAGCTCTTTGACGAGGCGAAAAACCGGTTCAGCCAGGACAATTACCAGAGCATCGGAGCGTGTCTGTATAACAAGTTGTTCCCGACGGTGGAGAGTATCCGGGGCGCCGGGGTTGAGGCCGTTAATATCCCGATGGATACCGTGTATGCGTACCATGCCGGGATCATTAAAGATATCTATGAAACAGGCGATATGAGCAGATACACGCCGGGATCGATCGGACTGCATTGGTACGCGGGACACCCGCTCGCGGGAGCCGCAGTCAACAAGGTCGTTGACGGGATGAAAGGCGATAACGTGCTTATGAAAACGCTGGAGCTGGCCGGTTGAACAACCCAAAACATCTTATGGTTACGACGAACACGCTCTGTAATTACCAGTGCGCGTTCTGTAATAACCCGAAGATCGAGAAGAAAGGGGCCGTTACCGTCGAAAAGCTCTTGGAGCTGGTCGATCTTATCGAAGCGGTAGAGGTGATCGACATTACCGGATACGGCGAGATCATGCTGCACCCGAAGTTCCGCGAGATCGGCAATCTCCTGACATCGAAAGGCAAGCCGTTCACGCTCTCAACGAACGGGTCCCAGCTCTCCGACGACATGATCGATTACCTTGACGGGACAACCTTATCGCTCATCAACATATCAGTCAATTCCCTTGATATGGGGACGTACAAGCGCATCACGGGCGCGGACATCGGCCCTATACTGGACAATCTCGCATCGCTGTTCAGCAAGAAAAGGCATTACAAGATAACGATTTCAGCGGTGATGACCGCATACGCGATCGATGAACTGCTCGATTTCATACAGTTCGCGGCCGATAACAAGGTCTATAAGCTCCGGCTGCTGCCGATGACATCGAGTATCACGGACTATCCGGCAGATATTGTCCTCCAGGACACGCCGGAAAACAGGATGAAGCTCAAGGACGCGGAAGATTATGCAAGGTTCCTGGGCGTCGATCTGCAATCGTTCTCGTTCGTGCCGACATCAGCCGTGAATGACCGGAAGCAGAAGTGTTCGGCGCCGACGCACCAGATCATCATAAATGCGAACGGGGCAATCACGCCGTGCTGTTGGCTCTGCCACGTTATTATGGGGAATATCAACGAGCAGAATTGGCGCGATATATGGGAGTGCGAGAAGTACGACGATCTGCGCCGGTCGGTACACGCCGGGGATCTCAAATACTGCAAAGACTGCCGGGAGTTCGGATGATAAAGGATTTCTGGGAAGAAAAGCATCGTGAGGAAAGCAAGCTGTCGCTATCCGGGCATCCGGGGCCGACGGTGCTCTCTGCTCTGAACGTGGTCCTCACGGGCAAGATGAAAGTCCTGGAGATCGGTGTCGGCCTGGGGTATTGCACCAGGTATATCGCGAACATGGGTATCGAGATCCATTGTGTCGACATCGCGCAGGCGGCGCTCAACAGGGTAAAAGACATAGCGAAAACGTACCTGGCCGAAAACATCGGCAATCTACCGGAAAACTATTTTGATCGGGCGCTGTCGTTATGCGTAACCCAGCACATAGACGATGCAGAACTTAAAAAACAGCTCGGTGCGGTTATTAAGTCGCTTCGTGAAGATGGCATATTCGCGATGCAGTTCTCTTTCCCGTTTTACGGGGCGCGTAAGGAACAGAGCGAGGCGGCGATGCAAAACGGCGAGTGCGCCAGGCCGATCGAAACGATGTACGAAATGATCGAGGCGGCAGGCGGTAAGGTAAAAGCAGCGACAATAATGGGCGTTTATCCGCTGTTCAAAAGCGGCTGGTGCCTGGTCCATATAGGAAAAAAGTGAATAACAGGATCTTCTCATATACAGCGGCGAACGTGCTTCCGATCAAGATATTCAAGAATATCGAAGTCGTGTACGGACTGAACCGGGGCCAGATCCGGCCCTATCACGTTCAGCTCATACCGACGAACCGGTGTAATTTGAATTGTACGTTTTGCTCCTGCAAGAACAGGAACAAGACGGATGAACTGTCGATCGAGAGTATAACGGCGCTGCTCCAGGAATTATATGCGTTCGGCTGCCGGGCGATGACGATTACCGGCGGCGGTGAACCGCTCCTGCATCCGTACATCAACGAATTGATCGATATGTGCGCGGTCCTCGGGATCAAGACGGGCCTGGTAACGAACGGCGTCGCCCTTGCCAAGCTCCACAAGAAGGCCGCGCACCGTCTGACCTGGTGCAGAATATCGTGTTCAGACGAACTGAAATTCACGTCGTTGAGGGAACTGACGATCGGCGACGCGGTGAACGGATCGCCGGCAGTCGATTGGGCGTTCTCCTATGTGGTGGGCGAGAAGTTCGACCCGGAGAATATCGCCAAATATGTCGAGTTCGCGAACAAAAAGAAGTTCTCTCATGTGCGCGTGGTATCAGACCTGATCGACCTTGAAAACTGTCCCGAAATGGAGCAGATAAAGAAGGAAGTATCCGCGCTGGTTGATGATTCCCTGGTGATCTATCAGGGGAGGAAGAACTACCAGGCAGGACACAAAAATTGCTACATATCGCTGTTGAAGCCGGTGATCGGCGCGGACGGGTACATATATCCGTGTTGCGGGGCGCAGTACGCGCATCAGGAACAATCCCTGGACCTCTCGCACGATATGAGGATGGGGCATATCGGGGATCTGCGGCACATATATTTCGACCAGAAGATATTCAACGGGTCAAAATGTTTCCGGTGCTATTACCGGCTCTATAACGATATGCTCGGAAACATGATCGACAAGACGAAACACGTCGAGTTTGTATGAGCAAATACCTGGTGGCGGCGTATGCGACACACGGGCCTTATGAGAAAGAATCTGAACGGCTCCTGGCGTCCTTGCGAAAGATTAAAGACCTTCATTACCAGTTGGATTATGTGGCGTCGGTCGGCACATGGGTCAGGAACACGAATATCAAGCCGCGATTTATCCGATGCGCGATTAAGCAGAACGCGGCTCCGGTTCTTTATGTCGATGCTGACGCTGAAGTGATGCGCGATCCGACGGAATATGTAGAAGGACTGATACAGCGCTGCGACGTGGCGGCCTGTCACCGGGGAAAAGAGCTGTTAAGCGGGACACTGTTCTTTAATTATACGCCGGCTGCCCTGGAGATCCTAGACGATTGGGTATGGGAATCGAACACGAAACCGGAAGTGTGGGATCAAAAGAATCTGCAAGCTGTCATCGAACGGAAAAAGGATATCAAGTTTGAAGAAATGCCGACTGCGTACTGCTACATCAACGACGGCCGGTTAATGGCTCCGGTACAGGATCCGGTGATCTTGCACCATCAAGCCAGCAGGAGACTGAAAAATGTCAATTCTTAAAGCAAACATACTGACCGAGGTGAACCGCAGATGCAACCGGAACCTCTCGAACGTCAATTACGAGATCCGCGCGGTCCTGATCGATTACTCGCTGGTGAGCGAAACGGTATGCACCGAGGCGACGACGAACGTGGTTGCCGGGACGGCATCGTATGACCTCCTGACGTTCCCTGAACCGTTCCGCACGGCAGACGCGGTAAAGATCGACGATAACGATCCCCTGGTCAGGATCAGGACGATGGCTGAATATCAGGCGTTGATCGCCGATGAAACGTCCGCTGACCGCGACGAGCCTGAAGCATATCTGATTTACAACAACATGATTTATCTGCACCCGACGCCGGATACAACGTACACCATGACGATCTATGCGTCATCGATCCAGATGGACGAAGACAGCATCCTGCTTCCCGACCACATGGAAGAAATGCTGATCGAAGGTGTCTGCTACAAGGTCTATGAGGGGTTGGGGCAGGGGAAAGCGGCGCACGCGATACCGCACCTTGAAAACTATGTGAACTACCGGCAGAAGTTTATCGGCCTGGAAAACAGGAAAGCAAGCACCGGATCGGCTGCGTACAACGACATTTAAGGAGGACTTATGGCATGGACGTATAACTGGAACAGGAACTCGCCGCCGGATACCGGTGAAAGCGCGTCGCTCGGAGCGACACGGATCAGGCAGTTCAAGGAGGCACTATTTGAACGATTGACCGGATGGGTTAATTCGTTTGCCGCAGATGATTCGGAAACGGATTACGGCTTGAAACACGCGCCGTTTGCCGTCCAGGGCAGCGCTCCGGCTGCGGTAGCGAACAAGATCCTGCTCTACGGCAAGGACGTATCCGCGAAATGCGAGCTGTTTGCCAGGGATGAGGATGGCGATGAGATACAGCTAACAAGCGGCGGGGCGATCAATGTCCCGGCATCGTTCACGGTCGGAATGATTATTCTCTGGTCCGGGTCAATCGCTTCGATACCGACCGGGTGGGCGCTTTGTAACGGCTCAAGCGGGACGCCGGATCTCCGGGACAAGTTTGTTATCGGAGCGGGGAATACCTACGCGGTAGCCGCAACGGGTGGAGCGGCGACGGCGCAGCTCACCACGAATGAACTGCCGGCACATACGCATACCTTTACAGACAACGGCTATCCGAACGCATACTCAAGCGCTGGTGGCGGCGGAGGACTGTCAGGGGTCAACACGATAACAGGCACAACGTCAAGCGCAGGAAGTGGCGCGGCGTTCAGTATACTGCCGCCGTACTACGCGCTTGCGTATATCATGTACACCTCATAAGAGGGGGAAACAATGGCGACACGAAATTATCAGGTTGTCGATGATGCAGGAGATATCGTCGTTGCGGCAGATGGTTCGGTCGTTATCGTTGAGGAAACATGGTCCTGGACGAAGGCTGCGCGCGCGGCCGGATCATGGACGAAAAGGGCATTGGCATCGGTCGTATTCACGAAGGCATCGCGTCCTTCAACGACATGGACAAAAGACGAGATAACAGATTAAAAAGGAGGGTTTCAGATGAAAAGGTTCAGAAAGATATTGAGCATGACGGTTGCCGGGTTGTTCCTGGCGTCAAGCGTATTCGGAGCAACGAAGCTGCACAAGGATCTCACGGGATCTGATCTGCACGGGACTGATTTCAGCAAGACGATCTCGGGGACGCTTCCCGTTGCGAATGGCGGAACAAACGCAACGAGTTACGCGCAATCGAATGGCTTACTCTACTATGACGGGACGAGATTGGTCGCCGACACCGCCGCATTGACCTCCGGCAGGATTCCGTATGCGACGACGAATGGACGGCTGACTGATAGCGCAAATCTTACATACAATGGAAATACGCTGACAATCCGAGATGAGCATGGGTATGTCGTTTCTGTTGGTGGTGAATTTACCGCCCAACCCTACGAACTCGCCGGGACGATACTCGGCGAACTGACCGCCGCGAAACTCATCTTCTCGTGGGATTCATGTCCTAACGCTGAAACAGACCTATCAAACAACAGCAACGCAGGGACGTATAACGGCACGATGCTTGCCGCAGATAGGTTGCTTCTCGGCAGGGCGTGGACGTTGGACTTTGACGGGACGGATGATTATGTGAGCGTGGCTGATAGTGATACGTTATCGTTCACGAATGGTTCGGCTGATTCTGCGTTTTCGATAGGTGGATGGATTGAGGTAACAGATACAGCAGCAGGGAGGTCTATTCTCGCAAAATGGGATGCAGCAGAAAAACGGGAGTATGCTCTTACACTTGGACCTGATGAGAAATTAGTACTTAATCAGTACGACGAAACAAACAATAAGATGTGCGGTATAGTTACCAAATCCGCTCTATCAGCTGGATGGCATTTTATTGTTGCAACGCAAAGCGGTACTGGAGGAGCAACAGCTATGAATACGGCAATAATTTATGTGGATGGATTAGCTGTGGCAAGTACAGCCTCAAATGATGCAGGATATGTTTGCATGCAGAATCAAACGACTCTCCTGACCATAGGTGCACACAAGGATGTCTACGGATACGGTTATTTTTTCCCTTCGGATATGGGGCAAGTATTTATAACTGGCGAAGCGTTGAGCGCTGCCGCTGTATGGAAGATGTATCTCAAAACCCGTGGCTACTACAAGAAATAGGGTGATAAATGCCTAACTTTTCAGCGGTAAAACTCGATCAAGGTGTTTGGGATGACGCGCTTGGTAATGTCCAGACGCAATTAAGTGGTACAGCACAATGGACGTTGGAAGCGTTTAGGGATACGTCAATTATTCTGCCGTTCCTTATCTACGATCAGGCAGACTTCTTTCAAGGGGTGATACAGTTCCCTCCCCGACGACAGACAGCGTGTCCCCGATAATGATAATGAAGTTTATCAACAAGACAGGGGCTGGCGGGACGACGTACACGACATCGAAAGATCACGGGACAGCGAAAGCAAATTTCGGCGTCCTGTATCTCGACTGTCATTTCCAGGCCGACAGCCTGGGATCTGAACTGGAACACACGAAGTTTTAATAAGGAGGATCTATGCCTATTTTGATGTTCCTATACGCTTTGACGCTCGGAACGATCACGCCTTTGACGGACGAAGAACAGCTCACGAAGGCGCAGAATGAAAGATGCTATCTGTTCGAGCAGGAAATGAACGGAAAGGGCATGGGCGAAACCTGGAAGCACAGCCAGTCGCAGACGCAGAGTGCGGATAGGGAGATCCAGAAGTAAAAGATGGGTTTCTGGCGCAATCTAAAGCTATTTTTCCTGGGGCCGGAGAAGTGCAGGACGATCTATGAGCTGCGCGCCTGGGCCGCCGGGGATCCGTACAAGCTGAAAGATTACGCCAAGAAGTTCTTTCTGTATAAGGCAGACGAAACATTAAAGGAGGATTGGCTGCCGGCGGAGGAAGCGTTTAACCGGCTCCAGAAAGACGGGGACGATTGTGAGGCGTATGCGGCCGTGGATCACTTCTGCCTGGATGGTTATAAGCGCAGCCATATCGTTTATGTATCGAACGGGACAGAGGCCCACGCGATATGCGTCTATGAGAACGCCGGGAGGTGGCATTACCTCGATAACCACCATCATCCCGACTTTGATTTTAGGACAATCGCCGATTGCTGCCGGGATGTGTATAGCAACGTGAAGATCGCCTATTATTGCCGGTGGAACGGAACGAGATATGTCAAAGGGGAGAGCATAGAGCTATGAGCGAACACGATTGCATACAGGAGAAGCGTATTACCACTCATGGTCTGGAGATCGATTCGATCCGCGATCGGTTCCTCGACCACCTTTCTGGTGGAAAGACCTGGCGGATCACGATAACGTCAACGCTCATAGGGACAATCGCTATCCTGGCCGTTCAGCTTATCTGCGCGGTATTCTTTTTTGGGAAAATGACGCAGATGGTTGAGGTACACGACAGGATGATATTCAGAACAGATTTTAAGGTACAGAAATGATCTCTCTGAAAGAGATATCCGAGGTCGTAAACAAGAAGCTCGCCGAATGGGAGCGAGCCGTAGAAAACGAAGAAATGCCCCTGAAAGATGATTCTTTCGGGGATTACATAGCACCGCATATCCGGTTAATGATCCGGACAAACAAGGGAGGGTAATATGGATGCAGCGGGGATCGTTGAGTTCATCAAAGCGAACTGGATGGATATTGTGTTCGCGTACACGTCGCTCGTTACCATCGCGTCGATCATCGTGAAGTTCACCAAGACGCCGAAAGATAACGAGATCCTGGAGAAGATCACCGGGTTTATCAGCAAGTGGATCGCGCTGAACAAGGTCGATAAATTGGGAAAATGACTTTGAGGGCGCGGATGCTGTTGTTCGCGCTCTCGCATGAATGGTCGCGGAACCTGATATACCGGGCCGCGCAGAAACGGATACGGAGATACATTGACGACCTGGGACGCGATTAAACAGCTCTTGAAGCATATCTTCGTGTTCCCGGTAAAAGAGGTCGCCGGATGGCGTATCTGGATAATCTTTCGCAAGAAGATAGGACCGCAGGAACATGATTGAGATATTCAGCAGACTGAAAGCATGGTTCGCGTCATTGGAGATAGGGAAGATCGCCTTCTCCATGTTCAACCGGACATACAAAAACGAGCTGTATATCGTCTGCGGATCAATCGAATCGCTCTATCAGTACAAGCACGGGAGAGCGGTTATCAAGCGGCTGAAAGGTATCGTCGGGAAGGAAATGGCGCGCAAGAAGCTCGATGCGCGGTTCGATAGGTTCCTGGTTCGTAAAGGATTGATGAAAACAAAAGGGGGAAAAAATGGGGTACAGGGTAAAACAGCTATATAGGAAAAGCACGCCGGTCCTGCATCGGAGCGCTATAACGAGCAACGATGCCGCCGCGCCGCTTACTAACGCTGCCGGTGTCGATTGCGAAGGGATGAAATACGCCTTGATCGATGTGGTATTTGCTGGAACGACGACATCATGGGACGTAACGCCGCTTTTCTGGAATCCGATCGCCGGGAAGTATGTTGCCGGCGCGACGACGAGCATCACCGCGAGCGGACAGTACAAGGTGGAAGTCAACGGGACGCCCGGCCTATATATGATGGTCGCAAATAGCGCGGGTGCGTCGCCGAACATCACGATTTACGTTACGCCAATCAACGACTAATCGGAGGTTTCAAATGGAACTGATCCGAATGTGGCCTATATGGATGAGCCAATCGTACCTGGATCCTATTACTATGCGCCAGGTCCCGGGCGGTTATCTCGTCATCACTATTGCCGGCGAGCCGGTTGTTACGGTTGACGGTAAAGACGTAAAGGCGAACGAATGAAACAATACCAGATAATGTCTCCGACGCTCGGGTTGAACGACCAGATCCCCGGCATATTCTTGAACGAGGCATACTCGCAGAATATGGACATCATCTTCCAATACGGGGAAGTGTGGCGCGCAAAGAAGCGCGCGGTCGAGTTCTCGTATGTGTTCGAGGATGCTATTCAGTCCATCGAATATTATTACAAGGACACGACAAGCGAATGGTGGAGTATCTATTTCACCGCGCGGGATATTGCGTACCGCGATGTAAACAATGACCGGTTCGTGTTCATCAATAAGGTGGTAACGACCGGAACGATCGTCGGAGCAACACCGGCGTCCGGGACTACCTTCATCCTTGAGTTCTCCGGCGTGAACATTGTATCTGCCGGTGTCGCTGCGGACGATTTTATCTGCATCACGAACGGGACGCCTCCGTACACGACCGATGACACCTGGTATGAGGTCGAGGAGGTCATCGACGCGACACATCTGCGCTGTAACGGAGCGCTACCTTCCGGGTATGTCATAGGATCGCTTGGAAACGATTATGTCATCCGCCTCACGTTCAATCACGGTGCATCGAAACAATGGTCGATCACCACGCACGAGGAGGTCCTGATCGCCACGAACGAGGGGATCGACAATATCATTGAGTGGAGCGGGACCGGCCAGGTAACAGACATGAGCTGTCCGTACAAGGCCGAGCGCGTGTATGCGTATAACGGCTATCTCCTTTTGATCCGCACAATAGAAACCGGGACGCTCTATCCGTTCCGCATCAGGTGGTCCGGCCTCCGGGACCGTACCGCATGGACAGGATCGCCGACCGATGACAGCGGATATATGGAGTGCGATGAGGGATCGGGGACAGTAACCGACTGCTCGAAAGTAAAAGGATACCTGATTATCGTTAAGAGTAATGCCCTGATAAAAGGGTGGCTGACCGGGGACGATAACATATTCGAGAAAAAGCTGGTGATCGATGGCAACGGTTCCCCGGCTGCCAGGTCCATAATGGAAATGGACAACGAGATATATTTCTGGGATTCGATGAACACGTTTTCCCGGTTCGATGGGATCAACGTCTATAACGTCGGGAAGAACATCGACCAGGTATGCAAGAACTTGAACCCGAATTATGTCCACCTGATCGAAACAACGTACATCGAGGAATACAATCAAATACTATGGGCGATACCATATTCGACGAGCGAAACCTTGAATCGGATCATGGCGCTCGATCTCGACATGGAAAACCCGACCTGGACCATGCTCGACATGGAGGTAACGTGCCTCGGATACTATGAATCGGAGGAAACGCTGGATTGGGCGTCGCTCCCATACTCGAACTGGAACGATTGGGATTGGCCGGATTGGAAGCACCGGGCAGGATTGAGCGCGTTCCCGATCGATTTATGTGGTCAGAGTGATGGAAGCGTCGGCCGCCTAAACTTCGCGAATACCGATTATGGTGCTGATTATGAGGCATATATCGTCCTGACGACAGATCTTGGCCGCAAGAGGGCATTACCGCTCAAAAAACGGTTATTAAAAGCGCAGTTCTACTTCAAAAGACAGGCCGCGGGGACGATCGATATATCTGTCCGTCGGGACAATGAGCAGAACTACACGCTCGCCGGGACCCTGGATATGACCGGTTCCGAGGACATTATCATCCGCGAGCTGCCAGTGGATAACACGCTGGCAAAAGATTTTGATTACCTGGCAAAGACGTTCGAGATAAAGGTTCACGGGGAATATTATTTTGCGTTCCTCGGTGTGGTATTTTTCTTTGATGAAGTCGGAGATCGTTGAGCATGAAAACTCACAGGGACACGACATTTCCTGATCCGGAAGAAATTGACAATATCGACACCTTGCGGGATTTCGCAAAGAAGCTCATACAGATACTCGAAGAATATCACATTGATATTTACGAGGACATTAAGGCGCTCCAGCGCAATATAGACATAACGCTTTCTGATGGGGTGGATATAGCGGTCGGGACAACGACCGGGACCAAGATCGGGACCGCGACGACGCAGCTCTTGGGGTTCTTTAACAAGACGCCGGTTGACCAGCCGGCCGCCGTGGCTGACGCGACAGGCGCCGGGGACGTTGTGGCGCAGCTCAACGCATTGATCGCCCGCATGAGGGAATTGGGGTTAATAGCGACATGAAGATCGTCCTGGTAAAAGACTATGAGCTGTTATGGAAGATCAGCCGGATGGTTGATACCGGGAAGATCGAAAGCGTCAATTACACGGCCGACGAGTTCTTTCGGTACCTGATCGACCGGCAGGACGCGAACAAGATCCAGGTGATCGTCGCGCTGGAAGGCAAGGAGATCCTGGGGTTCGGGGTGTATTCGATACACCATAACATCATATCGGGGAAAGATACGGCCTTTATCGATGTGGTGTATATCGATCCGACCGCTCCGAAAGATTGCGGACCGCAGATGTTGGAACGGGTCGAGGAGTTCGCGCGGCAGCACAAGCTCGATGAGATCGGATGTTACAGCAAGAAACGCGAACGCGGGATGTGGGCGAAATACGGGTTCGTCATAGATTACACGGTATATAAAAAGAAATTAGGAGGAAACGATGGGATCATCCAATGATGAACAGAAAGAAATAGTGCCGGTACAAGTCGGTCCGACGCCGGAACAACAGGCCGCAAGTTCGCGCGCGATGCAAGTGGCAAACAAGCCGTTTGAGCCGTTCGAGGGGCAGCGGTTCGCGCAGTATCCGTACAAGGAACGGCTCGCGTCGTCCCTGGAATCGTACATGAACCGAGGAACAAGCCCGCTCTTGGACCTCGCCAGCGGCGAGTATAGCAAGACGCTCTCCGGGCAGTATGATCCGTTTGAAAGCCCGTATTATCAAGCAACAAAGCAGGGCGCTTTGCGTAACGAGCAAGAAGCAATCAATCGATTCAAGAGGGCGCAGAATATTCGTGGTATGTTCAATTCAGCTGGGACCGATCAGGGTACAGCGAACATCGTAACGAACACGACCAATCAGCTCAATACTTTGGCTGGGAAACTTGCGGAAGCGGAGAGGGCGAGAAGGCTTGGAGCAGCCGGTCCTGCGGCTTCTCTGGCAGATCTCATATCGAAACAGCCGCTCGACACGGCATCAGCTATCTCAAGCATATCGCCGATCTTGAAGTCTATCGAACAGGAACCGATGGATTTTGCGTACCAGGAACTTTTGAGGAAACAGGCGCAGGAGCAACAGCAAGGCGCGCTCGCTGCTTCGCTGATCGGCGCGATGTCCCCGACGTATAGGTATCCAGTTTACAGTACGCCTCCGAATAATGGCGGCCTCCTGGGTCTGATGGGTGGCGGTCTTGGTTCTGTTGCCGGCGGGTATGCGTCAGGTTGGAATCCGATGGGAATGATGGCCGGGTACGGCATCGGGTCAGGTTTAGGTCAAGGCGTGGGATCGTTCTTTTAACACAAGGAGATTAAAATGGCACAGTTTATCATGCCTCCTACCGGAGGCGGTTTAACGATGGATCCGTACGCGGCGGCCAGGGCGCGGAATGATGCACTAATGGGTACGACGCAGAACATAGGAACATCTTTGGGAACGCTTTTACAGGCAGTTGAGAAACAGAGGGCAGACAGTTACAATAAACGCTTTCTCGATTCTGTTCTTGGAGGCGGTGACGTTAAAACTGCCCTTGCTGCCGCACAGGGAGAAGCGCCGAAAACCGGATTAATGGGGATCATGAATGCATTTAATCCGAATATCGCTCCTTCTACGGTTCCTGATATGCAGAAAACGGCAGGGGAGTTGATGCTTAAGGCGAGCATGAAAACGCCGAAGGAGGCATTAGAACTTGAAAAGTTAAAGGCTGAGATCGCAAAGCTGAACGCAGAGGCAACTAAAAAACAGGCAGAAGAAAATATCATGTCTGGAAAGGCAACAGATAGGCAGACTGCTGATTTCTATAGATCACAAGGAAAGCAAACTCCGAAAGACAAGTTTAAAGAGTTTGTTTCTAAAGAGAAGTACAAACAAGGAATTACTAAGCCAAAAGAAGATAAACCGGATTTTACTGTAAAGGATGCACTTTCAATCGTGAGTGATGTGGATAAAAGAAACTATATGCAAAAAACAGATCCTGAGCTTTTGAAATATCTTGTGAGAGTTGTTAATGATGCAAGAGTTAAAAATTCAAGACCTAAAATCGGCCAAACTATTGCTACAAATAATGGACGCTTCAAGGTCATAGGATATTATGAGGATGGAGAACCAAATGTTGTTCCTGTTCCATAACTCGGACAATAGGAGATAGACAATGAGATTATCGGAAGCCCTCCAAAGCACGCCGATTGATAATCCCCAGGGGATGAGATCGTCAGAAGTTCTTAATGCAGAACCGCAGGGCATGAGATTATCAGAGGCATTACAAATGACAGCACCTTCTTCTGTTGTTTCTCAAGCGGTTCCTGCTACTGGAATGCGTTTGTCTGATGCGCTCAAGCAAGCAAGTCAGACGGCTGAAATTCCCGCGCCTCCGTCAACAGAAACGCCATACGATAAACTTTCCGGAATGAATAAGTTTTTGGATATTATCGACAGGCCGGCACGAGCATCTTTAATGGCGATTGCTGAACTTGGTCGGCAGTTTCCGAAACCAGTTATCTCGGAAACCGGGGTAACAATGCAAGCAGAAAAGCCGCTATCGATACTCGATGTTCTTACCGCTGCCAAAGAAGGACTTACCAGCACAAACGGAGTATCTTCAAGAGATATAGCAAATGAACTATGGAAAAAAGCAGGTGTTGAGGGCGTTCCCGGTCTTGGCCTTGCGACGACAATGGTTGCTGATCCTCTTAATATCGTTGCTGGTCCTATAGCGAAGATAGCAGCGAAAGGAACAAAATACGTTGGCAAAGGAATTGCTGAAATACCAGCCGTTGCAAAAGGGATTAAAAGTGCAACGGAAATGGCAAAACCGGCGACCGACGCATTAAAAAAAATGTTCTCAACGAGTTCGGGAATACCGCAACTCGATAATCTGATACAAAAATATAAAATGGGGAAAGACTATCTCGCGGATAAAGCGTTTGAATTTGGCGTACAGACGAGAAAAGTAATCGAGAATATAGCCGATAAATATAATATGAGCATTGACGATATCAGCAAAGAGGTCGTCAATCTCATTGAGCAGCCGGACAAGTTCACGGCTACTATTCCGGAAACAAAAGTCTTATCGAATACGCTTAAATCGCGGTTTGAGAATATCCTTACCGAAGAAATGAAACAGGGATTGCCCGTCACAGCATTATCCGAGGGTGCGCGCGGGATCCGTTACTTCCCCAGGATCACGACCGAGGAGGCCCGCCAGTATCTTAAACAGGCGCAGATCGGAAACGCGAAGGTATGGAATCCTAAACTCGCAAACGCATTACAGCGCAAAACGGGAGATTTTACACTTGAGGAGTTTAATCAGTTTGCCAAAGCCAATGGTCTTGAATCATTGGGCGGTAAATCTGTGGAACAGTTTTTTATGAATAACCCTGCTTATGCCGTTGCAATTAGAGGAACGCGATCGGCAAAAGCTGTATCATCGGCTGGATTCTTGAATGAAACTGGAACAATCTTTGGTAAAAACGCCGATGTCGCTCCGAAGTTTTGGGAGGCCGCACCAGAATCACTTCAGAAGATAATCCCTAACCTTAAAAATAAACGATTTGATCCAGAGATTCTTTCGGAGATTACGCGCGTTCATAAGGCGATGTTTGATCCGGAAACCGTCGGACCTTTCTTGAGGGCATTCGATAAGGTTCAGAACTATTGGAAGGCATTTACGTTAGCGCCTTTCCCGAAATTTCATATTAGGAATATGGTTGGAAATGTTTGGAATAATTATCTCGCAGATGTAACAAATCCGAATGATTACCTTAAATCATTATTATTGCAAACATACGAAAAAACGAATAATCCGAAGGTTTTAAGGGGCGTATATACGGAGGAACAGGCAAGAAAAATACTCTCCAATGCAAAAAAATACGGTGTTTTAGGTAAAGGTTTTTATGGTGCTGATATCGCTCGCGATGTAGAGAAAGCCATACAGAAACCATCCCTCAATCCTCTATCAACAGAATCATACCTTGTGCGTGGCGGCCGCGCCGTCGGAACAACGCTCGAGGAAAACGCGCGCCTGGCCCACTTTATCAATAAGGTCGGCAAAGGACTATCACCGGATGCTGCGGCATTATCGGTAAAGAAATATCTTTTTGATTATGGAGATCTGACGCAATTTGAAAAACAAGTTATGAAGCGTCTTTTTCCATTCTACACCTGGACGAGGAAGAATCTGCCTTTGCAAGTTGAGAGCATCTTGACACAACCTCAAAAATATTTACCCGAGCAAAAGATGCTCATGGGGAGAGATCAGGAATCTCTCAATAAGCTAAAAGAACAGAATCCAGACCTATATGAACGATTCCCGGCTGAATTGTCCAGGACAGATAAAACGAGAACGTATGTGCCGCTTGAGGGGATATTGCCATCTGGAGATTTAACGAAGATGTTTCGTCCACAAGAGGCGTTTATGGAACTGCTCAATCCATACGTCAGGACACCGATCGAGTTGGCGATGAATAAGAGCTTTTACAATGAGAAAGAAATTGAGAAATATGATGGGGAAACGCAGGAATTTCTCAAGATGGACATACCGGTAAAGTGGAAATATGCAGCAACGTCGGTATTGCCGCAGGCGCGAATACTCAATGAAATAAATAAACTGTTAAAGAAGAAAGAAGATAATATACCATTGACGAATGGGGAACAGGCATTTGCTCAAACTATAAGCAGCGTTTATAAAACTGATCTGGATGATTTACAAACAAAAGCAAGAAGAACATTAAATAGGAAAATACAAGAATTGAAGCAAGCTCGAACATGGGCGAATAGAAAAGGTAGGACCAAAGAAGCTGATAGAATTACTGAAACCATCAGCAAGGCAAGAGAAGCATTTTATAGATAATTATTGCTCATCTTTCGTTTGGTTATAGATCCTATCATTTAGGGGATTTTTTATTACCGGACCCTTTAGTGCCTCCGATAATCTCATACCTTTCGGATTGTAACTGTCATTTATAATTACGGCCTCATGGATTTTACCTGTCCACCGGTCGAGATAATAAAAATACATCGTGTGCCCATATCTTCCGTTGATCGCAAAAATAAATACGCTGAAAGCTATTAGAACGATACTGAAAATTATTATCCATCGTTGAGTGTTGTTCATAAACACCTCTCCCATTTTAAAGAAGAAAAAGAAAACACGATATAACGCATTTTAGGCCTCCTTTTCGTGAAATATTTTATACAGCAACAGGATCTCTAAATATCCGTTAGCTTTAATGGTGTTCCAAAGTTTTAGGTCAAACTTTTTTGATAACTCCTTGCGTCTTTTTTCAGACTTTACTTCTAATTTGATAAGACCCTTCCTGATAGTGTCATCTTCTTTCGCGGCAGACAAACACTTTGCAAGATCAGGGTGCTGTTTGTAGATCCAATGGTTTTTATTTGGACATTTTCGGATGACTCTTTTTCCCATAATCCGCCTCCGATTATTTGGTTGTGGGAGGGGACGCCCGGCCTACAAGAAGCGTCCTCCTCGTATGTCTGCCGGGCCTCCCCGCCGATAAGAAGTCGTCGCCTCTTATTTATTCACAACCAATCATGACCACATATTACGGCAGTTCTCCGGGCAAGTCAAGATATATCTTGACATCTGTTACAACATATTATAACATGATGATTGAAAGGGGGTGTTATGGATCTGATAGCTGCCATAGAAAAGGTGAGAAAGCAAAAGAAGTTTACACAGGAGGCGATGGCGCGCGAACTGCAACTCACGACGCTATATACATATCAGCGATGGGCGAGTAAGCGTTGCAAACCTTCTCCGGCTATGCGAGAAAAGATAATGGCGTACCTGGCTAAACAGGGCGTCATTAAATAGTCGTCAAATTCAATTTGACGAAGGAGGCGTCTATGAATGACCACTACTATACGGTGCAGTTAAAAAGTGACGTATTCGACGCTATTTGCATGACGCACGGATGGGACAAGGGTAAACTCGCGAAACTGGCCCGGGAACTTGGATACACGCGGCAGTTCATATCTGTTTGCATGGGTGGATCCGCAGGATTTGGGGGCGATGCGATAGGGAAGATCGTGCGGGATCTGTGCAGCATACATGATGATTCATGGTCACATCTTTTCAAGATCGTTGAAGTAAAAAAGAAATCATTTCAGAAAAATAATATGCTCAAGTATAACGGTATAATTCCCTATGATAAATACTCGTTGGCACAGATGCAGCGGTACGGAAAATGGGTCACAGAAGAAAATAATCTTGACACGGAAAATGATCTGCGATAGAATGTTCTTCGCGAGGTGAGATTATGCAAAACTCAAACCACAATAAAATCGGGACAGCGGGGTTTATGACCAGCCAGGTTATACCTAAAGGCCATAATCTTATCCTCGCAGATAGAACTCGCTGTCCCGATTTATCACTTATCCACAAGATCCTCACAAATCTCTGTAAGTATCTTATTTCGCTGTTCTTGCTGATGTTTTCTTTCTCGGCTGAACTTGACATAAGATATATTATACCAAAGACTTACAACGAATATACATTTTGTTTTACGGGTTGTCAAGGTAGGATGCGCTTTTTCCGGTTGATACCAGAAGCAGACGCCTCGACGACACAAAACGAAGATACCAAAAAGACGGCGATCAATCACGAATATAGTGATGGTCGCCGTTTTTCTTTTCAAGACATTCCCACCATAAAAGTATCCGAACTAAAAATTAAAGGAGGTACGCCATGTCAAGAGATTGGGCGGAGTGGTGCAGAGAAAAGTGTGAAGAAGAACGAGGGCCTGTCAGAGAGCCGCATTACTGCGGACGTTGCAACGAAGTCCGTGTCCGCGACGAAGAAGAAGTCTGCGAAGAATGTGAAAAGGAAATCGAACAAGAAGAAAGGGGGGAATGATGGATCCGGTGTACGTTCTGGCGTGCATCTTTCTGCTGTATCTGATCGCGTTAATTCTCGGAAGCTAATCAATCACACAAGGGGGTCAAAATGAAAAACTCAAGCTACTTTGAAGGACGGAGCGATGCGTACCGTGACGCGGCTGAACACCTGGAGCTGGTTGTTAAGATGAGCGAAGGAAACATCAACGACATACTGCTCCAGCTCCGGCATGACTATCTGATGTTTGGTGATGCTGCGGAGAAGGCGCAGATCCACGCTGAAATGGATGAAATGACGTATCTGGAAAAGATAAAAGAGGAAGAGTTCGACCTGGCAGTTTCGGCGGTTGATTGAGGTTATATGAAAAAAGAAGATCTCACAAATCAAGTGTTTGGAAGACTGACAGCATTGTCGTACTCACATACGCGCTTAAAGAGAAGATATTTCAAGGTTGTTTGTGAGTGCGGAAATGTTCTCACCGTTAATGTTGCTGATCTAAAAAGCGGGAATACGCAGAGCTGCGGGTGTTTGAGATTGGAGAGAATAAAACTAATAGCGGGAGAAAAGCATCCAAACTGGAAAGGAGATAAGGTTGGATATTTTGCGCTTCACGGTTGGGTAAAAAGAAAGTTAGAGAAACCTAGCGTCTGTAGTGTTTGCGGCATAAAAGCATCACGAATGGAGATACATAATAAATCAGGTAAATACAAAAGAGATTTATCTGATTGGCAGTGGTTATGTGCTGGATGTCATAGAAATTTGAGAAACATAAGAAATCCGAAAACCGGGCAATTTATGAAAGGAGAATCAAAATGAATATAAAAGAATTACGCGAAAAAAAGGTCAGCGATATGCAGTGGGGCGATAACGTGAACGTGGTCGCCGGCAAGGTTGTCAGCACGGAACCGATGATGACGAAGGCATCGAAGGACGGGAAGCAATATACGCAGCAGAAGGCGCGCCTGGCCGATGCGTCCGGTGAGATCACCGCGACGTTTTATAAGCATGAGGACATGAGCAAGTATGTCGGCCAGCAGATCTCGATCGTCGCGGCTCCCTGGAAGAACTACACACGCGGGATTTCGCTCAAGAGTTATGAGGGACACAATTATCTGAACATCAACGAGTATGCGACGATCACGACCGGCCTTCCGATGGAGCCGGATGACAGCGATTTCCCGCCGATCGAGGAATACACGAAGGAACAGAAACCGGCTCCGGCTCCGGTCGCCGCGAAACCGGTCCCCGCAGCCGCGCCGGCTCCTGCTTTCAATGGCAACGGGAGCAAGGATACGATGATGATGACGGCGTACGCGAAGGATCTCACGATCGCGTATTTGTCGAGTGGTCTGGAACCTCACGAAGCGGTGAGCAAGGCTATTGCCCAGGTGCAATTTATTCACGACGAGATCGGGAAGTTCCTGTCAAAAACTGCTTAATAAAATAAAGGGATCATATTATGGAAAAATACAGCTTATACAAAGGTGAGATCGAGTTGTGTTTCGACGAGAAGAAACACGCATACACGGTGCTGGGTGAGTATGTCCCCAGCGCCACGCAGATCCTGGGAGTTATCAACAAGCCGGCGCTCCTAGCATGGGCCGTTAATTGCGCGATCGAGTTCTTGAAAAGAGTGTTCAAGGCTGGAAGGGCATACGACGAGATTGAGATCCTGGATATGTTGGAAGAGGCGAAAGGCGCGCATCGGAAGAAGAAAGAGAAGGCCGCAGACATAGGAACGCTGGCGCATGATTGGTGCGAGAAGTATATCAAGGCGATCCTCAATCACCAGCCAGATCCGGAGCCGCTTGTGAACGAACAGGCGCGTAACTGCTGCCAGGCGTTCACCAAGTGGGTGTCGGAGAATAATGTCGCGTTCATCAAGAGCGAAAGGAAGATCTACAGCAAGCTGTGGAAGTATGCCGGGACCCTGGACATCGAGGCGATCGTCAACGGAAAGCGCTGCATCTGCGATCTCAAGACGGGCAGCGGGATCTATGACGAATATTTCATGCAAGTCGCAAGTTACGCCGAAGCGCTGCGCGAGGAGGAGGGAACCAAGTTCGAGGAGCTGATTATCATCAACATCAAGAAAGACGGAGAGCTGGAAACGAAGTCGTCGGATGAGATCACGAGGCATTTCAACGGGTTCCTGGGCGCGAAGATCGTATGGACCTGGATGGATCAAAACAAAAAGCATAAACAGATACAGGAGGCCGCATGAGCAGATCGTTTTATAACACGACGCATGAGTGCGGCCATCAGCTAGAGTTTTATCATGCCCGCGCTGCGTCCCAGGAGGCCAGAATCCTTGAGTTCTTTGAGCGGAATAGGGGTATGAGGTTCACGCCGTTCGACGTGCATAAGGCCTGTTTTTATGCGAATACGCCGGTTACGTCGATCCGCAGGGCGATAACGAACCTGACGCGTGAAGGCAAGCTGGTCAAGACGACGGATTATGAGAAAGGAGTGTACGGAAACCGAAACCATAAATGGCAGCTATCAGAGGGGCCTGTAAGCTGAAATGGGGTGAGGCGTGGCAAGGATCAGAACGATAAAACCTGAATATTTCAGGCATGAAAAACTGCAAGACCTTGAAGCAGAGAACCCGAAAAAATACTGTATGCTCGTTTTCGCTGGCCTGTGGACACTTTGCGACAAGAATGGGGTGTTTGAATATCGGCCACGGCAGATGAAACTCGATATACTCCCTTTCCTGAAATTCGATATTGCAGACACTATCGAAACTCTAAAAAATGCCGGCCTCATAATTCTATACGAGCGCGACGGGATGACATACGGACAGATCCCTTCGTTCTCAAAGCATCAACGCATAACTGGTCGAGAAGCGCTTGAAGGTGGGAAGTATCCGGAACCAACAAAAGAGGACATGGAAACAACACGGAAACAACAGGGAAACATCGCGGATGAACCTGTTGCCCAGGAAGGGAAGGGAAGGGAAAGGAAAGGGAATGGAGTATTATGCACGGCGCAAGCGCCGCGCACTCCGCTTCCCGACGCTGATTTCATTTCCGCCTTAAAGCAGAACCCAGCCTATAAGGGCGTGAATATTGACCTGGAGCTGTCGAAAATGGACGCCTGGCTGCTGACACCGAAGGCGCGCGGACGCAAAAAGACGCATCAGTTTATCGTGAATTGGCTGAATAGGGCAGAGCGTGTCGTGGAAACCGAAACATCAACGACTGAAAAACAATTTACGGCCGCAGAAATAGAGGCGGCGGAAAGGCTTGTAGGGTTACGCAAATGACTTTCGCTTTGCAAACACGGCCGGCGTACCAGATCCAGCAGCACGAAAAAGACAAGAAGGCAAAGGAGCCTAAAGACACGGCTCTGTATGGTATATTTTCAAAATATGCTCATGATGGAGTTTTTACGTTTGAATCGATGGAGAGAATGCTCCGGGACCTTATGCGCGCCGGGTTGGATTACTACGAAATGACGGCAAAACTACGCAAATGGGTCTTGGGCGCGTTCACGTTCGACGTCGCGGGGAAGCGTATGCCGGTATATGACAGCCACTTGTGGATCTGCGAGAACAAGATCAAGGACGAGATTTATTATTATGGGATCGACATGGGACTGATCGATGACAATTCAGATATCCGCGGGTTCATCGACCGGTTCCTCCGCGGCTCCATGAACATTGATGCCGGGAAGTTCGAGCAATCAAAAGCACGGTACGCGAAGAAGCACCAGGAGAAATACAGTCTGATGTTGCAAGGCAGATCGTCGAAGCCGAACTATCAGCAAGTAGATGTCAATGCGATGGTTGACGACATAATCCATGCGGAGGCTGTATGAGCGACCTTTTCCGCACGATGAAGCGGTTTGGCCGACTGAAGCGTACGGGGTTCAAACGTAACAAGTTCAACGCTGTCCGACAGAACGGTTATGACAGCAAGATGGAGGCGCGGGCCGGCGCGGAGCTGGAGGTCCTCAAGAAAGGCGGGGTGATTAAAGACTACAAGCGCCAGCATAGCGTGGATCTTATCGTAAACGGGACGAAGGTGTGCGCCTGGCGTGTCGATTTTCTGGTAACCAGGGCGGACGGATCGCAGTTCTTGTATGAGATAAAGGGTATGCCGACAGATGCTTATAGATTAAAACGCAATTTGTGGGTCGCGCTCTATGGCGATGATGTTGAGTGTTGGGTGAACGATGAGCGCATCAGCAGCGTTGGGAGAAAATCGAAATGGCAATAAGGCATATCGACCTATTCTCCGGCATAGGTGGTTTCGCTCTCGCCGCCCGTGAAGTCTGGGGCGATGATTACCATAACGTATTTTTCTGCGAGATGAACAAATACTGCCAAGCGGTATTGAGAAAGAACTTTGGAAAGGATGTAAAAATATATGACGACATCAGAACCGTTACTGCCGACGCCTACCGTAGCGGATACGTTCACGGGAGGGTTGAAGTCGAGCCAGCAAAAAGACACGACAAAGCATTCGGTGAATCTGTCGCAAGCATTGAATCATCCAGCGTTCGCATTGACCTCCTCACAGGAGGGTTTCCATGCCAGCCATTCAGCCAGGCAGGACAGCGAAGGGGAACGGAAGATGACCGTTATCTCTGGCCGGAAATGCTGCGAGTTATTAAAGAGTTCCGACCCACTTGGGTCATTGGCGAGAATGTTGCTGGAATCCTCTCGATGGCACAGTACGAGAGTGGCGCTGAAATGGGAAGCGAAACCGATCTTTTCGGAAATACAGTTAAATCAGGAAGCAAGTCAGGACAAGGAATCCTCTACGGAATCATTGGAGACCTTGAGCAAATCGGCTACTCCGTCCAGACATTTGTTATTCCAGCTTGTGCCGTCAACGCGCCGCATAGAAGGGACAGAGTGTGGATTGTTGCGAACTCCCGATGCGAACATGGAGAGAGGGCAAAGAACACCGGAGAATCTACACGACAGATATGTGGTGAGAAAGATGCCATTATGTCTGAACGACCAGTTGGCAATGCTCGCAACACCACAAGCGATGGATGCTCAAGGCGAGGGCAGGGCATTGAGGTTGAAGAAGGACTGCAACAGAGACCCGAACCAGCCGGGGAGCTGGCGGGGGGATTTGAAGGATCATATTGCGATGATACCGACACCACAAACGGACGATGCGAAGAATACAGGACACAATCAGAACAGGAGAGAAACTCTTGCAAGCAAAGTTTATGGGACGAAAACTGGCTCTCCGTTGCGACTCGAACCTGCGTTCGTGGAATGGATGATGGGCTACCCGTTGAACTGGACGGACTTAAACTGTCCAAATCAGGACACCGAGTTGAAAGGTTGAAAGCACTTGGAAACGCAATCGTGCCTCAAGTGGCCATAGAAATCATGCAAGCAATTAAACAAGCAGAGGAAGAAAATGGAACTAGAGCCGAAACAGATTGACAAGAAGCCGCGGGACCTGACGTATAAACAGCGCCGGTTCGTCGATGAGTTCATCAAGAACAACGGGAACGCGACGCTGGCTGCGAAGGCGGCCGGGTATAAATATCCGCACGCCAGGGGGCCGGAGAACGTGGAAAAAAGTACGATCAAGTCTGCGATCCAGGCAGTTATGGACAAGAAAGGGATCACCTGGGGGAAGGTCGCCGACAAACTCGCCGAGGGAATGGAAGCAAAGAAAGTGATCTCCGCGAACATTACCTATGGCGATGCCGATGAGAAAACGAATGATTTTATCGAGGTTCCTGATTACGCGACGCAGCACAAGTTCATGGACAGCGCGATCAAGATCCGTGAGAAGCTGGACGGCCTGGAGAAGAAAGACGAGGAGGCCGCGAAGTCGTTGACGGAAATGATCGTGATCCGTTCGCTGGAACAGGGTCCGTCCGGCGAAACAAAAGCGCAGGAGATTGAGATCAGCCGGGAAGTAAAAACAGAGAACACGGTGAACCTGGAGGATTTATGAAACGCAAGATAATCGTTGAGATCGAAACAGACGAGAGCGGGAGGTATTGCGGTGAGTGTGAACATGCTGATTTCGGAAATCAATGGTGTTATGTTTTTGATTCAAAGTTAGTTTATGATGGAGAAGAAAAAGGAGGGGACAATGTTCGCAATAGGCAATAACGAATTAGACCAGCTTGAGCCGATAGGAAAGAAAACCAAGTGCCCTAAATGCGGCAAGCAGCATGAGGTAAAGTATGCGGAGAAGGTCAATACCGATGGGACGAAGGAGCCTTGTGATTTATTGGGGTTTGTGGATTGTGGCAAGAAATCATATCTTGTGGCGGTAAAAGGGATGAGGTTGAAATAGCAACAGTAAGGGAATCGTTGACAGTTCAAACGCCGCCTGTCTTGCCGCTGAAAAGGAGGTTGGGAGATGAGTATCGACTGGGAAAACATTTTGCCTGAAAAATGGAGTACGGATGAACCTCATTGTGACGCATTTAATCGTTGCAGATATGAAAGTCTTAATGCCCTCAAAGCCGCCGAAACCAGAGGAGAAATCTGCAAGCCGTTGAGCGTTTCTGAAATCAGAGAAATTATTCTTGAAGTTGAAGAACATAAATTCGTAATGAGGGAAAACGGTATTAGAGGAAAAACTTCTCAGATAGATTTAGCACAAGCGATTCACAATGCGCAACTGAGCAAGGAGAGGAATGAGCAATAAACTCAAAGAAATTGATAAGTGTCTTGCGGAACTTGAAAACAATGAATCATACTATGTTAGATTGGCAAAAGACCTTCTCAAAGAGTATCGGGAGATGGTGGAGAAATGCACAAACAGTTCCTGTATTTGTGAAGGGAGGAAGCCATGATTGACTGGGAGAGCATCTTGCCGAAGAAACGCAAGGATAGTGAATGTGAGCATGAGCATAATATGTATGGTGTCTGCGGATGCATCGTTGAAGATTATAACGATGCGATAATTAACTGTCTCACCGCCCTCAAGCAAGCCGAGAAGGACGGAAAAATCTGTGAGCCGCTGAGTGTTTCTCCAGAACAATTACACAAATGGTATCTTGAAGCAACCGCTGGATTGACCAAGGAAAATTATAATCCAAAAGCACAAACAGCATATGAGTTTTTAACTGACGAACAGAAAAGTATAGATATTTATATAGCAGATAAAATAAACGCCGCTCTGGTGGCAAGGGAGGGGAGATGAGCATCTTTAGGAGAATATTCTGTTTTATATTTAGACACGATATGGTGTCTGTCGGCAATATAGACAACGGTTACTCTATGTTTGGTGAATATCACTGTTTGAGGTGTGGGAAGATATATTCATGGCAATATGATAAATAAGAACGGAGGAAACCATGACCGCCAAGACCGATGATAAGTTAAAAGAGATTGATAGGTGCATTGAGGGGCTTGAAGATTATTTATTTCCAGACGATACCTGTGTATCAAAAGATAGTTTAGATGCAATCCTCCTCCTCAAAGAATACCGTGCGATTGTCTCTGATGGCTGTCCGAGATGTAAAGCATTGGGGAATGTTTATCCGAAAGGAGCCAGCGATGAAAAGCGTCCGTGATGTGCTGAATAATAAACCTTCCTCGCCACTCAACCAACTCCATGTTGGGAGCGAGAAACGGAACGCAGTTAATGGTTCTGTGGCTGTGACCATGGCAACGCAGATAGTCGCAAGTGGATGCTTGATGCGGAAGCGGTGGCGGGGAGGGGATGAAAGGAGGATACATGGCAGGAATCGAAATGTGTTGTGCGGGTAAAAAGATATCGTTTGGAACAATGCGGCTTCCAAACAGAAAGTCAAAAGCATTGTATATTTCAAACGGAAAAGAAATTGATGTTATTGCCTATTTCACAAGCGAGAAAAATGCTGATGCTTTTGACAAGATAATAGTGTCCGTAGTCAATGCGTTTAATTATCTTGAGAAACATCCAACGCCACAGGATGCGGGGAAAGGGAAAGAGTGATCTGCGAAGTCTGCCAGGAGATTTTACGGGAACGGATAGAGGCGATGATCGTGAAGGCCGGCGGGGTGGTTCCGATGGTGAACGATTATAACTATGCGATCCGGGACGTGCTGGGCGTGATCGCGAAACGAAAGGAGGAGAAGCGTGAGGAAGATCGATCTGTACGGGATAGTGGCTGTAATTATTGCGCTCGCTGCGTTGGCGTGCGTGATCCTGGGCGGGTGTCAACCGACATCGATGGATGATGTTCGGGACAATAAAGGCGAGAACGTAGCGACAAAATAGGGGGATCTATGCCGAAGGATGCGGAGAAGTGGTATGCGGTTGTGCAGGATGGTGTGTTGAGCAGTTTTTTCGGGAAGAAGTACGCGAAGCTGAAAGATGCCCGCGCTGATGCAGAAGCGTTCGCGCGTAAAAGCGGGATCACGCATTTCGTGGTGAAGGTCGTCGGGACGTGTTCGGTCGGTCCCCGGCCGGTAACGTGGGAGGGAGGCGAGGAATGATCGACATCGGCAAGATCGTACGAATTGAAAGCGACGGTGATCCGAACTGCGTGAACGAGAAAAGCGGGGCGATGGGCCTGATGCAGATCCTCGCGCACGGCGGCGCCCTGGATGATTGGAACTTTGCATTTGTTGATCGCAAGTTCGAGCCGAAAGACTTGCTGAACCCGTATGTCAATATGCTGATCGGAATCTGGTATCTGTTCGTTCAGCTTCCGCGGATCTTTCATCGCAAGGGGATCAATCCTGACGATCAGTTATTGCTCATCGGTTATAACTGGGGACCGGGAAACGCGATCAAGTGGTGGAACAATGACCGCACCACGGAGGGACTTCCGAAGGAAACGCAGGATTACATCAAGAAGTACATGAACCTTAAATAATTTCGGGGTAATCAGCCGGCCGGTGTTCTGCGAGGAGCTGGTCTTCGTCCCGGCCGTCCCCGACACGAAAGGAGCAACATGAACGAGGCGGATCTGAAATTGTTGAACGAAGCGGCGCTGATCGGAGAGCTGAACAGGAGATTTCCGAACGGCGTGATCGTGGCGTATATAGACCTGGCCGGCAGGATGACGCGGCATTTCCACGGGAATATCCTGGGATGCCTGGGTATGTGTAGCGCGGTGGAACATTTCATCCATGATTTCAACGGCCGGCACCAGCAGCAACAGCAACCGAAGGATGTCATCAATGGCTGACAACAAGAAGAAAGTTGAACTGCATTTCACTAAACGACAGCTCCAGGCGTTTGACCACCTGACGAGCGAAAAGAAGTGCGCGGTCCTGTTCGGCGGCGCAAAAGGCGGAGGCAAGAGCTGGCTCCTGTGTATGTGGGTCATGTACTATGTGAACCACCTCTGCAAGCTGTTCAATCTCCAGAAAACTGACAAGCCGCTGGCCGTCGGGTTCATCGGGCGCAAGTTCGCGACGCATTTCAACATGACGACGATGGAAACCTGGAAGCGTAATGTCCCATCGCATATCTACACGATCGCCGAAATGAAAAAAGAGATCGTCATGTGGGACCGGGCAAAAGTGATATACGGCGGCCTGGATAACCAGGAAGATGTCGAGAAGTTCAACAGCGCGGAGTTCGCGTTCATAGCAATCGACCAGGCAGAGGAAACAGAGAAAACCGATGTCGCGGTCCTCCAGGCGTCGCTCCGCTTGACCTATAACGGCATCACGCCGGCGTACAAGGAACTTTATACTGCCAATCCGGGCGACTGCTGGCTCAAGACTGACTTCGTGGACGGCGCGCGCAAGGACGGCATCTTCGTTCCCGCGCTCCCGACAGACAACCCCTATCTGCCCGAAGGGTATGTCCAGACATTGGAGCAATCGTTCCAGCATGATCCGGAACTGTTGCTCGCGTATCGGGACGGTAATTGGGACGTGATGCAGAGGAGCAAGACTGTTTTCAACCGGACGATCCTGGAAGCGCTGCGCGGCGTTGAGATCCTTGAGCCGAAACTGAAAAAGTTTATCAGCGTTGACCCGGCGACCGGCGGCGATGAGTGTGTCCTGTTCCGGTGGGAGAACACCAAGATCGTCGAGACAGAGATCCTGCACGTTGACGACACCATGAAGATCGCCGGCTATGTCGTGATGATGGCGAAGAAACACGGCATCAAGACGATCGGCGTGGACGTTATCGGCAACGGCCGGGGAGTATATGACCGTATCCGCGAGCAGGAACCGGAATGGCAGATGATCCCGATAAACTCCGCGGAGAAGGCCAGCGTTGAAACCTTCAAGAACATACGCGCTGAAATGTGGTTTAATGCGCGGGAATTGGTCCTTAAGCGCAAGATCGCCTATCCGGGCGACGAAGAACTCATCCGGCAGCTCATATCGCCCAGGTATAGCGTTGTCGATTCAAAAGGGTGCATACAGCTTGAACGAAAAGACATCACGAAAGCGCGCCTCGGAAGATCCCCTGACCGCGCTGACTGCTGGGTGTACGGGATCTATACCTATCTCCACGCCGTTGACGTAATCAGCAAAGCGCAGCACGACGATTATGGCCGGCGCCACAAAGAATCTCTCGGCTGGCAATCAGCATAAGAAAGGATAATCCATGAAAAAAATATGCAAGATTGACGGGTGCGGTTTAAAACACTATGGACGCGGATACTGCCATAAGCACCATGCCAAATATGTTTACAATGCTCACCGGGAGCACAATAAGAAGTGCGATGTTGAGGGATGTGAAAATACTTGTAGGGGCCAATATTGTAAATTCCATTTGAGAAGAAAATCTCTCGGTGTTCCACTTACCGCTCCAAAGCATGAAACGATGCGTGGTGAGAATAATCCGAATTGGTCAGGTGGAAAATCAGATTATAAAAATCATTACACTATGAAAAAGAATAGACTCTTGAAGATTAAACAGACCGGAGGGTTATGCGAAATGTGCGGAGCGCCAGGATTGCATATACACCATAAAGATTATTTTAGGGACAATCACTCCATAGAAAATTTAATATTTCTTTGTCAAAAATGTCATGACGATAAGCATAGAGGACGTTTTAATAAATCGAAGTTTACGATGATTTACGGTATGAATTTAAGACAGCTATCTATAAAAATGAATAAGTCAATATCGACAGTAAGATATATGCACAATATAGGTTTGCTCAAAAAACTGCAACATAATGGAGCACAATGATTCTCAAAAGTGAGAAAATGCTTCATTTCGGATAATCTCTCCTTGACTTTCTCTCCATAATCTGCTTCAATATGAAACAAGAATTAGATTTGTTTCTTATTGAAGCATTTTTATTCTGTTCTATTTTGACACAAATAGAGGGCGCTTACGGAATACCGGCTTGCCGGTCACTTCCAATAAAATGTCGATGACGTGCCGGCTGCGATCCGGGCAAAACACTTCACGAACAACATAAAATAATGCGCCCTCTTTTTTTATTTTAAGGAGTTAAAAGATGCCAGGCAAAGTCGATGAGAAAGCATGGAGCCGCGCGAAGTCCCAGGTTCGCAAAGAATATCCCGATCTCTCCGAGAAAGATAAAAAGTTCTGGAAGCTCTGTATGGGTATCTACAAAAACATTATCGGCGAAAACAAGTCTGAACCGAAAAGCAAAGTCGAATCGCTCATGAGGGATTATGCTTGAATTTTCCAAGATCCTTGAAATGTGGAAGGTCGCGGATAACGAGTGGGACGATTGGCGTACGCGCGCGAAGAAGGCGTATGATTTCTACCTGGGCGATCAATGGGATCCGGCGGTAAGAGATCAGCTCCGCTTGGAGAGCCGGCCGGCATTGACGTTCAACAAGATCAAGCCGATCATCAGGAATCTTTCCGGGTATCAGCGGCAGAACAGGCAGGACCTGAAGGTTGTTGCACGCAAGGGAGCGAACGGCACCGTCGCTGAATTTCTCACCGAGATCTGCAAGTACATCTACGACGTTTCCCTCGCTGATTGGCAGCTCTCACAGGTGTTTATCGACGGGATCATCGGCGGCAAGGGATGGGTGATGGCCGACATCGATTACGAGAAAGACCCGCTCAACGGGGACATCGTGATCCGGCGCGAGAATCCGTTTATGATCCATGAGGACCCGTTCGCGACGCAGTACGACCTCTCCGATGCGAACTTCATATTCCGCAGCTATTGGGACGACATCAACAATCTCCAGTTAATCTTTCCGAAAGTAAAAGACATCGCGCTCCTGCCGTCAATGTCGATGAGCGATCGCGAGAAGATCGGGATTGAAACAGACGATTATGTGTCGCCGTCGAACAGTGGCGGATCGTTCGAGGAGATCGCGAAGTACCGCTACAAGGTCCGCGATTGCTGGTACAGGCAGTACGAGAAGAAACGCATCCTGATCGACATAAACACGCTTGAGGCGGAGGATGCCAGCGGCAAGAGCGTCGAGTTCTTACAGAATCTGGTCAACCAGTATCCGCATCTGCGCGCGGTTGAGCGCGTGATCCCGAAGCTCTGCCTGACTACGTTCGTCGGGAACATCATCCTGCAAGAAGTCGAAAATCCTTTTGGTCCGGCGATACGAGATTTCCCGTTTGTGCGTTATTGCGACGAGCATATCTACGCGCACAAAAACATTATCCGCGGCGAGGTCGATGACCTGATCGATCCCCAGCAAGAACTCAACAAGCGGCGCAGCCAGGCGCTTCATCACCTTAACAGCTCGGCAAATAGCGGGTTTATCACCGAAGAAGATGCGATGCCTCCGGGAGAACTGCGAAAGCTCGAAACGATGGGGTCGAAACCTGGCGTCGTGGTGATCGCATATCCTGGGAAGAAGGACCGCATCGAGAAGATCCGGCCGAACGAACTTTCCCAGGGACATATCCAGCTTGAAAAACTCTCCGAAGATGATCTCAAGAAGATCTCCGGTGTGAACGCGGACCTCCTGGGGTATCCGTCCGAGAGGGCCGAAAGCGGCGTTGCGATGGACCTCCGGCGTAAGCACGGCCTGATGACGACCGAGCAGTTGTTCGACAATTTTGAATATTCGCAGCGGCTCCT
>Ga0208939_1000415_pt1 | contig 35742 bp, 30 predicted proteins | sample AD_STIC12_MetaG_FD_184437 | JGI IMG/M metagenome (GOLD analysis project Ga0208939, IMG submission 184437) | Active sludge microbial communities of municipal wastewater-treating anaerobic digesters from USA - AD_STIC12_MetaG (SPAdes) (version 2) | ecosystem: Engineered > Bioreactor > Anaerobic >...
GACTTCAAAAAGTTTTTGTATGGGGTGCAGTATGTTTGCGGACATAATATCTTCAATCATGATTTGAAATATATACAAGACATAATTACATCTGAGGAGAGTAAGAATTTTAAATTCATCGACACTTTGTTTCTCTCTCCGCTTCTTTTTCCGGCCAAACCATATCATGCTCTGCTTAAGGATGATAAGCTGCAGACAGAAGAGCTAAACAATCCTTTAAACGATTCAATAAAAGCCAAAGACTTATTCTTTGACGAGGTAACAGCCTTTCAGCAGCTGGATAATGCAATGAAGCGTATCTACTATTATCTATTGAAGGATAAAAAGGAGTTTTGTTCCTTCTTTGATTTCCTTGAATATAAAGCAAACGATATAAATATTGAACTTATAATTCGTGAAAAGTTTTCCTGCGAAATATGTGAAAATGTAAATCTCGCAGAGATTATATTAAAATATCCTATTGAGCTGGCTTATTGCTTAGCTTTAATAAATACGAAAAGCCGGTATTCAATTACTCCTCCATGGGTTTTGCGAAATTTCCGGGATGTCGAAAATATAATTTATTTACTGAGAAACAACCCATGCATAAGAGGCTGTAAATATTGTAATGAAGCTCTAAATATTTATAAGGGGCTGAAGAGGTTCTTTGGATTTGATTCTTATAGGACATATGCAGGGGAACCTCTGCAAGAGCGGGCTGTTAAAGCTGCCATTGACAATAAATCGCTTTTAGCGGTCTTCCCTACCGGCGGGGGAAAGTCAATAACTTTTCAGGTACCGGCTTTGATGAGCGGCATCAATTCAAAGGGTTTGACTGTAGTTATTTCACCCTTGCAATCTCTGATGAAAGACCAAGTGGATAATCTTGAAAAGATTGGTATAACTGATGCTGTTACTATTAATGGTTTGCTTGATCCAATTGAAAGGGCAAAGTCCATTGAAAGAGTTGAAAATGGTTCTGCTTCCCTTCTATATATATCTCCGGAATCTTTGCGTTCAAACACCATAGTACGTCTGCTCTTAGGAAGAAATGTTGTTAGATTCGTTATTGACGAGGCTCACTGCTTTTCGTCATGGGGACAGGATTTCAGGGTTGACTATTTATATATTGGTGACTTTATAAAATCAATCCAGGAAAAGAAGAATATTGAGGAGGGAATCCCTGTTTCTTGTTTTACCGCTACAGCAAAGCAAAAGGTCATCGAGGATATTAGGGTTTATTTCAGGGAAAAGCTGTCTCTGGATATGGAGGTATTCAGTGCAGGGGCAGCAAGAAGCAATCTTCACTTTAAAGTACTTGAAAAGGGTAATGATGAAGAAAAATATAATACCCTAAGGGATTTGATTGAAGTAAAGAAATGTCCAACAATTGTATATGTTTCTCGGACGGGTAAAGCGTATTCACTGGCGCAAAGGTTAGCGCAGGATGGGTACCTGGCAAAGGCATATCATGGCAAGATGGACAAGCAGGAAAAAACTGAAAATCAGGATGCCTTTATCAGAGGAGATGTTCAGGTAATGGTAGCAACATCTGCTTTCGGTATGGGAGTAGACAAGAAAGATGTTGGAATGGTTATTCACTATGAGATATCTGATTCTCTTGAAAACTATGTTCAGGAAGCCGGAAGGGCAGGTCGTGATGAGAATATATCTGCCGATTGTTATGTATTGTTTAACGATGAAGACTTAAGCAAACATTTCATACTTCTTAACCAAACCAAACTAAGTATACAAGAAATTCAGCAAGTATGGAAGGCAATTAAAGAAATTAAACCACTTAAGTATAAGGTATCTCAATCTGCACTGGAGATTGCCCGGAAAGCTGGTTGGGATGACAGTGTCATGGAGATCGAAACAAGGGTGAAAACAGCAATAGCTGCTCTTGAAGATGCTGGTTATCTTAAACGAGGCCAGAATATGCCTAAAATATTCGCTAGTAGCATTCTTGCTAAGAATGCAATGGAGGCAATCGAAAAGATAAACAATTCCGGCAGGTTCAATGAAAATCAGAAAGTGAAGGCAATTCGGATCATTAAGAAGCTCATTTCAAGTAAAAGCAGAAAACGTCCAAGTGATGAGGAAGCAGAGTCAAGAATCGATTATATATCAGACCATCTGGGAATCGTAAAAGAGGAAGTTATACAAATTGTAAATCTACTACGTGAAGAAAAGATATTAGCAGACTCAAAGGATTTAACAGCATTTATTAAGAGGAAAGAAAATAAAAACCGCTCCCTTACAATCTTAAAGTCATTTCATAGTATTGAAAGTTACCTGTTGACTGTATTGTCAAATCAAGAAACCATATTTCATATTAAAGAACTTAATGAACAAGCAGAACAAAATGGCTGTAAGGACGTAACCCCTGGCAAAATAAAAACAATATTTAACTTTTGGGGAATAAAAAACTGGATTAAGAAACATACCGTAGAATATTCCAAAAACCATATTGCTGTTATTTGCCTTCATGAAATAGAAGCCCTTGAAGAAAAGCTGACAAAACGTTATGAAATAGCGCAGTTTATAGTAGAGTATCTTTATGATAAAAGCAATGCAAATATAACAGAGGATGAAAGCAATAGGGATGAAGTTCTTATAGAGTTTTCTGTTATGGAACTGAAAGAGGAATTTGAAAACCGTTTGACCCTGTTTAATACTAAAGCTACAACTGAGGATATTGAAGATGCGCTTTTTTACCTGTCAAGAATTGAAGCGCTAAGAATCGAGGGAGGCTTCATGGTTGTTTATAACGCTCTTACTATTGAACGTCTCGAACAAGGCAATAAGAAAAAATACAAATCTGAAGATTATCAGAAGCTGAATCAGTTTTATGAAAACAAAGTCCAACAGATTCATATTGTAGGTGAATACGCCAGGAAAATGATTAATGATTACAAAGCTGCATTGCAGTTTGTCGATGATTATTTTCAACTGAATTACACTATCTTCCTGAATAAGTATTTCAAGGGCAGCAGGCAGAATGAAATAAAAAGAAACATTACCCCGTCCAAGTTCAGACAACTTTTTGGTGAATTATCACCTACCCAGCTTAAGATTATCAACGATAATGCATCAAAATACATTGTTGTTGCGGCAGGCCCGGGAAGCGGCAAAACCCGTATACTTGTTCATAAGCTGGCTTCATTGCTATTGATGGAAGACGTAAAGCATGAACAACTGTTGATGGTGACATTTTCAAGGTCGGCGGCCACTGAGTTTAAGAAACGTTTGCTGAAGCTTATAGGTAATGCTGCCAACTTTATAGAGATAAAAACCTTCCACTCTTATTGTTTTGACTTATTAGGAAGAGTAGGCACCTTAGAAAAGTCAAATGAGATTATTCAAGAGACAATTAAAAGAATAAAGGGCGGAGAAGTTGAGGCCGGCAGGATTACAAAAGCTGTTTTGGTAATTGATGAAGCACAGGACATTGATGAAAATGAATTTGAGCTTATAAATGTTTTGATGGAGCATAATGAGGAGATGCGTGTAATTGCAGTTGGCGATGATGATCAAAATATCTATGAATTCAGAGGCTCCAGTTCCAAATACTTGGAGAAGCTGATTAATGAAAAAAGAGCAGTCATGTATGAACTAGTTGAAAACTACAGGAGTAAAAGTAATATCGTTGCTTTCGCAAACCAGTTCTTACAAAGGATTCCGCAAAGATTAAAGAATACCCCAATCATTGCCGTTCAGAGCGACAACGGGAGAATTAAATTGGTTAAATACAATAGTTCTAATCTGATTACGCCGTTAGTTGACGATATACTCCTTGAGGGCTTGGCGGGTACTACTTGTGTTCTCGCTAAGACGAATGAAGAAGCAATGCAGATTACGGGATTGCTCGTAAGGAATGGGCTGCATGCAAAGCTTATACAGTCAAACGAAGGATTTAGCTTATATAACCTTCAGGAAGTCAGATTTTTTCTGAGCCAGCTCAATTTGGCAGATGATGTTTATATGATAAGCGATGATGTCTGGAATAAAGCCAAACGAAGGCTTAAAGAAAGGTTTAAAAGCAGTCTGAACCTGGAGACATGCATCAACATGATCAGAGATTTTGAGGCAGCTAACACTAAGAATAAATATAAATCGGATTTAGAAATTTTTATTCGTGAATCAAAATTGGAGGATTTCTTTAACGAGAGCATAGAGACAATATTCGTCTCAACCATTCATAAGGCTAAAGGCCGAGAGTTTGATAATGTAATACTGATGCTTGACCAATTTAATACAGGGACGGACGAAGCATTGAGACAATTGTATGTAGCCATGACAAGGGCAAAGAACAGCCTTACCATTCACTATAACGGGGACTATCTTGATTACATAAAGGCGGAAGGTCTTAAAATTGTTAACGATCCAAAGATCTATCCTCCACCATACCAACTGGCAATGCAATTGACTTTTAAAGACGTATGGCTAGATTCTTTCCTATCATGCCAAGGCTCGATTTCTAAACTAAATAGCGGAGATGAATTGATTGTTGACGGCGGTTGCTGTCTCAACTCAAGAGGTCAAATAGTACTGAAATTCTCCAAACAGCTTTTAAAACAGATAGAAGCTTTAAAGCAAAAAAACTATGAGCCCCAAAAAGCGATAATACGATTTATCGTATACTGGCAGAAAGAAAACTCAGATCATGAAGTTAGAATTATTTTACCGGAGTTATATTTTGAAAGAACAGAAGAGGCTTATGCCTAAGTATACTGATGAAGAATTTTGATGCTAGACATGTCAGTTAGACAGTTATATTTTAGCCATTCACCAATAGCTGCTTAACTGTCGTGCATGGCACTTATAGAGGAGATATATTCATCATTTATTAAACCAGAAAAAGTAATATACTATATTTAACTTACTTGATGATATAAGAAGTAGCAGGGACTGTCCCTTTTGCTTAAAAAATCAGCAATGATTTACTGTATCGACGGGTTCATTCCTGTAAGCTTCCTTCTTGAAACAATGGATGAATGCAGAGTAAAATTTATTTTGTATGGGAGAACGCAAAATGGCGATTTGTGGAGTTGATTGCTGTAAGGATTGCAGCAGAGTAAAAGAGTGCGGCGGCTGCACCGTTTGTAACGGCCATCCTTTTGGCGGCAGCTGTATAGCTGCAGAATGTATCAAAACCGGTGGCTTTGAGGCATTTAATGCATTAAAAAATACATTAATCGAAGAAATTAATTCCCTCGGGATTAAGTATTTGTATGTTGACAGCTTAAACCTTCTGAATGGATTCCTTGTGAATTTGGAATACGTGCTTCCAAATGGAGAAGGTATTAAATTATTGAATGATAATGACGTATACTTAGGAAACCAGATAGAAAAGCCGAATAGTGACAGGTGCTATGGCGTTGTGACCGATAGCAAGTATCTTCTTGTTTGTGAGTATGGATGTAATGGACTTAATCCTGAAATTGTGTCATACAAACGCAGATAAATATCAGTTGTGCAAGATAGATAAGTTTCCGTATACTAATGACATTAATCTCATTACCTCAAGACATTTTGAGTATGCTGTCTTGATGCCAAGGGCAAAAGAGTGAGTGCGTTGTCGAAAAATAAAGTCATTTCATAAAAACTAAATGAAAAGAGATAAGAAAAAAATGGAGAATAAAATCAGTGAATGCACGGAAGTGGAAAAAGCCGGCCTGATTTTCGAAATGAGCATTGAGGATGATGAATTTGATTTTACATCATCTGTTTCGTCAGCACTCACACATGCAGAATTGGAAATACAGTCTCTTAATGAGACAGTTGATTCAATAAATGGATTAAAGCCAGAGTGTGACAAACTTGATTATATCTTGGCTGCAGGTTCCGGTGCTTTGTGCGGTGTTATTGATATATTTTTAGTTGGAAAACCCGGTGAATCTCCAATTGGTGATGATACAGATAAATGGTTTGCAAATAGAACCATTGATTTTGCAAAACTCTGTGGGTATAAAAACAAAGAGAACCAATCGTTATCTTCAGCAATTGGTTATCTTGATAGGAAGTTCAAGATTCCTTATGACCAGCGCGGTGCCAGAGATGCTGCCGGTTTTGTGTTTGACCTGAATCCGAGTAATCACCATTTCAAATCTCTTGCTCATAATCCGAGCTTGTGCGGATTGTTTTTCTCAATATTGGATCAGTTTTCAAACACTTCGCATTTTATTTCTGATGGAGACTTGATTTCTCTCGTGGAAGCGGACGGAAAGTATAAGCTGAGAGGTAATAATGTTCCGAGCAAATTTTTCTGTGCTTTTGTAAACTGGTTTGGCCATCTGATTTCTGATATGTCTGGTTCATCAAGTAGTAAAGGACGCGGAATGGGAATCCCATCTCCTCTTTGGACCTGGACAAATGACATTATTGCAATAAAAAGATCGTTGAATATTCCTGCATCCAACTTCGATAAGGCGGTTAATGACTTGGCACTAAACATCTACAAAGAAGGCTATGATGCCCGCTTCCAGACTGCGCAGGCTATCCCGGTATTTATAAATGAGCTGCTGGTCCGGGTTATCTATGCAGTGAGAAGACTTGTGAAATATTTTGCTGAAACCGATGAATGCGATCGCTCTTTTGCTCTTATGTGGAAAACTTGCGAACCTTTCTCAAACCCGACAGTTAAAAGAATGCTAACGGTGGCACATGGAACATTTTGCTTGCTGGATATAAGCGATGCAACTTTTCGTGGGTTTGCAGAAGGTGCGGGAGCATTTAATCCCGTTGAGTTTTACTTGCGCCTTAATATCGTAGGTGTTGGGCGCTTTGCAATATCCTTATACGGAGAAGGCAAACGAGCAATTAATTATTGGAGAGAAGAGAAAGAAGCTATCTTTGCAGAAAAAGAGAAAACCATTGTTGATAATTATATTGCCGGGCTAAACATTCTGGCTCAAAAATATGATGACAGACTTCTTTTAACCTTTGTTAGCGACTTGCGGGAAAGTGATATGTACATAGCAGCTTTTCGGAAGTCCTCAAAGCTGTCAGAGCTGCGGAACGTTCCTTCGGAAAAAAATCTAAAGACGAAAGCGGATATAGATTCTTATTTTAGAAAAGAGGTTTAATCATGGCTAAGAAAAAGTCAAAACTCAAAATCGCTCAAGAGCAGACTGAAGCCACCATAAAAAAGACTAATAAGAGCATTGATGAACTCGGTAAAAACACGAGCAGCCTCTACGAAGCATTAAACAATATACAAGCACTGTTTGATGAAATTAGAAACGTTCCAAGTGAGAAACTGTTGCAGTATGAAAAATTAAAAGAAGTCCGTTTAAATTGGAAACAGCAAGCTGAAAAAATAGAAGCAGACTATAAAATTGCTGCAGCCAAAAATGCAGGTAAAGGTGCATTAGGAGTAGGAACCGGTGTCGCAGTTGTTGCGCTTGGTCCGACAGCAGCAATGGGTATAGCAACAACGTTTGGTGTCGCATCAACAGGAACTGCCATATCTGCTTTAAGTGGGGCGGCTGCAACTAATGCGGCATTAGCCTGGTTAGGTGGAGGTGCTCTTGCTGCTGGAGGCGGTGGAATGGCGGCTGGGAATGCCTTATTAGCTCTTGCCGGGCCTGTCGGATGGGCAATAGCCGGAGTTGCCGTTCTTAGCAGCGGGCTTTTGTTCTGGAAATCAAAAAGCGATCAGAAACGGCTTGAAGATATTTTTACTTTGATCAGCAAACGAGATATTAAATCATATGAACTCGCAATCGTGGAATTAAACGAACGCATATCCCGCATTAAAGACGAAACTCTCAAGCTCGAAAATGCGATAAATGCAATCAAGCCTTTTGGCACGGATTACAATCAGATGTCAGAAGCACAACAATATGAGTTAGGTTCATACGTTAACTTGATGAATGCTTCAACTCAATTACTTGTCAATCCAATTATGGGGTTGATGCCGAAATATTCAGAAACTGATTATAAAAAATTCGTTTCTGCGGGTATGAAAACAGTAGACGCAATCAAGTGTACATCATATATGGATTTAATTATTTCCTTGTCAAACCTGCTTTATAAAATCGATTTGGATGAAAAAGATAAAAAGCTACTGATGAAATCCATTAAAAAGAATAAAGAGTTTTTGTCGGCTATGAAAATATCTAAGGAAGACCTTGACATTTCAATCATCAATACGGTGTGCTCATGCCTTGCCTTTAAATATGCATGTTGATCAAGTCGAATTCCATAAATCCTTTTTGAGTAGTCAGGTTAGAATTTTTTTCGGTTTTTCGCCGAGGGTGTGCGGCCAGGAATTAGATGTATAATAGGGAAAGCAGCAGGACTGTCCCTTTTGCTTATAAGGGGCAGATCATCACGAAAAAAAGAAGTCATGATGGTTGGGGCTCAGATGGCAAATACACTCGTTGTGAAGAAAACACATACACTTTTAGTGATGATATCGGTATTCATGAGGAATATAAATACCATGATGACGATGGCCAAAGCGGAGAATACTCTAGCGATATTAAGGATGCTAGAGGTGTACTTAACTGGTTTAAAAAACATAAATAGTTACAAACTCCAATTTATATAGTAAATTATCACGCATCATTCTTTTGTTACGTAATAACTGAGATTCCCATTATTCATATTACGACTATTAATAGGTACCGGATACTACATCATCAACATCTTGCAGACGCTTTGTGCTACAATTGAAGAAAATATAACTAAGGGAGATTAAGAAGTATGGGTAAAAAGGTGGACAACTTATATGCTCAATATCTTCTGGTAGAAAGGGCATTTGAAGTACTAAATATACTAAAAGAGAAAACAGATGAAACAAAAACATTAACACAAGCTGAAATTCTTAAAATGATTACTACAACAAAAAATGCAAGGACACTTTCTAGTACGATAGAAAAAATGCTTAAAGCATTAAACCCGCCAGAGTACTATGAAGGGAATTCAGATAAATTTCGAATTCAATATAAGGGCTGGGATCAGAACATTATGTCAAAACGTTCGGACATAAAAGAAGAAATGGAAGAAAGAAAAACAATTGCGAAGTACAAAAAACTTCCTTCAATTACAGACCTCCGATTTGTGCATGATTTTACATTTGATGAATTGGATTCTTTGATAGAAGGAATTTATTTTATTAAAACCATAAATGATGTAAACAAAAAAGGACTGAATACACGTAATAGTAAAGAAATATCCCGTAGAAAACCAGTTCGAGATGTAAAAGGACTATCTGAGTCGTGGGATGCAAGTGCTTTCATGAGTGCTCATTTAAATATGTTTTATGATGAACCTCAGACAATTCGCTTAAAGATTAGAACCGATCGCTATACAATATTGCATGATTGGTTCGGGGAGAGATATGAATTCAAGGGAAAGATTGATGATGAGTATGATGAGGTAACTGTTGTATGCAGTCCGGGAGCTATGGTCTATTGGGCAATGCAATATGGAGACTTTATCGAAGTAATTGGACCTAGCAATGTGCGTGAAAAAATTAAAAATAAATGCCAAGACCTTGGTGGTAAATACGGTGGTAGCGCAATTGACCATGCGACTAAGTAAAATGAAAAAATTCATAAAGATTTCGGATAATTTTTGGTATCTGCAATAACTTGAAGATGGGATTTGATATTATTAGAGTACAGAGAAAATGAATATTGATAATTAAACATAGCTTAAATCCTAATAAGTTGATTCCAAAGATATTTGAAAAGCAATAAATGAAGTTTTCTGACCTAAATAAATTAATTGATAGAATAATAATATGAGGAGGGTTTAAACATGAAAGAAATAGTAGGGATGAATTTTTCAGGGCAAGTAGTTATATATCAGCTTCAGATGGTAAAGAATGATGGTGAAAGCTACCAGGACTTTTTGGACAATGTTAACAGCAATGTGAATTTTGATCCTAGGGATAAGGATGCTCTTATGGCTCTTGATTTTTCAACCTTAGGAAATGAGGCCAAAATGGAAGCATGTGATGCTGTTGAAAATAGCAATCTGAACGCAAATGACATCATTAAGGATCATAACACAATAGTTACGCTTCAGCTGATGGCTGAGGACGCAAATGATAAAATAACCATAAGCAAAATCATGGACATAAGAAAGAACAAGTTTATTGAGCCAATCATGAAAATGAGAAAAATCGCTGGTGTTAAGACCCTGCATGGCGTAAAGCTGGTTGAGCTGCTTGAAATTGTTAAAAATATTAAAATCGAAGCAAGTTGAATGAACTTGCAGAGTATATGCAAAATGGTGATGAACTAAGCATTAAGAGGATATATTCTTTGTTTCCTGAAATAAATCCTAAAACAGTTTCTTGGAGGGTACATAGATTAGTACAACAGGGGAAACTTTACAAGACAGGGCATGGATATTATGCTTTAACAAAGATAGATGAACATAACGCTGCGGGATATGATTATTTGCAAAAGAAATCTCAGGGAATTTATGATATGGTAATAGATTATGGATATAATTTATATATTACCGGTTTGGATTCCTTGATTGGCGAAATGCTTCATATGCCTGAAAAGTATCCGATACTTTTAGTAATAGAGGAAGCAGGAATTAAAGAAATACAAGAAATTTTAAGCGAAAAAGGATTATTCGTATTGACAGAAAAAGATTGAGATATTATAGGAAAGACTACAATAAAGAATAAATTTGACATTCTTATTTTAAAAGGTAAGGATTTTTCATTATCGAATGATCATATTGCATAAAAAGAAAAAGGATTCGTTGACTTGTATTATGCTGTCACTCGAATGGAATATGGAATTTCAATACCTGAATTATCACGAATTTATCGTAATATGAAAAGAAATAACTCCATAGCAATTACAAAAATAAAAAAATCAGCAAAGGACAGAGTGAATATTCCGGTGCAGATGACATCATCTGTCCGCACCCCCAGTGGTAAAGAAATTCATTGACATTCAGATCTGGATCATTTAAGAAGGTCATTATTGCAAGGTATACTCCGTATGTTCAGTATACTGTAGGCTTCCTAATTAGAGATGTTTTTGAATTTCTTCTTAATTCAAATAAATGGACTGCTGAGAATGAAGAATAAGTGTTGTTTCCGGCACAAAGACTGATCAAAATCCTGCAGATAATTTATGATAAAATTGAAGAAGATCTGACTAAAGGAGGCTATGAAGTATGGGCAAAAAAGTGGACAACTCAAAAGCTCAATATCTTCTGGTAGAAAGGGCATTTGAAATATTAAATAAACTAAAAGAGAATACAGATGAAACAAAGACATTAACACAAGCTGAAATTCTTAAAATAATTAGTACAACGAAAAATGCGAGGACGCTTTCGAGTACTATAGATAAAATGCTTAGTGCATTAAACCCGCCAGAGTACGATGGAGAGAATTCGGATGAGTTTCGAATTCAATATAAGGGCTGGGATCAGAACATTATGTTAAAGCGTTTAGACCTGAGAGAAGAAAAATTGGAAGGGAAAATAAGTACAAAACTTCCTTCAATTACAGACCTCCGATTTGTGCATGATTTTACATTTGATGAATTGGATTCTGTAATAGAAGGAATTTATTTTAGTAAAACCATAAATGATGCGCAAAGAGAAAGACTAGTGAAGAAAATAGTGAATCTATCCAGCAAAAATTATAAAAGCAAATATATTGATTCAAATGGAAAACTTAGAAATAATATTGAAGGCATTCAAGAAAACTTATTTACGAAGAAATCTGAATTAACACAAAATATAAATATAATCCAGCAGGCAATGAAGGATAATATAAAGATTTCATTTTACTTTAATGGCTATAATGCAGATAAAAAATTAGAACCAGCTAAAGACAAATTTGGTAAGAACAAAGAGTATGTCGTAAGTCCATATCATATGGTTGCTTATAATGGAAAGTATTATTTAATTGCAAATACTGATCCATTTAAAAATGTATCTATTTATCGCATAGACCTAATGTCAGCTGTAAATAAAAAAGGAATGGATACAGGTAATAGCAAAGAAATAGCTCGCAGAAAACCAGTTCGAGATATAAAAGGATTATCTGAGCCGTGGGATGCAAGTGCTTTCATAAGTGCTCATTTAAATATGTTTTATGATGAGCCTCAGACTATCCGTTTAAAGATTAGAAATGACCGTTATACAATATTGCATGATTGGTTCGGAGAGAGATATGAATTTAAGGGAAAGGTTGATGCTGAGTATGATGAAGTGACTGTTGTATGTAGTCCTGAAGCTATGGTATATTGGGCAATGCAATATAGTGATTATGTTGAGGTAATCGGGCCAAGGGATGTACGTAAAAAAATTGCAAAGAAGTGTAAAGAACTTGGAGATAGATATGAAAGATGTATATAGTTGATGAAGTGATAAATTAAAAAACTCCTCAAGAAAACAAAAAATCTTTGGAATCTGCAAGAACTTAAAGATTGACATTGATATGATTAAAGTAGAAAGTAGACGAACCTTGATAATTTAATACCATGCAATTAAGTTTAGAACGAACCCTAAGCAGTGTTGCATGAAGAAAGGTTTCAAAGATTGAAATAAAAGAGGGGTAATATGATAAAAGATAATACTAATGATTTGGAACAAAGTCTTTTACTGGAACACCCGGAATTAAAATTGATAGCTGATCCATTTGTGCGATTTTACACCTACAGATCAAAGACAGAAAAGGAGTTTTCTGATAGAGACCGATCAAACACCGCAAAAAATATTTATAAAAAATTGAACTGGTACGACGAAAGTATAGATAAGGATTTTTTAGAACCAGACACATTTTTTGCTTCGAGTCATAATCTCATACGCAATCTGTTTAATAAATATGATCTTGTCTACTACAGAGACAATTTTAAAAGCTATTGCATTGCTAATATGATTGATTATGACAAGCTTACACATTATAAAGCGCGGAAAATTAGATATCGCTGGATGATTGAGACAGAGGTAATGGCACATTATGAATTCATCATAAATAATCCATCATTATCAGAGTACATTGAATCAACTCATAAAATTGGAAATTTCATGATTATACCTAAGGGTTTTGGATGGGAAATGAAGTGCAGAAACTTTAAGGAGAGCCCCATTAAGTCATTATTCGAAATTGAGCAAAACTGGAATAAGCACTCAAACAACTATCGATATTTAAAGTCCTTTGAAGCATTTAAAGAACTCTATCTATTGAAAGGCGTATACTTGGAAAATGACAAGCTTAATATGACTATAGACATTGATTTTACGGATGATTCGTTCTTAGATATATTTGAAAAAATGCAAGCTATATCAGAGCTTATTGAGATGCGAACTTATAAAATCGTTCACAAGTTGCAGAGCATATAAATCCAGGCAAGGAATTATTATAAATTGTGGGGGGTCATATTTAATAATGAATCATGAGTTAAGTAAGCATATTAAAGAAATTAGCGAAAACACTGACAGGATATTCTATTTTGTTAATTCAGAAAATCTTCAGCTAAAGAAGGAAGCACAAGACCGTGTAGCTGCAATATTTGCTGATGAACTGGGTTTGAGGCTTTACGGTATGAGATCAGGACCGGAAATACAGAATCCGAAAACTCTGCTTGATGAGTTAAGAGAATTAAGAATTGAAAAGTTTGATATAATTTGTATTAAAAGACCGACAAGGGAATCGATACTTTTAAGCCACAAAAACAAAGAGCAATTTATTAAATATCTAGAAACAGAAGACGTAAATACAGGGATTATTGCAGAAAGTCTTATAACTGAAGAGGAGACATCAGATACGATTATATATGAAGAGTAGAATAAAAACACATAGGAGAAGAGAATGGTGTTGCAAAGAGTAATAATTTTTATGTGTATAAAAGGCTTATAGAAAAGAGTAATAGTGGCGAAGAATTACAGAAACATATTGATAAATTAAAATATTGTGCGAGTATGCGATATGAAAATAAAGATCCGTTAAAAAGGTTCTTAAAAAAAGAGTTCGGAGATGGAGATGACGGAATGATTTATATTACCGGAGATACGCATGGCGATTTTGATAGAATTGAAGAATTTTGCGAGCTATATGGTACAACACAAGAAGATGATATTATGATTATTCTTGGAGATGCCGGAATTAATTATCATTTGGATGATCGCGACGTGCAGCTTAAGGATGAACTGGTACAGTTGCCCGTGACGCTGTTCTGTATTCATGGCAATCATGAAGAGCGGCCTTCCAATATACAAGGATATGAAGAAAAACAGTGGCACGGCGGAACTGTTCTTTACGAGGAGGACTATCCCAATATTCTATTTGCACAAGATGGAGAGATATATGATTTTGATGGTAAAAAGGCAATAGTTATTGGAGGAGCATATAGTGTTGATAAATATTATCGTCTGAGAAACGGAATGCCATGGTTCGACTCCGAACAACCAGACGAATGGATTAGGGACTATGTGGAGACTCAGCTGGAGAAAGTACAATGGAGTGTAAATTACGTGTTTTCACATACTGTGCCACTCCCCTATGAACCACGAGAGGCATTTCTTCCATATATTGACCAGAGAACCGTGGACAAGTCTACAGAAAAATGGCTGGACGCTATAGAAAGCCGGCTTAATTATGAAAATTGGTATGCCGGTCACTACCATTTAGATTGGTGCTTGGACAGAGTTCGGATATTATATGAAGATTTTCTGGAGCTTGAAACGGCTTAGCGTAATTTCAGACGTCTCAGATCTTCATATAGTGGTAAAAAGCATAGAACCGGGGTGTAAATTATGGCTATAATAGCTAGTTACGCAGGTACGGGGTAAGACTTGCTTTGCAGAAAGGGTGGATGGTGTAATCTAGATTTCTTGTTGACATTATCAACATGATCTAAAAGCAAAGGAGAATTATATATGGATGAGAGAGTGATTCATATAAACTAGGATGAGAAGGCTTGCGTTTGGGTTATGACTAGTGATAATATCTCTGGACTAGTACTTGAGTCTGGTTCTTTGGATGCCCTGATGGAAAAGTGCAAAACGGCTTCTGTTGAGTTGATAGAGATGAACGAACCAGAACATGATGAGGTTGTTAAACTGAGGTTTATATCAGAGTTGACACAAGAAGTGAATATAAAGAGTGTAGATAACGTACTACAAAATATAGAGAGCAAGAATAGCGAGGATAGATTAATAGTTCTAGCTCTAATAGAAGACAAGAATAATAAAGTGGATAAGCTATCTAGAGACATATTTGTTGTTGATGAAGGTTTATATATTCTGGAATAAAGGAGGCGGGATTATTATGACAAAACGTGAAGCAATAAAAAAATTAACAGATTATCTCAATTCCCACAATATACGATACATCTCAGCTATTGATAACGGTTGCATAGAAATTACTATGGTATACAATGCAATAACTGCTCCAAACAAGTGCATAGAATCATGCATTTGGTTCTATGAGGATGAGATGGAAGCAAGAGTATATTATTCCGCTTTAGGTGCGGAAATCTGCCGGGAAAGCGAGCATATCAATGAACTGCTTCGCGTTCTGAACTTCATAAATGCACGAGTGTTCCTGCGTTGTTCTGATGGTACTTTGTATGAGCCGCATATACTATATACACCGCGAATTTATTTGACTGAGGATGATTGCTGCGATATCACGATTACCACGATTATCAATTATGATTTCTATGAGGTGGCACCTGTGGAGACTGCGGACTATTTGACAGCGTATTGCCCAGAGTTACTTGATAAGCTAACACCAGCAGTATATGGTGTGCTTTTGGGGAAAATGACTGCTGATATGTCTATCGCATACATAACAGAAAAAGTTATAGAGGAAAAGATATTAGAAAGAAGGCGATGATGGATTTACGGCGGGTTCTGACACTTTGTGATTCTTGCTATGAACAAAGGCTGAAAGAATAAATAGAATGTGTTGATAAGTTTATTACCGATACCTACATCAATCTCACAATCGCAACCCATTTGGAGACTTTAATATTGACGTCAAGAGATGATCACAAAGTAAAGAAATAACATTTATTGATAGAAAAAAGGAGGATATAAGAATGAGCATGACAAGTAATTTAGACGAGATAAAAAAGATAACAGGTTTTTTGCCAGGAAGTGTATTTGTTAGAAAAAGCGAAGATTCCCCAGAAAAAGTGGATACTTATTTAGGTGATGAGTATAGAATTAAATGTTATGATGATAAAACGTCCAATTTTCACATTTTTCCAAGAAAAGTTGAATTAAGAGAAGAAATAGCAAAATCTTATGCGGAAAAGCGGGAAGAATTGGGAAAAGCATTTGAAAGTTATTTTAAAAATGAAAGCAATGCGAAAATAAAGTTTGAACGATTACCAAATCCTGCAAATGAAGTAAATACAGCAAGTAAAATAAAGAAATTAACAAATTTCGATAATAGAACCCTGTATTTGGTGTGGAAACTTGGCAGTGCTTCTGGATTTTATAGCCATTTGACTTTTTACTATGAAGATGCTTGGTACAGACTCAATTTTATGAGAATATATCATGATGTTACTTCCATTCATTGCATATTTAATGATCTACAATATGACAAAGTTACAAGCGAAAAAGGAATAGGTCTAAATTTTGTAGAAAAGAAATTTGCTGTATGTTATCCGGGGTCTTGTCGAAATGGAGACATAGGAAAAAATCCTGCAGGGAATGTGGTACTAAATCCCAAAGATGCAGATTTTTATGGAGACACCGATGAAATAGTTGAATCATTTATTAGATTTATCACAAATATAAATTGTAGCTATAGTGATTGACGTGTTCTCGACAATGAACAATTTATGAATATGTTCCCGCATATTTCTGGGGCAGTGAATATATTTCTACATACACCGACATTGATTTCATAGTCTAAACGCATTTGGAGTGCATAGTTTTGTTGTCAAGGGTAAAATAGAAAAGAGATAGAAAAGCCCGAATGTAAGCTATCTATAGAGGATTAGTGTTATTTCTGAGATAGCAAAGGATCAGTTAGTTGACAAATCAAAGAAGTCTGGTTCGCAACATACTGTTCCAGAGATTGTAAAGATATTTATTCAAATTCTTTTAGGCTCCTTAATTTTTCGAATTCACACATAAAGATGAGAAATCGACTATAATATTTTGGGTGAAAATTTATCGATATGGCATTTTCGGCAATAATATTATACTATCTGTTGGAATTTCATCCGAAGAAAAGTATAGATGATAGCATATTGGGTTCTGTTGACTTTTTCTTGATGCTAAATATTCCCTATATAAGGTTTCAATCGGATTCTTAACGGAATAGAAACAGAGCTTCTTGAAAGAAAGCAGGGGTTGGTACTTGTTTATTTTGGCAGAAAAAAAGACTACGCATATCGAATTTCGAATATAGATGATGATGACATCCAAAAATTTCTTTATAAAGTCGGAAGATTTTCGTATGAACAAAATGTTTATAAGCCAATTATTATGAAGGAAGAAGAACTGCTCTTGGACGACATTATATGGATTGAATCACAAGAAGCATTTATGGATGCGTTACGCCAGAATAGATTGGAGGATTGATAAAATGACAGTAAGAATAGTTATGGGCACAGCATATTCCGGAAAGACATACTTTATTAAAGAAAATTTTCCTGACAGTCTCATTTTGAGTGTTGGTGAGTATCAGAGAAAATTAATGGCGGAAAGAAAAAAGAGCCTTATGCCATTAGGAGAATATAGGAACATTATCCAATTGGCAAATGACCAGATCAAAAAGGATATGCTGGAGCTGCTTGCACAAGGTAAAGATGTCATTATGGAACACACTTTATATAAAGCTGCTCGGAGAAAAGAATATTTGGAAGCATTTAGGACTGTTACAGATGAACCGATTGATATTTATGTTATGCAGCCATCAGACGAGAGATTACTGCAAAATATTCAGAAAAATGATGAAGAAAGAGAAAGAGGCATTGACTGGATAAAGTCACAAATGCGAGAAATTGAAATACCAAGTATCAACGAAGGATTTGCTCATGTTTATGTGGTCAATGATAAAGGAATACAGGACTGGTCTGATAAGCCAGTTGAGAGAAAACTCATTGATAAAAACACAAAGTTAACACTTATTGAGAAAGGTCTTGGGGATGAAGAAAAGAAAAAAATAGCAGGGTTTGGTGATAAGCCCTTCAAACACATATGCGAGTCATGTGGTGCAATTGCAGTACTTACATCAAAAGAAGCTTATGAGCAGGGTTGGGACTATCCGGGAGAGGGAGCCGTATACCCACCTAGTATGTTTGGGGTACTAAGTCCAAGAACATGTGGAAACTGTGGAATCACCGAAACGGCATATTGGGCAATTGTTTTTGAAGGAAAAACAACTGCAGAACTAAGCGAAAAACAACTGCAGGCAGTGGAAAGAATCATGCAAGAACCGGATATTCTGAGGGTAGATAGTGAAGTATAGCTTTTGGATAATGAAGGTAATATGTACACTTATATCAGTAAACTGCAAGAGAAGGGTTGATAAGATTAGTATATATTATATTGGATTTAGGAGAGTAAGATATGGGTAGGATCTATGCTATGAGTGATATACATGGATATTATGATTCAATGGAGAAGAATCTAGGAAAAATAGATTTGGAGAACAAAGAGAACAAATTAATATTTTGCGGAGATTATATAGGGTATGGACCAGAAAGTTCAAAAGTACTATATAGAATAAAAAAATTAACGGAAAACTATTCAGGCCAGGTTGCAGCTTTAAAAGGAAATCATGAAACCATGTTTTTAGAATTTCTAGAAGCAAAAGAAAATGATGTATGGAATATAGAATGGATAGGAGCAGATAAAGATTTTTCTACCATAAATACATTTATATCAGAGGAAACAAAAGATAAAATATATAAAATAAAATTGGAACATTATAATCCTATTGAGGTTGGTTTCAAAATATCAAAACTAATAAAAGATGATATAAAAACCAATCACAAAGAATTAATCAATTGGTTAAAAAGCTTACCTCTATATTATGAGGCGGAAAAGCAAATATTTGTCCATGCAGGAATAGATGAGGAAGCAGGAGATTGGTGGCAATATGGAACCCCAGATGAAATGTTTGTAATGAAATATCCTCCAACCTTCGGCAAATTTTATAAAGATATAATAGCAGGGCATGTAGGAACCAATTCATTAAAAAATGAAGAAGGTTTTAGTGGAGTATATTGGGACGGAGAAAATCATTTTTATATAGATGGAACCGTAGTAATTAGTGGAAATATTCCATTATTGATATATGATATTGATACGGGACAATATATTTATTGATGAAGAATAAATATAGTATTATGTGATTTGAAAAGAATAAATATTAAAGCATGATACACAAAGAACAAGCCAAAATTCAACTGCAAATCATGCAACTGTAAAAGCAGTCCAAGGCTTCAAATCCTCCCTACTTTTCTCCACCTTCGTCCCCAAAAATCATCTGAAAACACTCAGGAATATGATCCTTCTTATATCTGTGTATAGCTACACATTCCCGGCAGCGCCCGTGCCAGACGCATACTGTATTAGGGCATGTGCATTTAAGGTTTTCGGGGTCATTAACTATCTTCATGCTTTCTATGACAAATTTATTGTTTTCTTCTTTTGTTCTCATATACTATCTCCCTCCAACTGCTAAGATTATCTTGGATTGTAATATTCTACAAATTTCCTCATATACCTTTTCTAATTATTACATATTATGGCGCCGGATACAGATGAACGAATTTATACCCTCTGTATCCGGTATTAATTTTGTTTGATGATACTTATTTTATATCTGACAAGATGCCAATTAACTAATAAAAGTGTCATTTTGTAGAAATATGGAGGAAAATATAATTGAAAATAGAAATATTTGTAAATCGGAATAGCGCCAATAATAACTGTTAGGTGGGGGTACTATGCCGACAAAGACACAGATAAACTTTAGAAAGCAAATGAAAGCATACAAGAAAGAGGCTTCAGCTGATAAAGAGAAGATATTCAGTTATATAGAAAATGATATGATATCTGATTACTATTCGATAAAACCCAAAAGGACATATAAAAAACCTGTGCCTGTGGCAGCAATTATACTGCTAATATTTATTGCTGGTGTGAGGATATATAATTTTGCAGGTACCAATATCCCAAATGCTTCTATAGGTACTGCGAAAGCAATAAGCGGTATTGGCAGTGAAGCTGCTCCAGTCCGGACAGCATCGAATAAAAAGTTGCAGGAGCTGCATAGATATCTCAATGATATAAACAATTTAAAGCTCAAGCAGAATGATATAACAACACAATATAATAAATCAGTATCCGATTTTAATAATAGGATCATAACCCAAAAGGGTCTTGTTCTAAGTATAGAAGAATTGATAAGGCAAATAAGTATTATAAGCAGCGAGTCAGAAAGTATAAAAGAAGCAGAGGGAATGGAGCACTACCATAGTATGTTTAAAGAAGGCATTAATTTGCAAAGTTCATTATTTGAAGCCATATTGCTGAAACAAAAAACAGGTAATGCCAAATATAATGATGATATCAACAAATTAAAAAGTAAGATTGACATCCTTAATGCCGGGATGAGGGATGAAATGATAACAAAGTTTGATGAGCTGGGAATTGAATACCACCTAAATTCAGAAGGTGGGATTACATATACTATAAGGTATTAAAAGATCCGATGGTGCCAGGGAATGATAGCTATTGAATTATGGGATAAAAAACAATATACTGTATTTAACAAATTAACTGCACGTTGAGATAAGTGCAGTTGTGTTGCTAAATCGGGAGGAAAGGGAGGATTCAAATGGATATTGATATAGAAAAGATCAAAAAGGCAAGGATAGTGCTTGATAAAATGGCTAACGGAATAAGCCCGATCGACGGGTCAAGGATTGATGAGGAAAGTTTCTTAAATGACCCTCGCATTATTCGATGCCTCTTTTTTGTTAATGAGATTCTGCAGATGACAATAAACGGCGAATTGGAATGCAGAAATATCGATCGGAAAAAACTGCCTTTTGTCATTACGGACGAAGAAAAGACACAAGTTGTGTTTCCGGAATATGATATCGGGGTAAATGCTTTCTCTCAATGTGTAAATAAAGTTATCAATCCTCATAAAAGTAAAAAGCTCAGCGGAGCGGAGCTTAATAAGCAGCTCAAAAAGATGGGCATTCTAGGAGAAGAGGAAAACGAGCAAGGAAAGAAAAAAACCATTGTCCCGGAGGAATCGGTAAAGTATGGCATACATACGGTATTGTCTAATTATAACGGTGCAGAATATGAAAAGGTTGTGTTTGACAGCAACGGAGTAAATTTCCTTTTGGAGAACCTGGAAAAAATCATGAGCGTATAAGGAATTAATATCATCGTATTAGCCGGAGTGAAAGGATATAAAGGCAAAAGGAGAATTATCCCCTAACGAAAAGTTAGGGTTTTTTATTTGCCTTTAATACCCTTTACTTAAATCTGCCTTTGGGTTATGATAATAACGGATAGACAAAAAATTAACAATGCCGAAAAATTTTTAATAAAGCTGATTGTTTTGGTGAATATCAGGCCTGCACCATCGGCCAGATATAAAATAAGTATTTTGGAGGTTCGAAATGGTATCTAAAGACATGCTTCATTATGGAACGGTTCGTTCCTGTATCCGTGAGCTGTTTGAGTACGGAAAACAGCGCAGTTCGGTTGTGGGGAAGGAAAACGTATATGACTTCAGTCTTGGCAATCCCAGTGTTCCGGCACCGGAGGAAGTTAATCAAACCATACGGAATATCATTGATGAATTGCCATCCACAGCCATCCATGGCTATACCAGCGGTCCGGGCAGTAATGAGACCAGAACAGCCATAATCAATAACCTGAATAAACGCTTCGGCACCGATTACAAGTTTACAGATCTTTATTTAACGGCAGGTGCGGCTGCAGCACTGACTGCAGTATTCCGTGCATTGACCATAGATGATAAAACGGAATTCATCGCTTTTGCACCCTTTTTTACGGAGTATTCCTGCTTTGCGACGACGGCAGGAGCTAAGCTTACGGTGATTCCCGCAGACATCCCCGCATTTCAGATTAACTTTGACTTGCTTGAAAAGAGTATTAATGGGAATACCCAGGGTGTTATTGTTAATTCTCCCAACAATCCTTCCGGTGTTATCTACACGGAAGATACAATTAGGAAACTGGCCGCCCTGCTTAAGAAGAAGTCTGCAGAGGTAGGCCATCCCATATTCATAATCAGCGACGAGCCTTATCGGGAGTTGGTTTATGAGGGCACGGTGTCGTTTATTCCCCATTACTACCCTAATACAATTATATGCTATTCTTACAGCAAGTCACTGTCCCTTCCGGGGGAACGTATCGGCTATGCCCTGGTGCCGGGCTGTGTTGAAGATCATGATGATGTCTACAATGCCGTTGCGGGAGCCGGACGCATTCTGGGCTATGTATGTGCTCCTTCCCTGATGCAGCACGTTATTGCACGGTGTGCGGATGTGAAGCCTGACCTCAAACCCTACATAAAGAATCGCGAATTGATATACAACGGGCTGACCGAGATAGGATATAATTGCGCAAAACCTTCCGGAGCCTTCTATCTTTTCGTGGAAGCTCCGAACGGGGATGCGAAGAGCTTTTCCGATATGGCGAAGCAGCTGGATCTTCTTATAGTACCCGGTAACGATTTCGGCTGTTCTTCTTATGTGAGAATCTCTTACTGCGTGGATTACGATATGATTAAGCGTTCTCTGCCGGTATTCAAAAAGCTGATGGAGAAAATCAAAGGCTGATTTAACAAAGAAGGGTTGCTGTAAAATGGGAATTTTACGGCAGCCCTTTCTTAAGCTTCTCTTCCAGTATTTCTCTTGCCAGCTGCGGGTTAGCCCTGCCCTTCGTGGCTTTCATAATCTGCCCCATCAGAAACACGGCTGCCTGTGTTTTTCCGGCAGCATAGTCAGAAAGGGATTGAGGGTTGTCATCCAATACACCCGTGATGATTCTTCCCAATTCCATCCTGTCGCTGATCTGGCTGAGCCCCTTTTCTTTTATTATATCTCCGGCGCTTCTGCCGGTATCAAACATTTGGCTGAACACTTCCTGCCCGGCGGTTAAGCTTATTTTTCCCTCCTTAATAATTCTTATCAGCTTGTGGAGTTCTTCAGGAGGGACAGGTATTTGTCCCGCTTCCAGTCCTTTTTCCTTCAGCAGCTTCAGCATGCTTCCCAGGATCCAGTTGGCCCCTGCCCTTGGATCCGTACCTCGGGCTGTCAGAGCTTCATAGTATTCTGAGAGTGCCTTGTCTCCTACTATTATGTCAATCTCCTTATCCTTCAGTCCGTAGAGGTCCCTGAAGCGTTTTTTCCTGTCTGCCGGCATTTCCGGCAGTGACTCTCTTATCTCACGGATCATTGCATCACTTATTATAACCGGCCCAAGGTCCGGCTCGGGGAAATACCTGTAATCATGGGCATCCTCCTTTGAACGCATGGGAACGGTTTTTCCTTTTGCGCTGTCCCACCGCCTTGTCTCCTGTACTATTCTGCTTTCTTCCCCAAGACTGTAGAGCTCCCGCTGGCGTTCTTCCTCACTTTCCAGGGCCTTCTGCAGCTCCTTGAAGGAGTTCATGTTCTTCAGCTCCACTCTTGTATTCAGGGTATTCTGGCCTGCTTTTCGGAGGGAGATATTTGCATCGCACCGCAGGGAACCCCGCTCCATACGGCAGTCTGAGATCTCCCCATATTCCAGCATGGATTTGAGAGCTTTAAGAAAAGCAACCGCTTCCTCTGCCGAACGCAAATCCGGCTCGGTGACTATTTCTATAAGAGGGATCCCGGCGCGGTTATAGTCAATCAGTGAAACATCGGACTCTTCAAGATGTATAAGCTTTCCGGCATCCTCTTCCAGGTGAATTCTGGTCAGCCTGATTCTGCGGGGCAGCTCTTCCGTCCCTATATCAACATATCCATTCCTGCAGATAGGAATATCATATTGCGTGGTCTGATATGCCTTCGGAAGGTCGGGGTAAAAATAATTTTTTCGGTCCATCCGGCTTCGTGTCATAATCTCACAGTTCAGTATCAGGCCGGCCTTTACGGCAAGTACCACAGCCCCTTCATTAAGCACCGGCAGCGTTCCCGGAAGCCCCAGGCATACGGGACAGGTGTTCCCGTTTGGTTTTGCACCGAATTCCGCAGGGCAGGAACAGAATAATTTGGATTTGGTATTCAGTTCGGCATGTATTTCAAGTCCGATAACGGTTTCAAAGCTCATTCTTATTCCTCCCCCCTAAAGCGTTGGGCGCATGGCAGTAAGCCTCAGCTCTTGTTCCAAAGCATAAGCCGCTTTTAAAATCTTTTCTTCCCCATAATGAGGCCCGATTATCTGAAGGCCGACGGGCAGTCCGTCACGGCTTATGCCGCAAGGCATGGAAAGGGCCGGAAGGCCCGCCAGGTTTATATTAACTGTATATATGTCGGATAAATACATTTCCAGAGGATTGCCGGCTTTTTCCCCGATTTTGAAAGGCAGTACGGGAGAAGCGGGGCTTAATAAGATGTCATAGCTTTCAAAGGCTTTGATGAACTGTTCCCTTATCCTTGCGCGGAGCTTCTGTGCCCTGTTGTAGTAAGCATCATAATATCCGGAGGATAGGACAAAGGTGCCCAGCATTATTCTTCTTTTTACCTCTTCCCCGAACCCCTCGCTCCTGCTTTTTTCCGTCAGTTGGTTAAAGCCGTTGAAGTTTTCTGTCCTGTATCCGTATCTCAGGCCGTCAAATCTCCCCAGGTTTGAGCTTGCTTCCGCCGAAGAAATTATGTAATATGCGGAGAGCCCTTCTTTCGTTATCGGAAGGGATATATCCTCCGCAACAGCACCCATTTCCTTGAATTTTTGCATACATGCTTTGATGGAGAAGGCAATTTCTTCATCCAGGCCGAAGTCGAAGAATTCAGCAGGAACACCGATTTTCATGCCTTTGACGCCCTTTTCGATTGTGCTCATGTAATCTTCCGTAACCGGATGCCTGACAGAGGTGCTGTCCCTCTTGTCTTCCCCCTGAATGGCTTCAAGGGCCAAAGCGCTGTCCTTTATATTGTTTGTCTGGGGGCCGATCTGATCCAGGGATGAGCCGAAGGCAATGAGTCCGAATCTTGAAACCAGCCCGTAGGTAGGTTTGAGGCCGACAACGCCGCAAAAGGCTGCAGGCTGCCGGATAGACCCTCCGGTGTCGGAGCCCAGGGCAAGGGCAGCCATTCCGGCTGACACAACTGCCGCGGAGCCTCCGGAAGAACCGCCGGGGACTCTTTTTCTGTCCCAGGGGTTTTTAGTCTTTTTGAAGGCGGAGTTTTCGGTGGAAGAACCCATGGCAAACTCATCCATGTTTGTTTTGCCGATTATAATGGCATCGGCTTCCTTCAGCTTTTTTACAACCGTGGCATCATAGGGGGGGATGAAATCCTGAAGCATCCTGGAAGCGCAGGTGGTTCTTATACCATCGGTGCATATGTTATCCTTTATGGCAACGGGAACTCCCGCAAGTTTCCCTACAGGCTCTCCCGCTTTTATTTTTTCATCTATCTGCCTTGCCTTAGCCAGGGCTTCCTCCCGGCAAAGGGTCAAAAAACCGTCAACCAACGGTTCCTTTTCATAGATCTTTTCAAAAAATGCCCTCACCACATCTATTGCAGAAAATTGCTTCTCCGTTATTCCTCTTCGGATTTCCAGTGCAGTCATTTCATGTATGTTCAACCCGCTCGCCACCTATTCAATAATTTTTGGCACCCTGATATAGGAATCCCTCATGGATTTGGCATTCAGAAAAAGTTTTTCCTTATCTTTAAAAACAGAGATTTCATCCTTTCTTAGAACCGTACCCGTATTCAAGTCTTGTAGTTCAACCCTTAAATCTCCTAAATCAAGCCTGTCAATGGACTCGAAATGTGTCAATATGCCTTCAAATTCCCCGACCATTTTCTGTGCTTGCTCGAAGGTTATGCTAAGCTTGGCAAGCTTTGCAATATATCTTACATCTTCAACCGATATTTTCACCTTAATCACTCCATAAAGTTCGAGGAGGGAGGCCTCTTCTCATATTTTAATATTATAACTTCTCCGTCGGATATTATGTTTCCTGCCGATAGCAAAGTCCAATTCCTGAGAAAATATTTTTATATCCTAAAAACCGGCAATGCATTACGGAGATTTTTATAATGTGAGACAGTTTTGCAATAATTTGCTATAATCAACATTAGCGGAAGAATAATGTGGAGAAGATAAATCTGGAATTTACCGATATTTATAGCTTAAGTTAGAGCTATTGGTTTAAGCAGTGTAGAATTTGATATATAAATCGGAGGCAGCAATGAAGCATAAAGTAGCGGAAAAGCAGCACAACAGCAGAAGATGCCTGGTATGCGGGCTGAAGAATGATTTTGGACTAAAAGCATCTTTTTATGAATTGGATAATGGAGAACTGGTCGCCCTGTTCACACCCATGGATGAGCATCAGAGTTATCCGGGAAGGCTTCACGGAGGCATATCTGCGGCTATACTGGATGAGACAATAGGCAGGGCAATTATGATAAAGGATAAGAATGCCTGGGGAGTGACAGTGGAGCTGAATATGGAGTATAAGAAGCCTGTACCCCTGAATCAGGAATTGAAGGTTGTCGGCAGGATTACAAAGGACTCAAAGAGGCTGTTTGAGGGTTCCGGAGAAATATTACTGAAAAATGGTGATATAGCCGTCAAAGCTCATGGAAAATACATTAAGATGCCCATAGAAAAAATAGCAGATTTTGATGAGCAGAATGAGGAGTGGAGGGTTGAATTATCAGATAAGGATCCGGATGAAATAGAAGTCTGATAAAGTATGCTTTTTATGGACAAGAAAAAATTAAATATTCTGAAAATTACCATTGCATTATGGATATTTTGTGGTATAATTAAATTAAGAAAGATGATTACATCTTTCCCACAGGCTCTAATTCAACTAATGTGCAATTTCCCTAAAGTACTGTGATCCATTTGGTTTGAGTTTTGGAATGTAGGTCGTGTAGTTTGTAAAATTGGTTTAGAGTTTGTTTGGTAAGATTTTTGGTTTGAAAGGATTGAGGTAATTAACATTTGGTAGATTCAAAGGTATTCCGTTGAATTAGAGCCTGGTTCTTGAGGTGGTCTATTCGTAAGAATTAGACCACCTTTAAATTGGGCATATTTTTCACTGCAAAAGCAAGAGAAATCTGAGGGATCAATCATATTTGGATAAAGGTGCTGAAGATGTGTTATAATGCAGTTAACAAACAGCAAAAGAAAAATTTATATAATATAAAATTAGGAGGAAGGACATGGAAGAGCATATAAGTACACAGCAAAGCAACCTTGCTCAATCCTTTCAATCAGCATTTGGGAACGAGGATCTGCTTTTCCAGCTTGTTGATCTTTTTCCCATTCCTATTGAGATTTTTGCACCGGACGGAACTACGGTTTTTGTCAATCGAGCCTGCTGTGAATTATGGAATGTGCCCGGGCCTGAGCATATTATCGGCAACTACAATATCATAAGAGACCCGGTGGTTAACGATGAGCTTGGACTTAGGGAATATGTGCGACGTGCCTTTGAAGGTGAAACTCTCAGTGTATCAGATGTTAAGGTGCCCTTGGACGACCTTTCCAATAGATATGAAGCAAGGGACAGCTCCTTTGATGTGTTCGCCTTATATACCGACATTACTTGTTTTCCCATTTGGGACAAGCATCAAAAAATCGCATATATAGTAAATATATTTATCACAAGCAGCCTATATCAAGGTAGTCCGGATATTGCAAGGGCCAAAGAATACATGGACAAGCACTGGCTGGATGAGTTTGAACTCAGCAAGGTGGCTGAGGCGGTAAACTTAAGTATATATCATTTTGCGCGCCTGTTTAAAAAACACACAGGGGAAACCCCGTACAGCTACTATAAAAAAATCAAGATTGAAAAGCTTAAGGAAAAGCTTCGCGACAAGAATCTCTCTATAACAGAGACCTTTACAGCCTGCGGCGTGGATTACAACGGAGCTTTTGCCAGGATATTCAAAGAAGTCGTAGGGATGTCGCCCTCGGAATATCGTGAGTCGGTCATGAAATAATAGAAAATGGCAACAAAAAGAGCAACCATAACCATATTTAGAGCAATGGTTAGGGTATGCTCTTTTGTTTTTGTTTTGTATGATGGGATTACCAACAAATATAGAGGAAAGGAGGTTATGCCGTGAGTGAGAATAAGACAAAGGAGCAGCTGCTGATGGAGATGATTGAATCTCAATACTTTCCATATCCTATTGCAGTATTTACCAGAGATGGGGTAATTAATACGGCGAATCAAATGTTTCTTGACGAAACAAATAGAAGCCTTAAAGATGTGTCTGAAGGCAAAATAAACATGCATGATCGCTTGACTACTGAAAATTATGAAATTTTAGAAGCTGTTCAAGATATATTTTCAGGAGAGACAAAACTATTAAAGAATCTTTCATATCCACTTTCCATGTTTGTTAGGGATGACGACGAAAAATCTCCGGCAAACTTCGGAGGTGCTATTTTCTTTCCTCTTGTCGAGGATAACGGGCAGATTGCCTATGGGGTAGTAATGTTTATAAAATGAAAAATGGAGGGAATATTCTATGAAACGCAAAGTAATTGCATACTTGACACTGCTGGCACTGGTGCTGGCAATGATTCCTTTGACAGTGACGGCTGACTATACTCCGCCTGCAAACGTTGGAGCACCGGAAAGCTTCACTGTTCAATACCGGGAGGATGGGATTGAAAAGACCTGGATCGGATTTGATGCCAATATAAGTGCATCGGATGAATTGCGCGCTTTTGTGGATGTAATTGGAGCAGATGATTCTGCCTTTTATGAAGCAGGATTTAGCGCCTACGAGCTAATGGCACAGATTGATTACAAGGTTGATAACGGCAGCTGGCATTACAAAAGCGAATGGGATGATGAACGGGGGTATAATACGAATAAAAGCATTTGCCGTATTGAAAAAGGTACTTACTCATCTTCAGTCGTATTCGATGAAGGGCAATTTGAGAGTATTTCCGATGGTGAGACACTGGCGGTAAACAAGTCTTTTTTTGATGCTCATACGATGCATTTCAGAGTACGTTTTGTCGTGAATTACCAGGATGAAAACGGTGAATACTTTGGTTTCTTTTCTCCATGGTCCGAAACGGCATCATATGGCAATAATCAAAAGGTTGAAGACCCTGCCAGGCTGATTAATCATGCACCTGTATTGAAGTCGGCAGAGTTAAAGAAATCTTCTGATGGTTCACCCTACCTGAATATAAGGGCAGATAAGGCTCATGAGGAAACTCAACTTCTGAATAATATCAGTAATGGTTGGGTAAATGCCGACGTTTGGCTCAAAGTCAACAATGGTGAGTGGAAGTCTTGCCACAGTGACAGTTTTGTCGAAGAATTCAATATCGGGGCAGAGGCTTATTTTGGACTTAAAGATAATTATGATGCGGCGGTATATGAGATAAAGTTCAGATATGTCTTTGATAATTATAATTATCCTGCTGCCGGAAAGTCCGGAGTCATATATAGTCCCTTCTCCAATATTATTTCCCATGGAATGGCAGCTTACTCCAATGCATCAAACTGGGCAAAGACCGAGCTGGATAAGGCAGCTGAATATGATCTGATACCGCAATCACTAAAGGGTGCAGATATGACAAAGCCGATTACCAGGGAAGAGTTCGCCGAATTGGCAGTCAAGCTATATGAAAAAACAACAAGTACGGCAGCTGAAGCAGCTTCACCAAATCCTTTCGGCGATACGAAAAATCCGGAGATATTAAAAGCCTTCAAGGTTGGTGTAACCACAGGTACCTCTGCTACTACATTTGCTCCAAAAGAGCTTACCAACCGTGAGCAGGTTGCCACGATGCTAAGCCGTGCAATAAGAGTAATAGCACCGGGTGGTGATTTCTCAACTGCCGGTGCACCGACCTTCGCAGATCAGAAGGATATTTCCTCCTGGGCACTGGAGCATGTAATGTTCATGAGCAAGAGCGGAATAATCAAAGGTACAGACGGCAAATTCATGCCAAAGGCTGTTACTACGGCCCAGACAGCAGCAGGTTATGCCACTACTACAAGAGAACAAGCCATTGCGATGAGTGTGCGCTCCTTTGAGCAGTTCAAGTAGAAAGCAGCGGGGAAAGCAGCGGGGACGGTTCTTTTTGCTTTAATGAGAGACCTATAGAGGAAAGAAGGTAGAGTTGATGAAGTCAAAGATGTATAGAGTGCTGTCTTTATTGCTGATTGCGTGTTTGCTGGCAGGCTGCAGCAATCAGGTTAATACAGGTGAAGCGGCAGCAAAGGAGCTTCTGAAAAAGCCGATAGAAGCACCGGTCCCTCCTTCAATATCATTTAAATGCCATCATGACACAGAGGCCCAGGATGATGCTTTAGTGAATCAATTTATTGATGAATTTAATAAGCCGGAGCTGGAGATTCTTGATACTCTGCTTTCAGCAGCTAAAGATACTGAGCTTGCAACAGGTGAATTACCTGATCAGGAATTCAGCCTGGAGTTAAGGGTATTGAACAGGCTTATGAAAAAAGCAAATGCTTTGATTGATGAATATAGAGGGCAGGAAGATAAGTATATTGCTGTTTCCCGGGCAGCTTTGGCCGCAGAAAAAAGATATCAGCTTTTGGCCGGCTCCGGCGGCGATAATTCACTTTTACCCAGACTTGCAGCCTGGGCAAAAGAAATTGCAGCCAAGTACTTAAAGGAGCTTAAAGAAAATCACGAATATAAAAATATCCATCCGATACTGAAGATCACAAGAGAGGCGGCCTTTCTGGGAGCAGATATGGATAAATATATTAATGAAGAGCTGAGGAATGCACTTAAGTTTAAAGTTGAATATACGAATAAAATGAATACCGGTAGAGACTGGGGCTTCGCCTTTGAGGTAAAGGGTGAAGCACCCTTGGATCTTAGCCTTGCTACACAGCTAAGCACTTTTGAAGGGGAAGGCACCGGTGCGTACACAAGCTTCAAGGTAAATGGACTTGAAGGAGGAGAGGCGGTTATGGATAACATCGCAGAGACTTTTCCTATAAAGTTCATTATAGAAAATTTCAATGCTTGTGAATCTGAGACTTTTAATATATATATAGACCGCTTTGGAGCACAAAGCGAATCAATTACGCTAACGCCTGATGAACCTGATATTCCGCCTAAGACCGTATCCGGCGGAAGTGTTCAGGGTGGAACTGCATACAGCTTTGAGGATGTCAAACAGGATGGGCGTTTTAAATTTGCAGTTGACTTGAATAATGGGTCGGTAAATGCGGCAGAGCAGACCTTTACAAGGGACAATGAAAGAGTTGCAATAGAATTGACTTTGAAGCTCATTCATACTCCGGAATGAAGAGGCGATTTTAGAGGCAAGAAGGGTTTGTGCTTTTAAGGCTTTGGACTCCTGATTGCCTCTGTCAGCCTCCTGTCAATCTTTATATCCAGCTCCTGCTCCAAATGCTTTTTAAAGCTGTAATATAATTTCACCGCCTTGCTTCTTCTCCCCTGGGACATATACAGCTTTAAAAGCTCCAGGCATACGTTTTCGTTATACGGCTCCGCTCTCAGGGCACGTCTCAGGATTTCTTCGGCCTTTTGCTGTTCTCCGCGCTTCATATATATCAACCCTAGCTTTTGGCATGCTTCCATAAAGATGGATATGAACCTTTCCCGTTCGTGAAGCACCAGGTCTCCGTAGTCACTGTTTTCCATCAGGTCCCCTTTATATAGTTCGATCATTCTTTCCAGGATTTTTGCCTGTTCCTGCCCCGTCGATAATTGGTCATAAAGGTGCAGGAATTCGTGTATGTCAAGCTCCAATGCATCATTCTTCCTTATTTGCAGGCCTTCCGGTGTTTCATATATGAAAGCGTTGTCTCCCGTAACCGACCCATTATATTTTGACAGTATTTTTCTGAGATGATAAAGCGCGGTACGCTGTGAGGCAATCGAGGATTTGTCATCGGATCCCGGCCAGAAAATCTCTGCCAGAAGCTCCTTTGATATGGTATCGCCACTGCACAGCAGCAGATATTCGAAAAATCCCTTAACCTTTTTGGTTTTCCATTCAGTATCGGGAATTTTTATTCCGTTTATCGAAATCTCGGGCTTTCCAAACAGAGCTGCCTTTACAAAATAAAGCTGTTCGGGCCTGTCTACTTTGTATGCGGAGACAAAATTTCTGATAAAAGCCGTTATTTGGCTTTCGTCCATGCTTTTTATTCTTTCACCCAGATACTTTACTGTATTGCTGTCATAAAACCTGTTCAGCAGCTCAATTGCATATTCGGGACAATAGCCGTACCGTATACCCCGGAGAGCCATTTCAACAAGAGTAGGAATATGGATATCCCAGAACATGAAATACCTATTGACCGCCGCCAGCTCCATGGCCTGCTTAAGGTAATGGTGCCCCTGCCCGGTATCGCCGGCCGAGAAATATAGTCCGGCTGTATGGAAGTATGAGCCGCAGAGTACCTGGTATCCCTTTTTTGCCTTTGACTCTTTTATAGATTCAAGCAGAAGTTTTTCTGCCAGGGGATAATCCCCTGACTCCCGGGCAATAGCTCCCAGTATGGATAGGGAGGATTCATAGACCATCATGCCGGGGCATGACTTGCGGATAAGTTCAATATCCTTGCGGGCGTCCTCAAGAATCGGAGCGGGACTGCTGCCGCCTATGGTCCAAAGACATCGGAGCAATCTGCAGGCTGCAGCCATTGCCGTGTTGTTTATCCTGAGGAAGTGGAAAACAGCATGATCGAGCATTTCAGCGGAAGCCGGCCCATTAAAGTCCAGGTACTGTTCAAAAGCGGCAAGCCGCCTTCCGTGAGCAGACAGATAATCATAATCATATTTTTCGCCTATGGCGAGAACTTCCTCAATGTGAGAGGCCAGGCATTCCTTTTTATTTTTTAGTGTCAATACGATGGAAAGGAAAAGAAGTATAAACCCCTTGGAGGGCTCGATATTCTTAAAGCTATACAGTTCCAGCGCCGTTCTCATGCAGCGCTCCCCGTGGTCAAGCCTGCCCATGCAGTAATAGATGATGCAGGAAAGAATTAAATAAAGCCATTGGCTGTCCTCGGGAAGAAGGGCATACTGTATGCTTTCGCATTGTTCTTCCGCTGCGGCAAAATTTTCTTCAGCAATCAACCGTACCATTTCAATAATAGCCAGAGTGTTTTTTAGTGACGGGGATAAATTCTGCAGCTCTTTGGGATTGCCCTCCGCCATTTCCCACAGGCCTTTCATGTTGTTGCCGCACATATATATATAGATAAGGACACTGGCTGCATCATAATAAATTGCAAGATTGTTATCCTGCAGCGACAGCTTCAGGACTTTTTTCAGGGTGTCTACAATTTCCGGCTGCCTGTTGTTGGGCATCAGCTGCGCCTTAAACAACAATAAGACCGGATTGTCCATGATCATATCCTCCGGAAGCAAATCCAGCCAATCCTTCAATTGTCCGTTTTCTCCGATCATGAACTTGTTAAAACCCGCTTTTGTCACCATATCCATGGCGGTAGCGGAATTGCCGCATTTTGTCAGATGCTCCGCAAAGCGTCCGTATGCGGCATGTCTCATATAATATTCAGCCGCTTTCAGATGAATTCTGGCAATATGTTCTTCAGGATAGCGGCTTTTCAGTTCTTTTAACAGAAATTCACGGAACAGGGAATGGAAACGGTATACAACGGCCTTTCCGGGAATCCTCTGTATGAACATGCCGAACCCCATACACTGCCTTATCAATGATGTTATGTCGCTTATTTCAAGTATTTCCGATGCCTCTGCCTCAGAAAACTCCTGAAGCAGGGCAAGAAGGGCAAGGGCATTCTGGGTATCGTCATCGACTGATTTGAGAACTTCAAGGGACATATACCTGAACAGGGCATCCTCATGCCCCAGCTTTCCCGCTTCAAAGGAAGTGCTGTTGGGGCCCTTGCTTTTAACAGCCTGGTACAGAATTATGATACCGGCTATCCAGCCCTCAGTGCTTTTTTCAATGATGTCGGTAAGGTTCCTGTCAGCGGAGGCTTGTCCCATGCTGAACAATAAATCTTCTATTTCGGCATTGCCAAAAGAAAGATCCCGTGAATCTATTTCCAGAATCTTTTTTTCGAGCTTCTGCTTTTCTGTGAAAACATTAAGGCTTGCCCGGCTTAATATGAAAAGGGTACAGGAGGGAGGAAGGTTGTCAAGCAAATATCTTGTTATATCGCATATATCCTGAGCCTGAGCTACATTCTGAAAGTCATCCAGTACGATATATGTCCGCGTATGGCTGTGACGTTCCCACATTTCACGGCATATCGCGGAAACGGCATTATGGCTTTCAACAGCTTTCCTTGACGCTGCAAACTCAGGAGCTTCCGATGGGAATATTGCTTCCAGGAGGTGAGTAATGAACACCGACAGATTTTTATCCTCAGGATCCGGACGATACCAGCATACTCTGTAGGATAATGCCTGCTTGGCATAAAAATATGAAACCGCCAGTGAGGTTTTCCCGTATCCGGCCGGTGCGCATACGGTAACAGCCCTGCAAGGTTCCATGCTTTTATGAAGCCCTTTCAGACGTTCCGTCAATAGAAAGCTTTGTGACAGCTCCGGCATAATCAGCTTGCTTTTTAAAACAGGGGTGCCGTTCATATTATTGACCTCTTCATTAATAATTAACTTAATTTTACCATATAAAATCAATAAAAGGAAAGAGTTCTTTTGTTGATTTTTCAAGGAGTCCCGGCACATTTTTGCCTTGACTTGCATTTTATGTTTTTTTGATGGTCGTATTGTAAAATTAGATGGTATAATAAAGGCGAAAGTGAGGGGGTATAATGAAGGCTCGGGCATTGTGTCTGATGCTGATTTTTCTGATTCTTTTAAGCTCTGTGGGCTGCAGTACAAAAACCGTACTGAATCCTAAAAGACCCGTCACTTTAACCATGTGGCACAACTACGGCGGGCAGATGAAAAACCTCATGGATGAGATGATAGATGAATTCAACCGTACCGTGGGAACGGAAAAGGGTATTATAATAAGTGTGACCTCAATCTCCGGTTCAAGTGCGCTGCATGACAAGCTCATATCGGCAGCCTTCGGCGACCCGGGAGCCCCTGAGCTTCCTGATCTTGCCGTCGTATACCCAAAGACTGCGCTGAAGCTGGTCGAAAAGGACCTGCTGGTGGATTTATCCGGCCGGTTTACAGAGGAGGAGCTGTCGGCTTATGTGCCGCGTTTTGTGGAAGAAGGCAGGCTGAAGGGAGGGCTCTTCGTTTTTCCCATAGCTAAATCCACCGAGGCTCTGTTTGTAAACAAAAGCATCTTTGACCGCTTCGCGGCAGATACCGGCTCAACCTATGACGATCTTTCCACCTTTGAGGGCATTATGAAGACGGCGGATAAATACCATGAATGGTCGGAGGGTAAAGCTTTTTATATGCCCGACTCGGTGTTTAATATGGCAATTATAGGCATGGACCAGCTTGGGGAGGATTTTGTACAAAATAACGGGCTGAATACAGCCGGCCGGGTATATAAAAAAATATGGGATACATATTTCCTTTCCGCTGTCAAAGGAAGCACGGCCATTTTCGACGGATACAGCACTGACCTGTTCAAGACCGGCGATATTGTCTGCTCCACAGGCTCCAC
>Ga0208939_1000431_pt1 | contig 35056 bp, 41 predicted proteins | sample AD_STIC12_MetaG_FD_184437 | JGI IMG/M metagenome (GOLD analysis project Ga0208939, IMG submission 184437) | Active sludge microbial communities of municipal wastewater-treating anaerobic digesters from USA - AD_STIC12_MetaG (SPAdes) (version 2) | ecosystem: Engineered > Bioreactor > Anaerobic >...
ACACCAGTTATATGCATACCTTCTTATATGCGCAACTTGCGATTTAGAAGCGTTCAAATTGACGCATGCACAAGCATCGTCCCCGATGGAGGCCCTTCGGAATTCAGTTGAGCAGATGGTCTACTGTGGCCGGATCAGCGCTATCGCGGCGCCTCGACGGCCGCAGGCGTTTTTAATTCCTGCATACGGGCGCCGAGCAGGGTGCTGGCGAGACTGAGATTTCCCTCGTGGCAGGCGCTTTCAAAAAGACGCTCAGACGTGCGGGTCAAAGGAAGTTCAACCACCAGAGGTTCGCGAAACAACGCGGGATCATCCACGCGATAGCGATAGAGGATCACTTCGCTTGAGACTGGAATCAGCCATTCCGTGATCAGTGTTTGCGAAGCGATTGGAAAGCCCGCTGCCCCTGGCCCCGAAATCCGGCGGTTCGTGTCATCCGCACGAAAGCCCGCTGTCTCGATCACAAATGTATCGCCTTCCCAACGCGACGCGGACACCCCGCTCCATGATCCTGACGCGCTACTGGAACGGGTGTTGGCGAAAATCCTGGGAGAATCCATCCCCTCCTTGTGGATGACAAAGTGATCCCTGGTCTGGATGATTTCAAAGAACATCTCCCCCGACATGACACGATAGGGCGCCCTTCCGGCATCCGCGATGCAGCGCTCGTTGACGGGGCGCGCCTCAGGACCATCATATCCGTCCGGGCGTTGCTGCAGCCTCGCCTCGCCTGCTGGCGTCAATGCGAGTTGCCCGTTCCTGGGGCTTACAATGGCCGATGTACGCCGCTCGCCATTCACGATGGCGAGCGCGTCTCCGTCAGGCTGAGACGTGCCAGGATCAAATCGCTCAGCCGCAAGACGCTGCTGCATAATGAGATTGAGCAGAGCCGCCTCGCCTTCCGCAGCTACCGACGAAGCTGAAATCCCTGCCGGACGAGCAAAAGGCGTCAATGTGCGCATGGTCCACCGCCCCTGCAGGTCGGGATGCCCGTCAAGAGTTCGACTTAGCGGATCCTGAGCCAAGCTGGCCGGAGCAGCCAGCATCAGGCAGGCGGCCAATACAAAGGACTTCTGAAACATCATAGATGCGCCTGGAGCGTCGCGATTGCGTGACCGTCAAGTCAGGGATGGATGTAGACAAACCCCATGCCTTGCAGCCGCGCCAGTTCCGCAACGCCGCTCGGAACGATGTCGGCTTCTGTCACTCCGTAGACATCGTCGACGGTGAGGTTCATAGCGCGCATCGTATTGCGGCATAGCAGCAGGCGAACCTTCTTCTCGCGCACAGCGTCAATTGCCTTGGCGAGTTCGGGGTCCGTCTTGGCTTGCTGGAATACCTTTACGCCGCCGGAGAAGCTCACAAGCCTGATCTCCACATTGCCCTCGGTGGCGGTGACGTGTGCTCCGATATTGCGAAGCACCCGCAAAAAGTACGCGCGATCATCCGGCAGCCCACCCGAGTTCTGATAAACAACCTTTTGAAACTGATAGTAGCTGTCGCTCGCAGGCGTCGCAGTCACGGCGTCCTTCGTCGCCTGCACGTGCACACAGGCCGAGGCCGTAGTCATCACGACTGCCATGAGAGCGACAAATCGCACAACCGACTGCATGGGCAATACCTCTTCACGACCGGTGAGATTTGTTCAGCGCTCCGTACCGGGACACTACTCGGCGCACCCGTTTTGTGAAGGGTCGCTGCGACGCGCCAGCACGCACCCGCGTCCCGGCGCCCTCCCGACAATTCACAACATGCGCATGTTCTTACTTATCACAATCACGTCACCTGCTCGCGACAAAACTCACTTTGGTTCTGTCCTGCTGCGCATCGGCATCTTGTTGCCTTTACATACGCCGGAATGAGAATGGTGTAGTCTGGTCGAGATGCATGCCGGGAGGCTTTTCATGCTTGCGAACTTCAAGCGTCTGTTTCGTGCAGCTGTCGTAGCGAAGACGCGCGCCTTTACGATCATGTGCGCGGTCTTTGCCGCCACAGTCACCGGCGCGAGCGCCTTTGCTGAACCCACGGACATCGTGGTGCGCGCGATCAGCCGGGACGCAAAATTCATTGGCGACAGTATGGGCGGGGTACGCATCATCCTGCGCGATGCTCAGAGCGGCAAGATTTTGGCAGAGGGCGTCACCAGTGGTGGCACGGGCGATACCAAACGCCTGACGGAAACAGCCAAGCGGCGGGAAGCCCTGGCAACTCCTGAGGCTGCCGCGTTTCGCGCCACGATCGACATCGATCAGCCGCGATTTGTAGAGATGGAAGCTTTCGGTCCGCTCGGTCAGCCACAATCCGCCATCACCGTCACGTCCCAGCAGTGGATACTTCCGGGGAAGCACATTCGGGAGGGAAACGGCTGGATCGTGGAAATGCCCGGATTTGTGGTGGACATTCTGGACCCCGCTGCCGCGAGTACGATCAAGCTCCCGCCTGCTGACATAAAACTCCGGGCCAATGTCGTGATGATGTGCGGGTGCCCGACAAGCCCCGGCGGCCTGTGGGACTCGAACCGGTTCCAGATCACAGCGACGATCGAGCACGACGGGAAACTGTTACCTGAACGGCCCCTCGCCTACAGCGGAATGACAAGTCAGTACGAGCTGTCGTTTCGCCCAGATGCGGCCGGCGTCTACAATGTCGTGGTGCAGGCCTATGACGCCACAACAGGGAATACTGGCGTTGACCGAACAACCTTCACGGTCACCGCGAAGTAGACAGCCAGAACAGGCCCGCATCACCGACTGTTGGACGAAACACATCGCATGATTGAGAACTCACCCCAGGCCCGGCAATGGAACGCACGCTACGCATCAGAGGACTATGTGTTCGGTCGCGAGCCGAACGCGTTTCTAGTTCGCGAGGTCAATCGCCTGCCCCGCGCGGCGCGCATTCTTTGCGTTGCGGACGGAGAGGGCCGGAACGGGGTCTGGCTGGCGCAGCAGGGGTTTGACGTCCACGCGATCGACATCTCGGAGGTCGGACTCGCCAAGGCGCAACTTCTGGCAGCCGAAGCAAACGTCAGCATCCAATTTGAGCTGGCGGATGTGCTGGCTTGGTCTTGGCCGCCAGCTGCCTATGATGCCGAGGTTGCAACATTCATCCAGTTTGTCGGGCCTCGTGACAGATCCAGGCTGTTTTCGATGATGAGGCAGGCGCTGAGACCCAACGGCTTGCTATTGCTCCACGGATACCGCCCTGAACAGATTGCGCTTGGCACGGGCGGCCCACCCCAGATCGAGAACATGTATGTCGAGTCGCTTCTGCGTGCAGAATTTCGCGACCTGAAAATCGAATACCTGCACGCGTACGATGCAGTGCTTGAAGAGGGAGCTGGGCATCGCGGGCATTCAGCTCTTATCGACTTTGTCGCCCGAAAGCATTCGTGAGGTCGCTTCGTGAAGATAGGTCATCATTTTGGCGTGGCGCTGCTCGCGGCTCTCGCGGGATGCGTGACGCCAGCGACGCCAGACCCAAAAGAGGTTGCGGCGGCTATTCAGAAGTCCAACGCAGCCGCGGACCTTCTCTTTCAGCGTTTGAGCGGCGAACTAGCATCCGCCCTGACGAATGGAGGGCCGGCTGCAGCCGTCGCCATCTGCAAGAACCGCGCGCCAGCAATCGCAGCTGAGATCGAGACCGCCTCAGGCGTCGACATCGAGCGCACTGCGCTGCGCGTAAGAAGCCCCGCCAACGCTCCCGATGATTGGGAAATGGCGACGATGAGGTCATTCATTGCTAGAAGGGATGCGGGCGAGGAATGGGCTGAGATGTCTGCGACGCGAATTGAAGGCCGTGAGCTGAACTGGATGCGACCGATCCCGCTAGGCGGAATGTGCGCGACGTGTCACGGCGATCCAGCCAGCTTTACTCAGGAAACGCGCCTGGCGCTGCGTGAAGCCTATCCCGACGATCAGGCGACCGGCTTCAAACCTGGAGAGCTGCGCGGCGCATTCACCGCCCGGGTGCAGGTGCCCTAGCCACCCTGATCTCCTCGCACGCCGTCGCCAGCAGACCCCATTCGCGACCATCAGCTGTCCTATATGCCAACATGCGTATATTTGCATGATTGACCATATTGGGTATTGCGTTCGCTTGCCGGCTCCACAAGATGGGGCAGACGATTGTGGTAATAACACTGTGTACAGAGCACGTCTTGAAGTGGCGCCGCTATCGGATGCAGACTCTATTCTGCCCGGCGATACGAACAACAGCCACATGGCGGGATTGCAGGGCGAATGTCGCTGGCTGCCGCTGGCCAAACCATAAATGAAGCGATCCCAACCGGGACGGATTGGAGTTCTCATCGTGCGCACGCTCAAGGTCTCGCTGCTACCCATCATCGGTCTGGTGCTTGCGGCCTGCGCAACAGCGCCGGCGGGCGTTCCATCGCTTGGCGCCGCCGACTATGCAGCAATCCTCTCAGACCCTGCTCGCGCCGAAGCGGACAAGAAAGATGACGCGGCGCGCAGGCCCGCAGAAGTGCTCGCTTTCGCTGGCATCCGGCCAGGCGCCACGATCCTTGAAATGGAGGTCGGCCGCGGCTGGTACACCGAAATCCTGTCAGCCGCCGTCGGCCCGACCGGCAAGATCATCACGCAGAACCCGGCAGAGTTCGCATACTCTTCGCCTGCCCTTGCCACGCGGCGAGCAGCTGGACGCCTGCCAAACGTTGTCGAAACAACTACGCACTTCGACAAGCTTGAGGCCGCCGACGGCTCCGTGGACAAGGTCCTATGGATTCTGGGGCCGCATGAACTCTACTACGTGCCCAAGGATTCTACTGGCCTCGGCGACCCGGCAAAAGCGTACGCCGAAATCATGCGTGTGCTGAAGCCCGGCGGCGAATTCATTGCGATGGATCACGCCGCGAATGCAGGGGCTCCATCGAGCACTGGCGGCACAATTCACCGCATCGATCCAGCAATCGTCCTGGCCTCGGCAAAGGCTGCGGGCCTTGTCTTTGTCGAGAAAAGCGACGTTCTGGCCAACCCTCAGGACGATCGGTCGAAGATGGTGTTTGACGCCACCATCCGGCGTCATACGGATCAATTCCTTTTCCGCTTCCGCAAGCCAAGCTGAATTCTCCCGATTGCGTTCAGACAGCGCACCAGTAGCGAGATCATCGGATGACTCCTCTACGCGCGAGTTCGTTGACGGTGCTTATCACTGCTAGCGAGAAACTTCGCGCATCCAAGGCGCAGGCTGCGCGACTTAACTCGTGGAGCGCCGACGCGCGCACTAAGATGGTTTTCGAAACGCGTTGAAGACAAGCTGAGACCTACATCGCATTTTGCAGCATTCAATTGCGTAAGTCAGTGGAAGGCGATTGACGAATGTTTACGCGCCGCAGATTTCTTGAGGCAAGCGTCGGTACCGTCGCCTTGTTGGGCGGCTGCACGGCGGAGGGTCAGAATGCCCGAACTGCGCTGCCAATTCCCGAGCTGGTCGATGCACGCAACCAGAATGGAGCAATCAAACTCATTGCAGCCGAAGGTCAGCACGCCTTCCTGCCCGGTCGCCCGACCAAGACATACGGGTTTTCCGCACCGTACCTGGGTCCCGTGGTACGCATCCACAAAGGCGACGAAGTAGAGTTCACCGTCGAGAACAGACTTGATCGAGCTGCGACGGCGCACTGGCACGGCGTGCTGGTCCCTGCCGCGCTTGATGGCGGGCCTCACGCGCTCATAAGGCCCGGCGGGATTTGGCGGCCAGTTCTCAAAATCGACCAGCCCGAAACGACCGCGTGGTATCATTCTCATCCGCATGGAGATACCGGACGACAAGTCTACATGGGCCTTGCCGGTCTAATGATCGTCGAGGATGGCACGGGCGAGCGTCTAGGCTTGCCCCGAAGCTACGGCATCGACGACTTGCCGATCATCCTCCAGGATCGGCAGATCGATCCGGATGGTTCTCTGGTTTATAGTGCTGGCGGACCAGCGCGGATGATGGGCATGCGGGGAGACACACTCCTGGTGAACGGTGCGATTTCGCCGGTCGCAAAGGTGCCTCGTGGCCTTGTTCGGCTGCGGCTTCTGAACGCGGCCAACGCGCGCACCTTCGATCTGAAGTTTACTGATGGGCGCACATTCCACGTGATCGCATCCGACGGTGGTTATCTCCACACGCCCGTCGGCATGACGTCGCTGATCATCGCTCCAAGCGAGCGATTCGAAGTGCTGGTCGATTTTTCCAACGGCAAGGCGGGCATTCTTGAGACAGCGCCCGACGACAACATGATGCGCGGCATGAGCGGCGGCATGATGGCCGGACTGGGGGAGAGCGTTGGCGGCCCGCTGATGAGCTTTGAACCTCATCCCACTTCGGCCGCGACCGCCAGCGTTCTGCCTCAGACGCTTGTCCCTCTTGCTGCAGTCGACCCAAGCCGCGCCATCCGACGGCGTCGCGTATCGCTCGACATGGGACCGTCAATGATGCGCGGCCAAGGTCCTGGCGGCGGAATGAGGATGGGAGGAGGAATGGGGCCCCCGATGGGGATCAACGGCCAAACCTACGATATGAGCCGCATCGATTTCGCACCGAAGGTTGGTGACACGGAAGTCTGGGAGGTTACGCCCAACATGATGGCGCATCCGTTCCACGTCCACGGCGTCATCTTCCACGTGCTATCGATCGGCGGCAAAGCCCCTGCCCCGTATCTGGCCGGCGGCAAGGACACCATTCTCCTCAATGAGCCTGCGGAACTTCTGATGACCTTCACGCAACCCGCCGCCCGAGATTTCCCCTTCATGTTCCATTGTCACATTCTTGAGCACGAAGATGGTGGCATGATGGGGCAGTACACTACGGAGTGAGCGGAGGAGACTCTCGACCAAAGCTCGCCCTGCATGATGGTCGCATGCTGAGAGCCGACATGGTCGAGAACGTAACCCTCGCCCGCAACCCGTTGCGCACATGCCAGTGGCGCGCCCGTAACGGTGATCGCTAATGCAATCACGCCAACCCGAAAGCTCTTCATTGTTGAATCCTTCGACCAGCAACGTGCCGGATGGCGAGTCGCCTGTTCGATCCTAGTGATGCGGAGACATCCCGCGAGCGATCATCAGGTGATGGTGATGGTGATGCATGCCGCGCGTCATGACCCCGATGAAGCCCAAAGCCCGCAGCTTCACCATCGAGGCCGCATCCAGCGGCGTCACGGTAAGATCAGATCCAGTTGCGGTCTGCGCGGCCGCGAACTTCCAGCCATCTTCGCCATTCATCGTTGCGGAATGGGCGCTGAGCATGCGGCGCACCGAGTCGCGCACGGCACCCTCGCCAGCTACTTGAAACGTTATGCTCCCCGTCTTTTCGACGACTTTAACCGATGCCCGCAGCGTGACGTTGTTCATGTCGATGAGGTGCTGGCGCAACGCCTCAATATTGACCTTGGACCAGTCAGTCGTCGGATCCGCTTCAAGCAACTCCACAATTTCCTGTATCGCGGCGAACGCCGCTTCCCCCGTCTGCTGCGGCATCCCTGCCGCACTTGCCGGCGCGGTCATCTTTCCGTGATCCATGTGAGCATGGTCTGGCTGCTGAGCGACACTTGCGGGCGACAGCAAGAGCGCCAGGGCGGACGCAACTAGGAGGGGTCTCATGAATGATGATCCTGTTCTGAGCGACAGCTGCAGTTTGCACTGCTTGCCACGAACCTGTACGAAATGACATGATAGATATCATGCGGGACTGGTTTCATTCGCTGCCACATCAGCAGCATACCTACGCGGACGACCAGTATCTTTTCCGTCGTGATGATCCGGTTCAGTCGATGTTTCTGATCGAGGCGGGCTCCGCACGACTTGTCCGCACCCAGCGCGGCGGCGGCGTGGTGGTATTGCAGCGAGCTTCGGCCGGCTCGATCCTCGCCGAAGCTTCGCTTTTCACGCCCACATATCACTGTGATGCGATGGGGTCCGAGCCTGTCACCGCGACACTCGTCGCAAGACATGCCCTGCGTCGCTTGTTCCTGACCAATCCTGAGTTCGCTCAGGCGTGGGTCATGCACCTCTCCGGCGAGGTCCGCCGCGCGCGTCGGCGGGCCGAAATCCTGTCACTCCGGACCGTGGCCGAGCGACTGGACGCGTGGATTGCGGAGAACGGCAAGCTACCTGACAAAGGTCGATGGAAGAGTGTCGCGATGGAGATCGCTGCCAGCCCTGAAGCGCTCTATCGCGAGATCGCACGACGGCGCGACTAGCAGGGCACTCCCTCGCCCACCTCCGTTTGGGATGGCGTGCGGGAACCCAGGACCGCCGATCACGGTCGGATCACCTTGGCGTCAGAGCCCGGCGATTTGACGCACCTCAATCTCACGCCTCTGTGCTTCATATGCATATTAGAAATTGTGCACTCTCACCTTTCGGGACGCCCCGTCCCTGATGAAAGGTGGCGGCCAGCTGGATGAAATGAACGTGGGACGGCCTCGGCGATCCATACCCGCAAGAGCGGTCGTCTCCCTGCTGGTGGCGACTCTGGCGTTGATGCGCGCGCTGATTCCGGCTGGTTACATGCTCGATCGCACCGACGATGACGGGCGCCTGGTTGTGCAGATGTGCAGCGACGCTGGCACACATAGCGTCGTCGTCGATCTTAAGACCGGCGCGGTCTCTGAAGACACGGAGCAATGGGACACGAGCGCTCCATCCGACACGCGAAAGAGCACCAACGGCGAGATATCCTGTCCCTTCGCCCTGTCAGCAATTGCAAGCCTGCCAACCGCTTCGGTCGCGGTGACACCGACAATCCTGAACGACCTGCGGATCGTCGAGCACTACCCGATCGCATCGCCGGTGGCGTGGCTCTCACGGCCCCCGCTTCCGGGCCGGGGACCTCCCGGCGTCGCCTGAACGCCTGAGCCCCCGTCAAACGAAATTCTCCGCGAGTGCGAAGCTGCATGCTTCCACTGCGCGCCAGGAGCTACGCACATGAAATCCATCTATCTCGCCAGCGCAGGCGCCGCGGCGCTTGTCGCCATGGGCATGCCAGCTTACGCCCAGACACCTTCTGCAGACCCGGCCCTGCGCGACGTGATCATTGTCACCGCATCGCGGACAGATACAGCAACAACTGATACGGCTTCGCCGGAGGATCAGCCGCTCCAGGGACCGGATGTCACGCATCTCCTGGATCGCATTCCCGGAGGGGCGCGCGTCGGCAACGGCGCACTATCCGGCCAGGCCCAGTATCGCGGCTTGTTCGGCGAGCGGCTCAATCTGCGCGTCGATGGCCAGCGCTTCGCGTCGGGCGGTCCTAACCTCATGGACCCGGCCTTTCACTACGCCCCCGCTCCCCTCGTCGCCGCAATGGTGATCGATCGCGGTGTCAGTCCGGTGAGGCTAGGACCCGGTCTCGCCGGGGGCATGGACGCGATGTTCAAGCGGATCGACTTCGCAGACGGACCCGGCGTATCGGTCGGCTATGACCTGACCACAGATGCTCGTACGATCGACGAGAGCGCCTCCATTGGCGGCGTTGCCGGCGTCTCGAGCAAGGACTGGCGGTTCAACCTGCTTGGCTCCTACGAGAAGGGGGATGATACTCGGTTTCCTGGCGGCGTGATCGCGGCAACGTCGTTCAAGCGGAGCGTCTATGGCGCATCCGGCGGCGTCCGCTTCGGGGATCACACGCTGACCCTCGATGTACGCCGGCAGAACACCGGCCCCTCGGGCAATCCGCCCTTCCCAATGGATATGATCTATTTCGACACCGATTTCGCACGAGCCGGCTATTCGACCCACTGGGGCGAGACCAGGCTGGAGGCCTCAGTCGGCTATGTCGATGTCGCTCACCTGATGAACAATCTGACGCTGCGGCCGGCGCCCGTCGCCGCGCAACAGCGCGAATCGCTTGCGTTCGCTACAACCCGATCAGCGAACGTCTTTCTGAGTTTCCCCTTTCTGTCCGGCGAACTTCGCACCGGCGTGGACGGCGAGGATATCGACCGCGACGTAACCATCACCAACCCGACCAACGCCGCGTTCTTCATCCGCAGCCTTCCCGACATCGCGCAGCACCGCATCGGCGGCTTCGCAGAGTGGGCGGGCGGCCTTGGGCCTTTCGAATCGGAGCTTGGGCTCAGGTTAGATCACCACACGGCGAAGGCCGGTCTGGCTGCGACGGGTGCGGCGGTTCCTGCCGGACCGACCAACCTTGCCAATGCCTTCAATGCGTCGGATCGCTCCCGGGAAGACACAACGTGGGATGCTGTTGCGCGCCTGTGGACGCCAGCGGACAACGGTCTGTCCTGGCGCATCACGCTTGCCCGCAAGACGCGCGCACCTGGCCACGTCGAGCGGTTCCTCTGGCTACCGAATAACACCAGTGGCGGGCTTGCGGACGGCAATATCTATGTCGGCGATCTCTCCATAAAGCCCGAAACTGCATGGATCGCGGAAGCGGGCTTCGACTACCGCACCGCCGAGGCCTATCTGCGACCAACCATTTATGTTCGCCAGATCGACGATTACATCCAGGGCGTGCCGTTCGACGCAACTCCCGGGATCCTCAACACGCCCCAGGAAATGGTCGCGTCCATGAATGGTGATCCGACACCACTGCGCTTTGCAAATGTCGACGCCCGCCTCTACGGCATCGATATCGATGCGGGTCTTGATCTGGCTGGTCCCTGGCGGATCGACGCAGTCGCCAGCTACGTCCGGGGCGAACGCCGAGACATCGACGATAATCTCTATCGTATCGCGCCTCCAAGCCTGACCATGGGTCTTACCTACGAGCAGCCTGCGTGGTCGGCGACGATGGAGACGCAGGCCGTTGCCCGTCAGGACAAGGTCTCGTTGACCAATTCTGAGGCCAAGACAGCAGGCTATGTGCTGCTCAATATCTTCGGCGCCTGGACCATCCGTGACGGCGTCCGGCTCTCCGCCGGGATCGAGAATCTGCTCGATCACAAGTACGAAGAGCATCTCTCCGGCTACAATCGCATCGATGGATCGGATGTACCCCTCGGGTCGCGTCTCCCGGGAGCTGGCAGAGGCGTCTTCATCCGGTTGGGTGTCGCTGGCTGATCGATTGGGTGCGCACTTATGAGGGACCGAGCCACACGTCACCTAGGGCTTGGGCCCCGCCCGCATATTCTTCGAAGCGGGAAAGAGGGGCCGCCGGTTTTCCGACGGTCCCTCTTTATTCGAAGCTAGCGACTCCTGTTCAGCGGCGCTGTCACATCCGCAGAGGTCAAGTCGGAGCCGCCAGCGAGAACCGGCTTACAGGCAGACCGAGCGCACGGTCACCCCAAGATCGTCGCGCAACATGAAAGTCTCTTGGCTCTCGGTCCAATGCCTAATTGGAGCAATCAAGGTCGCTGAACGCTGTCAGATTGGTAACGTCGATCGTCACCCTGCGCGCCCCATCAAAAAGTGCGCATGGAGTTGAGATCGCGAAGGATATCTCCTGTCCAGTAAACCGTGGTTGAGGCGGCGCCGCATCTGCCAAGGGAAAGTGATCTTTTGAGCACCGCAGTTTAGTCGTTGTCGCCCTGCTTGTCGGGCGGCAGGACTATTGCGTTTTGTGTGGCGACCACCAGTACGCCAGCCAGAGCAGCGAAGCATGCGCCGACAAGAAATGTCATAGCTGGTCCAGCTAGATCCCACACGAGACCGGCAATCAGACTGGCAAACAAGAGTGACAGGCCGGTCGCGAGGTTGAAAACGCCGTATGCCGAACCGCGGAGACTTACCGGTGCATGATCGGCGATGAGTTTCGCCAGCAGACCCTGTGACATGGCCAAGTGTACGCCCCAGAGGCAAATGCCGACGAAGGCGCCGATAAGGCCCGGTAGATATGCGAGAGAAAGGTCGGCGGCGATGAGAGCCAGCAATCCCCAGATCAGGAGTAGCCCGGGAGGCACGCGATCCGAGAAAATGCCAGCGGGATAGGCTCCCAACGCATAGACGATGTTCATCGCAACGAGGACAAGCGGCGCCAGAGCGAGCGGCAGGCCTTCGGCGTTGGCTTTGAGAACCAGAAAGGCTTCGCTAAAACGCGCCAGCGTGAACACGACCCCTATTGCGACGACGATCCAGAACGGCCGGCGGAGCTGGGCCAGGTCTTCGAGGCGGATCGGCGGGGCGGCATCAGTTCTGACAACCGTCTCGCGTTTCTCCTCCACGCCGAACACGACGCATGCTGTCGCGAGCGCTGCCGGAATGACGGCCACCCAGAACACGGCGCGCATGTCATTGGCGAAGAGCGCCATCAGTCCGATCGCCAGAAGCGGCCCCGTGAATGCACCGGCCGTGTCCAGCGCCTGACGCAGACCGAACGCACGGCCACGAATGTCTGGCGGCGTCACGTCCGCGATCAAGGCGTCGCGGGGGGCACCCCTCGTTCCCTTGCCAATCCGGTCCGCGAAGCGTGCGCCGAGAACGATCAATGGCCCGCTCGCAATGGCGAACAGCGGCTTGGTCAGCGCCCCCAGACCATACCCAAATAGGATGAGCGGCTTGCGGCGCCCCCACCGGTCGGACAGATAGCCTGAGAACACCTTGGTGATGGCGGCCGTCGATTCGGCGACGCCATCGATTAGTCCCACTAGCGCGACACTGACGCCAAGCGTTCCGGTGAGGAACAAGGGCAGCAGGCTATGGATGGTCTCCGAGGAGACATCCATCAGGAAGCTGACGAGTCCGAGCGCCCAAACGGTTCGGGGAATGGCGGAACGCCCTCGTGACGCGTGCGGATTCACTGCAGTATCGTCCGCATCAGTACGAGGCCGCCGAACACGCCGATCAGCGAGAGGACAACCGAGCCGCTAACATACAACGCCGCCTCTGCGATAGCTCCCCGCTCCCATAGCAAGGCGGCATCGAGCGAGAATGCCGAGAAGGTTGTAAACCCGCCGAGCACGCCAGTGGTCAAAAGCAGACGAAGCGTCTGGCTGCTCGCTTCGCCACGAAAGGCGAACCAACTCGCTAGGACACCCATCGCGAAACACCCCAGTACATTGACGATGAAGGTCGACAGCGGGAAGCTTACCGGCAGGGCCATGGGAATGAAGCGATTGGCAAGGTGGCGCAGCACTCCGCCCGTGCCGGCCCCCGCAAACACAACGCTGGATAAAAACAACTCCCGCATCATGCCAGAACCTCGACCGCTAGAAGCAATTTCTGGACGGCTTCGAACATCAATTTGAAAATGATATCGGGAATCAAAACGACTATCTCCTCATCCTTTGGATCGGGCGGGAGACGTCGCGTACTCCTACCCAACGCAACAAAGCGCTTGGTAGGAGTCATCAGCCAAGAGGCGGTTGTCGGGGGACTCCATCCCCATCAGCAAACATGTCTACCTTCTTCACTGGGGAAGGCCAAGCCTCGCGTCGCAAATGCAGACTTGACCGGAACCATTCCCGCCATCGTTATAGCCGCCGGCCTATAGCGAATTTTGCGACATGAACGAAACGGACTCATCACAGGCACTGCGGCCAAAACGCCGGTTGGCTGCAGCCTTCGGCGGTGGCGGCCTGATCGGTATGCTGGGCGGGCTCATCGGACTCGGCGGCGCTGAGTTTCGGCTCCCGTTGTTAATCGGCTTGTTTCGTTTCCCCGCCCTCGAAGCGGTGATCCTCAACAAGGCTATGAGCCTTGTCGTCGTCGCCAGTGCGCTGCCCTTTCGGGCGAACTCCGTTCCCTTGGCCGAAGTCGTTGGGCAATGGCCGGTGATTGCGAATCTACTGGCAGGCAGTCTGGCAGGCGCGTGGTTCGGCGCCGGATGGGCGACGCGGCTACGGGCAGAACTTCTCTACCGCGTGATCGCCATCCTGCTCGTGGGCATCGCTGCCGTCCTCCTTTTCGGCCACGATGTGGGCTCATCCGGCCATTCGATCTTGAGCGGACTATGGCAGGTGAGCATCGGCGTCCTCGCCGGCTTCGTCATTGGCGTTGTCGCGTCGCTGATGGGTGTCGCCGGCGGCGAGTTGCTGATTCCTACGCTCATCCTGCTGTTTGGCGCCGACGTGAAACTGGCGGGGAGCCTGTCGCTTGCGGTCAGCCTGCCGACCATGATCGTTGGATTTGCGCGCTACAGCCGCGACCAGAGTTTTGCGGTGCTCGGCCGCAACAGCACGTTCCTTCTCATTATGGCAGGTGGCTCAGTTGTCGGCAGCTTCATCGGCGCACAGCTGGTTGGGACCGTACCGTCCAGTGTCCTGCTGCCGCTGCTGGCATTCATGCTTATTGTAAGCGCTGTGAAAGTCTGGAGCCATCGATAAGAGGCCCGATGCAGGCCACCAACAAGGATTGTCACGTTAACTGAACTAGATTTTGTGGGGCATACGACGCGCTGCGGCCGTCACGCCACCGCCCTGCTCCAGACGGATTCCGAGCGTGCGCGCAGCACGCGCAACGCTCCGCGGCTCAGCAGATGCCGCTGGATGTTGAACGTGTTGTAGACCGCTGCGTGTGTCGCCAGAAAGCGCTGCGCTCATGCTCGGCTCTTGAAGCCCTGCATTTTTCGCTCGCGCCTTCGAATGCTTAGATGCGAGTTCTCAGCGCGGTTGTTGTTGCGTAATCGTCCAGGCCGATGGCGATCGATGAGACCGAGTTGAGCAAGTGCTGCACCATCTGACCGCAGTCCATCCGTGACGATGACTTGTGGCTCGACATACTGGTTCTTCAATAGCCGCCGCATGAATCGAAGCGCTGCTCCAGCGTCGCGTCGCTTACGCACGATCACGTCCAGCACCTCCCCTTCGTAGTCGACTGCACGCCAGATCCAGACGCGCTCACCGGCGATGTTCGAGACCATCTCGCCGAGGTGCCAACGCGGAGATGGCCGGAGTTTGCGACGACGAAGGTTGGCTGCGATCTTTGGACCGAACTGCACTGTCCAGTATCGGATCGTCTCGTAGCTCACATCGATGCCGCGGTGAGCGAGCATCGCCTCCACGCCTCGTAGGCTTAGCGTGAAGCGGAAGTAGAGCCAGACCGCGTGCTGAATGACTGCCGGCGGGAAGCGGTGCCGTTGGGCGCTGGCGCTGGCGTTCACGGCACACGCGGCTGCTTTCACGGCTTTCAACTTTCATCTCTACCCGTTGTTGATGGAGCGCGGCTTCGATGCGGGCGCCATTGTCGTCGCCATGGCGCTCATTGGCCCAGCTCAAGTTGGTGGACGTATCGCCGTCACGCTCCTCGCCCGGCGATCCTCGATGCGAGCAATCGGATCGATCGTCGTGCTCGGCTTTCCCGTGGCATTTGCCGCGCTGGCTTTCCTGCCGCCGCGCTATCCTGTGATCTTGCTCGTGACCGTCCTCTATGGCGCCGCCAACGGCATTCTGACCATCGTGCGGGGCGCTGCCGTCCCGGAAATGCTGACAAAAGAGAGCTATGGCGCCGTCATGGGCGCCATGAATATTCCAGCGACGGTGACACGGGCTTTCGCACCACTCGCCGCCGCCGCACTTCGGTCGACCTCCCAGTCCTATGATCCCGTCATCCTGGCGATCCTTGCCGGATCGGTCACTCTCGTTGCCGGGTTCTGGCTCGCAGCGGCGCTTTCGCGGCACCGTACCTCGGATTGAACGATACCATCATCGGCCCACCTGATTGCAAAGCGTGGCGGTCAGCGCCCCAGCGCCAGCCCGCGCTGGACAGCAGGGCGCTCGCCGACTTCGGCGAACCAGCGCCGGACGTTGGGCGTCTCACCGACAAGATCTGGAGTGTTGCGCACCATCGAATCCAACGCCACACGAATCCATGGAAACACTGCAATGTCGGCAATCGAGTACTCGCCGGCGAGAAACGCCTTCTCTTCCAACCGCCTCTCCATGACACGCACCAGTCGCGCAGCCTCTTTCGAGAAGCGCGTGATTGCATAGGGGCATTTTTCAGGGGCAATGCTGCGGAAGTGGTGCGACTGCCCGAACATCGGGCCGACATTGGCGACCTGCCAGACCGTCCAGCTGATGCACTCGGCCCGCCCTACCGGTGTCGTGGGCAATAGCCGATCGAATTTCTCGGCGAGGTAGATCAGAATCGACGCGGATTCGAAGACCGTTACCGGCGTGTCTTCCCCGTTGTCGATGATCGCGGGGATTTTCGAGTTAGGGTTGATGCGCCTGAATTCTGGCTTGAACTGCTCGCCCTGCTCTAGATTGACGAAGTGAACGCGATAGGCCGCTTCGCACTCCTCCAGCATGATGGATATCTTGCGCCCGTTCGGGCTCCGTGCGGCATAGAAATCAATCATCGCGTGTGCCCCTGCACGACCCGCCACCGCGATCGTCAAAAATCGCAACTCCATCTTGCGCTGGTCTTTATATTTCTATATTTCCCGAAACATGCAAGCAAAGCAAGCGATATCCGCTCTCTCCGCGCTTGCCCACGATGGGCGGCTCGCGGCCTTTCGGCTTCTGATCAAGGCGGGGCCAGAGGGCATGGCGGCAGGCGACGTTGCCGCGCGCCTCAAGATGCCGCCGTCATCGCTTTCAACAAACCTGCTGCTTCTTTCGAACGCTGGCCTCGTCTCGTCTCGTCGCGATGGCCGCTCCATCATCTATCGTGCAGACTACGGCGCAATGCGCGACTTGCTCGGCTTCCTCATCGAAGACTGCTGCAACGGCTCATCTGAAATCTGCACACCGCTCGCCGCCACGCTCAAAACCTGCGCTCCTGGAAAGTGCCGCTGATGCCCGATGATCGCGTCTATAACGTGCTGTTCCTCTGCACCGGCAACTCCGCCCGCTCCATTCTCGCGGAGGTCCTGCTCAACCAGGGCGGCAAAGGGCGGTTCAAGGCATATTCGGCGGGATCGTTTCCGAAGGGCGAGGTGAACCCTCATGCAATCCGACTGCTGGAGACCCTGAAGCTTCCGACGGACGGCCTTCGGTCGAAGTCCTGGGACGAGTTCGCCAAGCCGGGCGCGCCACCGCTCGATTTCATCATCACCGTCTGCGACAACGCTGCGGGCGAGGTATGCCCGATTTGGCCAGGCAAGCCGGTGACCGCGCACTGGGGCATTCCCGATCCGGCCGCAGCCGAAGGATCGGACGCCGAGATCGCAGCAGCGTTCGCAATGGCCGCCCGCCAGCTCCGCACGCGGATTGACCTGTTTCTCAACCTGCCACTGGCGTCGATTGATCGCATGACGATCCAGAACCGCTTGAAAGATATCCAGGCCAAGGCGAGCCAATCCGACAACGGCGCCGCATGACGACCGCGCTGTCTCGTCAAGTCGCCGCAGAACTTCTCGGCTCCATACTTCTCACCGGCACAGTCATCGGCTCGGGTATCCTCGCAAGCCGCCTCGCCGGCGGCAACGATGCGGTCGCGCTGCTCGGTAATACGCTGGCAACAGCGGCAATCCTCTATGTGCTGATCCACGCGCTCGGCCCCATCTCCGGCGCGCACTTCAACCCGGCCGTCACGCTGATCATGACCCTGCGGCGTCAACTGACGCCAACGGCGGCCATCGCCTATGTGCTTGCGCAGGTTGCTGGCTGCATTCTCGGCGCCTGGCTGGCGCACGCCATGTTCGAACTGCCGATACTGCAGACCTCCACGCTTGTCCGGGCCGGACCGGCTCAGATGTTGAGTGAAGGCGTTGCAACCTTTGCCCTGCTCTTCGCCATCCTGTTCGTTTCGCGATGGAAAGCTGAGGCGGTCCCTACAGCGGTCGCGCTTGTGATCACTGCTGGCTATTGGTGGACGGCCAGCACATCCTTCGCCAACCCCGCCATCAGCATTGCGCGCGCGATGAGCGATACGTTCGCGGGCGTTCGTCCGGCAGACGTGCCCGGCTTCATCGCCGGCCAGATCGCGGGCGCCTTGCTCGCCTGGGCCGCCAGCGTCGCACTCCTTCCGAAGGACAGGCAAACGTGAGCGCGCATTTTCCGGTCGTCATCCACCACAATACGGACTGCGGCACGTCCCGCAATGTGCTCGAACTAATTCGCGCTGCCGGGTATGAGCCGACCATCGTCCCCTATCTCGAAACCGGGTGGACCCGACCGCAGCTTCTGGCGCTCTTCGCAGCCGCAGGATTAACGGCACGCGAAGCTCTGCGGACCACGAAATCCCCAGCCGCCGATCTTGGGCTGCTTGATCCAGCGGTCGACGACGAGGCGCTGCTGGCTGCCATGGTCGCTCACCCCGTTCTTGTAAACCGGCCGATCGTTGCAACACCCAGAGGCGTGAGGCTGTGTCGCCCTAGCGAACGAACGCTTGACCTGTTGGACAAATGGCCACCCGGACCATTCGCCAAGGAAAGTGGCGAACTCATCATCGACGCTTCTGGTCAGCGGGTCGCGTGATGCTAGCGGGCCTGAAGCTGCAGGCGCGCTCCTGGTTCAAGCTCAAGCGATTTGAGGTGACCCGCGACGCCCAACGCTGGGAAAACGGCATGCGCGTGAATGTTGCGACCCTCCGGCACAAAGTGCTTCGCCTGCTCCACGTTCGCAAACAGGCCCACGACCACGACATCGTGCCCTTCGGTGACGAAGTCGCCTCGCTGCGGAAGCGTGTCGAGGCTCCATTCGGCGCGCCGCACGCGTCCTTCGATCCGGTAAGCAAACTTGGCAGCACCAATGCAACCTGCCGCGCCGACCTGATTGCTGATCGCAGCGCCCAAGGCGTCCAGATTGGAAATCGCCGGCAGTGCACTTGGCGTGCGCCACACTTCCACATTTATCAGTTGAAGCATGTAGGCGCCCTCTCCCTCCGCTGCGTCGACTCTGTGTCGGTAGCCGCCAGCGGCGCCTGGCCTCGCGAGATGCAAGACGCCGTCGGATATGGTGATCTCGTCGCCGCGACTTCCCGTAGCGCCATAGCCGACTGCCGCCGGGCCAATTCGCACATCGGAAAAAAGGACGTTGGGGCGGAAGTCACCGCGGGTGCCAGCCTCGGGGTTTGCGAAGCTCTGCACATTGGCGACGCAAACTGTCGCCGTATCAGTCGTGGAGACCGTCGCGCACCCGGCGGAAGCCAGCAGCAGAGCCGAACAGAGGAGTTTTCGCATGCTGAAAAGCCTTCTCCACAATTGGACCTGATATCTGTCGACACTGAGCGGCGACCAGCCCTTGACGCAAGACAAGCATCTCTGGGCCTTACCGCGTTTGATGCGGCTCAACGTCACTGCATGCGCGACGGAGCGGGAGCATGACCACCTTACTCGAATACACCGTGAGCGCCCGGCGTGTGGACAGCTCCGGTAGCGTTGCGAACGCCAAGGAGGCCGAGGTCGTGCTCGATACCGGACTTGGAGGCAGGCCCGACGCTTTCAATCCGGCGGAGTTGCTTCTTGCTTCGCTGGCTGCGTGCATGATCAAGGGCGCCGAGCGCGTAGCTCCTATGCTCAACTTTGAACTTCGCGGCATGTCGGTCCGGCTGCACGCCGTCAGAATTGATGCGCCGCCTTCGATCAAGACCATAGACTATGAAATCGTGGTTGAGTCTGACGAACCCGAACGACGCCTTGAACTGCTGCATACAAACATCCGGAAGTTCGGCACCATCTCCAATACACTGGCGTCTGCTGTCCAGCTCACCGGTTCGATTCGACGCGCGGATGCTGATGCATGAATGACACTGCCCTTCCAGAATGCGACAGATCACCGTGCGTGTCGGGCAGCGCATCGCGAGAGTTGGCAGCCGAACTCAATCGAACCTGCTTCTGCATTTCTCTCGACAGGCAGGGTTTGGCCGATGCCATGCGGAAGGCGTCGCGCGACGACGACTTTTTCGTGAGGCATATCGAGAGCCGCCCACATCTCTTCTCGAACCTGCCGATTTTCCTGCCGCGCGCTGATCTGGAAAGCATGATGGCGACGGTTGCGGCGATCGAAGATGTCGCCCGGCTGCCCGGCTACCGGGAAGCCGCCGCCGCGTGGGCTCCATCCATCGCTCGCGCAGACCACGGCCCGCGCGGCGCGTTGATGGGCTATGACTTTCACCTGGCGGGAGACGCCCCTCGCCTCATCGAAATCAACACCAATGCTGGCGGAGCATTCCTGAACGCCTTTAGTGCGAAGGCGCAGCTCGCTTGCTGCGCGGATGTTGCAGCAGCCATAGCGGATGCACAGGCGCCGAACTTCGACAGCGATGTCATCGCAATGTTCGAAGCGGAGTGGCGGTTGCAGGGGCGTGTAGGTCGACCAAAGATCATCGCTATCGTCGATGATGCGCCTGAAGCGCAGTATCTCTATCCCGAATTTCTTCTGGCGCAGCGACTGTTTGAGGCCAACGGCATGGTCTCAATGATCGCCGACCCAAGCGAGCTCGCTTATGACGGCCACGTTCTTACCTGCCGCGGCGAACCGATCGATCTCGTCTACAACCGGCTGGTGGATTTTGACCTGTCCCAACCGCAACACGTAGCATTGCGCCGGGCCTACAGCGACAGCGCCGCCGTACTGACGCCCACCCCACACAATCACGCGACACTTGCCGACAAGCGCAATCTCACCTTGCTGACGGATGCCAATCGCCTTCGGGAATGGGGAATCGCTGAAGCGACGCGCACCGCCTTGGCGAGCATCCCGAATGCTGTCGTTGTAAAATCCGATAATGCCGACGACCTATGGCAAAGGCGCAAGTCCCTCTTCTTCAAGCCGGTTGCGGGACATGGCGGCAAAGCCGTCTATCGCGGCGACAAGCTCACCCGATCAACCTGGGCTGACATTCTTGGAGCTGACTACATCGCCCAGGATCTCGCCCCGCCTGGTGAGCGGTTGATCAAGCTGGGAGACGAGACAGTGGCGCGAAAGGTTGATGTGCGCCTGTACACTTACGACGGGCAGCTGCTGCTCGCAGCGGCTCGCTTGTACCAAGGCCAGACGACCAACTTCCGAACCGAGGGGGGTGGCTTTGCGCCAGTGTTCTTCCTCTGACTGACCCGCGCATAACGGCTCACTTGTAGGGAATTAGTAGGGCGACAGCTTCAATCAGCTTCGCGGTTCTTCGACGTGCATGCGGAACCAATCGTCGCGTTGCGGCGCCAGCTTCGACCAAGCGAGCTTTTCGCACTTGTTGGTCGGTTCGCGTCAACTCACAGACGTCGGTTCTTCGCCTTCGCCTTCTGCGGAGAAGGATTGTGTGCCGCTTCGCTCACGGCCTCAGCCATCCAGTCTGGCATAAGCGCGGCGCGTTCGGCCAGCTCGCGTCGTTCCCGAAGCGGTAGCGAATTCAGCATCGCACGAACCTGTTGCAGGCGCTTGATCCCCAACCATTCAATCGCGCGCAGCAGTTGCTCGTGCTGAGCGTTCTCAGCTAGCGAGGCTGCATGACGAAGTTCAATCGTTTCCCCGGAAACGCGTAGCCTGCGCGACCGGCCAGATGTCAGATAGACGCTGCGCAACGGGACTTGCGTTTTGAGACCCAATGCGTTTGCTGCCGCAGCTCCAACGGGCGAGATACGCTCGCCCCTCTGTCGCGCGAGTGCGGTGATGATCTCCGCGGCGCTTGGCGGCAACTCTCCAAAACGCGACTTCACCGGGAGCGCATAAAATCCACGCGCAACACGCATCAGCTTCTTCCGCTGAGCAAGCCGCGACAAAGCCTGGTCCACGGCAGCACGTGAACCAAGATGCAGAAGCTGCTTCGCGCAAACGGGCCCTTGTCGGTCCCGTCCCTTCAGAAATGCAAGAATCTGATCTGCGATAGCCATTTGTCAGATTCATACCCGAGTTTCTGACAGATGCATCGCCAGATGTTTGGGCCTTTCGTCTAGGACATGTGGAATGTTTGACCGCAGCGGTTTCAGAAAACTAGAGGCAGTCGAGACGGCAACATCATGATCGTGCGAATGCCAGAAGGTCAGGAAAGTCGTCGCCGTCCGCCTTCTTCACCGCAGCCAGGTAGGCTTTGCGTACGACGTCGTCGTCTACCAACTGGCTGCCGCCCCAGCTGAAGACAGGCCGGTCGAGATGGCGCGCAAGCACATCGCCCATCAGGCGCGACCATCGGCCATTCCCGTTGCGGAAGGGATGGATTTTGACCAGTCCATGCTTGTAGCGGACGGCGATCTCGTCGGGTTCAAATGTCTTCTTCTCGATCCACCAGAGGGTGCTGCCGACCAGCTGGTAAAGCTGCTGTTCGATCTGGATTGGATCGCACCCGATGTTGGTGTCGCGGCTACGATAGTCCCCTGCCCAGCGCCACACGCGATTATACATCCTCTTATGCAGGTTCTTGCAGAACGGCACGTCGACCGGATTTCGCTTGCGGTCGACGGCCCACAACCGCGCCTCAGCGATGTTCTCTTGCTCGTATTCATTGAGCTCATGGCGGAGTGTCACCCCCGCGGGGATGAGCCCCTCCCTGTCTTCCGGAGTAAGTGGGGTCGCGCCTTCAGGCTCCTCGTCCCCCAATCCGGTCAAGGCAGCCGCCAAAGGCGCGACGGCTTGTCGAACAGGCCGAGGATGATCCGCTGTTTTAACGCGTCCCGTTGCCGAGTGTTGGTCACAGACTGCTTCTCGAGCTTCATCGTCTGGTCGACGGCTGCGAGTTGCTCCTCTGCGATATCCTCTGCCCGTTCTGCCAATTGGTCCGACAAGGACCGGTTGGGAACCAGCGCGTACACAAGCTGGCAGTCGAGTGCTTTGGCGACTCGCTCCAGCGATGCCAATGTAATGCGCTTATCAGCTTCAGACTTTTCCAGCTCAGCAAAGCTCGGTTGGCGAATTCCAATTCGCACTGCCAACTGAGCGCTCGTCATGCCAAGACCTTCGCGAATGGCTTTGATCCAACCGCGTGGCGGCCTGGCCAGCTGCTTTAGAAGCGGCCGAACGTCCTCGAAACGCCTGTCAATTTGGTCCGCTGCCAATCTCATTTGATAGGCTATAACCTATAGATATTCCAATTGTCAATAGGCTATAGCCTATAATATTGCCCTCATATAATAGGCTATACCCTGTATAAACGGAGCTGTCAGAGAGGCTTTGCCCGAGAGAACACTCACTGGTCGCACGGCGGATTTGCCGGCGCAGCGATCTGCGTGACGACTTTGACGATTCGCAACGATCAACTGCCCGCAGTGACTGTTTCCGAATTCGCTCTCGACCGCAGCGAAGCTCCATCAAGCGCAGCAGCCAATTCACTACCAATCAAATCGGCCGCTGTACGCAGAGGCCCGTCAGCCAGGTGAGCATATCGCTGCGTCGTTGAAGCCTGACGATGCCCGAGAATTCCGCCAATGAGCGGCAGCCCCACGCCACCGCCGGCGCCGACGCTTGCGAAGGTGTGTCTGAGATCGTGAATGCGAACGTCTTCGATCCCGGCAAGCTTGCGGATGCGGTGCCATTCCTTGTTTAGACCATCGAAGTGTCCGTCACCCCGGTACGCAGGAAAAACCCATGGCTGACTGCGATCCACCCAGCGCCTCTGTTCATCAAGAATCTCGACCGCAACCCGGGCGAGCGGTATGACCTTGGCTCCGGTCTTGCTGGTTTTTTTGCGCAGCATGCCGAAGTTGAAATCGACCTCTGACCATTTCAACCCTTCGATCTCGCCGCGACGCGCACCTGTAAGGATGAGCAGGCGCAGGATGATGGCGGCAGCACCCGCGGTCGTCGTTGACGCTGGTCTTTCAAGAACCTCGCCCAACCGGCGAAGCTCATCCGCAGACAGGTAGCGATGCCGCTGTCCACCCGGCGGCAGTTTGATGCCAAGGGCAGGATTTCGCGGGATCAGTTCCATATCGACCGCATAGGAGAGGATCGACGAGAACAGCCGAATCGTTCTTGTCGCCGTTCCCTCCCCGCCGGTGACATTGATCTTGCCGCGTCGACGGCCTTTGCGGGTTGTCTTGGTGTCACCGCCAGCGATGCGGTTGCGCAGCAACTGGATGTCACCTTTGGAAAGACTTTCCAGCGTGCGGTTGCCAATCAGAGGCTTCAGGTGATGGTTGGCGAGCGCTATATCATTGTTGATATTGACCTGCTGTCGTTTGGCGCCGGTGCGCCGGTTGATGAGCACTCCGCCCTTGGACCACTCGTCGATGAGTTCGCTCACGGTGCGCGAGTTTCGTACCTTGTCGCGCTGATCCGCAAAGTCGTCACCGAGATGCGCACGCGCCAGGATTTTCTTCGCTTCGGTGCGCGCATCCTCTGGCGTGATCTTGCCGAAGGCTCCGATAGTAACGCGACGTTGCCGGCCTGCTCGGCCGCCGCCTACGCGGTACTGCGCGACAAACGTCTTCTTGCCTGACGGCGCCATCCGCAAACCAAATCCAGGAAGCTCTTCGTCAAATACGATTCGAGCTTCTTTGGGCGCGGCAAGCGCTTCGATGTTGCGTTTGATGAGTTTCACGCGGCCACCAGTTCCAAATTCTGCGCCACGCTATGAAGCGAACGCGGAGGCGAATAGGAGACGCAACGCGGTGGGGAATTCCGCGCGATATTCGGAAACAGCCGGAAACAGCAGGCAACATTTGACAACGCGACCGCTGCGCTTCGGATATGTCTTGGCGGCGCGCAGCATTGAAGTGCGGGGGTCAAACGAAGCAGTCCCCGAGAAGCACCGGGTAAGCACCGTGACCGGGAACTGGGGGAATTTTGAGGAAACAGGAGGAAGCGCATGTCTCTGCCAATCACGTATAGAGCGAGGATTTGTTGGCAGAATCTGACACGCGCTCCGTCAGCACGAAACACCAAGATAGATTACACGTGTAATTTCGTAATGCGGGGGTCAGGTGTTCAAGTCACCTAGGCAGCACCATTTTCCCAGCCATCCGCATGTCTTCAGGAAACCGGCTCCAGCAACGGCCAGCGGCCGAGCTGGATGTATTTGGTTTTGCCGATCCAGCTTTCGATAAGCTGAATTTCGGCGACGCGCCATGACAGCGGAGCAATCGGCATCTCTGGGCAGCGGCGCACGTCATAGGCGACGGTGGCGTGCGCGGTGAAGCCGCGTCGGGTTGGCTTTGCGATGTCCCTGATTTCGAGCGCCATCTGGATGAATTGCTGGAGCGCCGTTGCGTCGATGACACCATCCTCGCTCGCGAGAACGAAGGGCGCGGCGGTTGCGGTGCTGCGAAATGTGAGGGCGCGATCGAACAGGATGTCGAACGCGGGAAAGCGGATCATGTTCAGTGCGGCATCGATCGCCTGCAGGAGCGATCGCGGCGCGCGGCCTAGGCGCCCATCCACTTTCTGCAGCGAGACATGCAGGATATCGGCGGGTCGCCTCGCGCCGGTAATCTTGGCGCGGGAGCACACGGGCGTCACAGCCCGGTAGAGATCGGACGCTGCATCTCTTGCCGGACGCAGGCCGATGAAAAGGTTTGTCGGCTGGGCGCGGGAGGGCGTTTCGGCGGACGTCAGCAACATCGGATGGCTCGGCGATCGTGCGGCCACTCTAGAACAAAGCAGGATCGACACGAGTCGTATTTCTTCAAATCCGTTCACGACGAACTTCGGCGGGCGATGTAGAGGTCGCGGTTGAAGGTGGAGGAAGCGATTGGCGCGTGCGTTTGATGTTCTTGTGATCGGCGCGGGCGCGGCTGGATTGATGTGCGCGATCGAGGCCGGGCGGCGGGGGCGGCGCGTATCTGTGATCGATCATGCGGCGAAGCCGGCGGAGAAGATCAGAATCTCGGGTGGCGGGCGGTGCAACTTCACCAACCTGCATGCAAGCCCGAAGCAGTTCCTGTCGGATAATCCGCACTTCAGTGTGTCGGCGCTGAAGCGCTTCACCCAGCGGGACTTCATCGCGCGCATCGAGGCGCGTGGGATTGCGTATCACGAGAAGACGCTGGGCCAGTTGTTCTGCGATGGGTCTGCGAACCAGATCATCGAGATGCTGCTGGACGACCTGAAAGCTGCTGGCGGCGAGATCGAGCTTGGGATCGAGCCGGGCGCGGTGACGCGGACGGCGGACGGCTTTGTCGTCGAGACGCAGGTGGGCGCAATTGCATGTCGATCGTTGGTGATTGCGACGGGGGGCAAGTCGATCCCGAAGATGGGGGCGACAGGGTATGCCTACGATGTCGCAAAGAAGTTCGGGCTGAAGATTATCGAGCCGCGCCCTGCTCTCGTGCCGTTCACGCTGAGCGACGAGAAGCTGGCGCCGGTGGCGGAGCTGGCGGGTGTTTCGGTTGAGGCCCGGGTCAGATGCGGGAAGACAGCATTCGACGAAGGGATGCTGTTCACGCATCGGGGGCTTTCGGGGCCTTCGATCTTGCAGATTTCGAGTTACTGGCGCGAGGGCGAGGAGATCGTGATCGATCTCGCGCGTGGGCGGGATGTGTTTGAGGAATTGCGGAAGGAGCGAGTCGAGCGACCCAAACTCCAGCTTGATAATGCTTTGACGCATTTCTTGCCGAAGCGGCTGGCGGACCAGATTGCGGGGCGGACCTATCAGGCGGCGCGGCTGGCGGATCTTTCCGATGCGAAGCTTCGCGAGATTGCCGGCGCGGTGAATGCCTGGCGGATCGTGCCGGATGGAACCGAGGGCTGGCGCACGGCGGAGGTGACGATAGGGGGCGTCGATACGGACGGCCTGTCGTCGCAGACGATGGAAGCGAAGGGCGCGCCGGGGCTTTATTTCATTGGCGAGTGTGTCGACGTCACGGGCTGGCTGGGCGGGTATAATTTCCAGTGGGCATGGAGCTCAGGCTGGGCCGCCGGGCAGGTGACGTGAGGGCGCGTTCTCGCTGACGCGAGTTGTTGATTTGCTGATTTTGGCCCGATCTCAGATCAGGGCTTGCTGGCGTGCTTGTTCAACACGCATCCCCGGCGAGAGCCGGAGGCCAGACTTGGCGCGAAAAGGTTTGGTGCGCTTCGCGCGCTTTTGTCTGAAGAAGACTGGACCCCGGCCTTCGCCGGGGACGCGTGAACGCGGTTCACGCTTCCATTGCGGGTATGGCTGGTGGGAGCAGCCGGTTTTGTTTCCTGATGGGTGTCGGTCTTCACTCGGGGCAGAGCCGTAGGCGTCACATCGCTGTGGCATTCAGCGGCAAGACGGCGGCGGTTCATCTGGAATGTTGAGGCGACGTTTCGCACCAGCTCGACAAGCATACGCAGCATCGCTGTCAGCCAGAGCTGAGGAAGGGATGGGTTGCCTAGACCGTTTGCGCGTGTTTGTGCCGGTGTCATGCCGAGCATAATACGCTCGGCCACGGCGCCGTAGATTCTGAGGCGCGCCGTCCCCCATCTTTGGTGGCCAGGCGATTGAAATCAGCGGCGAAGATTTCTGGCCGTCCTACGAATTCGGGAACGCTCCATCCCCCAAAACGGTCATTGCCGGATTTGTCCCGTTGGCGATGCAGCCGAGATCCTCGGCACAAGGCCGAGGATGACCGCGATTGAGAGTGGGGTTTGGCGCTTTGCGCCTGATCAGCTTGCTTCGTCGACGCGGCGGGAGAGCATTTCGATGCGGGCCGCGGCGTCGGTGAGGAGTGTGGCGGCGCGGTTTTCGAGATTGCGGATGCGGTCGTCGAGTTGCTTGCTGCCGGAGTTGGCGGCTTGCGCATCCAGTTCGTCGAGAATGGAGAGGCCGGCGGCGAGGAAGAGGCGTTCGGGCCCGAGGTCGCCCAGGGCTTCGATGAGTTCTTTTACCCGCTGATCAAAACGTGCGCCGAGTTCCTCAAGCCTTGCTTCCTGACCGGGAGCGCAGCTGAGCGCATAGCGTTTTCCGGCGATCTCGAGTTCTGCCTTGGCCACGATATCCACCTTCTTCGTGCGATCAGTATGCCCGGTTTCGAACGGTTACCCTAGACCCTGCGTTCCGGGAGAACGCGGAAACAGCCCGCCTACACCTTCCCCAGCGCTTCGCGAACCTCCGAAATCGCAGCGCCCAGGGCTTCGGACGCTTCGTCCGCGAGACGCTGCAGTTCCCGCTCACGGGCTTTTGCGGCATCCAGATCGCCAGCGAGACGAGCACGATCCATGCGCAGGGCATCGGCCTCCCGTTCGCGCGAACGGTGAGTCTCCAGACGGTCAAAAAGCCCGTCCAGACGGCCTTCCAGACGATCGATTGCCGCCTCCAGCTGCTGGAGCGCGCCATCGATTTCCGGTTGTTGTTCAGATCCCTCGCTCATCCCCACGCACTTTGAGGCTTGTGAGCAAGTGACGCAATGGCGTGGTGCGGCTGTGAATCCTCTTTGAGGGGACGCGCATCCCCGTTAATCAGCGCCACAACCCGCCGGAGGGAATTCAATGCCGCAACTGCCGCTCGCCAACGCGATCCGCGCCCTTTCGATGGATGCCGTGGAAAAAGCCCAGAGCGGGCATTGCGGCCTGCCGCTTGGCTTCGCCGATGTTGCGACCCTTCTTTATCAGGAATTCCTGAAGTTTGACGCGGCTGATCCGACCTGGCCGGACCGGGACCGTCTGGTTCTGTCGGCGGGCCATGGCTCGATGCTGCTCTATTCCCTGCTCTATCTGACCGGCAATGCGGATGTGAGCCTCGACGAGATCCGCAATTTCCGTCAGCTCGGCTCGAAAACGCCGGGCCACCCGGAATACGGCCATACGGCCGGTGTCGAGACGACGACGGGGCCGCTGGGCCAGGGCCTTGCCAATGCCGTGGGCATGGCGATGGCGGAGCGTCACCTCAATGCGCGCTTTGGCGACGAGCTGGTGAACCACAAGACCTATGTGATCGCGGGCGACGGTTGCCTGATGGAAGGCATCAGCCAGGAAGCGCTGACGCTGGCGGGCCATCTGCGCCTCAAGAACCTGATCGTGCTGTTCGACGACAATGCCGTCACCATCGATGGTTCGACCGCGCTGTCGGATGCGACCGACCAGATCAAGCGCTTCAAGGCGTCTGGCTGGAATGTGGCGCGGGTTGACGGTCACAATATGGATGCGGTGCGCGGCGCCTTGCTGGCGGCGCAGACGGCGGATCGTCCCTCGCTGATCGCGTGCAAGACCATCATCGGGTACGGCGCGCCGAAGATCGCGGGCACGGGACCGGCGCATGGCGGGCCTTATGGCGCCGAAGAGATCGCCGGCATCCGCAAGGCCATCGACTGGCCGCACGAGCCGTTCGTGGTACCGGAAGAAATCCTGAAGGAGTGGCGCAAGATCGGCGCGCAGGGCGCGCGCCATCGCGAGGCGTGGAACAAGCGGCTGGCGGCGTCGGACAAGCGCGGCGCGCTGGAAGCGTCGCTGTCGGGCAAGGTTCCCGAGGGCCTGAAAGCGGCTATCAACGCGCACAAGAAGAAGATCGTGGAATCGCCGAAGGCCGACGCCACGCGCAAATGGTCTGGCGCGGCGCTGGAAGTGGCAACCGAGCTGATGCCGGAACTGGTGGGCGGATCGGCCGACCTCACCGGCTCGAACAACACGCGCACGGCGGCCAACAAGGCGCCGATGACGCCGGAGAATTATGGCGGGCGTTATGTCCACTGGGGCATTCGCGAGCACGCCATGGCGGCGGCAATGAACGGCATGGCGCTGCATGGCGGCATCATTCCCTATTCGGGCACGTTCCTCGTGTTCTCGGACTATTCTCGTCCCGCCATCCGGCTTGGCGCGCTGATGAACCAGCGCGTGATCCATGTGATGACGCACGACTCGATCGGCGTGGGCGAAGACGGCCCGACGCACCAGCCGGTGGAGCATGTGGCCTCGCTGCGGAATATTCCGAACCTGCTGGTCTTCCGCCCGGCGGATGGCGTGGAATCGGCTGAGGCATGGGAAGTGGCGCTGAATTCGACGGACGCGCCGTCGCTGATCGCCCTCACCCGCCAGAACCTTGCGCCTGCGCGCAAAGTCCACACCGACGAGAACCTCGTGGCCAAGGGCGGCTATGTCGTCTCGCCCGCGACGAAGCCGGAGAAGGTCGTGCTGCTGGCGACGGGGTCTGAAGTCGAGATCGCGCTGGAGGCTCAGAAGACGCTGGAGGCCGAAGGCATCGGTGCGCGGGTCGTTTCGATGCCGTGCTTCTCACTGTTTGCAGAGCAGCCTGCCAAGTACCAGGCCGACACGCTGGGCGGGAAACTGCCCAAGGTGGCCGTGGAAGCGGGCATCCGTGATGGCTGGGACCGCTGGATCGGGCCGGAAGGCGGCTTTGTCGGCATGACCGGCTTTGGCGCGTCTGCCCCGTACAAGGCGCTGTACAAGCATTTCGGCATTACCGCCGAGGCAGTCGTGAAAGCCGCGAAAGAGCGCGTCTGACAGGCATTCCTGCCTGCATCACGAAGTGCTGCGGGTAATTGCGCGATTTTCACCGTCCAAAAGTCTCGCCAGCGGGCAAAAATCCGCTATTACGCCGCGCATAAGACCCACGGATTGGCCGGTCCCTTTCGTGCATCCGGGGCCGCAACGTTTTGATTGAGGTTTCGAGATGGCTGTTCGTGTTGCGATCAACGGTTTTGGCCGGATTGGTCGACTGGTTCTCCGTTCCATCCTGGAACACAAACGCACGGACATCGAAGTCGTCGCGGTTAACGACCTCGGCCCGGTGGAAACCAACGTCCACCTGCTGAAATACGACTCGGTTCACGGCCCCCTGAACATGGACGTGAAGGTCGAGGGCGATTTCGTCTCGGTCGGCAACCAGCGCTTCAAGGTCACGGCGATCAAGAACCCGGCCGAGCTGCCGCATAAAGAGCTGAACGTCGATATCGCGTTCGAATGCACGGGCATCTTCACGGCCAAGGACAAGGCCGGCGCCCACCTTCAGGCCGGCGCCAAGCGCGTGCTGATCTCGGCCCCGGGCGAGAATTCGGACCTGACGGTCGTCTATGGCGTGAACCATCAGAAGCTCACCAAGGAGCACATGATCGTCTCGAACGCTTCCTGCACGACCAACTGCCTTGTGCCGGTGGTCAGCGTTCTTCACGACGCCATCGGCATCGAGAAGGGCATGATGACGACCATCCACTCCTACACCGGCGACCAGCCGACGCTGGATACGATGCACAAGGATCTCTATCGCGGCCGTGCGGCGGCGCTGTCGATGATCCCGACCTCGACGGGCGCGGCGAAGGCCGTTGGCCTCGTGCTGCCGGACCTGAACGGCAAGCTGGATGGCGTGTCGGTGCGCGTGCCGACGCCGAACGTGTCGCTGGTGGATTTCAAGTTCATCGCCAAGCGCGGCACGAGCGCGAAAGAGGTCAACGATCTCATCCGCGACGCAGCGAACGGCAAGCTGAAGGGCATCCTCGGTTACACGGACGAAAAACTCGTTTCGTCGGACTTCAACCACAATCCGCACTCGTCGATCTTCCACACCGACCAGACCAAGGTGATGGACGGCACGTTCGTGTCGATCATGAGCTGGTATGACAATGAGTGGGGCTTCTCGACCCGCATGAGCGACACGGCTGTCGCCTGGGCGAAGCTGATCTAGTGGCGAAGTCCAAAACTCCGAAAGACAAGACGGCGACCTCAGAGGTCGCCGTTCCTGTTTCTGCATCGCCGCCCTACCATGTGAAGGGCGAGGTCGTTGGAGCGCCGGGCCTGCCGGCGACGACTGACGACAAGCCTTACGATCCGGCGGCTTGGATGCATCAGCGGCTGGTCCATCAGGTGATGGAGTTCGAGAAAAATCTCGGGCCCGATCACGAGGTTGGCGGACGCTTTGTCGAAGGGCCGAACGGCGAGCCGCTGCACCTGTCGAATGTTGCGAGCTGGGGCCCGGACATGATCCTGTTCATGGGCGAATTCCCCGATGGGCGGAAATGGGAGCTGGTGCAGCACTACAGCCAGGTCTCGATGCTGCTGGTCGCGGTGCGCAAGATAAACGACGAGCCGCGGCGGATCGGGTTCGAACTGCTCAAGAGCGTCAGGGAGCAGGATACGCCGTGGGAAGACCCAATTAGCTAGGCGGTGGCAGCGCGGCTTTGTCGCTAATCCCGGCGGCTGGCGTAGCCATACTATTTGCTGGATGCCGACCGTCGCCAACGCCCTTAGAGCCGCGCGTCCTGCTACAGTACGCCCTTGAAAGAGATATGGGAACCGAACCCTTCAGCATGGCGGGTCGCCACCGCGCAATTTCGCCACTGCGGGGCGTAACCCTTGCGGAAGCGGAGGCAATGCTTGTGTCCTGCCCAGCCAAGAAGTGGACGCCATTGGGTGATGAAGAGAGAGCTTCTGCCGACTGCGCCAGCTACAAACTTCTCGAATGTCGCGCGAACGGCAAGACGCTGATAGCCCGCCTTTGGTTCGATTTCGAGAGTGTGGATCATATGGCGGACCTTGCACGTGGCTCGAATTTTGTGGCTTGTGCGGACGGCTTTTGCCCCGATTTTGCATTGGGCGAGCCGAGAACCGACAACGTCTCTGCCTGTGAAACACTCTTCAAAATCCAAACTGTGGTGAATCAACCGTGACCTTCCGCACGCTTCAGGGCGCCGACCTTTCGGGCAAGACCGCGCTGGTGCGCGTTGATTTCAACGTGCCGATGGATGATGGGCAGATCACCGATGACACGCGCCTGCGCGCGGCGTTGCCGACGATCGACCTGCTGTCGAAAGCGGGCGCCAAGGTTGTCCTGCTCGCGCACTTCGACAGGCCCAAGGGCAAGCGCGTTCCCGAGATGAGCCTGAAGCCGATCCTGCCTGCCCTGTCCAAGCTGATCGGCAGGGATGTGGCCTGGGCAGATGACTGCATCGGCGCTGACGCCAAGGCGGTTGTCGATGGCCTGAAGGCGGGCGGCGTCGCGCTGCTGGAAAACCTTCGCTATCACGCGGGCGAAGAGAAGAATGATGCGGCGTTTGCCGCTGAACTGGCCAAGCTGGGCGATATCTATGTCAACGATGCCTTCTCGGCTGCGCACCGCGCGCATGCCTCGACCGAAGGCGTCGCGAAACTTCTGCCGGCCTATCCGGGCCTGTCGATGGAGCGTGAGCTCAATGCGCTCGATGCCGCGCTGGGCAATCCGCAACGGCCGGTGATCGGCATTGTCGGCGGCTCGAAAGTCTCGACCAAGCTCGACCTGCTGAAGAACCTCGTCACCAAGCTCGACAAGCTGGCGATTGGCGGCGGCATGGCAAACACCTTCCTCTATGCGATGGGCCATGACGTTGGCGCGTCGTACTGCGAGAAGGACCTTGCCGATACGGCGCGCGAGATCATCGGCCTTGCCGGACGCAACAACTGCAAGCTGTTCCTGCCGCTGGACATCGTTGTCGCCGAGCGCATGGAGCCGGGCGCCGCCGCACGCGTGCGCACGCTGGGCAATATCGACGAGCAGGAGCGCATTCTCGACGCAGGCCCGGAAACGGTCGAGCGCCTGAAGCGCGCGATGGGCAATTCGAAAACACTGATCTGGAACGGCCCGCTTGGCGTGTTTGAAATTCCGCCTTTCGACAAGGGCACGGTGGAAGCCGCCAAGGAAGCCGCGAAGCTGGCCAAGGAAGGCAAGCTGGTTGCGGTCGCCGGCGGCGGCGACACGGTCTCCGCCATGAACCATGCGGGCGTTGCGAACGATCTGACGTTTGTCTCGACCGCAGGCGGCGCCTTCCTTGAGTGGATGGAAGGCAAGGTCCTGCCGGGCGTGGAAGCGCTGAAGGTTTAGGCGCGCCGAAGCCCCCTCCGTCATCCGCGCTTCGCGCGGCTGCCACCTCCCCCACTTGCATTGCAAGTGAGGGAGGCAATTCCCCTTGCCATCCCTGCCCGGCTTTGCCATCGGACTCGCGCTCATTGAACGAGGACCAGCATGACCATTCGATTTGACGGCAAGGTTGCGATCGTGACCGGCGGCGGAAACGGGCTTGGGCGGCAGCATTGCCTGCAGCTTGCGGCGCTGGGCGCGAAGGTTGTGGTCAACGATCTCGGCGGATCGGTCGATGGGTCAGGCGGATCTGTTTCGGCGGCGGAAGCCGTAGCGAAGGAAATCCGCGACGCTGGCGGCGAGGCCATCGGCAATGGGGCGGACATCACCAAGCTCGATCAGGTCGAGGCGATGGTGGCCGAGGCAAAGGCCAAATGGGGCCGTGTCGATATCCTGATCAACAATGCCGGCATCCTGCGCGACAAGTCGTTCTCCAAGATGACGATGGATGACTTCAAGAAGGTCGTCGACGTTCACCTGTTCGGCACGGCGAACTGCACCAAGGCGGTGTGGGAGACGATGCGCGAGCAGAACTATGGCCGCATCATGCTGACCTCGTCGGCGTCGGGCATCTATGGAAACTTCGGGCAGTCGAACTATGGCGCGGCGAAAGCGGCGATGGTCGGCTTCATGAACGTGCTTCACCATGAAGGCGCGAAGAACAACATCCGCGTCAACACGCTGGCGCCGACGGCGGCGACGCGCATGCTCGAGGGCCTGATCCCGCCGCAGGTGGCGGACCTGATGGCGCCGGAACTGGTGACGCCGGGCGTGCTGTATCTGGTATCCGAAGATGCGCCGTCGAAGACGATCCTTGGCGCGGGCGCAGGCTGTTTCTCGGTGGTGCATATCTACGAGACGCCGGCGGTGTTTGTCGGCGGCGCGAATGCCACCGTGGATGACGTGGCCGCCAACTGGGCGAAAATTTCAAACCCGGCCAACGAACAGCCGATCGACGCAGCCTTTGCGCAGACGAACAAATTCGTCGCCGCCGCTGCTGAAGCGCTGGGCGTGAAGCTGGGCTGAACATGGGCAGCGTGGCGCGGCTCAATCCGATCTGGGTCAATGTCGCGTTCGCGCTGCTGTTTCCCCTGCTCGCTCTGATGATGATCGGGACGGAACATGCGGGCGAAGTCTGCACGCGCGTAATGGGGGGCGCGGACGAGACGGCGCGCTTCTGGTATGAGATTCCGTGCAGCCCGGACATGCGCGACCGGAGCGGGTTTGGCGGCTATGCCTGGGCCTATGTCGGCCTGTTCGTGATCACGGGGATGTATTCCGGCATCATGTTTCCGGCCGTGACAGGCCTGACCGGGGTTGTCCTGGAAAGGCTTGCCCCGCGCTGGACCAACGGGGTGGACTGGGTCGTAACCATCATTCTGGCGCTGATACCGGTCGTGGCGCTGTTCATCGCGTTCGGTTAATGTGAAAACGGTTGTGAACACGCCAATTCCAGAGGTGGAACGCGTGTTGCTGCGCCACAGTTGACCGTCATTCACTGTGCCGCCAAAACGCGGAATACAGCTCTCAGGGGAAACTAAACCATGGCCCGCATCACGTTGCGTCAGTTGCTCGACCACGCTGCCGAGTAC
>Ga0208939_1000435_pt1 | contig 34949 bp, 28 predicted proteins | sample AD_STIC12_MetaG_FD_184437 | JGI IMG/M metagenome (GOLD analysis project Ga0208939, IMG submission 184437) | Active sludge microbial communities of municipal wastewater-treating anaerobic digesters from USA - AD_STIC12_MetaG (SPAdes) (version 2) | ecosystem: Engineered > Bioreactor > Anaerobic >...
GACGGAACTGAAGGCACTCGATGCAGGCAGCAAATTCTCTCCGGCATTCGCCGGAGCGTCAATTCCCACGGTGGATGAAGTCTTCGCGCGCATGCGTGGGCGTGTCGGCGCGTACGTCGACTGCAAAGACGCTCCTCCCGACAGCGTTGTGAATCTCCTCGCAAGGCACGGGTTGGTGGAGGTTTCGTTGGTGTATGCCGACCCTGCGGAGTTGAGCGCGATGATCCGACTGGAGCCGCGCATCAGCCCGCTTCCTGAGTTCCCGGGGGATACCTCCGCATGGCACGTTCTTGCCGAAAGCATACTCACCAATCATGTTGCGATCTCTTCGCTCGCAAACCTTTCTCCCGAATCGGTGCGCGCATGTCATGCCCGTGGCGCGAAGGTGATCGTGGATATCATGGCGGAGGACGGCCCCGAAGGGTGGCAACGTGCGTTAGAAATGGGCGTTGACGGCCTTCAAACTGACCGACCGGCGGAGCTTCTCGCATTTCTCCGTGCACGAGGGTTGCGGCGGGAGAACGTTCCCCCCCGAGTTGTTGAGGTGATCGCTCACAGAGGTGCCCATCTGAATCAGCCGGAAAACACAGTCCCGGCAATCGAGGAGGCGATCACCGTTGGCGCCGACTGGGTAGAAATCGACCCTGCATACACAACGGACCGTGAGTTGGTCATTCTGCACGATCAGAAGGTGAACCGCACGACAGACGGAACCGGTAGAGTCACGGACCTCGCGCTGGCAGAGGTCCGAGCTCTCAACGTGAGGAATCCGGACGGGTCGCTGGCAGCGGGAGTCCGAATACCGACCCTCGACGAAGCCCTCGCCGCAATGCGGGGACGCGTGCGCATTTATCTCGATGCAGGCGGGATTGACGCTCAGGACCTTGTCGAAGCAATGCGCCGGCAAGAGGTGAGCGCGCAGACGGCAGTGTACTCCGATGGGGGTACCCTTGCGGAGTTGCGAGCGCTGGAGCCGGCAGTATTCCGGATGTTACCGCGACCACCGGGGGACCTCGGTACGCTGCCGGAAGTCATGGAACGAGTGCAACCGGCGATCTTCGGTGCGTCTCTGCGAGATATTACCCCTGCGAAGGTTGCCGCGTGTCACCGCGCGGGCGCGAGGGTGTTCTGTAACGTGCTTTCCAAAGACGCGCCGGACGGGTGGGGGCAGGCAATTGAATGCGGAGCTGATGCGTTGGAAACGGATAAGCCCGCGGAACTTCTCGCCTTCCTGAGGGCACGTAGCCTTCATCCCTGATGGTGTCTGAGGAGTAAAAAAGACCGTGTCCGTTCCAACGAGCCTTGCGGTCCTTTTGGTCCTTCTGTGTCTTTCTGCCTTTTTCAGCGCTTCAGAAACCGCGCTTGTCGCTATGACCAAAGTGCGGATTAGACGCGCGCTTGACCATTACGGCCGCAAAGCAAAGCCTCTCCTCCAGTGGGACCGCCACTCGGATCGGCTCCTGACCGCCATCGTAATCGGGAACAACGTCGTCAATATCGGTGCTGCGTCCGTGACTGCGATGGTACTCAGCTACTACATTGCCGACCCCGAGACCGCCGTCTGGGTCAACACGGCCCTCATGACAACAGTGATCCTGATTTTCGGGGAGATATTGCCGAAACAACTCGGGAAAAGCCATTCTGAATCCACCAGTCTGGTAGTAATCCGCCCTGTGATCGCTTTGAGTTCTATTCTGTGGCCGTTGGTGTGGCTATTCAGTGGAATCACGCGCGGGGTCTCACGCTGGGTGATGGCGGGAAAACCCCGGCAGCCTCCAGTGCGGTCGGAACTGGAAGCCGCGGTAGCCATGGCCGGCGAGGAAGGCTCCCTCGCGACGGACGAGCACGCGTTATTGCGCGAAGCACTGAAGTTGCGGGAAACGACGGTGCGCGAGATAATGACCCCGCGCGTTCAGATGGTCACGCTCGCCCGGCACGACTCTTTGGAAACAGCGAAGAGCCTGTGCGCGTCATCAGGTTTCTCCCGCATTCCAGTCACAGGTGCGGACGAACACGAGATTGTGGGCGTTCTCTTCGCGAAAGATCTGCTGTTGACGTATGAATCAGGCGTTGGACCAACCGCAGTTGTTGTGAGCGACCTGATGCGTCCGCCAGTTTTTGTTCCGGAAGTGATTTCCGTCAGTCGACTGCTGGATACGTTTCGGCGCCACAACACGCATCTGCTCGTCGTCGTCGGCGAGTATGGGGACGTGACCGGTCTCGTTACGATGGAGGATCTGCTGGAGAAGCTGGTTGGCGCCATCGAAGACGAGTTTGACAAGGAAGAGCCGGAAATCAAAGCGTTGAGCGAGCGACGTTTCCTCGTGGCCGCGACCGCGCAACCGGACTCTCTCGCCCGTGCGCTCGGTGTCGTGCTGCCGGAGGGTGAATATGAGACGGTCGCCGGATACCTGATAGACAGACTGGGCAAAATCCCCCCACCAGGAACAGCACACCGTTTTGAAGACTGGTTAATCCTGGTGTATGATGCTGACGATCGACGTGTTCGATCGGTCACTTTCCAGTATCTCGGTATGCATCCGCTCCGGGCCAACAGACGGTCAGAAATAGCCCTTTGATTCGATGCACACGAGGATCACATCCTCTTTCGCTGATGGTACGCGATCGCCAATTCCACCTGCCGGGTAAGGAGGTCACGGAAATCCATTCCCATCGCACGGGCTGCCTGCGGATATAACGAGGTTTCCGTCATCCCGGGAATTGTGTTTGTCTCGAGGTAAAACACTTCCCGGTCTCGCACTATCATATCGGTTCGGGACATCCCCCCGCAGCCAAGGGCGATGTGAGACCGAACGCCGATATCCTGAGCGAGGGCCGTGATTTCGGGATCCAGCCTCGCCGGCGTAATCTCCTCCGAAGCCCCGGGCGTGTATTTGGCTTCGAAATCGAAATATGCCGAGTTTTTGGGGATGATCTCCGTCAATGGGAGAGCGACGGGGGCCTCACCCGGGAATCCACCCAGAACGGCACACGTGATCTCTGTTCCGGAGATGTACTCCTCCACCATCATGTGTCCTCGAGCTGCTATGCTCTCGTCCATGACCTTCTCGAGCTCAACCTCATTCTTCGGTATCCCCATTCCGAAGCTTGAGCCTTCTTCAGGCACTTTCGCCACACAGGGGAACCTGAACTCACGTGCAACGCGCATGACGACCTCCGAACGGCGCATTTTCCACTCCTGTTCTTGCACCACGATCCACCTGGGCGTCCTAATCCCGTGGTACGCGACAATCTGCTTCGATCTAACCTTATCCATGGCGAGTGCGGATGACATCACGTCGGACCCCGTGTACGGAATATCCAACAGTTCGAGAAGTCCCTGAACGCATCCATCCTCGCCAAACCGCCCATGAAGCGCAATGAATGCCACGTCCGGGCTGATACGCCTCAGTTCACGGAGAGCCGTCTCGATTGCCACTGTACCTGCGGCCTCATCGAACGGGCTCCACGGCGTATTCCCTGAAAACGGCTCCGCCGGAATAATCCACCCCCCGTCACGGCACAGCTGAACGGGGTAGACCGTGTACCGCGTACGATCCAACGAGTTCACGACCACGGTGCCCGTCTTCAACGAAATGTCGTGTTCGGAAGCGCGACCACCCATAAACACGGCGACGATCTGTTTTTCCAACAAGGAGACGCCCTCTTTCCGAATTACCCGCCATGGCGCCAACGCCGCAGTGAAGCGCGGCAATTACCGCAAGGAACCAATCGAAAGGTCGGAAGTCATAGAGAGTAGATACAACCTGCTTAGGTCGTTCTCGACTTCCCCTTCGGGAATGACCCAATCCCGATCGGGGTATCCTCCCTCCCCGGTCGGGTTTTTGTTTCGCCTAGCTGCCGGTATCCATCCGGTCTTCCAGACGACACCAGAACTCTTCCACGTCTGCGACGCTCCGCGCAATTTCCTCAAACGTCCCGTTCGCGCACAGCTGTTCCAGCCTCGCACTTGCCTTCTGAAGTTGGCCGGCAAAGAAACTCCCCGCCGAACCTTTTAGCGTGTGAGCAATGCGGCGCATCGCGGCGACGTCGTTATTCTCGCTCGCTTCTTTCAAGCGGTTGACGAGGTCGCGCGTCGTTTCGCGGAACGTTGTAATGATCTCCCGGAACGCCGATTCATCATTATCCACGAGTTCCAGAAGGCGGGCGGCGTCAAAAACCTCCCTGTCAGCCCGCGGGTCACCGCTTTCTGCGTGTGGGGCTGATTTCCATTGAGTTCGGCCTGTACCCGTCCATTTCTCCGCGGCCTGGAGCAATTCCTCCTTTTTCACCGGTTTGGAGAGGTAGTCGTTCATTCCCGCCGCAAGGCATTTCTCGCGGTCACCTTTCATGGCGTGCGCTGTCATCGCAACGATCGGGACCTCCTTCCACGCATCCATTCCACGAATGTTCCTCGTGGCAGTAAATCCATCCATCCCGGGCATCTGAATGTCGATGAAAATCGCGTCGGGGCGATCGGATGCCGAACGAGCGGCTTGCAGATAAGCCAACGCCTGGTGTCCGTCGCCGGCGGCAACAACCCGGTAACCCGCCTTCTCGAGGATAGTCCGTGCGAGTGCCAGATTGGTAGCGTTATCTTCCACCACAAGGACGGTACCGCGACGCGCGTCTTCCGAACCGGTGTCGCCGCCCTCCGAATCATGGGGCTCCTTCGGCAGCTCCTTTGCGTCCCCTCGACTGGTCTTCCGCATATCGGCAGCCGTTGGGAACCGCCACGAATCAGCGGTTATGTCAGGAGCGGGGCGTTCCCCGCGCGCGCTCCCTTTCCCAAAGGGGATGACGAATGCGAACGTACTTCCCTCGCCCGGTGTGCTCGTAACTTCAATGGTGCCACCCATCGCATTGACGAGTCGCTTCGTGATTGCCAACCCCAGCCCGGTACCCCCGAATCTGCGACTGATGGTAGCGTCCGCCTGCGTGAAGCTCTCGAAAATCGCCGATTGCCGTTCAACCGGGATTCCGATACCCGTATCACGCACGAGCACTCGAATGTAGGTACTTCCCGGTTCTTCGCCGTTTTCCGCGACAACTTCAACGGATACGCCACCGACTTCGGTGAATTTGATCGCGTTGCCTACCAGATTCAACAGAATCTGACGCAGCCGGGCAGGGTCTCCAACCAGTGTGGCAGGAACGTTCGGATCGACCCTGACATTCAGGTTGATGTTTTTTGCCTCTGCGCGAGTGATTAGCGTGTTCACCGTTGTTACGACCGTAGTTCGAACGTCGAATTCGGTGTGCTCCAGTTCAAGCTGGCCCTCTTCGATCTTCGAAAGGTCCAGCATGTCGTTCAAAAGCACGAGGAGCGCATCCGCGGACGTTTTTACTGTTTGCAGGTATTCTCGTTGTTCGCGCGAAAGTCGGGTTTCCAGCGCCAGCTCCGTCATACCGAGAATACCGTTCATGGGAGTGCGAATCTCGTGGCTGATGTTGGCGAGGAACTCGGTTTTCGCGCGGTTCGCGGCCTCTGCCGCTTCCTTCGCCCGGCGGAGTTCCTCGATCGCAAGCTTCCGTTCGGTGATATCCTCGATCACTCCCGCAGTGCCTGGCGCGGTGCCGGGGCCACTCTTCCGAACCACCCACACGAGCGCTTCACACCATCGTTCTTCTCCGCATTTCGTCAGATAACGCGTCTCGTGCCTGATCGACTCCAGTTTTCCACTCGAAAGAGAGGCAAGCATTTCCAGGTTTTTGGCTCTGTCCTCGGGGTGCGTGTAGTGAAGATAGTTCGTCCCAATGCTTTCATCGACTCTGAACCCGGTAAGCTCCTCCCATGCGGGATTTAGAAATGTCCAGTTACCGTCCGCATCTGTCTGGAAAATCACTTCTTTCACGCTGTTTACCACTGAACGGTATCGTTCTTCGCTTTCGACAAGAGCTTTCTGGGCTGCCTGCCGCGAAACCCCCAGTGAGATGGAGGCGGTGGCCGCCCCCAGCAGCGCTATCTCTGATTCTGTCCACGGTCGTGGTGGTTCATCGCATCGCTCGAACGCGATAAAGCCAGCCCATTCAGTCCCCTTTGTAATCGGAAATACGGCAATGGATGCGATGCGCTGGGCCTCCAGCAGGCGCTGTTCTTCGGGCGGAAAATCCCTCACCAGTCCGTGAATCGGCTCCCCACGCTTCAGCGCCTTTTCCCAGCGCGAAAACGCACCTTCGTGGGGCAAGTTCTTCATCGCGGGGTTCCCGAGTTGCGACTCTGCACCGGGCGCTACCCATTCGGCCACCAGACTCGCGAGAAGCCCGCCGGAGCTGTCGCGCTGATTCTGAAACTGGCGGACTCGCGCGGACTCGGACACCTCGCCCAGCACTCTGAGAACTGGTGTCAGGTCCTCCCCGGATTCCCTTTCCAAAAGGATTCGATCCGCTTCGATGATGGCCGTACGATAACGCGCTCTTCGGGCAAGCTCCCGTTCCGCTTTCACGCGGGCAGTGATGTCTTCCTTGAGCGCAATGAAGTGGGTTATGACACCGTCGTTGTTTCGGACGGGCGAGATCTTGGCCGCTTCCCAGTAGAACGTCCCGTCTTTCCTTCGGTTGTAGAACGTGCCGAACCATGTCTCTCCCGAGCGGATAGTCTCCCAGAGTTGACGGTATTCGGCCTCCGTTGTATGCCCGGATTTCAGTATCCGGGGATTCCTGCCTCTTGCCTCCTCCGCCGAATAACCGGAGATCGCGGTGAATGCTTCGTTTGTGTACTCGATCGTTCCTTCCGCGTCCGTAATCACCACCACAGTCTGGCTCTGTTCAACCGCACGCGAGAGTATCCGTAACCGATCTTCAGAGTTCGCTGCCAGAGTCACAGGTTGGTCAGTGGTGTCCCGCAGAATCAGAACGGCGCCATTCGCGTCCGACGTCGTTGGCAACTTCGCCACCACGTCGAACACGTGGATGATTCCGTTGGCGCCTTTGACCGGTAACCGGTCCCGGCCGTGCCCCGCATCAGCGAGTGTTTTCGCCGTGCGTTCAAACCGCTGCTGTGATTCCGCGCTCAGAAAATCCGGAAACGATTTGCCGGTGAGGTCCAGATGCGCGCCTTCGAAAAACCGCTCGGCCTTTGCGTTTGCCGCAAGGATTGCGCCGGATTGGCCAACCACAGCAATACCGGTGGGACAAGACTCGAGAAGCGCCGACAACAGCGCAGAATCCGGGAACTGGCTTGCTCCATTCCGCTGCTCGTTGGACGGAATGAAGCTCCCTCCACCCGACGCGTCCGTTGGTTGCTCGTCGCTCGAATGCTCTTGCCAGCCGTTGCACATTGAAATGCTCCCGCAAAAACCTCACCTCGCAGAGCTACGCGTAAACGCTACTTCCGCTAAGAAAATACTTGATTCATCCCGCTGTCGCGAAGGCGACGTGGAAGGGTTTTGCCCGAAAATCGGGTCGCTGGGTATATTCCGATGTGGAGTCGTCTCAAAATTAGCCTCGGAAAGGGAAACCGGATGTATTCGATGGAACACGTTGCTCTCGCGGCGAAAGACACGCGCACGCTGGCGAATTGGTATGAACGCGTCCTGGGGTTCAAAATCGTATATGAAAGCGAGAAGGAACCGAAAGCATTTTTCGTACAGGATTCCAGAGGCATGGCGATCGAAATCGTGCCACCGCTTGAAGATGGGAACACGGTAGATGCCAACGCAAACCATCTTGCCATCTGGGTGGATGATTTTGACAAGGCGTGCGCGGATCTTCGAGCAAAAGGGGTGGTTCTGGAACCTGAATTGACCAATCCGTTCTTCGGAAAGACGCGGATAGTCTTTTTCAACGATTGCGAAGGGCACCGTCTGCAGATCATCTGGCGGATGAGGCGAATTGGCGAGTGATACCGGACGTGAGGAGATTCCACGACGGAGGTTGGTACGGGTGAGTGATTTTGGCAAATGGATAATGATCGCAGGAGTGATTCTGGTGATCGTCGGGCTCGCCCTCATGATCTCACCGAAACTCCCCTGGCTGGGGAAGTTGCCCGGCGATCTCGTGTGGAAGAAGGGGCCCGTTACGGTGTACGCACCTCTTGCGACCATGCTGCTCATAAGCATTGTAGCGACGGCTCTTTTGAACATCATCTCGCGGTGGTTTCGGTAAGGGACCGACCGCGGCGGGGATACGGTGGTGCGCGGAACCGGGCACGGGGAAATCAGACGCCGCCAAAGAAGGTAACTTTTTTTCGCTCCGGCCTTGACGGACGGCTGTCGGAGCCCTATCATCAATTTCCACCCGCTTCAGAACGAAGGTATCGATGCACGTCTCGTTCCCCATGGATGCACAGCGCTGGTATTGGCGCCGCTTTCATAAGGAGACGTGTGCGGTAACCTGACCTCTGTACAGGGCAATGGTTTCAGGCTGTGAGCGCGCACGTCGCTCACAGCCTTTTTTGTTGTACACGAATTTCGAAGCGTGTGACCCATGTCGGAATCTGAAATTGCGCCGAGTTTTGAGGAAGCGAGGAGACTGGTGAATGCCGGCGCAATGCTCCCGGTGCACCGCAGAATACTCGCGGACACCGAAACACCGGTATCCGCGTACATGAAAATCCGCGCGGAGGACAGGTACTCTTTCTTGCTGGAGAGTGTCGAAGGCGCGGAAAAATTCGCACGGTACAGCTTCCTCGGCGTGGATCCCTTCCTCAAATTCTCTGCGTCCGGCACCCGGTCCGAGGCACACGACCGGCGTTCCAATACCAGCGATGTCAGGAACGGGGACCCGATCTCCCATCTCCGCGAATTACTTCACCAGCACCGTGGGATTCCGCTGGAGGGTTTGCCGCGCTTTTCGGGAGGCGCGGTGGGATATTTCGCGTACGATGCCGTGAGATGGGTTGAAAAGATCTCGGATTCCGGTCCGGATGATATCGGACTGGATGATGCGGTGTTTCTCTTCTACGACACCGTTCTGGTGTTCGACTCCGTCGCCCACCAAATCATCCTGGTATCAAACGTGCGTTTGACAGACGACGAATCAGAACTGCGCGGGCGCTATGACGCTGCGGTCCGCAAAATCGCTCACCTCGAGAAGCTCCTTGCGTACCCGGTGAACCCACGGCCCGTTCGGGGAACCGGAATCTCTGAAATATCGGCGAACATGACCCGCGAGCAGTTCGAACGCGCAGTCGAATTCGCGAAGGAATTCATACGTGCCGGCGACATCATTCAGGTTGTGTTGGCCCAACGCTTCTGCGTCAAGATCGCCTCCGGCGCATTTGACATCTACCGCAGGCTTCGGATTGTCAACCCCTCTCCGTACATGTTCTTCCTTGCGCTGGACGAAACCGAAATTCTCGGCGCCTCCCCCGAGTTGCTGTGCCGCGTCGAGAACGGCGTCGTCCATGTTCGACCGATTGCGGGGACACGACGACGCGGTGCCACGGAGGATGAAGACCGACATCTCGAGGAGGAGCTCCGCTCCGACCCGAAGGAACGATCCGAGCATATCATGCTCGTGGACCTTGGGAGAAACGACGTTGGAAAGGTGGCAGTTCCAGGGACCGTGAACGTGTCGGAATTCATGGCGGTGGAACGGTACAGCCACGTAATGCACCTCGTCTCCCACATCAGTGGCCGCCTTCGGGAAGACCAGGACCGATTGGATGCGTTCTTCTCGTGCTTTCCCGCCGGCACTCTGTCGGGTGCTCCCAAAGTTCGTGCGATGGAAATCATTGACGGACTCGAGCCCACTCGCCGTGGTGTTTACGGCGGCGCCATCGGGTACTTCGATTTCGCGGGCAACCTCGACACGTGCATCGCTATCAGAACGGTGCTGGTCAAAAACGCTGCTGCGTTCATTCAGGCTGGAGCCGGAATTGTCGCCGACAGTGATGCTCCCTCGGAATATGAGGAAACACTTAACAAATCACGCGCCATGATACGCGCAATTGAAATGGCAGAGACGCGTTGACCTCTTCGCATAGCGGTACATGACATAAGATATCTTATCAGCTTGCTCAAAACCTGAACCTGCTCGGGGATGGCTTGTTATGGTTCTCATCATCGATAACTACGACTCGTTCACGTACAATCTCGTTCAGTACCTCGGCGAACTTGGCGCAGAAACCGTGGCACTTCGAAACGACACGATTACCGTGAAGGACATCGAGTCGCTCCGCCCCGAGAGGATCGTGTTGTCTCCGGGCCCCTGTACACCCAACCAGGCCGGAATCTGCCTCGAACTCGTAACAGCGCTTGCCGGGAGGCTGCCTGTCCTCGGTGTCTGTCTCGGACACGAAGTCATCGGCCAGGCATTCGGAGGGCGGATAATCCGCGCGCCACAACTGATGCACGGCAAGACGTCCGAAATCTCCCACGACGGGAAGGGCGTGTTTCGCAACATACCGAACCCTTTCACGGGGACGCGGTATCATTCCCTCGTGGTGGACCCGACGACGCTCCCGAAGTGTCTCGAAATCAGCGCGGAAACAGACGGTGTGATTATGGGGCTGCGGCACCGTCAGTATGCCATTGAGGGAGTCCAATTTCATCCAGAGAGCATCTTGACAACCCAGGGAAAAGCGATACTGGCCAATTTCCTTTCCCTTCCGAACCGTTAAGGACGACGCATGCCACAGCAATTTGATCTCGTTGTTTTCGATCTTGATGGAACGCTTTGCGATACGGCACCGGATATCGGGCGCTGCCTCAATCAGGCAATGGCGGATTTCGGCTTGCCACCCGTGCCACGGGAGAAACTTCTGAAAGCGATCGGGCCCGGTGGCACGGCGTTTCACAGGGCCATCATCCCTAACGAAGAAGCCTTGCCACTTGCCGAAAAGATCGTCGACCGTTACAGAAGCTATTACGTAAAGAGCAACACGGTGCTCACGCGGCCTTTCCCGGGGATTATCGAGATGTTGAACGAGTTACGTGCCACAGGCCTTACGATGGCGGTAGCAAGTAACAAACCTCAGGAACAGACACGACAAATAGTGCAAGGGTTGGGCCTGATGCCGTATTTTGCCGAAGTCGTCGGGCCTGAGGCCGTGCCGCGGCCGAAGCCGGAGCCTGACGTTCTCCATTTCCTCATCGAACGCATCGGGCGAGGGTGCCCGCCTGAGAGAACGGCTATGGTGGGAGATACGGATAACGACATGAGCGCGGGGCGCGCTGCCGGCGTCCGGACGGTGTTCGTGACGTGGGGATACATGTCCGAAAGTGATATGCCACCCGGTAGCGTGGATGTCGTGGTGTCGTCGTCGAAAGAACTCGTCGCATTACTTACAGAGCACGGGCAGAAGGCGGAAGCGAAATGACTGTTTCAGAAGCGATTCAGAAGCTTGCCAATCGGACAGACCTTACCCGGGCTGAAACCTCGGACGCAATGACTCAGGTGATGTCGGGTGAGGCCACCGAGGTTCAGATTGCCGGATTCCTGATAGCGCTTCGTACCAAAGGGGAAACGGTGGAAGAGGTTGCCGGCGCCGCGGATGCGATGCGGCTCAAAGCGGCTAAAATCCCTACGCGGCATGGCGTTCTCGTGGATACGTGCGGAACCGGGGGAGACCGATCGGGCACTTTCAACATTTCGACGACGGCAGCATTTGCGGTCGCGGGGGCCGGCCTTCCGGTAGCGAAACATGGCAATCGTTCGATCACCAGCAGGTGCGGTTCGGCGGATCTCCTCAGCGGCCTGGGAGTTCGCATTGATCTTACGCCCGAACGGGTGGGCGCGTGTCTCGATGAAGTAGGTATCGGGTTCCTGTTTGCTCCGGTGTTCCACTCGGCGATGAAATACGCTCTCGAGGCCCGCCGTCAGCTCGCTCCTACGCCTACCGTATTCAACATGCTCGGTCCTTTGACAAACCCTGCAGGGGCTTCACGGCAGATCATCGGCGTGTACCGTGCGGACATGGTGGAACTCGTTGCCAGAGCGGCCGCTCTTCTTGGAACGGAGCACACGTTCGTCGTTCACGGTTCGGACGGACTGGACGAAATCACAACAACAGGGAATACGAAGGTCGTGGAAGTCAGGAACGGCGCAATGAGCTTCTCCGAAATCAAACCGGAGGCGTTGGGAATACCTCTGGCAACGCTGAGGGATATCCGCGGTGGTGACATCTCCGCAAATGTTGAGATCACTCGCGCCGTTCTGGCAGGAGCAAAAGGGCCGCACCGGGATATCGTTACCCTGAACGCCGGTGCGGCAATCGTTGCGGGGGGGCTGGCGGAAAATCTGAGAGAAGGCATCCTGCGCGCGGAGGAGTCTATCGACACCGGGCGCGCACAGTCTGTTCTGCGAGACCTTGTGGACTTCACAAATGCCTGACGATGGATCGATGCTCGAACGGATGGTGAAAGCAATGATAGCTGAAGTTGAATGCCGCAAGGGCCGAGTTCCGGAACGTGAGATAATCCGGAGAGTCCACGACAATCCCGCTGCGGTTTCCTTTGAGTCGGTCATCCGGCGCGCGGGGTTTGCGGTCATCGCCGAGTTCAAACGGGCTTCGCCTTCAAAAGGGTTAATCGCCCGAGAAGCATCGCCCGCGGAAACCGCGCACGCGTATCAACTCGCGGGCGCAACAGCTCTCAGCGTTTTGACCAATTCGGAATTTTTCCACGGGTCGGATGACGACCTTTCCGCGATCAAGAAGACAACCACCATCCCGGTACTTCGGAAAGACTTCACCGTGCGTTCGTACCAGATCTACGAAGCCCGGGCTATTGGCGCCGACGCAATTCTGCTTATCGTAGCAGCGCTCGACGACTGCCAGTTGAAAGATTTTCTTGCCCTGGCCCGAACGGTCGGGCTCTCCGTGATCGTGGAAACCCACTCCGAAGGAGAGATAGAACGAGCCTGCGCGGCGGGTGCCAGCATCATCGGCATCAACAACCGCGATCTCCGGACTTTCGAGACAACCATCCAGACGACCCTTTCGCTCGCGCCGCTGGTGCCAGAAGACATCACCGTGATCAGCGAAAGCGGGATTCATTCCGGCAAGGACGCAGCCCTGCTCCGGCAGGCTGGTGTACACGGTATCCTCGTCGGAGAGTCACTCATGCGCGCAGCCCAGGTTTCGCAGGACAATCTTGTTCGTCACATGCACGAGTTGTTCGGTCGAAGCGAATCCCGAACATGAGAACATCAACCGCGCGGGGGCCTTTGCGGCGCCGCCACACCACAAAGAAGTGGAGGAAAAAAGAATGGAAGAGGTGAAGATTTACCTGAGTGAGGCTGAGATGCCGCGGCGCTGGTATAACATCGTCGCCGACATGCCGAACAAACCGGCGCCACCTCGCCACCCTGCAACGGGCGAACCGGTTCCGCCGGAGGCATTCAGCGCGATATTCCCGATGAATATCATCGAGCAGGAAATAAGTGCTGAACGGGAGATCGCCATCCCTGAGGAGGTGTTGTCCTTCTACAGGATGTACCGCCCCACCCCTCTGATCCGGGCATTTCGGTTCGAAAAGGCACTCAAGACGCCCGCAAAGATTTTCTACAAATATGAGGGCGCGAGCCCGGCAGGCAGCCACAAGCTGAACTCCGCCATCGCACAGGTGTACTACAACAAACAGGCAGGGACGAAACGCATAACCACGGAAACAGGTGCCGGACAGTGGGGCAGCGCCCTGGCCATGGCGTGCAATTTCTTCGGCCTGGAATGCGTCGTGTACATGGTTCGCGTAAGCTACAATCAAAAGCCTTACCGCAGAATCGTGATGGAAACCTTTGGCGCGAAAGTGCATGCCAGTCCATCCAACAACACAAAGGCAGGTCGGGAAGCCCTTGCCAAAGACCCGAATTCCAACGGCAGCCTCGGTCTGGCCATCAGCGAGGCAGTGGAAGACACCGTCACCAGCAAGGACACCAAGTACAGCCTGGGAAGCGTGCTGAACCACGTCTGCCTTCACCAGACGGTCATCGGCCAGGAAGCGAAGCTGCAACTGGCGAAAGCCGGTCTGAACCCTGACGTGGTAATCGGTTGCGTCGGCGGTGGCAGCAACTTTTCCGGGCTGTCGTTCCCGTTCGTGCGGGACAAGATCTACGGCAAGCAAGTCCGGGCTGTGGCGTGCGAACCGACGAGTTGCCCGACGTTGACGAGGGGTCTGTACAAGTACGACTTCGGCGACAGCGTCGGCATGACACCGTTGATGCTCATGTACACTCTGGGCCATGGATTTATGCCCCCGGGAATTCACGCCGGCGGACTCCGCTATCACGGAGACGCCCCGCTCCTCAGCCAGCTTGTCAACGAAAAACTCGTGGAGGCAGTGGCTGTGGATCAGTTGCCGGTTTTCCAGGCCGCCGAGTTGTTCGCTCGATCAGAGGGGATTATTCCGGCTCCGGAATCGGCGCATGCCCTTGCCGGTGCGGTGGTGGAAGCAGACAAGGCACGCCAGGAGGGGAAAGAGCGTGTGATCCTGATAGGTCTCAGTGGCCACGGGTTCCTCGACCTTGCAGCGTATGACGATTATCATCAGGGCAAGCTTAAGAACTTCCCACTCCCGCAGGAGGAAATCGACAAGGCGCTTCACGAGCTTCCTCCGATTCCCGCGAACAAATGAAGTGTAAGCCAGCAAGCGGATAAGGCAGCGAGGACGGCCTTACAGGTCGTCCTCGCCTGCTTTTGCGGCAAAAACACACATTCCCTGGGTCGCGAATCGAGTTTTCGCAAGACCATCCTTCAAGGCACCTGAAGCGTTCGCCGGCGCTGCCAGTTGGATTGACCGGCTGAAGATGTTTTCTTTTCTCCTCCGTTTTCGGGTCACCTCCTTCCTTCTGCAGGCGTTCCCATGTGCTCGGCATCACCTCGACCAACCCGTCCGCTCGCCGCAACGGCAGGGTATTACGGGGCGTTCGTCGCAATGGGGTTGATGACTGCGGCGGTCGGGCCGACATTGCCCGGGCTCGCCGAACAAACAGGGAGCACCCTCCGCGCAATCAGCTACCTCTTCTCGGCGCGATCGCTTGGGTACCTCGCCGGTTCGTTCTCCGCCGGGCATGCGTACGATCGGTATCCGGGACACCCGATGCTGGCGGGTGCTGTCGTTTTCATGGCGTTGATGGCCCTCGCGGTTCCTTTTATGCCTGCAATCTGGTTTCTCGGCATCGCTATGGTCGGCCTTGGATTTGGTGAGGGCTTCCTGGACGTCGGCGGAAATGCGATGCTGGTGTGGCAACACGGCGCCAGGGTCGGACCGTTCATGAATGGCCTGCACTTCTGTTTCGGGCTCGGTGCATTCGTCGCCCCGATCGTGATCGCTCAGGTGATCAGTATCACCGGAGGCATCCGCTGGGCATACTGGGTCCTGGGTGGAGTAGCGTGGCTTCCGGCACTGTGGATTCTCAGCGTCCCGAGCCCCGTGATTTGCAAACCCGCGGATGCGAGCGTACCCGGGGAAAGGAACGATCGGCTTCTCGGCCTGATCGTACTTTTCTTCTTCCTGTACGTTGGGGCCGAAGCCGGTTTCGCAGGCTGGATTTATACGTACGCGCTATCCCTGAAACTCGCCACCGCCACTGGTGCGGCATACCTTACGTCGGTGTTCTGGGGCTCGTTCACCCTCGGCCGACTTCTGGCAATCCCGATCAGCACAAAGGTTCCTCCGCGCACGATTCTCGTCACGGACCTCGCGGCCTCGATTTGCGGGGTAAGCGCGATACTGATCTGGCAGACATCAACCACCGTGGTGTGGGCAGGTACGTTCGTGGTCGGACTGTCGTTAGCTTCCCTTTTCCCGACTACGGTGAATCTTGCGGAGCAGCGAATGGTTCTGAATGGCCGGGTCACAAGCTGGTTTTTCATCGGGGCAAGCGCCGGGGGGATGTGCGTTCCGTGGTTGATCGGGCAGGTTTTCGAACAAAGGGGCGCTGTCATCACAATGGTGATGATTCTGTGTGACCTTGCCCTGACGGCGAGCGTATTCTTGCTGATGATCCGCCAGATCACTTCAGCCACCGTCAGAAACACGCCGACCGCAACACACGTCAGTCCGGAGGTGTGAGCCGTGCCTGGTGGCCTGGTCATGGTCTGGTTCCGGTCTGATTTACGTCTCACTGACAACCCGGCCCTCCATTTCGCCGCATCCACCGGAAAACCGGTGTTGCCGGTTTTCGTGCGCAACACCGCACGGGACGTTCCATGGGCGCAGGGGCAGGCAAGCAAGTGGTGGTTGCACGAGTCCCTTGTCTCACTGGACGCGTCGCTTCGGGAGAAGGGAACACGGCTCATCCTTCGCGATGGGGATCCGGGTTCAGCTCTGACCGCCCTTGCGGTGGAAACAGGGGCAGACACGATCGTCTGGAATTCCCCAAGGGAACCGGATGGACGGGAAACCGACGCCGAGTTGGAGCGCCAATTCCGTCGCGCGGGAATTTCGGTCAAGGTCTGGCCGTCAGCGTATCTTTTTTCGCCCGACGATATCCGGACACGAGAGGGCAAACCGTTCCTGGTATTCACCCCGTTCTGGAACGCGTGCCGTGCGGAGAAGCCACCACGAGAACCCCTGCCCGCCCCGGCGCGGTTACCGTTTCCCGAAATCACGGTCCGTTCACCGTCGCTCGACGAACCTGGCCTGCTTCCCGCACCGGATCGCGCGGAAGGAATTCGTGCCATATGGAAGCCGGGTGAACCGACTGCGCACAAAGTGCTGGACGAATTCTTGGCTACGCGCGCACATGCGTACAAAACGGACAGGGAATTCCCGGGCATTCACGGGACGTCTCGCCTCTCCGCGCACCTCCATTTCGGCGAAATCAGCCCACACGCGGTGTGGCACCGCGCACGCGAGGCGAACGCGGAGCACTTCCTCCGTCAGCTCTGCTGGCGGGAATTTGCGTCTCACCTGCTCTTTCATTTCCCGCACACCACCGATCATCCCCTGAAAACAGAGTACAACCGATTCCCTTGGAACGAAGACACCGTAGCCCTGCGCGCCTGGCAAACCGGCACAACCGGATTTCCGTTCGTCGATGCGGGGATGAGAGAGCTGTGGTCAACAGGCTGGCAGCACAATCGCATGCGAATGGTTACTGCATCGTTTCTCACCAAGGACCTTCTCCTGAACTGGACGCTCGGCGCCCGCTGGTTCTGGGAAACCCTGGTGGATGCTGATCTCGCGAACAACACGCTCGGATGGCAATGGGTGGCCGGGTGCGGTGCGGATGCTGCCCCGTATTACCGAGTCTTCAACCCGGTACTGCAGGGCGAAAAATTCGATCCGAAGGGCGAATACGTCAGCCGTTGGATACCAGAACTTGCAGGAGTATCGGACAGGTTCATCCACAGGCCCTGGGACGCACCGGCGGGAGAACTCCGGGCCGCAGGCGTGAAACTCGGTTCCACGTACCCCTCCCCTATTATTCACCACGAAGAAGCACGCAAGCGGGCTCTTGCGGCGTACGCATCGCTCCGACGCCTGTAGATTGCAGGAAAGGGATTCCGATGGAAACATCCAGGCACTCGATCGTCTCTCGGCAACCCGCAATTCGCTGGCAGGATGCGTTTCCTTCGGGAAACGGCTGTATTGGAGCCCTCGTATACGGGTCAATCGCGGAAGAACGAATCCTCTTCAATCACGAACACCTCTGGCTGCGGATTCGAAAACCGGAACTCCCGGATGTTTCAGTCCACCTTCCCGAATTGCGAAGGCTGCTGGAACAAGGACGATACCAGGATGTGCAGCTTTTCCTCAGCAAGCGACTCGAGGAAGCGGGATACCCGCACCGGCGCCCGGCGCCGTACCATCCGGCCTTCGATCTCGCGCTTCGAATGCCAACTCGTGAGGCGTTCCGACGATACCGCCGATCCCTCGATTTTGAGACCGGCGAAGTCCGGGTGGAATGGGAAGATGGCTGCTGCACCTTCCAAAGAGACTTGTTCGTGTCCCGCGCAGACGACGTAGTCGTATTCAGGATTCGCGGTGAGAGGCAATTCTCCGGCAGCGTTGCGCTAGTGCCTCACGAGAGCACACCCTCTGCGCCGCCGTCAGTAACATTCCACTCTTCCGCCGATGACGGATGGTTGACGTTTGTGGGAATCCACGCCGAAAAGGTCTTGTACCCCGAAGGGAACCAGTTCGGCGGCATAGCCCGGGTCGACATCTCGAACGGAACCGCCTCTGTCACAGAGAACGTCATCACATTCAACGACACCACAGAAGTGCTCTTTCGGGTTGCGCTTTTCGCCAACGCGATGGCGGAAACAGCCATCCCCGAAGCCAGATCACGAATTGCGGCGCTTCCCGAATCGTACGAGATCCTGAAACAACGTCACGTAGAGCTCCATCGTCCCCTCTTTCTTCGGACCGATATTGCGCTTGACACGGCGGTCGATGAGCGTTCCACAGAGGAATTGCTTCTGGGCGCCTACGACGGCACCGTACCGGCGCGCCTCATCGAAACGATGTTCGATTTCGGCAGGTACCTCCTCATCAGCAGTTCCCGGCCGGGTGGCCTTCCCGCCAACTTGCAGGGCATCTGGAACGGGGAATGGAATCCTCCCTGGCAATCCGATTTCCACAATGATGAGAACATCCAGATGAACTACTGGCAGGCATTGCCCGGGAACCTGCCCGAGACGCTGGAACCCTTCTTCTCCTATTTTGAGTCCATGGTCCCCGACTACCGAGAAAACGCGAAGAAGGTCTACGGGTGCCGGGGGATACTGCTGCCAATCTGCCAGACCACCGATGGGATGATCTACACGGATGTGTGGACCAACTGGACGGCAGGCGCCGGCTGGATCGCCCAACATTTCTTTGACTACTGGCTGTTCACCGGGGATAAAGAGTTTCTCCGCAAGCGGGCGATTCCCTTCATGAGGGAAGTCGCTCTGTTCTACGAGGACTTCCTCTTCGAAGGTGCTGACGGCCGCCTCGTGTTCTCGCCCTCCCTGTCGCCGGAGAACATCCCCGACAGGCCCGGCGCATCGCACGCGCAGATCAATGCAACGATGGACGTTGCGGTCGCCCGGGAGCTGTTGACAAACCTGTGTTCAGCGTGCGAATTGATGGGTGTGGAGCGTGAGGGAGTCAGGCGATGGCGGAGTATGTTGGAAAGACTTCCTGGATACGAGACCAACCAGGACGGTGCGATTCGCGAGTGGATTCACCCCGACCTGCCCGACAACTACCACCACAGGCATCTCTCCCACATCTACCCCCTATTCCCGGGACTTGAGATAACGAAAGAGAACGCCCCGGACCTTTTTGAGGCATGTCGTATCGCCGTGGAAAAGCGGCTGGTGATTGGCTTATCGTCGCAGAGCGGGTGGTCGTATGCCCACATGGCGAATATCTATGCCCGTCTTGGCGACGGCAACCGGGCGCTTGATTGCCTTGAGAACCTGTGCCGATCGGTGGTGGGGCCGAACCTTTTCACGTACCACAACGACTGGCGACAACAGGGGCTTACGGTGGGGTGGTTTGGTTCGCAGCCGCCGTTTCAGATTGACGCCAATTTCGGCATTTCGGCTGCCATTCTCGAGATGCTGGTGTTCTCCGCGCCCGGGATGATCAAGGTCCTGCCGGCGTTGCCGGACTCATGGCGGTCTGGCAGCGCTTCCCGGATTGCGTGCCGCGGCGGAGGGCTGGTTTCCATCCAGTGGGACCTGGATGCCGGCGTGGTGGATGTTTCCTTCCTTAGTAAAACTGACCGCCCGACGGTTTTCCAGTTCCCGTTCCCGATGGCAGATCTCGAGGTGTCCGGAGCATCGCAGGTATCGGAATCACCACTCGGTGAGCGTTACCGGGAGGTGAAACCCGTGGCCGGCGCAGAGGTGCGCATGAGAGCAGTTGCGGCTCCGGGAGTTTGAAAGTCGCGATCACCTGCGCGCGCCTATCCCGTCAGCGGCCGGAATCACAGCCACGCGGCATCGCTGCTGGCCTCGATTCGCTTTGCGAGGTTCTCACGCGTATCGGAGTGGTTGTCTATCCCGTATTCACGATTCTGTTCAGTCACGGGATTCGCTGCGATGATCGCAGAATCGTTCACATACTGGCGCAGCATTTCTTCAGAGCCGAACGCGGCGATCGCTTCGGAAACTCCCGGCAGGAACGCGCCCGTATCGCTCTGGTAAAGGCACGTCCCGTCGGCCCCGTCTTCCATGCTTTTCAGGACCCGTCGCGCCAGCACCAGCGGGTTGATGCCGAACGGGTTGATTTTGCCACCCCATCCTCCCCGCTGCATCGGCAGGCAATTGCTGCTGCCGAAGACCGGAATACCGTGCTGTTTTCCGAGAGCGATGTAGGGCTTGTCGTCCCAATCGGTGTAGCCCGGCAACCAGTGAAGTTCGCTCAGGGAAAGTTCGTCCACCAGACCCTCTTCGAACCACGTGAGGACGTCAAAGCCGGCGATCATGTTCGCTTCAAACCCGTCGTTCGGAATTCGGACCTGAACCGGCACCCGTTTGCCCCATTTGTGCCGGAACGGATCGAGCGCTGTCTTGAGTTCCTTCAGGAGGTCGGTGACATAACCCGCGCGGAAGCGGCACCAATCGAGCACTTCCGCCTTTGCGAACGAATCCAGGGACCTCGCGTCTTTGCCGGTCAGTTCGCGGTAGCGGTTCACCAGCGCCGGGTGGTAGCGAAGCGCGGGCGGTTGGCGCACGAAGTCGAGCATCAGGCCGTCCACACCGATCTCCGCCGCTTCTTTGAGAATGGCAATTCGTTCGCGCCGGTACGCGGGGATCGCATAACACATGCGCGAGGTATCCAGCCACCCGTCCTTTCCGATTTCGTGCCATTCTGGATGAAGAAGCGAGAAGCGCGACTTGCCCGAACTGCCGGGGTGATAGTGGCGGTTCATGCACAACCTGCCGTAGATGGTGCATCCCTTCTCCTTGCCGTACATCAACGCTACCCGAAGCTGGCACCGGTCGTGGCATGCCTGCATATCAGCCTTGTACTGGGCGCTCGCCTGGGGGTAGAACTCGTCGTAATGCCTGCCGACACCATAGCACGTGGCGTCCGGCAGATCGCTGTGGTACTGGAGAACGCTCCGCCCGAGATCCCACGCGATATGGTTGATGCCCATCGCGAGGTGAGCGTCAATGCAATCCTCCGCGTCGTGCCCCGTTGTCCATCGTTCCGGCCGATGGAGAATCCAGCAACTCAACTCCGCTACACCCCAGACGGTCCAATTTCTCTGCTCCATGGTTGTTCTCCGTGATTCTCGCGAGACCCACCGGTACCAGGGACGGTTTTCGGCAACCCGCGGGATTTTTGAGGCGAATGATGCAAAAAGGGCCCGTTTTTCGACGGGCCCCGTAAAGAAAATGCCGAAGGTGGGAATCGAACCCACACGTCCTCGCGGACACCGGATTTTGAGTCCGGCGCGTCTACCAATTCCACCACTTCGGCGTCTGGACGATCACAGCCTCCCCCGACTCTCCGGTTCCCACGGAAAGGATGCCGGGATGGCGAATAATTAAGGTAGTCACACGTCCTTTCGACGGTCAACCGTCTCCGAATTGCCACCTCGCAGCACGGACAGATCAGAACTGTGTCTCACGCGGTACGGAATCTCGCAGCGCGAGGGGTCTGTCCAGTATTTCCGCCATAACGACTGCTCGCTTGAGTTCTCCACGGCTTATTCCAGGACGTTTTGCACGGTGGACAGGAGCGGATGGTGCAGCATCAGCGACGACACGCCGCGAGTAACTCTCTCCTTCGTGCGCGTCGGCATCGACTGCGAACACCTTCTGAACTGTCTGTGGTCCAGTCTCTGGTTTCCAATTTTCCGGCGCAAACACCGGCTCCGGACGCGGTACTGAGACGGTTTTCCCCGCACGTTCGTCCAGCTCCCGCTGCATCTCCCTGAACAGGGGGCGTGCCGGGACCACTGGCTGCGGCTCTGGGTGCTCCTTCTCGGCGTCCTCTTCACCCGTGGCTGCTGTGGGGACCGGTTGCGGCCGAGGGAGTGATTCCGGTGGCGCGGGTTTCCAGAGAGGGCCAAAAGGCCCCGGAGCCACTGGAGGCGGACCAGCCGCGGGAGAAGGTTTCGGGGGCTTGCCCGCCTGTTCCCGCGCGCGCCGTTCAGCCTCCCGCTTCTCTTTTCGTCTGCTGAGAAGCGTGGACGCGATGCTGATGATGATAAAGATGATCAGCCACGAGAAATCCACCCTCAGCTCCTTGCTGGCGGGTTATCCCCGGCTTGCGGGGAGACGCCTTCGCGTGCAATCGCGGATCTCATTTCGGTGTCCGACAGAATGTTTTTCATTCTGTAATAGTCCATGACGCCGATATGTCCCTTGCTGAACGCTTCCGCCATCGCCAGAGGAATCTGGGCTTCAGCTTCCACCAGCTTCGCCTGCATTTCCTGCGTTCTCGCTTTCATTTCCTGTTCCAGCGCAACCGCCATCACCCGGCGTTCCTCGGCTTTTGCCTGCGCAATCCGCTTGTCGGCTTCTGCCTGATCGCTCTGCAATTTTGCGCCGATGTTGTCTCCCACATCCACGTCTGCGATGTCGATGGAAAGAATTTCAAACGCCGTTCCCGAATCCAGCCCCTTCTCCATCACCTTTTTGGAGATCACATCCGGGTTTTCCAGCACCTGCTTGTGGCTGGATGCCGAACCGATTGCACTCACGATTCCTTCTCCAACACGGGCGATAATCGTCTCTTCTCCCGCGCCGCCAACGAGCCGATCGAGGTTGGTGCGCACCGTGACACGGGCCTTTGCTTTGAGCTGAATGCCGTCCATCGCCACGGCATCGATCGTGGATCTGCCGCGGGAGGGATCAGGGCAATCGATGACCTTCGGTGTAATACTCATTTTGACTGCTTCAAGCACATTCCTGCCCGCAAGATCGATTGCGGCAGCGCGTGCAAATGGAAGCTCGATGCCGGCTTTGTTCGCCGAAATCAGTGCGGCCACCACAAGTTGGACATTCCCTCGCGCCAGGTAATGCGCTTCCAGTTCGTCAATCTGGAGATTGAGCCCGGCTTTCGTGGAAGTGATAAGCGAAAGGACAATTCGCGCGGGCGGCACATTACGCAGACGCATGCCAATGAGCGTGGAAATCTTGACCGGAACATTCGCAAACTGCGCTTCGATCCACAGCCGAACAGGAATGAAATACGTGAACAGGATGAGGAAAACGATTACTGCGAACACGCCGACCGCCACAAGGAGCGTTTGATCGTACATTGCAATCCCTTTCTGGTCTACGCGGCGGTGACCTCGCGCCGCTGGCATCTTTCGAAACCGTTACAGGAAGAACTCACAGGGCTTTCACCTTAATGTGGTTCCCTTCTATCTGAACAACCTCCACTGCTTGTCCCGCCTCGGCGATAGGGCCTAGGACTGTAACGTCGTATCTCCTGTCACCGATCTGCACGATCCCCGCCGGCCGTAACTTCGTTACGGCGACTCCCCGCGCACCGACCTGCGGCAGTATTTCCCGCGCTCTGGTTTCATCCCACACCTTGCCGGGAGATACGGACGGATTTCGGAGTTGCCTCATGCCACCGGTGCGCGCGGTGCGGGAGATCATCAGTACGGATCCCAGCAATGTCACGCAGAAAACCACCACGGCCTGCCACGTTCCGAGATGGAGATTCGCGTACCATACTGCCCCAAGAATTGCGGCAATTGCGGCGATTCCCGTGATCCCAAACCCCGGAATCACGAACAGCTCAAGCATGAGCAACACGAAGCCCAGAAGTGCAAGAGCTATCACAAATGCCCACGTAATAACCATTTCCGCGCCTTCTACCCCCCGCGAGGCTGAAAGTTACACCCTTCGAACAACAAGACCCCGGAGACCATCCACTTCCACCACTTTGACGGACGCACCGTTTTCGATGTGCTCGCCGTCAGTCACTGCATCATAGTACCTGCCGCCAATCGCAACGCGCCCCACCGGGCGAAGCGGTGAATCGGCAACGCCTACGGCACCGAGAAGGCTCGTCTGTGGCCCTGCTGCCGAAGTAGCCTGACCGGTTCCCGGGTTCTGGCTCTTTTCCAGCATCAACTTCCGGAATACTGGCAGTTGTGAGAAGGATTTGATCAAAACGAGCGCGCCGATGAACGTCAACACGACAGCCATGCCGATGGAAGTGAACGCATGCGTCAGGTCGCCGGGGCTTACGAGATCGATTCTGCCCACCAGGCTGAGAAAAAGGCCGGTCAGAACTAGCGCGCCACCGATGATTCCGAGTATCCCACCGGGCACGAACAACTCCGCCACAATCAGCGCAACTCCCGCCGCAAAAAGCAGAAGTTCCTCAATCTGCGCGAGCCTTACTATCCAGTGTGCCCCGAAAAAGAGCACCAGGCACGTTATGCCGGCGATTCCTGGAAGACCGAACCCCGGGCTCGTGAGTTCATAAATCACTCCCAGCGCGCCGACCGTCATGAGAAGGCCACTCACCACGGGATGCGTGAGGAAACGTACGATGTGCTCCGCCCAGTTCGTTTCGAGGCGGACTATTTTCGCGCCCTCAAGGCCGTTGTAGCGGAGAGCCTCCGCAAGCGAAGCAGCCTGCATCTGGGCAACGCCGAACGCGATCGCCTGGTCGGTGCGCAGCGTAAGCGGTCTTGGCGCACTTTCCAGGCCGGGGACAACGATCGAGGAATCCACCATGGCTTCGGCGAGACGCGGGTCGCGGCCCTTCGCGCGGGCTGTTTCTCCCATGATGCTGCGGAAATAGGAGACAACCTTGTTGGTCGCAACGGCGCCGCTCTGGTCTACCGGCGTAGCCGCTCCGATAGCACTTCCAGGGGACATCACAATTACATCTGTCGCGTAGGAGATGAGAGCTCCGGCGGACGCCGCGTTGTTGTGAATGAACGTGATTGTTCGGACGTCCGAATTCAGGAGCGCCGTTCTGATTTCGTCGGCGGCGTCAACACGTCCCCCGTACGTGTTCATCTCTATCACGAACGCCGCCGCGCGCATCCTTTTCGCTTCCTCAAGCGCGCGCTCGATAAACGCCGCAAGGCCTCCGTCAATCATCCCCTCGACCTGAACGACGGCAACCGTCTTCCCCCTGCCTGCCATGCGGCCTGCAGGAAACTCGGATTCGAGACGCTGCGAGAGGCTGTCGCGCAGGTTGTCTTTCCGGGAAATGGAATCAGCCGCGGGGGGCGCTACCCGCAACGAATCGGCGGCGTGGCTGCTCGCGAGTGCGCCACCAAACAAACCGCCTGCAATCAGGGTGAAACAAGTTGTCCGCCACGCGGAACGCCGCATCTTCTGTACCTTTACTGGAAGTTTTGTTGCAACAAGTAACAATACATCTTACAACAAACACGGGAATAGGTCAACAATATGCGCGCCCGTTGGCTTTTTCGCGCTCGCGTGCGTTTCGTTAGAAGGAGAAACACGGTAAGGAAAGGATACATTGTCCGTGGACAGATTCTACATCACGACCCCGATTTACTACGTGAACGGCCCGCCGCACCTCGGCCACGCGTACACAACTGTTGTAGCGGATGCACTCACACGTTTTGCTCGTCTGGAGGGAAAGGACGCGTTCTTCCTCACCGGCACAGATGAGCACGGCGAGAAGATCGCGCAGAGCGCACAATCCAAAGGGATCGCGCCACAGAAATGGGTAGATGACGTCAGCGCCCAGTTCCGCAAACTCTGGCCTGAACTTCACATAGAACCGGACGATTTCATCCGCACGACGGAGGAACGCCACATACGAGTGGTACAGGCGATCCTCCAGAAAGTGTTTGAATCAGGTGACATATATTACGGCGAGTACGGCGGCAATTATTGCGTCGGCTGCGAGCGGTTTCTCGACGATGATGAACTGGTTGACGGCAAATGCCCGGATCACGGCGTTGCGCCGAGTTTCGTAAACGAAGCCAATTACTTCTTTCGGATGAGCGCGTATCAGGACTGGCTGATTTCCCACATTCAGGACAACCCGGACTTCATCCGCCCGGAGCGCTATCGGAACGAGATTCTCGCGTTTCTCAGGAAGCCGCTGAAAGATCTGTGCATAAGCCGGCCAAAAAACCGCCTTTCCTGGGGAATTGAGCTGCCTTTTGACAGCAACTTCGTCACCTACGTGTGGTTCGATGCGCTGGTCAATTACGTTTCGGCACTGGGGTGGCCGGACGGAGAGCGCTTCGCAAAATACTGGCCAGTGGCCGAACACATCACGGCCAAGGATATTATCAAGCCCCACGGGATCTACTGGCCCTGCATGCTCAAAGCAGCGGGTATTCCCGTATACCGTCACCTCAGCGTGCACGGCTTCTGGCGGGGCGCGGACGGGCGGAAAATGTCCAAGTCTCTGGGCAATTCCGTGGACCCCGCAGAAATGGCACAACGGTACGGCGCGGACGTTTTTCGGTACGCATTGTTGCGGGAAATGCCCTACGGACAGGATGCGAACATCGGTGAGGAGATCATCGCAACGCGGCAGAACAGTGATCTCGCAAACGATCTTGGCAACCTGATCTCGCGGACTCTGAAGCTGGTATTCCGTTCTTTCGGCGGCGTTGTGCCGCGGATTTCGGAAACGCGGGTTGAGGATACCGCGCTTCGCGACCGGTGGATCGGTGCGCTGACGGTCGTGCGTGAAGCGTGGCATGAGCTCCGCATGTCACAGGGGATAGAAACCGTAATCGACTGCATAAGGGCAACGAACCGTTACTTTGACCAGATGAAGCCGTGGGAGCTTGCAAAACGCGGTGACACGGATCGTCTGGCAACGGTGTTGGTATCCGCCCTCGACTCCATCCGGATCGCGTCCGTGCTGCTGACTCCCGTGATGCCCGAACGCATGGCGGAACTCCGCAGGCAGCTTGGCCTTACGTCATTTCCTTCTCTGGAAGAAGCAGAACGCTGGAACGGGTTCACGGAGGGCCACCCGCTCGCGGAAGGGAAGTCTCTGTTTCCCCGGGCTGACCTCGGAGAGGTTCGCATGCGGGAGCTCCACCGGCGTGAGGCTGCCATTCAGTCTGGAACCAGCGACAAACCCGAGCAGGCGCCTGTTGACAGCGCCACACCCGTAACCATCGAGGAATTCCGCCGGATTGACCTTCGAGTGGGCACTATCGTTGCCGCAGAACCCGTCCCGGGGGCCCGGAAGCTTCTCCGGCTGCAGGTGGACATAGGGGAAGCTGCTCCCAGACAACTCGTCGCGGGTCTTGCCGAGCAATTCGAACCCGCTCACCTCCTCGGGAGGCAGGTGGTTGTCGTGGCGAATCTTGAACCGGCAACTATCCGGGGCATCGAGTCTCAGGGAATGATTCTGGCTGCGGACGATCAGGGCCGTCTTGCACTTCTTGGTCCTGCTGCGGCTATGCCAAACGGCGCAAGGATTCGCTAACTCGCGAGGAGTTCGTTCAGAACAAAGTGGGGAGGTAGCGCTGCCTTGCTGGACCTGTATCGGTGGCACCTCCGTGTTCGGCGGATGAACAACCCGGGTGCGATTGCCGTAGCGTTCTTTTTTCTTTTCGCTCCACCGACATTCCTCCCTGCGGGTGACCAGGTCCACACTCTCACCGGCCACGGCAGCCCCGTAATGGCACTCGCATGCACGCGGGACAGCAGATACATCCTTTCGGCGGGCAGGGGGCAGGTTATTCAGTGGAACGTGCGCAACGGATCGCGGGTGTTCACCCTCGTTCACCCGGGGTGGGCTCTCAGCATCGCCGTCGCGCCAGATGGCTCAGAATTCGCAACCGGGTCCGACGACGGCCTCATTCGTATCTGGCGGCTGGACAATGGTGGTCTGTTGCGGACTCTAGAGGGGCACAAGGGCCTTGTGGTGGCGCTGGCGTTCAGCGATGACGGGACAACCCTTGCATCCGCGGGTTTTGATTCGGTTGTCGGCATCTGGGACGTTGCCGGTGCGAAAGCCGTTCGGTTCCTCCGGGGGCACGCAGGGGAGGTGAATGGCGTTCTTTTCAGCTCAACGGGTGACACGGTCTTCACGTGTTCGGCAGACGGCACCACTCGTCTGTGGGACACTCACAACGGGGCCCTGTTGCAGGTGGTTCGCGGGCATTCCGATTCAGTGCGAGGGGTAGCTCATTCCCGCCGCGGGAACATGCTTGCAACATGCAGTAACGACTCCACGGTGCGCCTGTGGGACGTTCGGAACGGAGAATGTCTGCGCATCCTGCGGGGGCATTCCGACGCCGTGTCCGCAGTTGCGTTCAGTCCGGACGGGCGGTTTCTTGTTTCGGCGGGTTCGGATCGGACTGTGCGAGTCTGGCGGGTCGACACCGGCGAGACGGAGCGAGTGTTGAGAGGACATGGGGATTGGATCCGCCCGCTGCTGATTACGCGTGACGGCAACCACATCGTGACGGGCGCGAGTGACGCAGCGGTGATGGTGTGGCGGCACCCCTGGTGACGGGGAGACGTGCGGCGCTCTGCGCCGGCGATTACTCAGATCTGGTCGACGGAAGCAGAAACTGAAGGAAACCTGCTGCGGCACACAGTACCCGGGGTCATCCCGGGAACAGGATTTCCTGGAAGGAGGAACCGTGACAAAACTTCGTCTGGCATGTGTCGGCGCAGGCCCCGACAAGCACTCCCGGAGCAGGAGCTATCTCGCGGTCGTGAAGGCTCTGCACGATCTGTACGATCTGTGCGCCGTCGTTGATCCAAACGAGTCGAACGCCCGGGAAGCGGCGTCTGAATACGGCATACCTGGCGTATACACCGACACGGAGAAGGCAATCAGGGAGACCGGGCCTGATGTGGTGCTCCGCCTTGCGCCGACAGATTCTGCCATGGCGATTTGCGTAACGGCCGCCCAGATGGGTTGCAATGTCATAAGCGAAATCCCGATTGACATCACGCTTCCGCGGGCCGATGCTACCATCAAGGCGTGCCGCGACAATAACGTCAAGATCGAAATTGCGGAGAACGTGTGGCTCTGGCCGGAAGAGCAGTTGAAACAGGAAATCGTGCGGAGGGGAATCATCGGAAAACCGGTTCACGCACGCCTGAAGTATCCCTGTGGTAGCTATCACGGCTTCAACGGCGTTCGTATGATCCTTGCTGAGGACGCAGTCCGCGTGCTCGGGTTCGGTGGAACGGTGGAGGTGATGCCACTTCCTGCGTACGCGGGCGGCATGATGACGCAGGTCCAGTGGGACGGCTCATCTGTGGAGTTTTCCAGCGGACTCAAACTGCTGTTTGAAATGCCGCCCAAAAAGCCTGTCTGGGAACGTAACTGGGATATCATCGGCACGCACGGCTACCTGACCGGGGATTCGCTGGTGTTGTATCGCGAAGGACACCACCACGGTTCGGGCGAAGAAGAGCGCCTCCCCATCGAATCGGTATACCGCGAGATTCAGGGGCAACGTGTGCTTCAGGCGGTTCGAGTGAACACGGACCCGGTCGTAGAATGGGTTAATCCCTACATTCGCTACGGCATTTCAGGAACTGACGATATTGCGAAGGCAGCGATCCTCGAGAGCATGTACCGCGCAGTTGTTGACGGGCAGCCTCTTCGGTATGGCGCGGAGAATGCGCGCCGCGATCAGGAACTCGTTATCGCGACGAAGGAAAGCGCATGGCGCGGTAGTGAATGGGTTTCCCTCCCGCTTTCCGAAATTACGCGCGTGGAGCAGCGGATCCATGAGGTTTTTCGCGAGATGTACGGATGTGACCCCCTCGGCGATGTAGGCACCCAACTGCGTGCGCGATACTCGCGCCTGAGCGCCCAGTGGACCGTCGCGGGGTGGTTGTAAGCGGTTGAATGTGACCCGGGTATGCGGGAAGAAATTTCCTGTGCGCGGGTGTGCTCCCTTGACCTATTTGTTCAGTGCCGCTACCATTAGCACAGGAACCCGAGCATTTGAACACGTTCTGTCCTGATAGATTGCCTGCGAAAGGAAGGTATGCGGGATGTTGGATGCACTCGGTATGGTGGAAACGAAGGGCTTGGTGGGTGCAATCGAGGCGGCGGATGCAATGGTCAAAGCCGCCAATGTGACGCTCATCGGGAAAGAAACGATTGGCGGGGGGTACGTTACGGTGCTCGTTCGCGGCGACGTTGGCGCAGTGAAAGCCGCGACGGAAGCTGGCTCCGCCGCAGCCCAACGAGTAGGCGAGCTGGTGAGCGTGCACGTGATTCCGCGTCCCCATGCGGAAGTCGAGAAGATACTTCCGAAAGCATAGACGGGACCCGCTCCCATGCAGACAGACTCAGCCAGCCTGGCACTCGGGCTCCTCGAGACCCGTGGCTACACCGGCCTCATAGCAGCTACGGATGCCGCGACAAAGACCGCGGGCGTTGAAGTTCATTCGATCGCCCGCGCAACAGGTGGGCTCGTTCTTGTGGCCCTTGTCGGGGATGTCGCGTCCGTGCAAGTTGCCGTGGCGGCCGGTCTGGAAAGAGCTCAAGCAATGGGGAGCCCTATCTCAGCCCACGTGATTGCGCGGCCCGACGACCAGGTGTGGAAGTCACTCGGATTTGCCGCGCCAGAGGAGAAGGGACGTTCTCCGTTTGTTGCGTCGGCGCAGCCGAATACCAAGGAAGACGATTTGGACGCCCTTCCCGTGCGCGCATTGCGGCACATGGCTCGCTCGTTGCCGGTCGGGTTGACCGGTCGCCAGATATCGAACGCATCGCGCGATCAGATTCTTTCCGCGATCCGGGCGGCGCGTTCTCAGAAGTAATCAGAATCAGGAATTGAAGGGCCTCCCGGCGATTGAATTCCTCGTCGGGAGGCCCTTTTTTTTGCGACTGCAAGGCTGTCAGACGCTCACTTCGAGCCAACCGTAACGCGAATGTCCTGCTCCGTCCCCTGCCGCACGATTCGGACGGTTGCCTGATATCCGGGACGTGACCGTCTCACCCAGTCCGCGAGATCACTGACGAAATTCACGTCGACGGTATCGACCCGGGTAACCACGTCGCCGGGTAAAAAGCCCGCCTGTGCAGCCGGACTCCCGCCAATCACGTTGCTCACCACCAGTGCGGTGCCTCCATCCGTCTGCACGAACGGGCGGACGGACAGGCCTAACCAGGACCGGTTGTTATTGCCTGAAAGCGCCGCGATCCTGCTCATTACGGGGGCAAGCTGACGCGCGGTAACCATAACTGCCGGGGATGGCCGTGGGTCACGTACTTGGCCAGCCACTTCTCCGACTATTATCCCCCCGAACGCACCACGGCTGTCGAAAACCGGGGCACCGCTGAACCCCGGCGTCGCCGGATCGCTCAGTTGCCAGAATCCGTCCCGCGCCCGTTGCCCGGACACCGTCGTCATCCGAACGGCGGGTCCGACCCCGAATGAGTTGCCCACGACCAGCGCAAAATAACCCGGGGCCCATTCCGCCCTTTTGGCGTGTATCGGCGGGCCTGCGTCCATCGTCGGCACGTACAACACTGCGATTCTCAGCGTTGAGTCCACGTCATACAACAGCGCATCGTGCGTTCGGTCGCCGTTGTCTATTACAGTCATAACGGGGGTTGCGATACGCATTCCGGAGAGCACACTCGAGGCGGTGATAACGTGCCCCAGGGAATCAAGAAGGAGGCCAGTGCCCACATTGACGATTCCGGGGGCATTCTCATCGTTCGGATTCCGGAAGGATGCCTGAACAGTCACCACGCGGGAGGCAACTCTGGAAGCGATGCCAGACACCTCGCGTTCCATGTCCTGGAGTACGGTGGAACCGGCGTGGTTGGCGCAGACAGCTATCGTCAACGCAGCCAACAGTTTCAATACCCGGTTTGGCATTGCAGGAATTCAGAACGTTGCGCTTACCGGCTGGACCACCTCGCGAGCCTGCGAGGGGGAAACCGGCATGACGCGAGCAGTGTCTTTCGCAGTGGATTCAATAGGCTCACCGTCAAAGGGTAGGTGTTCCAGCACGTAACGAACGGACTGGTTGTGCTGGGCCGCGTCCATTTCAGTCACAGAGTCGGACCGCCAGCCAGATTGCCCGCCCGGTGGGAACGTCAGCCAGAGCACGGCAAAGCACACCGTCGCAAATGCGGTACCTACCGCTGCAGACCACACAGTTTGAGGCCTGGGGGAGAGCAGCGCACGGAGACGGTTCAGCCATATGTTCTCGCGATTCATCTCCGCGAGAAGAGCCCGTCTCATCTCGAAACTGAACGTATCCGGCAGGTGTTTTCGGCCCAGCTTCGACACCCGCACGCGCACTAAGCGCATGAGTTTGAGCTTTTGAGCACACGCAGGGCATGCCTGAAGATGCTCAACGAGTCCTTGCTGCACGGTGCCGGCAATCTGCCCCTCCAGGTACTCGGAGAACAGATTCTGAGACTCAGCACACGTCATCGGATTGCCTCCAATCGCATTGAATCAGATAAAACCTCCCGTTTACGTTTGTAGTTCAGACAACGCCACAGGATTGCCGGTTCCGCCCGGAACCGGTTGGACTGCGGTACGAGGTCGAAACGCAGCCACACCCAGTCTACAGATCAGATCCGACTGCCGCTGTTTCGTCCTCATCCTGTTTCCAGAGAGCACATGCAAGATCGCCGAGGTCCTCCTGCAGACGCAAGCGCCCCCGGTTAATCCTTGATTTCACAGTGCCCAGTGGCACACCCACAATCGTGGAGATTTCGTCGTAATCCAACCCTTCAACGTCGCGTAGGATGATCGCTTCGCGGTAGTGATCGGGCAGCCGAGCGATGGCATCCTCGATCTTCGCTTCCGCCAGCAGCGTTTCGGCGTCGCCGTCGGGATTGCTGGCAACGTCGGGTAGCTCAAACGTATTGCCGTGCTCATCCTTTGAGCCGAGGGACAGGAATCGCCACCTTTTTCGGCGTCGAAGTTCGCTTTTTGCCAGGTTACCCGCGATCGTGTAGATCCACGTCGAGAACTTCGCCACCGCCTGGAACGTATCACGGTTTCGGTATGCGCGGAGGAAGGTTTCCTGGACGATGTCTTCGGCCGTCTCCTGGTCACCAACGAAACGAACGACGAAGTTGAAAAGGCGGTCTTTGTACCGATTGACGATTACTTCAAAGGCGTTTACGCTGCCGTCGAGGGATTGTGCGAGCAGTTCTTCGTCAGTCACCATTTCGCTTTGCCCTGCAAACTGCTCCACGAAAAGCAACTCGCTCATGCACGGACCCCTCGCTCTGGTTCGGAGAACGCTGCCAACGAATAGTAGGACGTGCAAGGGGCATATCGGTTCCCGAGTTCTCGCGGACCTGGTAAAGGAGCAACCTTCGGTTCGGGGTCGCCCATATAAGTATACGACGAAGGCGCGTGTTCGGCGGACGCGAAACGCTTCGTCCTTCTGCTCGCGGGCGCTGCCGCGGAGGGGACCGGAAAAGCTCGGTCCGCTGTTGGTCGGCCTCTGAAACGGGTGTATTTTTCCCAGTGGCCGGTTCGGAGAAGACTGCCAGAACAACCCCGCAGACGTAAGGAGTCCCCAATGCGCGCCGTTGTGTACGGAAACGATCACAAACTCTCCATTCAGGAGATGCCGGACCCGTCATGCCCGCGGAACGGTTTGCTCGCGAAGGTTCATGCGTGCGCAATATGCGGTTCCGACGTAAAGATGTTCAAAGCGCCTGACCCCAGAGTGAAACCGCCACAGATTGTAGGGCACGAATTCGTGGGAGAGATCATGGAAGTGGGCGCCGACGCAAGAGGATTTGCGGTCGGCGACCGGGTTGTGATGGCGACAACGCTCTCGTGTATGGCGTGCCCCGCATGCTGGGCCGGGAAAACGAATCTCTGCCCGAACGTGATGCCTGTCAGCCGGGCGTTTCCCGGCGCGTTCGCACCTTACATCGCAATCCCCTGGGAAGGTATTCGTGCCGGAAACACCGTGAAGGTGCCTTCGTCGCTCGAGGATGACGGTGCATGTCTTGCCGAGCCTCTCTCATGTGCCGTCAACGCCCAACAACTTGCGGGCGTACGCACCGGGCAGACTGTGGTCATTGTGGGGGGTGGTCCCCTCGGGGCGCTTAACGCGGAACTTGCGAAGGCAAACGGTGCCACCCGGGTCATCGTGAGTCAACGCTCAGCGACACGGCAGGACCTGCTCCGGGAACTCGACCTGGACGCGGTAATAGACGCCGCCAGTTGCGACCCGGTTGAAGAGGTGAAACGCCTGACAGACGGGCGCGGAGCAGATGTGGTTATGGTGACAGCCCCCGATCGGACGGCACAGGAACGGGCTCTCGAAATGGCGTGCAAAGGGGGTATGGTCAACTTTTTCGCCGGAATGAGCAAAGACGATCCGATGGTGACAATCAACAGTCGACTGGTACATTACAACGAGATTTCGATAACCGGAGGTTCTGATTCCACTGCGCGACACGTGGAAATTGCCGTGGCCCTGCTTGCAGCCGGACGCGTGAACTGGAAAAGGATCGTCACGCACCGGTTCCCGTTGAGCCGTTTCTTCGATGGGATGCAGGTAATGCTGGATCGCGCGGGGCTGAAAGTAGTGATCAGACCTCAGGAGGAGGCCCGCTGACACGTAGCGGGATCCGAGCAAACCAGGAGAGGTTGACGGGATATGCGCGGAATGCTCGAAAACCGTGTGGCCCTCATTACTGGCGGCGCCCGAGGGATAGGGAAAGGTATCGCGGCGCGATTCGTTGCGGAAGGAGCCCGGGTTGCGATTGCCGATCTGAACGGGGAAGGCGCAAGGAACACTGCCGCGGAGCTCGGCGCATCTTCGGAGGCCTGTCGGGCAATCGGCGTGCCTTTGGACGTGACTGCTGCCGATTCCGTTCGCCGTGCGGTAGAAGAAACCCGCACACAACTCGGAGAGGTGGGAATCCTTGTCAACAGCGCGGGATTTTCCAAGATCGCGCGAATCGAGGATACCACGGAGGAGATCTGGGATCGCACACTCGCGATAAACCTGAAGGGCGTGTTCCTCATGTGCCGTGAGGTCGTCCCGGCGATGAAACAAAGCGGTTGGGGCCGTATCATCAATCTTTCATCACAGTCGGGAAAAAAGGGAAACAGTTCATATACTGCGTACTGCGCGTCGAAGTTCGGAGTGATCGGGTTGACGCAGGCGCTGGCGCAGGAGCTGGCGGAAGACGGGGTGACGGTGAACGCGA
>Ga0208939_1000437_pt1 | contig 34925 bp, 31 predicted proteins | sample AD_STIC12_MetaG_FD_184437 | JGI IMG/M metagenome (GOLD analysis project Ga0208939, IMG submission 184437) | Active sludge microbial communities of municipal wastewater-treating anaerobic digesters from USA - AD_STIC12_MetaG (SPAdes) (version 2) | ecosystem: Engineered > Bioreactor > Anaerobic >...
TCACTGTCGGTGGCCTTTCGGGCGTGGGAGAAGGGTTTGGTTGGCGCCTCCTTTCAACCACAAACGAAAGGCCTTTTCAATTCCTATGTGCTCCGCTCGCGCGGAATTTCTGTCACATCAGGGTTAGTACGCCTTCGCGAACCAGGCGTCCGCGACCGACGGCTGCCCGCACTTCACGCAGGGCGCGCCGCTCGGCTCCGCGTCCATCGGCAGCGTGCGGATCGTCGCCTGCGTCAGGCCCTTGATCTCGGCCTCGCACGCCTCGCTGCCGCACCAGGGCGACACCACGAAGCCCGGCCGCCCTTCGAGCGTCCGGGTGAACTCATCCCACGACGAGGTCCGGGTCGTGTGCTCGCGCTGGAACGCGAGTGCGCGCTCGAACAGGTTCCGCTGGATGGCGTCGAGCAGCTCCTGGACGCGGCCGGCCAGGCCCGAGACCGGCGTCGGGATCTTCTCGCGGGTGTCGCGGCGCGCGAGCACGGCCTGCTGCCGCTCGATGTCCTTCGGGCCCACCTCGAGCCGCAGCGGCACGCCCCGAAGCTCCCACTCCGAGAACTTCCAGCCCGGCGTGTAGGCGTCCCGGTCGTCGAGCATAACGCGCACGCCGGCGGCCGTCAGCGTGTCGCGGATCTGCTGCGCGTGCGGGAGCACGGTCTCGCGCCAGTTGCCTCGCGGGATCGGCACGATGACGACCTGGTACGGAGCGATCCGGGGCGGCAGCACCAGGCCGGACTCGTCGCCGTGCACCATGATGACCGCCCCGACGAGCCGCGTCGTCATGCCCCAGGACGTGCCCCAGATGTACTGCAGCGACTTGTCGCGCGCCTGGAACTGGATGTCGAATGCCTTCGCGAAGTTCTGGCCGAGGTTGTGCGACGTGCCCGCCTGCAGGGCGCGCCCGTCGCCCATCAGCGCCTCGATGGAGTAGGTCCGCTCGGCGCCCGCGAACTGCTCGCTCGCCGACTTCCGGCCGGCGATGACAGGCACGGCCAGCTCGGTCTCGACGAACTCCTTGTAGAGGCGCAGGATCATGAGCGTCTCCGCCTCCGCCTCCTCGGCGGTCTCGTGGGCGGTGTGCCCCTCCTGCCACAGGAACTCCGTCGTCCGCAGGAACAGCCGCGTCACCTTCTCCCAGCGGACGATGTTCGCCCACTGGTTGATGAGCACCGGGAGATCGCGCCAGGACTGGATCCACTTGGCGTACATCGTGCCGATGATGGCCTCCGACGTCGGGCGGACGACCAGCGGCTCCTCGAGCTCTTCGGTGCCGCCCCTGGTGACCCACGCCACCTGCGGCGCGAACCCCTCGACGTGCTCCGCCTCCTTGACCAGCAGGCTCTTCGGGATGAACAGCGGGAAGTACGCGTTGACATGCCCGGTCGCCTTGATCCGGCTGTCGAGCCCGCGCTGGATGAACTCCCAGATCGCGTACCCGTAGGGCCGGATCACCATGCAGCCCTTGACCGGCGAATAGTCCGCCAGTTCGGCGCGGCGAACCAGGTCCGTGTACCAGCGCGAGAAGTCCTCCGACTTCGGCGTGATTTCTGTGATGAGAGGCTCTTTGCGGCCGTCCTGCTCTGCCATGTCCCGTATCCTACCATCGACGCGGCAGGCGCCGGTCGGCCCGCGTCGCAGCGCCAGGGCCGGCGCGGTTGCGGCGCGGGAGGCGAGAGCCCCGATCGAGCGCGAAGCGGGCCCGTTACCGGAGCCAGCCGGGCGGGACGTTGGCGCGGCGGGCTTCTTCCTCGATGTCGGCGATCTTCTGCTCCAGCTTTTCCTGCTCGAGCTTCATGCGCGCCAGCTCCTCGATCGTCCGCTGCCGCTCCTCGCCGATCCTGGCGCGCTGGAAGGGATCGTCACGCGCGTAGAAGTCGGTGGTGAGGGCGTTGATGCGGCTCTGCACGGCCTCCATCAGGAAGCGGTTTCGATCGCGCTGCTGGATCGCGTCCGTCATGCGCCGGCGCCAGTGCTCCTGGTCCTTCGTGGGATCGGGCGGCGGCGGCGCCTGCTCCGGAGCACCCGTCTCGGGCGGCGCACCAGCTTCGGGCGGCGCGCCAGTTTCGGGCGGCGCGCCAGCCTCTGGAACATCGGGCTGGCCGGCCTCGCCGGCCGCCCTGGCCGGCACGGCGGGAACGGGCTTGAGGTGGTCGTTCGTGATCACGGTGACCGGCCCGGTGATGGTCTTCCGGCGCTCGGCTTGCTTCCGGGCCACTTCGCCGAGCGACTGGGCGAAGGCCGGCACGGAGGCGCAGCAGACGGCCACCGCCAGCACTCCAGCGGCCGCGGCACGGGCAACGAGCGTGTTCGTCCTGGTCACCAGCCACCCCCTTGGCTGCCGGCGCACTCCCCGGTCCATCGTCGTATCGGCAGCCGCCCCTCATGACTATAGCCCCGGCGAGGCGGTTTCGGTAGGGCCTCGGCGGACCCGGTCAGTGGAGTCAGTGGAACGCGTGCCACGCCGCCAGTCGGGCGCCAGGCCCGCACGCGGGGCCCGGCCGCGTCACAACGCCTACCACCGCCGCATGCCCAAGGCGCGGCGCGAACGCCTCGGCCCTGACCGCGACGGTGCACGCGCCGGGCGGGCGGGGTCCCGTCGACCCCGGCGGGGTGTCGTGGAGCGGGTCGCCGTCCGCCTCGGCCGGGTCATCCGCCGTCCACGCCACGATGTCAATGGGAGGCAGGCCGGCGCCTGCCTCGATCACCTGGTCGAGACGCGCGCTCCCGAACACGCGCCACCGCGGGTTGTTCGGGCCCCACGGACGGCCCACGGCGAACGCCGCCGCCTCCGGGTCCGTGCACGCGGCAGCGTGGCCGCACGTCGCGAGGTTCGTCAGGTCCTGCAAGCCGGCGCGCGAGCCGTCCGGCAGCTCGACGCTGACAGCCGCCCGGCCGAGGACGCCCGAGGCCAGTCCTCCTCCGAGGACGGCGTCCCAGTCTCCCGCGGCCCCGAGCTCGTGCGCGGCAGCCGCCAGACCGGCCTCGGCGGCCAGGCGGGCGGACCACGACGTCTCGTAACTCGCCGCAGCCAGCGGCTCGAAGCTCGTGGTCAGGGCCAGCCCGAGCCCAATCGCCGCAACGAGCGCCATGACAGCCAGCGCCGCGACGAGCGCGACGCCCCGCTCTCCCCGCAGGCCGCATCTCCCGCCTCGCCGCGGTCCGGCCGGCGTCCGGCCCTGCCGCTCACCGGCCGCCGTTTCGAATCGCCACGTCGACATGGGCCTCCAGGTCCGGCACGAGCCGCGCGCTCTCCCGCGACGTGCCGGGCCGGCTGAACAACTGCGAGCTCAGGCCGCGGACCGAGGACGACTGCGCCTCGATCCGGAGGACGACGCGGACGAGCCGGACGCGCAGCAGGTCCGCATCGTAGCGGTTGGGCGCCCCCGCGTCGGGGCACCAGGGACCGTCGGCGAACAGGGCCGGCGGCAGCCTCGCGAGGCCGAGACGCTCGGCGGGCAGCGAGGCCACGCGCGCCACCGGCTCGCCGCCGGCGCGGGAGAAGAGGCAGTTTTCGCCGGCGGCCCAGGCATCGAGCGGATCGTCCAGGCCCGCCTGGGGCGGCAGCGGCCCGTAGGTCGTCCGTCGGAGGTTCGCGTCGGCGTCGTCAAGGACGAGCGGTGCCCCGGCAACCCCGAAGTACTCCAGCCGCAAGGCCGCGACGTGATCCACCACCGGCAGGTCCGACGACGGGCCCGTCGCGCGGCGGAGCACAGGAACGTTCGTGGCAGCCTCGACGCGGAGGCTGTAGGCGGCGGCCTCGACCTCGGCGACGGTCGCGCCGGCCTTGTACGGGCGGGACAGCGACGAACCGGCGTGCTCGACGAGCGCGCCGTCGGCCGAGACCGCCGAGACAGTGAGGATGTCCCACGCGCCCGTGCCGTCCTCGACAAGGACCTGCGAGCCGGCGCGGACGCGGCAGGGCGGAGCCGACAACGCGCAGGCCGACAGCGGCGCCAGCCGGAGGGGCCCCGCCGGGTCGGTGAGCGCCTCTGCCAGGGCCGCCTGCGGCGCGCCGAGCGCCACGGTGAGCGTCGTGATCGCCTCGCTGCCGGCGCAGCCGCCGGGTACGGCGGCGAGCGGCCCTCCCGCGAGGCGGCACGGCAGCACTGCGGGCCACGCCGGCGCACCGCGGGTCGCGCTCTCGAGGACCGGCGAGGCGCCAGCCCCGCGGATGCTGTCGGCCAGCGTCTGCACGGCGACCCGGAGGCGCTGCTGGGCGTCAACGGCCTCCGGCAGGGCGTGGAACGCCGCGGCCGAGGGGAGGAGCAGCAGCACGGCCAGCCCCAGGGCCGCCAGCGTGACCGCCGCCGCCACCAGCAGCTCGACCAGCGTGAACCCGGCTGCCCGGCGCGCCGTCACCACGCCAGCCTCGACCGGATGCTGGCGAAACGCACGCCGGCAGCCGCCTCGCACGGTCCCGCCGCCCCCGCCCCGCGGCAGGCGGCGACGGCGACCTGGATCGCCAGCAGGTCCGGATCTGCGCGCACCGGCGCAACCGACCAGCGGCGGACGAACACCCGGTTGGCTCCCGTGGCGACGGCGCCGCGCGCGTCGAGGTACTCCACGAAGCCCGGCACGTCGGCCGTCAGCGTGCCGCCCGGCGAGACGGCCAGCAGGCGCACGTCCCGGCAGAGCCCCTCGATCTTCTCGAGGGCGCAGACGGCTTCAATCGATCGTTCCCGCGCCAGCGTCGCGGCGCGGATGGCGGAATGAGCGAGCCCGGCCAGCGCCGTCACCGCACCGGCCAGCAGGCCGATCGCGATGACGGCTTCGACGAGCGTCGTGCCGGACTGGCAGCCGATGCGCTTCATGCCCGGGTGCCGGAGCAACACCGGTGCCGAAAACGCTCGACTCGAAGCGGCTGGTTTCCGGGGCGATTACCGGCGGTTCGCTAAAGGGCGTGTCGGGCGTCGCAGAACCTGCACTGCGGTCCGCGTCCCAGCGCGGCAGTATCTGCGCTCTACCTCCTTTACCTCCTTTACCTCCTTTACCTCCTGTCTCCTTCTCTCATTCTGACTCCTGACTTCTGACTTCTGGCTTCTGGGCTCTATCGATAGAACCCCACGTACCACCGCACGATCGGCTCCCCGCAGGCGGCGGCGAACATGGCGGCAACGGCCAGGAACGTGCCGAACGGCAGCGCGTGCCTGAGCGTGCCGCCTCTGATCGCGATGAGGCCGAGGCCGACGATCGCGCCGAGCACGGAGGCGACGGTGAGCGTCAGCAGCACCAGCTGCCAGCCGAGGAAGGCGCCGATGAGCGCGAGCATCTTCACGTCGCCCATGCCGAGGCCTTCGATCTTCCGAAGCCGGAAGTAGGCCTCGGCCACGCCGAGCGGGATGAGCCCGCCGATGGCGAGGCCGACGAGCGACGACAGCCAGCCCGGCGGCGCCAGGAAGCTCAGGAGGAACCCGGCGGCGGTGCCGTAAACGGTGATGACGTTCGGGAGGATCCGGTGGTGCAGGTCGATGAAGAAGAGCACGATCAGGGCGCACCCCAGCAGCAGCCGCGAGACGAGCAGCGAGCTCACCCCGTACTGCCACGCCGCCCAGACGAACATCGCGGCCGTGAAGGCCTCGACCAGCGGATACACGGCCGGGATCCGCGCGCGGCACGTGCGGCAGCGCCCTCGAAGCGCGATCCAGGCGGCAACGGGGACGTTCTCGAACCAGCTGAGTTTCCGGCCGCACGCCATGCAGTGCGAGGCGGGGACGAGGAGCGACTGCTCGAGGGGGAGCCGGTAGATGCAGACGTTCAGGAAGCTCCCGACGCACGCGCCGAGCAGGCCTGCGAGGACGAGTCCGGCGGTGGTCACGGCGCCTGGCCTGCCCTCCCCTGCTGACCGGCGAGCGCCGGCGGCAGGGGCGAAAGCGACGACCCGGGCGACAGCCGGACGCCTCCCGGGGCCGTCGCATCAAGCTCAAAGGGCGTCCCTGAGGAATCGAGCGGGACACCGCGCAGGCCGAACGGCGCGAGCTCCCGCCAGGAGTACGGGGGCCTGCCGCGCGCCTCGGTGTGCCGGCGGACGAGCGCGGCGAGGGCGTCCATCTGGTCCAGCGCGTCGAGCTGCGCGAGCCGCAGCCTGGCGTTCGACTTCACCCAGTCGTTGTCCGCGCTCTCGTAGAGCTGCTGCCACAGATGGCGCGACGAGCGCCGGTCGCCGCCCTGGGCCAGCGTCGTGGCGGCCATGGACGTGAGCCACCACGGCGCGCCGTCGATGCGCGAGGCGCGCTCGAACCACTCCGCGGCTGCCCTGTAGTCCCCTCGCCACCAGTAGTGGACGAATCCCGCGTCGTGCGCGTACTGCCACTTCTTCGGATCGGCGGCCAGCCCGCGCTCCAGCAGGGCAATGGCCTGGTCCGTGCGGCCGGGCCCGTTCGGGTAGGGCTCGGACAGGAAGATCGACCCGAACCGGTACGCGATGGAGAAATGCGGGTCGAGCGTCGTCGTCAGGTCGAGCAGCGGGTAGAGCAGGCCGTAGGACTTGTCGGCCCCGGCCTTCGCCCGCCTCGTGCTGCCGAAGTGCTGGATCGAGCGGATCCAGTAGACGTCGGCGAGGATCGCGTCGAACCCGAGCGCCAGGCGCGGCGCGGCGGCCCCGCCCGCGAGGTACAGCACGTCGTCGGCCACCGGCGGCAGGGCGTGGCGGGCGTCCCGGAACGCGCCGAGCGAGACCGCGCCGGCCCAGCAGGCGAGCGCCGCCCCGAGCAGGATCGGCGCGCGCACCCGCGCCAGGCGATCGTCCGTGCCGCCGCCCGCCATGGCTACTTGAAGTCCCGGCGCTGGAAGATCACGACGGCGAGCGCCAGCATCGCCGCGATGTACAGGAGGCCGTAGCCCGCCGTGAGCGCGCAGTACAGGTTCGGCACCTCGCGGCCGTGCACCGCCGCGAGCTTCACGTCGAAGGGCGCCAGGTTCGGGAGCAGGTAGTAGAGCGCCTTGCCGAGCCATCCGGCCGCCGGCGACTGCACGACGTCCTCGAAGTGCGCCAGGTCCTCGTTGAAGTGGCCGACGACGTAGAGGCCGAACGTGAAGGCGGCGGACATCAGCGGGCCCGCGAACGTGGAGAAGAAGAGCGCCACCGAGGTGACGACCAGCAACTGCGCGTAGAGCAGGCCGAACGCCTTCAGCAGGCGCGGATCGAGCACGGGCGCCTCGACGCCGCCGGCGCGGCCGATCTCCGGCCGAAGCCAGCTCATCAGCGCGAGCACCGCGTACAGCGCCGCCGCCATCACGGCGATGTTGACCAGCAGCGTGAGCGCCAGGCCGAGGAACTTGCCGAGGATGAACTCGTGGCGGCGGACGGGCTTGACGAGCAGGTTGTAGACGCTGCGGCGATCGACTTCCTTCCAGACCAGGCCGACGCCGATGAACACCGCGATGAACAGCCCGAAGAGCGACGAGGCCGCCAGGCCGAGGTCCTTGATGATCTTGATGTCCTGCCCGGCCGTGAGCTGGCCGACCAGGTACGACCCGCCGATGAGGAGCACCGCGAAGAGCACCAGGTTGTACAGGACCTTGTCCCGCACGGACTCCTTGAACACGTGGTACGCGACGAGGCCGACGACGCGCGCCATCATCGCTCCGGCACCGTGCGCCCGGCCGCCGGCCCGCCCGCGCGCGCCTCGACCTGCCGCACGAAGTAGTCCTCGAGGGTCGCCCGCATCGGGTTGAGCGACACCAGGCGGCCGCCCCGCGCCCGCAGGCCGGCCACGGCGCAGTCGGGGTCGTCGACCGGCGGCAGCTCGATGGCGTAGCGCCCGCCGCCGAGAGGCGTGGCGCGGCGGACGCGGCTGCCGAGCGCCCCGAGCGCCGCCTCGTCGAGGCCCGCCATGACGAGTTCCCAGCCCTCCACCTCGAACGCCAGCATGTCCGAGAGCCGGCCCGCGGCGACCAGCCGGCCGCCGACCAGGATGCCGACGCGGCTGCAGAGCGCCTCGGCGTCCGAGAGGATGTGCGAGCTGAACACCACCGTGCAGCCGCGGTCCCGCAGGCCGAGGACGATCGCGCGCACGTCCCGCCGCCCGAGCGGATCGAGGCCCGACATCGGCTCGTCGAGGAACACGAGATCGGGCTCGTTCAGCAGCGCCTGGGCGAGGCCGACGCGCTGGAGCATGCCCTTCGAGCACTTCCGCAGCGCCAGCCGGCGCTCGCCGCCGATGCCCACCAGGTCGAGCAGCGCGGCGACCCTCGCCCGCCTGGCGCCGTCGCGCAGCCCGAAGAGCCCGGCGAAGTACGAGAGCAGCTCCTCGGCCGTGAGGTAGTCGTAGAAGTACGGCGCCTCGGGCAGGAAGCCGGCCCGGCGCCGCACCTCGGGGTGGCCGGGAGGATGCCCGAGGATCGCGATGCGGCCCGATGTGGGATAGATGAGCTCCATCAGGAGCTTCAGCGTCGTCGTCTTGCCGGCGCCGTTCGGACCGAGGAGCCCGAACACCTCGCCCGCCTCCACCTGCAGCGACAGGCCGTCGAGCGCGCGATAGGGACGCCGGCGCCAGAACCCGACGGCGTAGTCCTTGGTGAGCCGATCAGTCTCCAGCGCCAGCATGGCTCAGGGACGCTTGCCCGCCCGCTTGAGTTCCTGCTCGAGGGCCAGGTCGAAGTACTGCGGCGGCAGGCCGCCCTCGAGCTTCACGCCGTTGATGAAGAACGTCGGGGTGACGCGCACGCCCAGGACCGTCGCCAGGGCGATGTCGCCCTTGATCTCGTTGATCGTGGCGGCGTACTTCGCGTCGTAGTCCCTGACGCCGCCGATCTCCTGGGCCGCCTGGCGGATGGAGGCCGGCGGCACGTAGGCCGAGTTCTTGTAGAGCCAGTCCTCCATCGCCTCGCCCCGGCCGGCGGCCTTCGCCAGGCGCGCCGCGACCGCCGCTTCGCACGAGGAGGGGTGCATGGGGCGCCCGACGTTCGAGTTGCACTCCGGCTCGAGCGGGAAGTCCTTGGCGACCAGCTTGATCGCTCCCGGATGCTGGGCGGCGTACTTGGCGAAGACGCTCTTGTAGGCCTCGTACGTCTGCCCGCAGGACGGGCAGCCGAAGTCCGAGAAGCGGACCACCAGCACCGCCGCCCCTTCCGAGGAGACCGGCACCGGCACCCGCGGCTGGGCCTCCCAGAAACGCAGGAACTCGCTCTGCTGATCCGCCGGCGCCGCCGCGCCGCCCTGCCCGACCGCCGCGGCCGCCTCCTTCACCGGGAGCCGCGGGAAGAACGCCACGGCCGTGGTCGCCAGGACGAGAAACGCCAGCACCGTCGCGACGGCGCCGCGGCTCGCGAGGGCGGCCTTGGCATCGCGCAACAGCCGCCGGGGGATGGATGTCATGGGAGGCACCGTCTTCAGCCCGGAGATGACGAAGATGGAGGCGACGCAGACGTACGTCGCGACGCACAGGAGGCAGATCGTCTTGAGCAGGACCAGCGACGCGTAGGCCATGTACAGCACGAACCCGAAGCCGGCAACCGACAGCAGGAACACGTAGCCGAGGGCGCTGTCGCGCAGGCTCGTCCAGCCCCAGCGCGAGCCCGCGAGCACGACGAGGACCGCGACGTACCACAGCGCGCCGAGCAGCGCCACCGGCACGCCCAGCAGCTCCGCGTAGCGGCTCTGGTAGACCGTCGAGCAGCTGATGTACGAGGTGACGTCGCAGAAGCTGAGGTACTGCGGCTGGCGCACGAGCTTCACGTGGACCAGCATCGAGCCGAACGCGGACGCCAGGCCGGCGAGGGCGAGCAGGGCGAGGACTCGGCGGATCGCGGGGCTCATCGCGGTCGTGCTCAACTATCCACTTGTAGCGGCTTCGCGCAGGAACGTCAAGCGGGGCCCCCGGGGATCAGGCGCCCCTCCGACGCACGCGAGGGATGCCGGCCGGCGTGCGGCGGGCATCCCTCGCGCGTGTGGCACCTCGTGGTGCGTCGACGAAGAGCGGAGGATGCCCGGGCATCCTCCCGTCGTCAGGCAGGCAGCCGGCTACTGAATCACGGTGACGGTCCCGGCGGGCGCGAACGGCTCGCCCGGCGCGGCGCCGCTCGTGTCCTGCCAGATCGCGCCGCTCTGGTTCGTCGCGAACCCGCGGGCCCCGGTCGTGCCGACCGTGAGGGCCACCGCCGACGCGTAGTAACCGGTCTGGGTCGCCGTCCCGTTGCAGTCGTTGGGGCCGGCCACGGCGCCGGCGCCACCCGCCATCGTCACGGTGTATCCGCTCTTGACCACCGTGTCGGCCGCGCCGAGATCGGCTGAAATGAACCCCTCGCCGACGCCGTTGCACGGCAGCGCCAGGGTCGTCAGCGCGATCGCATAGCCGCCGCTGGCAGCCGTCGCGGCATAGCTCGCCTGCGAGCTGTTGATCGTGCGCATCGAGCCGATGGCCGACGCCTCGTTGCCGGCCATGCGGGCGCGCATCAGGCCCGGAATCGCGATGGCCGCGATGATGCCGATGATCGCCACGACGATCAGCAGCTCGATGAGTGTGAATCCCTTGTTGCTCTTCATGCCTCGCTCCCTTCGGAACTGGAACCGGCCGGTCCATCCTGACCGCGTCCGCCGCAGTCAGCCGGGCGGGTTCCACGTCCCGACGACTGCCGTTTGCCCGAGGGAGCAGCAAGGCCGATGCCAGCGCGCCGGCGGCGGGCCTTGTCGCTGGAAATGCCTGACCATGCACGGGGTTGCGCGCGCCTGCGCCGGACCTCCCCGGCCGGGCCTGCCAGCCCGGTGACGAAGCGCGTCAATGGGCCGTGCCGGAAACCGTCACCGGAGCGCGTGCTTGTCGAGCAGGTAGCGCAGCTGGCGCGGCGTGATTGCGAGCAGGCGGGCCGCCCGATCGTGGCGCCCCCCGGCCTGCTGCAGCGCCTGCGCGACCAGGTCGCGCTCCTGCGACTCGAGGTGCCGCGGCAGGTCCAGCCCGGCCTCCGGAAGCGCGGCGCCCGCCAGGGCGCCGTTGACGCCCTGCTTCGACGGGGGCCGGGGCGCAGGACCGGCGGGGAGGCTCGCGATCTGGATCAGGGGGCCCCGCTCGAGGGCCACCGCCCGCTCGATGACGTTCTCGAGCTGGCGCACGTTGCCCGGCCAGTCGCCGGCCTCGAGCCACCGGACGGCCTCCGGCGTCAGCCCGCTGACGGCCTTGCCCATCTGCTCGCGGTACTTCGCGACGAAGTGCTCGGCCAGCGGCGCGATGTCCTCGCGCCGCTCGCGCAGCGGCGGCAGGTGGATCGGGATGACGTTGACGCGGTAGTAGAGGTCCTCGCGGAACGTCCCGTCCGCGACGGCCCGGGCCAGGTCCCGGTTCGTGGCGGCGATGATGCGGATGTCGGCGTCGATTTCCTCGTTGCCGCCGACGCGCCGGAACCGCCGCTCCTGCAGCACGCGCAGCAGCTTCACCTGCATCATCGGGCTCATCTCGGAGATCTCGTCCAGGAAGACGGTGCCGCGCTCGGCGGCCTCCAGGAGGCCCTTCTTGGTGGCGGCCGCCCCGGTGAACGCGCCGCGCATGTGCCCGAACAGCTCCGACTCCAGCAGCGCCTCCGGGAGCGCCCCGCAGTTGAGCGCCACGAACGGCTGGTCGCGCCGCAGCGAGTTCGTGTGGACGGCGCGGGCGACCAGCTCCTTTCCCGTCCCGGATTCCCCCGTGATGAGGATGGTGCTGTTGGTCGGCGCGACGGTCTCGACCAGGTCGAAGACGTCCTGCATCACCCGGCTCCGGCCGATGATGTTCGAGAAGGACGAGGACGAGCGCAGGGCGCGCTTGAGGAGCACGTTCTCCTGGCGCAGCGTCCGGCGCTCGAGGGCGTTGCGGACCTTCGCCTTCAGCTCCTCCACGTCGAACGGCTTCGTGAGGTAGTCGTACGCGCCGAGGCGCAGGGCCTCGACGGCCGAGTCGGTGGACGCGTAGGCCGTCACCATGATGCCGACGATGTCCGGGTCGAGGCGCTTCGCCTCGCGGAGCACGTCCACGCCGCTCATGCCCGGCATCCTGATGTCGGAGATCAGGACGTCCGCGGGCTCCCGGCCCAGCTCCGCCACGGCCGCCGGCCCGTCCTCGGCGAGCCGCACCTGGTGCCCCTCCCGGCGCAGGACGATCTGCAGCAGCTCGCGCATCGACCGCTCGTCGTCCACGACGAGAATCCGGCCGCTGCGGGGGGCGTTCGGCGCGCTTGTCTCGTTCGTCGTCATCATCGTCATGCGGCGGCCAGCGCCCGGGCCGGGATGCGCACCTCGACGGTGGTGCCGGCCCCCGGCTTCGACGTGACGCGCACCTCGCCGCCGTAGTCGCTCACGATGCGGTGCACGACGGCCATGCCGAGGCCGCTGCCCCGCTCGAAGGTGCTGTGAAAGGGCTGGAACACCGTGTCCAGCTCGGTTTCCGGGATGCCCACGCCTTCGTCGCGGACCTCGAGGACGGCCGACGCGCCGCCCGGCTCGGCGCGCACGCCGAGGCGCAGGCGGCCGCCGTCGGGCATCGCGCGCAGCCCGTTGGTCGCCAGGTTCCAGACGACCTGGCGCAGCTGGCCCTCGTCGGCCTCGCACCACACGGGCGAGGACGGCACGTCCACCTCGACGGCGTGCGCCGCGCCCGCCTCGACGCTGTTGCGCAGCAGGAGCGCCGTGTCCTCGACGGCCGAGCGCAGGTCCACGCGGGTGATCGCGAAGCGCTGGGGACGTGCGTACGCGAGGAAGCTGGTGATCGTCTGGTTGAGCCGCTCCGACTCCTGCAGGACGATGTCCATGAGCTGCGCCTGCTCTCCGGTGAGGCCCAGCTCGCTCCGGAGGACCTGCATCGAGCCCGAGATCGAGGCGAGCGGGTTCCGGATCTCGTGGGCGATGCCCGCGGCCATCTCGCCGACGGCCGCCAGCCGCTGCTGCACCCTCGCCTCCCGCTCGAGGCGCCGGATCGTCGTCACGTCCTGGAAGGTGTAGAGGAACCCTGCCGGCCCCCTCGGCGTCTGGAGCATCGTCGCGCTCAGGCCGATGTCGATGAGCGTGCCGTCCGCCTTCCGGTACTTGTAGTCCGCCCGGCGGGTGGCGCCGGCGGCGATGCCGCCGGCGAGCGAGGCCGTGAAGTCCGGCGGCAGGGCCAGCACGACGGCGGCCGCCAGGCCGGGAGCCGAGGCCCGGGCGTGGCCGGTAATCGCCTCGGCCGCGCGGTTGAAGGTGAGGACCCGCCCCTCGGCGTCGGTCGTCACGAGGCCCATCGCGAGGCTCTCGATGATGTCGTCGCTGTAGGCCTTGAGGTCCGCCATGGCCGCCGACGCGACCGCCAGCCGCTCGTCCGCGCGGCGGATCCGCTCGGCCAGCGATCCGCCGAGCAGGCCCACGGCCAGGAGCCCGACCAGGTGCACCGCGACCGTGTACTGGGCGATCAGGCCCTGGGGCAGCGCGACGGGCCCGTCCGGCGCCCACACGCTCCACGGCTGCACGGCGCCGCCGGCGTACTGGACGGCGACGGTGCCGGCGTAGAGCAGCATGCTGAGGGCCGTCACGCGCAGGACGCCGGGCTTCGAGCGCAGCACGCTCGCCGCCAGGATCGGCAGGACGAACAGGAACGAGAAGTAGCTCGCGGCGCCGCCGGTCATCCACACGAAGGCGCCGGCCGTCAGCGCGTCCAGGGCGAGCTGCGTCTCGGCGAGCCAGCCCGCGCCGCGGCGCAGGCGCAGGCCGATGGCGTAGCAGGCGGAGAGGCCGTAGGTCCACGCGATGAGCGCGTACAGGGGGCCCGGGCGCGCGGCCGCCGCCCCGCCGAGCTCGATGGCCGCCGCCGAGCCCAGCAGGAGCGTGATGATGACCAGCCGCCAGATCATCAGGAGCACGAGGCGCCGCTGGAGCGGGTGATCGTCCACGTCCCGGCGCCTCAGGCGAGCTTGCTGATCAGCGAGAAGATCGGCAGGTACATCGCGATGACGACGCCGCCGACGACCACGCCGAGGAAGGCGATCATGATCGGCTCGAGGAGCGTCAGGAGGCCCGCCACGGCCGTGTCCACCTCCTCCTCGTAGAAGTCGGCGATCTTGGCGAGCATCGTGTCGAGGGCGCCCGTCGCCTCGCCGACGCCGACCATCTGGCTGACCATCGCCGGGAAGACGCCCGTCTGCCTGAGGGGATCGGCGATCGTCTCGCCCCGCTCGATGCTCTTGCGCGTGGTCAGGATGGCGTCCTCGACAATCGCGTTGCCGGCCGTCTTGGCGGTGATCTCGAGGCCGTCCAGGATCGGCACGCCCGAGCTGATGAGCGTGGAGAGCGTGCGCGTGAAGCGGGCCACGGCGATCTTGCGGAGGATGTTGCCGAGCACCGGCGCGCGGAGCAGCGCGCGGTCCACCACGTGCCGCCCGTTGTTGGTCCGGTAGTACTGGCGGAAGGCCTGCGCGGCCGCGATGGCGCCGACGACGAGGAACGGCCCGACGCGAACCACGCCGTTGCTGGCCGCGATCACGAGGCGCGTCGGGAGCGGCAGCTCGGCCCCGAGGCCCGCGAACAGGGCGGCGAAGGTCGGGATGACCTTCCAGAGGATCAGCATGATGACGAGGATCGCGATCGTGATGACCGCGATGGGGTACGTCATCGCCGACTTGACCTGGCCGATGAGCTTGACGTTCTTCTCGATGTAGACCGCCAGGCGCTTCAGGATGGCGTCGAGGATGCCGCCAGCCTCGCCGGCCGCCACCATGTTGGTGTAGAGGGCGTCGAAGGCGCCCGGGTGCTTGCGCATGGCCTCGGCCAGGGCGGCCCCGCCCTCGACGTCGGCCCGGGTCTGCAGGATCTTGGCCGCGAAGTCCTTGTGCTCCTCCTGGTTCCCGAGGATCTCGAGGCACTGCACGAGCGGCAGCCCGGCGTCGATCATGACCGAGAACTGCCGAGTGAAGATGGCGAGGTTCTTCGCCGGCACCTTCTTGTTGGCGCGGGCGGCCTTCACCGCGGCTGCGGCCCTGGCCTTCGCGGGCGCGATGCGCGTCACGAGGATCTGCTCGCGGCGCAGGGCGGCAACGGCGTTCTGCAGCGTGTCGGCGGCGCGCTCGCCGCTGACGATCTCTCCCGATCGCGTGCGGCCGGTGTAGGCGAAGCTGGGCATCGTATGCGTCCTTCTGCGAAGCGGCCCTGGCCGCGCTCCCCTCAGCGCCGCGCGGCGTGCGCCGGCTGGAAGCGCTCCTGCGCCGGTCCGCCCGCCTTCGTCAGGCCGGCCCCGGCGACGACGCCGACCCCGCGGCTGATCATGTCGTTCAGCTCGTCCCGCAGCGACGAGGTCTGGCGCGCGGTGTCGAGCGTGATGGCGCCGGCGTAGTACAGGCTCGCCAGCGACTGGTTCAGCGTCTGCGTCCCGACCTTCTCCTGCCCCGCCTGCATCGACGCGTAGATCTGGTGCACCTTGTCGTCGCGGATGAGGTTCCGGATGGCGGGCGTCGGGATCAGGACCTCGACCGCCACGACGCGCCCCCGGCCGTCCGCCCGCGGCAGCAGCGCCTGGCACACGATGCCCTCGAGCACCATCGAGAGCTGCGTCCGGATCTGCGTCTGCTGGTGCGACGGAAACACGTCCACGATGCGGTTGATCGTCTGGGCCGCCGAGTTGGTGTGCAGCGTCGCGAACGTCAGGTGGCCCGTCTCGGCGATGCGCAGCGCGGATTCGACCGTCTCCAGGTCGCGCATCTCGCCGATGTACACGACGTCCGGGTCCTCGCGCAGCGCCGCCCTCAGGGCCGGGGCGAACCCGTGGGTGTCGCTGAGCACCTCGCGCTGGTTCACCAGGCACTGCTTGTGCGGGTGGATGTACTCGATCGGATCCTCGATGGTCAGGATGTGCTGGCGGCGCTCGCGGTTGATCTTGTCGACCAGCGCCGCGAGCGTGGTGCTCTTGCCGCTGCCCGTCGGGCCGGTCACGAGCACGAGCCCGCGCGGCCGGTCGGCCAGCGTCGAGACCACTTCCGGCAGCCCGAGCTCCTTGAAGCCGCGGATGTTCTCGAGGATCACGCGGTAGACCGCCGCCACCGCGCCCCGCTGGCTGAACACGTTGCAGCGGAACCGCGCCAGGCCCCGGATGCCGAAGGAGAAGTCCAGCTCCAGCGCCTCCTCGAACCGCTTCTTCTGGGCGTCGGTCAGCACGCTGTAGGCGAACCGCTTCGTCTCCGACGGCGTCAGCTCCGGCATGTCCAGCCGCTGGAGGATGCCGTTCACCCGCACCTGCGGCGGCGAGCCCGCCGTCAGGTGCAGGTCCGACGCGTTCACGTCGATGGTGTGCCGGAGCAAATCCGGGAGCGTGGTCATGCCGGTCCTTCCTTCCCCGCCCGTGCAATTCCCGGGCCTACATCACCGTCTCGCGCAGCACTTCCTCGATCGTCGTGACGCCGTCCCGGATCTTCTGCAGCCCGCTCGCCCGCAGGCTGATCATCCCTTCCTCGACCGCCCGGCGGCGCAGCTCGAGCCCCGACGCCCCCACGAGGATCAGTTCCCGGATGCCGTCGGTCACCTCCATCACCTCGAACAGCCCGACCCGCCCCTTGTACCCCGTCCCGTTGCACCGCTCGCAGCCCGCCCCGCGGTAGGGCACCACCGCGTGGGCCTCCTCCGGGCTGAACCCGATCTTCGTCAGCGCCGCCGGCGGCGACGGGTGCGGCTGCCTGCAGAGCGGGCAGACCCGCCGCACCAGGCGCTGGGCGCAGATGAGGTTCACCGAGCTCGACACCAGGAAGGGCTCGATGCCCATGTTCATCAGCCGGCTGATCGTCCCGGGCGCGTCGTTCGTGTGCAGCGTGGACAGCACGAGGTGCCCCGTCAGCGCGGCCTTCACCGCGATCTCGGCCGTCTCGAAGTCCCGGATCTCGCCGACGAGGATGATGTTGGGGTCCTGGCGCAGGAACGCCCGCAGGGAGGCGGCGAACGTCAGCCCGATGTTCTCCCGGATCTGGACCTGGTTGATCCCGGGCAGGTTGAACTCGACCGGGTCCTCCGCCGTCATGATGTTGGTGTCGGCCTTGTTCAGGCGCGAGATCGACGAATAGAGCGTGTTGGTCTTGCCGCTCCCCGTCGGGCCCGTCACGAGCACCATGCCCCAGGGCTTCTGGATCGCCGCCTCGAACCGCTCCAGCGGGCCGGGCTCGAAGCCCAGCCCCGTCATGTCCAGCATCAGCTTGTCGCGGTCGAGGAGGCGAAGCACGATCTTCTCCCCGAAGAGCGTCGGCAGCACCGACACGCGGAAGTCCAGCTCCTTGGATCGGCCCTGGTCGTTGTACCGGATCTTGATCCGGCCGTCCTGCGGCAGGCGCTTCTCGGCGATGTCCAGCTTGGACATGATCTTGATCCGGGACGCGATCGCGTCGCGGAACTTCAGCGACGGGCTCATGATGTTGTAGAGCACCCCGTCGATGCGGAACCGGATCCGGTACTCCTTCTCGTACGGCTCGATGTGGATGTCGCTGGCGCCCTTCGAGATCGCCGACATCAGCAGCACGTTGACCAGGCGGATGACCGGCGCTTCCTCGCCCTGGCGGGCCAGCGCGTCGACGCTGATCTCGTCGAGCTCGTCGAGCACCTCGACGTCCGCGTCGAGGACCCCGGGCATCTCGTCGAGCGCCTTCGAGGCGACGTCCAGCGCGCTCGGCTCGCTCCGGCTTCCCCCGTACGACCGCTCGATGGCCTCGTGGACCGCCGACTCGGCCGCCACGACCGGCTCGATGTTGTAGCCGGTCATGAACTTGAGATCGTCCATGGCGAACACGTTGGTCGGGTCCGCCATGGCGATGGTGAGCGTGGCGCCCACGCGGCTGAGGGGGACGATCTGGTACTTCTGCGCCGTCTCCGGCGTGACGAGCTTGATGATGGCCGGGTCGATCTCGAACTGGGCCAGGTTGATCGAGGGCACCCCGTACTGGCGGCTCAGGAGGCCCGTGATGTCGTCGTCGCGCACGTAGCCGAGTTTCACCAGGGCCGAGCCCAGCTTGATCCCGTGGGCCTTCTGGTAGAGCAGGGCCTCCTGGAGTTGCTCCGGCGTGATGCGACGCTCCTTCAGGAGCAGCTCACCGATGCGCAGTGCCATGGGTTTCGAACCGCGTCGCCTCTCCGAGACGATCTTTGTCAGCCGTACGCGAAAACCGTCGCCGGGTCCCGCCGCGCGGCGCGGTCCGGCCGGGCCGGGCCGGCGGACCCGCGCGGCCTCGGCCGGGCTCGGTCGTCCGCCCGAATCCCGCGTCAACCAGCCGCACCGCTGGAACCGCGGACGGCTCCGACTCCTTAGTTGTCGGCACGGGAGGCGCTCGCCATCAGGCTCGAGCCCGGACCCGGCGGGCGCACGTCCGCTCCGCCTATGCGAGAGTCCGGCCAGCAGCCGCGGGCGGCGGCGCCGGAACACGCCGCGGCCGGAAATCGTCTACACTTGGAGAGTTATGCGCCGCCCGCCCGGCCGCGGAAAGCCGTGGCGCGCCGCCGGGGGCGCGATTTGCGGGATGCGAGGTCCACATGACGAGTGCAGCGTCTGCCACCCCTCATTCGCCCGCCGGAAACCCGGGCCTGAGCCTCCCGGCACGTGTCTGGGGCATCCTGATGTCGCCCAGGACGACCTTCGTCGACGTCGTGGCGCGGCCGCGCTGGTTCGGCATGATGGCCCTGGTGCTCGTGGTCACCGCCGTCTGCACGGGCGGGTTCCTCTCGACCGAGGTCGGCCAGACCGCCTGGATGGACCAGGCCGTCGAGCGCGCGCAGCAGTCCGGCCGCCATTTGTCGGACGCCGAGCTGGCCGCGACGGAGAAGATGGTGCCCTACATGGGCATCATCACGGCCGTGTCGACGCTCATCATCGGGCCGGTGACGTGGCTGGCCATGGCCGGCGTCCTCTTCGCGGTGTTCAACGCGGCGCTCGGCGGCACATCCACCTTCCGGCAGCTCTTTGCCGTGCTGGTGCATTCGTCCGTCCCGACGCTGCTCCAGCAGCTGATCGTGACACCGCTCAACTACGCCCGGGAGTCGATGTCGAGCGCGACGAGCCTGGCGGTGTTCCTGCCCATGCTGGAGGAGGGGAGCTTCCCGGCGAAGCTCCTCAGGATGGCCGACCTCTTCGTGATCTGGTGGATCGCCCTGCTGGCCATCGGCCTGGGCGTGCTGTTCAGGCGCCGGACCGGTCCCATCGCGACCGGCCTGTTCGCGGTCTACGGCGTCATCGCCGTCGTCTTGGCGGCGGCCTTCTAGGGGCGGGGGCGTGAGCGTGAATCGCAAGAAGCTCATCATCGGGGCGGTCATCGTGGCGCTGGCGGGCGCGCTGGTGGCCGCCAACGTGTTCCTCAAGCGGGAGAAGGGCGTCGAGGTCGATCTCGAGAAGCTCGCGGCCCGGGACCTGGAGGCCGTCGTGTCGGCGTCGGGCAAGATCCAGGCCCGCACGACGGTGAACATCAGCTCGCAGTCGATGGGCCGCGTGACGCGGCTGGCCGTCAAGGAAGGCGACCGCGTGCAGCGGGGCCAGTTCCTCGTCGAGATCGATCCCCGGTCGCTGCGGTCGCAGGTGGAGCGCGGCGACGCGGCCCTGTCGGCGCAGCGGGTCGCGGTGGCGCAGGCGAGGACCCAGCTCGAGTCGGCCAAGACGCAGCTCGCCCTGGCCCGGGAGACGCTGAAGCGCCAGCAGGGGCTGTGGGACGAGCAGCTCACCACCCGCGAGGCCCTCGACCGCGCCGAGAACGAGGTCCAGGTGCGGGAGCGCGAGGTCGAGGCGCGCGAGGCGGCCATCACGATGGAGGCGACGCGGGTCCGGCAGACCGCGGCCGACCTGGCCAACGCCCGCTACAACCTCGGCCTGCTGTCCATCGAGTCGCCCATCGACGGCATCGTGACGCGCCGCAGCATCGAGATCGGCGAGAACGTGATGATCGGCACGATGAACAACCCCGGCACCGTCCTGATGACCATCGCCGACATGTCGATCATCGAGGCCGAGCTCGAGGTGGACGAGACCGACATCCCCACCGTCGCGCTGGGGCAGCCGGCGAAGGTCACCATCGACGCGCTGCCGGACCGGGAGTTCACGGGCACGGTCACCGAAATCGGCAACAGCCCCATCCAGGCCGCCGCGGCCGCCGCGGCGCGCGCCACGAACTTCAAGGTCGTCGTGACGATCGACGGCGAGATCCCGGAGGTGCGGCCGGGCTTCACGTGCACGGCCGACATCACGACGGCCACGCGCAAGAGCGTCGTGTCGGTGCCGATCCAGGCGACGACGGTCCGCGAGCTCGTCTACGACGAGAAGGGCGCCGTGGTGAAGCCGCCCGAGACCGGCCGGAAGACGCGCCGGGCGGCGGCGGCCGCCGCGCCGCCCGACGAGCTCAAGCCCGGGCAGACCAGGAAGGAGACCGAGGGCGTCTTCGCGGTGAAGGACGGCAAGGCCGTCTTCAAGCCGGTCAAGACCGGCATCGCCGGCGAGAAGTACCTCGAGGCGCTGTCGGGCGTCGCCGCGGGCGAGGAGGTGATTGTCGGCCCGTTCAACTCGGTGCGCGACCTGAAGGACGGCGACCCCGTGAAGGTGAAGAAGCCCGCCGCGAAGAAGTAGCCGCCGTGAGCCGGATCCTCGAGGGCATCCTCATCGCGCTCCGGGCCATCTGGAGCAGCAAGCTGCGCTCGTTCATGAGCGTGCTCGGCAACATCGTCGCGGTGACGTCCATCATCGCGGTGGTGTCCCTCATCCAGGGCCTCAACGCCACCGTCACCGACGCGATCGTGTCGGAGGTGGGCGCCGACTCCTTCATCGTCGATCGCTACGGGATCACGCGAAGCGAGGAGGACTTCGAGGCGGTCCGGAGCAACCCCCCGGTGACCCTGCGGGACGCCGAGGCCATCCGGCGGTACAGCCCGCTGGTGCGCGCCGTCATGGCCGAGAGCACGCGGTCGGGCCAGGTGAGCTACCGGGACCAGGTCCTCGAGACCATCAGCATCCGCGGCGTGTCGCCCGAGTACGTCAGCTTCTCCTCCTACAACGCCGAGCGCGGGCGCCTGCTGAGCGCCACCGAGGTCGAGCGGAACCGGAACGTCGTGCTCCTCGGATGGGGCACGGCCGACCGCCTGTTCGGCCACGCGAACCCCCTCGACCGGGTCATCAAGATCGAGGGCGTCCACTACCGGGTGATCGGCGTCAACGAGAAGAAGGGGGCGATCTTCGGGCAGTCGCAGGACGAGTTCGCGGTGATCCCGCTCGGCGGCTTCCAGAAGATCTTCGGCGCCCGGCCGTACCTGCAGCTGAACGTCAAGCCCGTGCACCCGGACCTCGTCTCGGACGCGATGCAGGACGCGACGGTGGCGCTCAGGATCGAGCGGCGCCTGAAGCCGAAGGAGAAGGACAACTTCGGCCTGTTCACGTCGGACTCGATCCTGGACATCTACCACCAGGCGACCAGCGGCATCTTCGCGGTGCTCGTCGGGGTGGTGGCCCTCTCGCTCCTCGTCGGCGGCATCGTCATCATGAACATCATGCTGATGGTGGTCACCGAGCGGACGTTCGAGATCGGGCTGCGGAAGGCCATCGGCGCCAAGCGCCGCGACATCATGCTCCAGGTGCTGGCCGAGTCGGTCACCCTGTCGGTGGCGGGCGGCGTCACCGGCACGGCCCTCGGGTTCTTCCTGGCCTGGCTCATCTCGAAGGCCAGCCCGCTGCCGGCCGCCGTGCAGCCGTGGTCGGTCGCCCTCGGCATCGGGATCACGGCCGTCGTCGGCCTGATCTTCGGCGTCTACCCCGCCATGCGCGCCGCCGCCCTCGACCCCATCGAGGCGCTGAGGAGAGAGTAGCCGTGGCGATGAAGTTCGCGCTCTTCTCGGACATCCTCGGCATGGCCTTCGGCACCATGCGGGCGAACAAGATGCGCGCCGCGCTGACCATCCTCGGGGTGGTCATCGGCATCACGGCGATTGTCGGCATGACGGCGCTCATCCGCGGGTTCGACGAGTCGCTGCGCGACTCGATCCGGCAGCTCGGGCCGAACACCATCTTCGTCGCGAAGTTCTCGGGCCTCAGCGTCAGCTCCGGCGTCGAGTTCAAGGACCTGGTGAAGCGGCCCGTGCTCACCGTGGCCGACGCCAGGGCCATCGAGCGCGAGGCGCCGTCGGCCGGAATGGTGGACGTCTGGCTCGGCATGTGGGGCAGGCCGGTGCGCGAGCGGGCCTACTACAAGGGAGAGAAGACCAAGGAGCTGTCGGTCCTCGGCGTCTCGGAGAACTACGCCGCGGTGAACTTCCTGTCGCTCGAAGGCGGCCGCTTCTTCACCGAGTCCGAGGTCCAGCACCGCCGGCCCGTCGTCGTCCTCGGCGACACGCCCGTCAAGGCGCTCTTCCCCCACGTCGATCCCGTCGGCAAGCGCGTCCGCGTGGGCGCCGTCCAGTACGAGGTCGTCGGCTACGTCGGCAAGCGCCCGAGCCCGTTCGGCAACAGCGGCCAGGACGACTTCCTCGTCGTCCCCTACACGACCTTCCAGAAGCAGTTCGGGTGGAGCCGCTCGGGCCAGATCCGGGTCCACGGCACGCTGACCGACGCCAGCGCGATGCAGAGCGCGATGATCGCCGTGGTGCCCAGGGAAGGCGCCGCGCGGGACGAGACCATGGCCGAGGTCCGGCAGATCCTGCGGATCCGCCACAACCTCCGCCTCGATCAGGCCGACGACTTCGACATGATGACGCAGGACGCCGTCATGAAGATGTACGACCAGATCACCGGGGCCGTCTTCATCGGCCTGGTCGTCATCTCGTCCATCGCCCTCATGGTCGGCGGCATCGGCGTCATGGCCATCATGATGATCTCGGTCACCGAGCGGACGCGCGAGATCGGCGTCCGCAAGGCGCTCGGCGCCCGCCGCCGCGAGGTCCTCTGGCAGTTCCTGCTCGAGGCCGTGTTCCTGACGTCGGTGGGCGGCCTCCTCGGCATCCTCCTGGGCGCGTCCATCGGCCTCGGCGTGCACCTCGGCACCGGGTTCCCCGTCTCGATGCCCTGGTGGAGCTTTGCGATCGGGTTCGGCTTCTCCGGCTCGGTCGGCCTGTTCTTCGGCCTCGTCCCGGCCATCCGCGCCGCGCGCCTGGATCCCATCGAGGCGCTGAGGTACGAATAGGGGCCCGGGGCCAGGCGCCAGGCGCCGCTGGGACGCACTCTCCCGCTGAAGGGTGGCGCGGGACGGCGGCCGGCGGGGCCCGCCCGACGAGAGGAGGCTGCAATGAAGAAGCGCGTGTCGATATGCGCATCCGCCCTGGTTGCCCTCGCCGCGGGTCCGCTGCTCTCGGGCCGCCAGGCCGCGCCCGGCGCCCAGGCGCCCGCTCCCCCGTCGATGCAGGTCGTGCATACCGACGACTTCACCGTCGACGGCAAGGGCTCGGCGCCGGCATGGGCGCGGACGGAGTGGGTCGCTCTCACGCCGCGGGGCGGCGGGGGCGCCGCGGCGACGGCCCCTCGCTCGCGCGTCAAGCTCCTCCACTCCCCCGCCGGCCTCTACGTCCTCATGGACGCCGACGACGGCAGGATCACCGCGACGATGAAGGAGGACTTCCTCCACCTGTGGACGGAGGACGTCTTCGAGTTCTTCCTCTGGACCGACGAGCGCTGGCCGGTCTACTTCGAGTACGAGATCTCGCCCCTGGGGTTCGAACTGCCGATCCTCATCCCGAACTTCGGCGGGCAGTTCCTCGGCTGGCGCCCCTGGGACTACGACGGGCCGCGCAAGATCAGGAAGGCGGTCTCGGTGCGCGGCGGAGCGGCCGAGCCGGGCGCCGCCATCACCGGCTGGACGGCCGAGGTGTTCCTGCCCTACGACCTGCTCAGGCCGCTGCAGAACGTCCCGCCCAAGCCGGGCACGGCGTGGCGCGCCAACTTCTACCGCGTGGACTACGACGGCGGGCGCGGCGCAAGCTGGGCGTGGGCGCCGGTCACGGGCACCTTCCACGACTACGAGAAGTTCGGGACGCTGGTCTTTCAGTAGGCAGCCAGGCGTGGCCTCCAGGCCCCGCCCCCACTGGCCGCGGCCTGGCCGGAGCCGCCGCGGCGGCGGCGTGAGGCGCCGGCCTCCCCCGCGACGGCCCGAACCGAGGGGACGCCCGCCAGGCGGCCGCTCAGCGCGGCCTGAACGTCGCGCCGCAGACGCGAGGGCCCGTCAGCGGGAGCCACAGCCCCGCCTTCGTCCCCGCGCAGTCGCCGGTCCACGACGAGAACACAGAGCCCGCGCTCGCGACGGCCTCCAGCCCCAACGTCATGGCCGCGGGCATGGTCACCGAGCACGCCGCTCCGCCCTCGCCGCACCTGATGCCCGCGCCCTGGACGCGGCCGCCCGCCGGAACGGGCGAGATGGTGAGGGTATAGGGCGGGCCGTCCGCCGGCGCGACGGTCCCGGCCGACACCCTGCGGATTCGCGCGTTGCCGAAGTCGGCCACGAACATGTGGCCCGGCCCGTCCACGGCCACCCCGTACGGCCAGCTGAGCTGCGCGCCGGTCGCAGGGCCGCCGTCGCCGCTGAAGCCCTGCATGCCGTTGCCCGCAATCGTCGTCACGAGCCCGGTCGCCGGGTTCACGGCGCGCACCCGGTGGTTCGCGTACTCCGCGACGAGGAGGTTGCCGGCGGCGTCGAAGGCCAGGCCGATCGGGCAGTCGAAGGCCGACTCGGCGGCCGGCACGCCGTCGGCGCCGAGGCCAGCCGCGCCGGTCCCGGCCGCGGTCGTGATGGTCCCCGTTGCCGCGTCCACGCGACGGACGCAGTGGTTGTACAGGTCGGCGACGTAGACGCTGCCGGAGGGGTCCGCCTCGATGCCGTACGGCGCCTGGAGGGTGGCCTCGGTGGCGGGCCCGCCGTCGCCGCTGTAGCCGACGGCGCCCGTTCCCGCGAACGCCGTGATGATCCCGGTGGTCGCGTCGATGCGGCGGACGCGATTCGAGCCTTGTTCGGTGATGAACAGGCTGCCGGCCGCATCCACCGCCACCGCGTACGGGTTGTGGAGCCCGGCCGCGGCAGCCGGGCCGCCGTCGCCGGTGGACCCCGCCACGCCGGTGCCCGCGACCGTCGTGATGATCCCCGTCGCCGCGTCCACCCTTCGCAGCCGCTGGTTCTCCCGATCCACGATGAACAGGTTCCCCGCGGCGTCCGCGGCCACGCCGGTCGGATTGTCGAGCTGCGCTTCGGCCGCAGGACCGCCGTCGCCCGAGAACCCGGCCTCGCCCGTGCCCGCGGCGGTCGAGATGATGCCGGTGGCCGCCGCCACCTTGCGGATGCGGTGGTTGCCGTAGTCGGCGATGTACAGGTTGCCTGCGGCGTCGGCGGCAATCTCCATCGGCAGGTAGAGCCGTGCGGCCGTTGCCGGGCCGTCGTCGCCGCCGTAGCCGGGCGTTCCGGTGCCGGCATACGTGGTGATGGTCCCTCCGGCCGGCGGCGTGACGCTGCCGCCGGCGGGCGTGAACGCCGCGCCGCACGTGCGCGCGCCCTTCAGCGCCAGCCACAGGCCCGGCGACGTCCCGGCGCAGTCGCCGGTCCACCCGCCGAAGGTGTATCCCGCCTCCGCCGAGGCCGACAGCCCGATCGTCATCGCTGCCGGCATCGTCACCGAGCATGCCGCGCCCCCGGCGCCGCAGCTGATCCCCGCGCCCTGGACCCGGCCGCCCGCCGGGACGGGCGAAATGGTGAGCGTGTATGGCGGACCGTCCACCGGCGCGGGCGGAGGCTCGCCCCCGCCCGCCGGCGTGAACGCCGCGCCGCACGTGCGCGCGCCCTTGAGCGCCAGCCACAGGCCCGGCGACGTCCCCGCGCAGTCGCCGGTCCATCCGCTGAAGGTGTATCCCGCCTCCGCCGAGGCCGACAGCCCGATCGTCATCGCCGCCGGCATCGTCACCGAGCAGGCCGCGCCCCCGGCGCCGCAGCTGATCCCCGCGCCCTGGACCCGGCCGCCCGCCGGGACGGGCGAGATGGTGAGCGTGTACGGCGGGCCGTCGTCCCCCGCCGCCGCGCCTGCGCCCGCTCCAATCCCTCCCGTCGACGCGAGGAGGAAGAGCAGGATTGCGACGGCGCCTGCCTGAGACCAGCGAAGCATGCTCGACCTCCATCGGCGACGAATGCGCAGCCGCAGATGACGCTGCCGGAGCGCGTGGCGATGCAGAGGCCGCCGGCTGCGGCCGCGTCTACAGCTCCTTGATGCGGATGTTGCGGAACTCGACGTGGGCGCCGTGGCCGAGGAAGCCGATGTGGCCCTTCGTGTTCCTGATCCCCCGCGAGCCTTCGGGCTTCGTCATGTCCGCATGCGCCTTCAGCACCTCCGGGTCCTTCACGTCCGCCAGGTCCGCGTCCACGATGACCGTGCCGTTGAGCGTGACGGTGATGCGGGTGCCCTCGGCCCGGATCTCCTCCGAGTTCCACTCGCCGACGGGCTTGAGGAAGCCGCGTTTGGCCGGCACGACCTTGTAGATGGAGCCGTGGTACTGGCCGGGCTCCAGCTTCGTGTACTGCGAGCCCGTGTCGTCGAGCACCTGGATCTCCATGCCGACGTACGCCGCGTCGCCGACGAGGGGCGCGCGGATGCCGATGCCGTTGTTGGCGTTGGGCGTCAGCCTGAACTCGAAGCGGAACGCGAAGTCCGAGTATTCCTTTTCGGTGTAGAGGTTGCCGCCGTCCTTCTCCGTCGAGAAGAGGATGCCGTCCTTGATCTGGTAGCCGACGCCCGTCTTGTTCTCGGTGCCGTTCGGCCGCTGGCCGTAGACCCAGCCGGTGAAGTCCCTGCCGTTGAAGAGCGTGGTGAAGCCTTCCTCGCCGGCCTGTGCTGCGGCTGTGGCGGGGCCCACGGCGGCGAGCGTGGCGGCGCCGGCCGCCAGGATGACGAAAGCGGCGAGTACGCGAGACACGTGCATGGTTGACTCCTCCAATACGAAACGGGGTCGCCGCATGATAGCCCGTTTCGCCACCAAGTGGGGTCAGATCCAGGAATACTGGATCTGACCCCGGATCCTGGCCGCTGCGGCGTGCGCGTCGCCTGGTTGTGCCCGGCTAGAATGTACGCACGACCCATCTGGAGGATCGACCCGTGAAGCATGCCCTCGTTCTGCTCTCGCTGTACGCGGCCGCTGGCGGCGCGGTCGCCAGCGCGCAGTCGGCTGCCTCGCCGGCCGTCGATCGGGCGGCGGCCATCCGTGCCGCGCAGCGGACGATCGACGATGAGTACGCGCGTGAGACGATGTCGCCGTTCACGGCCATCGCCGTGCGATACCTCGAACCCGGCCAGACCTGCCGCCTGGGCGCGGACGGCACGGGCGCGGCGTTCGACCCCGTGAAGCCGGTGGACGCGGCCGCGGAGATAGGCTTCGACGGAGGGGCGTTCTGGGTTGCGCCGGTTCAGGACTCGCGGCAGCCCGTCCTGATCGCGAAGGGCGCCGCGGGCGTCGGCGCGGCCTCGGGCACGCCCGTGACAGCCAGGACGAAGCTCGGCAGCGGCCAGGTTGTCGGCCTCGGCCGGTTCCTCGCCGAGGCGCTCGCGTCGCCGGGCGCGAGCAACGTGCGCGTCTTCGATCCGGAGGCGCCGGCGAAGAAGGCGTTCACCGGGCTGAAGTGGTTTCCCCCCGACCCCGCGCTCCAGCTGACGGCCGCGTACGCTCCAAACGCCAGCCCGGACAAGGTCATTGTCATGACGAGCCGCGGACTGATGAAGGAGTACTACCGCGCGGGGACGCTGTCGTTCACCGTGGCGGGCGAGCCGATGAGACTCACCGCGCTGGCCACGACTCCGGCGCCGAAGCCCGGCGACGAGTTGTTCGTGCCGTTTCGAGATGCCACAACGGGGGCGGAAACGTACGAAGTCGGCCGGTACCTGACAGTACGGGTCGAGCGGGCCGGCGAGGCGCACACGCTGGACTTCAACCTGGCGACGAACCCGCTCTGCAACTACTCGCCGCACTACAACTGTCCGATTCCGCCGAAGGAGAACGTGCTGCCCGTCGCCATCCGGGCCGGCGAGATGACGTACCCGTCGCACCGCTAGCGGCGCCGGCCCTGGCCCCGGCCGTCGCCGGGCGGCCCGCGGGCAGGCCCCGCGCGGGCTCCCGGTTCCGGCGCCCGGACTGCGCGGCGGTGTCGCGCGTGGCGTTGTGTCGGATTGGCTCCCGGGCCCCGGCCACGGGGGCCCGGGCGCTAGCGTGACGCCCCGATCGCGTCCGCGTTCCAGAGGACGGGCGGGCGGACCGGCGCGGGCACGGCCCCGGCGACGCGCGTGCTCGTCGCGACGAAGACGCGCGGCACGGCGAAGTAGATCACGGGCAGGTTGTCGGCGAGGACCTTCTGCGCCTGGATGAAGAGCCGGCGGCGCTCGGCGGGCGCGCGCTCGGCGGCCATCTTCAGCACGAGCGTGTCGATTTCCTGCTCCCACGGCGTGGCGGGGGACGGCTGCTCCATGTTCCAGACGTGGGCGCCGCCGGAGCTGAGCCAGAAGTCGAGGTTCATCGCGGGGTCGGTGTCGCTCGTGAGGAAGCGGAAGTAGAGCGCGTCGTAGTCGCCCTTCGTCATGCGGTCCACGAGCGAGCCGACTTCCAGCGGCACGACGTCGACGCCGAGGCCGACCTTCCTGAGTTCATCGCGGAGGAACGCGGCGCCCTTCTCGAGGGCGGTGTTCCCTTTCTGCGTGACGAGGGCGAAGCGCGCGGGCGCGCCCGAGGCGTCTTCCAGCATGCCGTCGCGGTTCGCGTCGCGCAGGCCGAGGCCGGCGAGCAGCGCCTGCGCGCGCGCCGGGTCGTAGGCCTGGCGCTCGATGGCGCCTTCGGGCGCGTACCAGGCCGCGTTCGACGGCGGCACCGGGCCCCAGAGCGGCTCGGCGGCGCCCAGGAAGACCTCGTCGGCGAACGCGCGGCGGTTCACGGCGTGCGAGATCGCGCGCCGAAGCTCGACGCGCGCGAGCCAGGGGCGGCCCTGGTGCGCCTTCGCGCCCGGCCGCAGGTTGATCCAGAAGGCGTCGGCGTCGAACGCCAGGCCCGCGTCGGCGAGGCGCAGCGTCCCGGCCGCCGCCGCGCGCCGGAGCGCCGCGTAGTCGTCCGGCCGCACCTCGCTCTGCGTCAGGTCCGCCTGGCCCGACTGCAGGCGCAGCAGTTCGGCGTTCTGGTCCGGCGTAATCTCGAGCGTCAGGCGGTCCAGGTACGGGAGCCGCGTTCCGGACGCGTCCGCGCGCCAGTAGCGCGGGTTGCGCGCGAGGACCAGCCGCTCACCGGCCCGGTACTCCTGCAGCACGAACGGCCCCAGGCCCGCAATCTGCGCGGGCGGCGCGGCCGGCCCCCACTGCTCGCGCAGCGTGCCCGCCCCGAGCGCGGCCTCGAGCTTGTGCCTCGGCACGATCGGCAGCGAGTCCAGCAGGCGCAGCCCGGGACCGAAGGGCGCGGGGAACGTCAGCGCCACCGTGTGCGCGTCCGGCGCGGCGGCCGCGATGGGCTTGCCGCCGACGAGCATCACGTCGCCGAGCGGGCTGCCCGTCTTCTCGTCGTAGACCGCCCGAAACGAGAAGACGACGTCGGCCGAGGTGAACGGCGCGCCATCCGAGAACGTCACGCCGCGGCGCAGCTTGAGCGTGCACGACAATCCGTCGGCCGAGCAGGCGTACGACTCGGCCAGCCACGGCTCCAGCTGCTGTGTCGCCCGGTTGATTCGCAGCAGGCGGGCGTGCGTGAGCGACGCCACGAGCGTCGAGGCGAAGTCGCGGCCGGTGAGCGGGTTCAGCGTGCGCGGCTCGCTGCGCAGCGTCGCCACGAGCGACCCGCCGCGCCGGGGCCGGACGGCCGTCTGCGCGGGCGCGGCGAGGGGCGCCGCCGGCGTCGCGGCCGGCGTTGCCGCCGCGGCCTCCGCCGGGACCGAGACCGGCCCCGCCAGGCGAGCGAAGTGCCGCCCGCGGGGCACGCTCGTCGTCGCGGCCGTGCCGACGAGGGCCAGGGAGATGAGGAGGCGTCCCGCGCGCGTCACCTGGCAAGTCCCACGTGAAGGTTATCGGCCCGACCGGCCCGTGTGATGAGGGACGCGCTCGGCCGGGCCGCCGGGCGGCTCCCGGCCCGGCTGAAAGCCCTCGCGCGCTCCGCCCGCGTGGCCGTCGACGAGACCGGCCCGCGCCTCCAGTCGACCGCACGGGCACGGCGTGCTTCTGTCAGCGGCGGATGGCCCGTCGCCGGGAGCAGGCGTCGAGGGTTTCCGTCCGGCGGGGCCGTCCGGCTGCCGACCGGCGTCGATGGCGGCCTGCAGGGGCAGGACCGTCCGCCGCAGGCGCCGCCGGCACGGTTCTGTCAGCGGCCTCACAGAACCGTGAGCGGCTCCGGTGCGCGTTCTTGCACCGAATCGTGCGGGCCTGGCACGAAATCCGTGCAACCCCGTGAATCCGCGCGCCTTTCGCCTCGGACAGCAGGCTGGCCGGCCGGCCAACCCGTTGGCCGTGAGGGCCTTAGCCAGGCAAGGCCCGTTCCCGCCAGTCCGCCCGCAAGTGTCTCATTTTGCAATACTTGCACGCATCGACGCGAGCCTCGTTTCCGGCCACGCCCTGGCACTCTTTTCGCTCCTCTCTTGTGCCGGCGGGAGGTGCAGCGTGGGGATCGACCAGCGGACCTTCGACGCGCTCGACCGGATCGAGGCACGGAGCCTGTCGCTGGCGCAGGCCTGCACGGCGTTGCACGTTTCGCGCCGCACCGTCTACTACCTCATCAAGGAAGGCCGGCTTGCCACCGTGCGCACGCCACTCGGATCGCAGCGGGTGCTGGTCGAGTCGCTCAGGGCCGTGCGCATGGAGCGGGAGGCGCGGCTGGCCGATAGAGGGTCTGATGGATTTCGCCGAGTGTCCTGCGGGAACTGACCCGCGGAGGAGCGTCATGAGCGTCAAGTTCACCGTCGCGCGTCGGACCCTGACCGGCCTCTTGTCTGCGGCCCTGCTCGTCGCGTTTGCCCTGCCCGTGTCGGCGCAGCACCGGGCGCGGCTCTCGCAGGACCTGGCCGAGAAGCTGGCGGCGCAAAGCGGCGCCACCCTCCACGTCATTTCGAACCTTGATGGCGAGCGGCTTCAGAAGGCTGCCGCGCGCTACTCGCTCAGGATCCACAAGCGGCTCGACGGGGCCGCCGTGCTCCAGGGCACCGCCGCGCAGATCGACCGTGCGGCCGACGATCCCGACTTCGGGCACCTGGCGCTTGACGCGCCGGTCACCGCCCAGATGGCCGTGACGCGCGAGGCGATTGGCGCGCTGCTCGCCCGCGACGGCTTTGGCGGCGTGCCCGGCCTGACGGGCGACGGCGTGACGGTGGCCATCATCGACTCGGGCGTGCAGACGACGCACCCCGGGGTGGCCGGCAAGGTGGTTGAGAGCTGGGACTTCACCGGCACGGGCGACGGCGACCAGTTCGGCCACGGCACGCACCTGACGGGCGTCATCGCGGGCAACGACGCGGGCGGCTACGGCGGCGTGGCGCCTGGCGCGCGCATCGTGTCGCTGAAGGTGCTCGACGCGCAGGGCACGGGCAAGACCAGCGACGTCATCCGCGCGCTGGCCTGGGTGCGCCAGAACCGCCAGCGCCTGAACATCCGCATCGTCAACGTGTCGCTCGGGCACCCCGTGTTCGAGTCGTACGAGGACGACCCTCTTGCCCAGGCCGTGCAGAAGACCATCAACGCCGGGCTCGTGGTGGTGGCCTCGGCGGGCAACTACGGCAAGGTGACCGTGGACGGCAAGGCCGTGCCGATCTACGGCGGCATCTCGTCGCCGGCGAACCTGCCGGCCGTGATCACCGTCGGGGCGCTGAACACCAAGGGCACCGTGGGGCGGTTCGACGACGTGGTGACGACGTACAGCTCGAGGGGGCCGACGGCGATCGACCGGGTGATCAAGCCCGACCTCGTGGCTCCCGGGAACAAGGTGTACGCGCCCATGGCGGAGGGGAGCACGGCGGCGCTGGCGGCGCCTGACGAGTTGAAGGCCGTGGCGGCCGACGGGTCCGGGCTCATCGGGATGGCCGGGACGAGCGTGTCGGCGGGCGTCGTGTCGGGCGTGGCGGCGCTGATGCTGGAGGCCAACCCGTCGCTCACGCAGGCGCACGTGAAGATGGCGCTGCAGTTGTCGGCGCAGTTCATGCCCGAGGGCGTGCTGGCGGCCGGCTCCGGGAGCGTGAACGCGGCGGGGGCCGTGTGGATGGCGGTGAACGGGCCGAGCCCGCTGGTGCCCGTGGCGATGATAGGCGGCCGGCGCATCGCGGCGAGCGGGGTGCTCTTCTGGAGCGGGGGCCGGAAGGGCAAGCTGACCGGCCTGAAGGACATCCTTAACGGCAACCGGATCATCTGGGGCGACCGCATCATCTGGGGTGACCGCACCGTCCGTGGCGACCGCATCATCTGGGGCAACCGGATCATCTGGGGCGACCGCATCATCTGGGGCGACCGGATCATCTGGGGCGACCGGATCATCTGGGGCGACCGGATCATCTGGGGCGACCGCATCATCTGGGGCGACCGCATCATCTGGGGCGACCGGATCATCTGGGGTGACCGCATCATCTGGGGTGACCGGATCATCTGGGGTGACCGGATCATCTGGGGCGACCGGATCATCTGGGGCGACCGGATCATCTGGGGTGACCGGATCATCTGGGGCGACCGCATCATCTGGGGCGACCGCATCATTTGGGGTGACCGGATCATCTGGGGCGACCGCATCATCTGGGGCGACCGCATCATCTGGGGCGACCGCATCATCTGGGGCGACCGGATCATCTGGGGCGACCGGATCATCTGGGGCGACCGCATCATCTGGGGCGACCGCATCATCTGGGGCGACGGCATGATCTGGGCGGATGAAGTCTCTTGAACCGAAGGGTGCCACGCGGCACCGCCACGTCGGGTTCTTTGACTTGTGCCCGCTGTGCAAGCCGCACCGTCAAGCCGACAGCCGCGAATGGGACAGTCCGCCGGAGTTGTAGCGCTCTCTCAAATGGACGCCAGATAACTGGGGTTTCCAGCTGATTGACGTCAATTACTCTCGCCGGTCGTGTTGCCTCAAGACCGGATGTTACCCCGTTGCCTCAATTCGCTGTTACCAGACGACGTAGGATCTGAGCGTACGCCGGCCGTGACGGTTGCCATGCATCTAGGCCGCCGAGCAGGCCGCCCACCCCAAGAGTGGCCCGCGCACGCAGCCGGGTGTTCCAGACCGCGGTTGGGGTCTTACGCGGGCACGCCTGCAAAGAGGAGGCGCCGAGCGGCAAGCGGCGCCACTCTCTGACCCGGCGCTGAAGCGTCCGGAGCTGGCCGTCGGAGAACCGACCAGAGTTGTCGTGGCTGAGTCGCGCGAGGAGTCCCTTCGCGGTGCGGTCCGGTTGCTGCTCGAGCCACGTGACGAAGTTCGACGATGCATCAGCAAACGCAACGACTCGCGTTCGCCAGTGCCGAGGCGGTTTGGGTCCAGGGCGATGGGCGGATCGTACCTCGCCGTCGCGCCACGCGTGCGCGGGACTCTCCAAGAAGCGATCGAGATTGGCATCTCGACGCGGCAAGACGTGGAGCGTCTGGCTGGAGGATAGCCCGGCCAGATGCTGTTGGACGGTGCCGACGTCGTCAAGGAGTCGTAGGGGTCGAGTGAACCGTACCGGATTCGTCGGAGAGCGAGGCAGGAGAGTCAGACCACCTTGGCCTGCTGCTCATAATAGCGCTCTTCGTACTCGGCCGGTGCGACGTAGCCGATCGGCTCGAGCAAGCGTCGCGTGTTGAACCAGTGCCCCCACGCCAGCACCGCGAACTCGACGGCGTCGAGATGACGCCAGGGACCCCGGCGACGGATCACTTCAGTCTGGCAGAGCCCGATGACGGATTCAGCGAGGGCATTGTCGTGGGAATCCCCGCGACTCCCCACCGACGGAGCGATGCCCGCATCCGCCAACCGGTCGGTGGACCGCATCGACAGGCATTGCGTGCCGCGACACTGTGGTGCACGAGGCCGGCGAGGTCGGCCCTCTGACGGTCCCAGAGCGCCTGTTCCAAAGCATCCAACACGAAGTCGGTGCACAGCAACGCCGTCACCCAACAATCCGGCGCGCGAACGCGTCGATGACGAACGTCACGTAGACGAACCCCGCCCAGGTTGCCGCGTACGTGAAATCTGACACCCACCACTGGTTCGGGCGCGTCGCCGGGACGTTCCGATCGACTAGGTCCGCGGGCCGCTCCGCGGCCGGCGCGGGATGCGTCGTCGTCACCCATGCCTGGCCTAGCACGGCGCCTTGCCGGCCCATGGCCTCCATCAGGCGATGCACGGTGCAACGCGCCACGACGACCTCTTCACGCTTCAGTTGTTCCCACACCCTCCGGGGGCCGTACACCTGCTAGTGGTCGTCCCAGATGCGCTGAATGGTCTCGCGCAGGGCCTCGTCCCGCTTCGCGCGAGCCGACCACCGCTCGGGATACGTCACCAGCGTCGTGTGCCGGACGTACGTCGACGGGGCCATGGGCAACACCGCGCACATGGGCTCGACCCCATACCGGTCTCGGTGCTCGTCGATCAGCGGCACCAGCACTTCGTTCGGCGATCGAGCTCCGCCTTCGCGACCTACGCCGACGCCAGCCGGAGACTCTCGTTCGTGCGCTTGAAGTCGCGATTCTCCCGCTCCAGCTCCTTCAAGCGCTGCCGTTCGTCTGTCGTCAGGCCCGCCCGCTGGCCGCGGTCACGCTCCGCCTGGCGGACCCACCGGCGGAGCGTCTCCGCCGTACACCCCACCTTCGAGGCCATCGCTTCCATCGCCTCCCACGGCCAACCGTGGGCGGCCGCGTGCTCGGTTACCATCCGAACCGCACGCTCCTGCATCTCAGGTGAGTACCTCGCTCGTCGTCCTAGGGGCTCCAGCCTCTCTCCGAATGGGCCGATAACGTAACGTCTCTTTCGCACTTTTGAAGTGGTGACCTCCGTCTGGTTCAATGGTGTTCGCCAAAACGCCCATGACCAGACCCGAGAGGAGGCCACCGTGCAGGACGATACCACTACCCGACT
>Ga0208939_1000456_pt1 | contig 34127 bp, 31 predicted proteins | sample AD_STIC12_MetaG_FD_184437 | JGI IMG/M metagenome (GOLD analysis project Ga0208939, IMG submission 184437) | Active sludge microbial communities of municipal wastewater-treating anaerobic digesters from USA - AD_STIC12_MetaG (SPAdes) (version 2) | ecosystem: Engineered > Bioreactor > Anaerobic >...
GATTGGTTTGAATAGCACTTCAGCTAATCGTTGCCAGAGTTCCAATCCGTATGTAATGAAAATTTGCGGTTTAATTGAGGCGGACGCCTTTAATGCTACTGGTGGCGGCGATTTTGCCGAAGAATTTTCCGCTAGCAACCAGTGGCCGGCCGGCACCGTGGTGGTAATGGGCGATGACGGCTACAAATCAGTCAAACCTTGCGATAAAGATTATGATCAGTCGGTGGTCGGGGTGGTTTCGGATACAGTTGGCTTGTTAATGGGCAAAATTGATTCAGAGATTAAAGTGACGGTCGGCTTGGTCGGGGTGGTTAAAATTAAAGTTTCTAATATTAATGGTCCAATTAGAAAAGGAGACTTATTAGTTACCTCTCGATTAGCTGGCATGGCGATGAAAGATATAGCGAATCGTCCCGGCACCATTATTGGCAAGGCCTTGGAAGATTTTAACGCGCCGAGCGGTGAAATTATGGCTTTGATTAATTTACAATAAAGATATGCTTATTTTTATCAATTACAATAAATGGTTAATCAGTCTTTGGTCTTGTCTGTTGTTTTTTGTTCTTACCGGAAGCGCTCAGGCTTTTGTCGGCAGTTCTTTTGGCAGTAGCAATCTGCAGGTCAATAATGGAGAGAATTTGATCTGGGGCAATATCAGTGACACCTCTAGTGGCAGCGCCAGCTTTGTTTTATTTCAAGAAGTGGCTGGCGGTGCTACCTATTTGGACAGATTTCGGGTAGATCATTCCGGCAATGTTTATGTGGGCGGACAATTGTGTTTTGGTTCTTATGGCAGCACCAATTGCTCCAACACTTGGGGGATTTCCAATTTGCCCGATGGGAACATCAATCAGACCTTGCGTTATAATGGCACCGGCTGGGAGGCTAGCAGTGCCTTAATCAACAATAATACCAATATTGGCATCAATACCAATTCACCGGCTTACCGCTTAGATGTCAACGGTCAGATGCGGCTTCAGCCATCGACTCAGCCGACTGCCGCTCGGGGCGTGATTTATTTTGATGGGACGGCTAATAAATTTAAATGTAGTGAAAACGGCACTTCTTTTATGGACTGTATTTCTGCTGGCGGATCATCTCTGCCCACTGGCGCTAGCGGCCAGACTTTGCGTCACGATGGCTCTAGTTGGGTGGCCAACAGCTCGTTGTATAACAATGGTACGAATATCGGTATTGGCACGGCCAGTCCAGCCACCAAGCTAACTGTTTATGATGCCGTTTCCGGACCGATTCTCACCTTGGCTGGTATTAGTGGCAATTATCAGGGAGTAAAAATCGCCAATACTACTGGCGCCGAGCAATGGTTTAGTGGTCGTAATAGCGGCAATCAATATGTAATTCGGCGAAACGGAGCCAGTGATGATGTGGTGGTTAATACCGATGGTAATGTTGGAATTGGCGTGGCAACGCCAACTTCAAAATTAGAAATTAATGGCAATTTGACTTTTTATGGGGTTCCCGGTGTTAATCGTTATATCAATCCCAACACTCCGAGTCTTGGCGCCGGAATTAATTTATTTATCAGTGCCGGCCGGAGCTCTTGGGGTAAGGGAGGAGATCTTAATTTGCTTGGTGGCGAAGGAAATGTTGGCGATGGCGGTGATGTTTTAATTACTGCCGGCCAAGGAAATATTATTACCAATAGCGGTAATGGTGGAAATATTAAAATCAATCCGGGCGAGAAAGACGGCGATGGTGTAGATGGTAATATTTATATTAATAATTTGCGGGGTAATGCTTATATGGGAAGAGCGTCGTCTGGATTTTCTCTAACCGTGTTGGGTAATGAGTCAGTCATTGGTCGACTGGGTATTAATACCGATTCACCGGCTTACTCCTTAGATGTCAACGGTCAGATGCGGCTTCAGCCATCGACTCAGCCGGCTCCGGTTCGGGGCGTGATTTATTTTGATGGGACGGCTAATAAATTCAAATGTAGCGAAGATGGCACTTCTTTCGTGGATTGTGTTGGTTCGGGGGGTACCTCAGCCAATTTGCCCACTGGCGCTAGCGGCCAGACTTTGCGTCACGATGGCACCAGTTGGGTGGCCAACAGCTCGTTGTATAACAATGGTACGAATATCGGTATTGGCACGGCCGCGCCGGTCATTAAATTGGCGATTGGCGATACTGATACCGGCTTGCAATGGATTAGTGATGGTAACTTGGCGGTTTATACCAACAATGTTGAGAGAATGCGGGTTAATTCGGCGGGCAATATCGGCGTTGGCACGACTGCGCCGGGTCAAAAATTAGACGTTGCCGGTAATATTAAATTATCTGGAGATTTATATTTTGCCGACAGCAAATCAATTCGAGTTGATAATGTTGCTGCTAATACCACTGTTTTTGTGGGCAATTATGGTGATGGCGGTTCTTTTGCTTATGGTTCAACGCCGAGCGCTAATTTGGCGGTAGAAGGCGATGTCAAAGGAGATAGGTTGTGTATTGAAGATGATTGTCGGGATAGTTGGTCGGCCATTAGTAATATGCCCGATGGAATTACCAATGAGACATTGCGTTATAGTGGAACAAGCTGGGTGTCTAGTGGTGTTTTGGTTAATAACGGGACAAATGTTGGTATTGGCACAGCCTCTCCCACTGAAAAATTAGATGTTAGCGGTAATATCAAAGGCCAGATTATTCAATCAGTAACCGGTAGCAATCAAGGGATTGTAGAATTGGGCGGCCGGGCAAGAATCAGCTCGCCCTGGACTACCGGTGAATCTTTGCATATCAGAACGGCTCGCGGATTAACCGGTGGCACAGGGCAAATTAAATTTTTCTTCGGGGGTACTAATGATTCAGAAGGCGCCGGTGTTGAGCAGAGATATTTTATGACGGCAACTGAATTCAGGCCGGTTACCAATGGCGGATCTATTCTTGGCAGTTCCAGTTTCAGATGGGGGAGTATTTATTCCAACGGTACTATTGATACAAGTGGGAATGTTAATATCACTGGTTCGGGCAATAATTATTTGGCTGGCAATGTCGGTGTCGGTGTTTCTTCGCCCACTCAAAAGTTAGATGTGGCGGGTAACATTAAACTCTCCGGCGATGTCTATGTCGCCAATGGCAAATCCATTCGAGTGGATAATCCCAGCAATACTAATTTATATTTGGGCAATTATAGTGACGGTAGTAGTTTTGGATATAATACCACTTACAAAGTTAGTTTAGCTGTCGAAGGTGATATTGCTGGCGACCGCTTATGTATTGAAGCGGATTGTCGCGATAGTTGGCCTAGCGGTTTATCTGGTAATGGCACTAACAATTATGTTGCCAAGTTCACCGGCGCTACCGCTCTGGGTAATTCGCAAATAGTTGATAATGGCACTAGTGTGGGCATTGGCACGGTTAGCCCCCCTAGTGGGGTTAAGTTGTCAGTGATATCGAGCGTTCAGGGTGGCGTTGGCATAAGCGCCAATACTACAGATGGAACAGCTATCTCCGGAACGGCCCTCGGGACTAGCGGGGTCAGAGTGGGGGTTTTTGGTTCGATCCCTGTTTCTGGAAGAACAGGATCTTATGCGGCCGGTTGGTTTGATGGAAAATTGGTAACAGATCGGCTTTGTTTGGGTGGTATAGCCTCAACCGACTGTGTGACTTCATTTAACCAGTTGGGTTTGCCAGGAGGAGCGACAAATCAAACCCTAAGATACAATGGCATATCTTGGGAGGGTAGTAGTGTTCTAATCAATGATGGCTCAAAAATAGGCATCGGCTCTGCCCCAAGTCTTTCCGCTACCGCCAATATCAGATCAGCTAGTATTTACACGCCGGCATTAATGTTAACTAATAGTTCTTATGATTTGGTTTGGGGAACCAATGAGACGTTTCGCTTGGGTGAATGGGATGGCACGACTTTTACCGAGAGGTTGGCCATTATCGATGATGGCCGGGTAGGTTTAGGAGTGGCAGCACCGGTCGAAGCCCTGGAAATAGGCGATAGCGCCACAGGATATGCTCGGGTAAGAATTACCGATACCAGTCACAATCCGGAACTTCAGCTTCAATATGGCTCTACCGATAGCGAGCATTGGGGTCTTTATGCCAATCAAATCAGTGGCGATAGTTTTAATATTTGGAGCTATAATGGCGGTTCCTCGGGCGATCGTTTGACTATTTTACAGAGTGGCAATGTGGGTATTGGCACTATTGATCCATCGGCTAAATTAGATGTCAACGGTTCTTTACGCATTAGGGGTATAACTTCAAACACCACTAATAGCCGAATAATGACCACTGATTCTTCGGGTAATGTAACTTATCGGGATCCGGGCAGTTGGGCCGTTGGTGGATCTCTGGTACAGACGACAATGGCGAGTATTAACTTTCCTAACACTACATACAATCAACACCATGCAACTTCTGTTTATTGTCCTGATTCTTCATGGAAAGTGTCCGGTGGCGGTATTAGTCTTAACGCGTCGGGTAATTATGCGATGGAAGGCAGTTATCCCAATACTACAAATGGTTGGACTTGCAAAATTTATTCGGCTGACGGGTCATCTCCTACCACCGCTACTTGTTATGTTGTCTGCATCAAATAGTGGCATTATTGGTTGTTCAAATGGAGATTAATAAAGTTGACCTTATTTTTAGATAATGTTTGCAGTTTGGACGATAATACTAGGAGACTCACATGAATCTTGTAATTAAGTAACATTATAGGATATCAATGCTTTTTAAAATATTAAAAATCAGTTGGCTGGTTTTGGCTGTGATGATTCTAGTGGTAATTACAGGGCTAATCTTTAATTTTGCCGGCACCCAAGCCGCTGATGCCGAATATGAGCTGGGCGGCTGGCTATGGACCGAAACATACGGTTGGATTTCTTTAAATAGCGATAATTGCGTTGATAATGCCCTTTGTTTTGGCTCTGGTGTTGACTATAAGGTAGTGATTAATTCTTCCGACCAGATTAGCGGCTATGGCTGGTCTGAATATGTCGGTTGGGTCTGCTTTGGCTCTACCTGTAGTGGCACCACGCCTGATGGTGGAGCATCATCTGCCCAGTTAAATGCCGATGGACGCATTTCCGGTTGGGCGCAAGTGCTAGAATTGGGTAGTGATGGTTGGCTTGATTTGCGCAGTGGCAATAATCTGGGCATCGGCTATGGTGAACAATGTTATGATTGTCAGCCGGCTTGCGATGTTTGGGAGATGGCTGGTGATCCGCCGGTTTCCACCGGAGTTTGTTTGGAATATTCCGATACTGAGTTTGACAGCTGTAATACTTGTTTTACCAGAACCAGATTTGACGGAGGCAATATACCGGAGTCAGTAGTAGAGGCAGTGACCGGTGGTAGCGGTTTAATCTGTTCGGGTTGTAATAATTGCGAAAAAGTTTTTAGTGTGAGCGGTGATCCCGATATTTATCGTTTAGTTTGTAATGCAGTTTCTGGTGGCAGTTGTGCCAGTTGCGAATTATATGGCGTTAATCGCAATAATTATGACGGCCGATTATTGGGCTGGGCCTGGAATGGCAATGCCGGCCTTTACAAGGGCGCCGGTTGGGTGAATTTTCATCCGTTATTTGGTCAGTCGTTTATTGTTTATCCGTGGCTGGAAACCAAATATGGCTCTATTTATTCCACTAGAGCCGTCAGGCAGAAAGCCGGTTCGGAAAATTATAATGCCACTTATTGTATTTATGCGGAAAGTATTAATTTGAATATTAAGAGTGATAATTGCCAAAGCCCGGTCGTACCTGGTTTGAATGTTGGTTTTCCCGCCGGCGCTACCAATGTCTACCGTAATGCTCTGGGCAAAGTTGATGTGCAGGGTTTAATTACCGAGGATTCTTCAATCGGAGCTGATAAGAATAAATATGGTCATGAGATTCAAATCATTACAGAGCCAAGTTGGTTGAATGAAGAGGTTATTTTGGCCGGCAAAGTTTATTATCGCGATGGTGATTTAACTGTCAGTAATTTGACATTTAATAACGCTCTTCAGGAGGGTGAAAAAGGTAATGGTGTCGTGGTGGTTAATGGCGATTTGCTTATTAATGGTAATATTAATTACGGCACCGGCTCCATAATGAGCCCCAAGCAATTAGCGTCGGTCGCTTGGTTAGTCAAGGGTGATGTTATTGTTGATCCATTAGTGTCAAAAATCGCCGGCGCCATGATTATCTTGGGTCAAGAAGCTGGGGCCAGCTGCCTTTATGAAGGCGGAGCAACTTGTGATAGCCCGGTTGATTATCCGGAATATGTTCAAAACCATTATGGTATTTTTTTCTCCGGCGCTAGCAACAATCCTTTGACTGTGATTGGTCTAGTAGTGGCTCGGGCCTTTGATTTTGACCGCACTTATGCTGATTTGCAAATCGGCTCCGAACAAATTATTTATGACGGTCGGCTGTCTGCCAATCCGCCGCCGGGCCTGGAAGGCTTTGTTGAGGGTCTGCCGGTCATCAGGGACTTATTAATTAATTGAAAATAGGTTATAATAATAGAATAGAAAAAGTTATGGGAATGTTTTCCAGCAAAAATAATTATTTGGGTATTGATATTGGCACCTCTTCCATTAAAGTGGTTGAGTTGGCCAATGTTAATGGCCGGCCCAAGTTGGTCACTTATGGTTTTACTGAAAAGAAAATGGATAAGTGGGACGGCAAAGGCGATTTGGCCAATGTTGAAGGCTTGCATCAATTATTAATTGAGGTTTGTCAACAGGCCAATGTTTCTGCCAATAAAGTAATCGGCGCCTTGCCTAATTTTTCGGTGTTTACTTCCATTCTTAATTTACCGGCGATGAGTAAGAAGGAGTTGGAATCGGCGATTAGCTGGGAGGCCAAAAAAATTATCCCCATTCCTCTAGAAAATATTATTTTGGATTGGAAGATTATTGACGAGCAGAGTGATGGCTCAGCTGGCGATAAAGCAGCTACTCAGCAACAGGTCCGTTCTTTGAAAAAGATTTTTTCCAGACCCCAAAAAAATTTGAAAATTTTATTGACTGGTGCCAGTAAAACTTTAGTTAAACGATATATTGATGTTTTTAATCGGGCCGGTTTGAATTTATTGAGCCTGGAAACAGAAAGTTTTGCTTTGATTCGTTCACTGATTGGCAACGATAAATCAATTATTATGTTGGTTGATTTGGGTGCTTCTACTTCCAGTATTACGGTAGTGGAAAAGGGCGTGCCAGTATTAAGTCGGAGCATTGAAATCGGTGGGATGATGATTACTCGTTCCATTTCTACCAGCTTAAATGTCAATTTAGAGCGGGCCGAGCAGTTCAAGCAGGATATGTCTTTGGATGTCGCTTCGGCCAGCAATTCTCTGCCTCAGACAGTGGAACGATCTTTTGCCTCGGTTCTAAATGAGGTTAAATATACGGTTAATATGTACCAAGAACAGAACAACAAAAAGATTGAGAAAATTGTTTTGACTGGTGGCACGGCGCTTTTGGGTAATTTGGCTGGTTATTTATCGCGGATTTTAAATATTAATACTTATGTTGGCGACCCATGGGCGCGAGTAATTTTTCCCACCGAGCTTAAGCCGATTTTGGATCGATTGGGTCCGAGATTTTCCGTCGCCATTGGTTTGGCAATGAGGAATATTGAATAATTATTATGGAAAAAATAAATTTATTGCCTGAAGATTTTCGGCAAAAAGATACTAAAGACCAGCAAAAAATCGCCAAGCGGCCGAAAATTTTTGAGGTGCAATTTTCCGGGCCGCCAGCCAGTCAACGGCCGGATTTAACTAGTGATAAGCCGCGCCAATCATGGTGGCAAAGGGTTTTCGGCTCCGGCCCGGCTAAACCGTCAAAAGCCAATCAAGGGAGCAAGCAGAAGCCGGTTAGCGCCAGCCTAGACATTAAAACACCTCGAGTTGAAAAAATTAATTTAAAGAAATCCGCCAAACCGGCCAAAGCCGGCCAGCCGAAATCCTTTTGGGCCAATATTTTTGGTCGGGCCAATTTACCGACGCTTGCCCAAGAGCCCAAGTCACTGGCCAATCATTCTCCGCTTCCAATGGCGCCTAAAGCTGAGCCGTCTCAAGCCGGTAGATTGATTTGGAAAGAAGATAAATTGCCAGTTGGGCCGACTGTTGTGCCTCCGCCGGCTGAGCCGATGGTTAAAAATTCTCCTCCTGCCCTAGGTTCAATTAAGCCGTCAGCCAAAGTTGATAAACAGGCGACAGGGCGAGGTTATCGTTCCCGGCCGCCTCGGTTCAGTAAGCCGGAACAACAAAAAACCAAGCATCGTCAAGCTGCTTCGTCGGGAAAAATCGGTTTTGACATTAATTTAATTCCCGAGGAGCTGGTTTCCATTAAATATTACAGTATTCGGTGGCAGGTGTTTATTATCTTTTTGGCAGTGACCTTACCCTGCCTGGTGATTTATGGTTTTTATTTTATCATTAATGGCGAACAAGCCAAGATAAACAATAAAATAAATGCTTATCATCAAGAGTTGACCACTATGCGTGAGGATTTAAGCGTTTATAAAGAAAAACAAAATCAAAATATTGGTTTACAGCGAAAATTATTGGCCTTGAGCTGGGTATTGAAAGAAAAAATTTATTGGTCTAATTTTTTCAACTTATTGGAAAAGCATACCTTAGACGGTGTTTATTACCGCACTTTAGCCGCCGATACCTCGGGTGATTTTGTTTTGCCGGCGGTGGCCGATAGTTATCAAACCATGGCGGAGCAAATTGTAGCCCTGGAACAGGCCCCGGATTTTGTCAAAACCGTTAAAGTGGACGGCGCGCGGCTGATGTCGAGCGCCAAAGCGGGGGTAGTCGGCGTGATGTTTGATCTGAAAATTTCTCTCTCGGATGATATCTTGAAGAAACAACAACCATAATTATTTATGCCTAAACCAAAAAACAAGAACTTGCCGTTCAAAAATAAACTCGAACGCATTCGCAAAGAAATAGCGGCATTTATCAATCAATTTTTTGCTCCGATTGTCTTTTTGTTGGTGGTAGTGATTTTGGTCGGCGGTTATTTTTTTATTATTCGGGTCCAATATGCCAACCTGGTTAAAAGTCGCGATGTTGATTTGACCGGTCTGGAAAAAGAAATCACCAAATTGAATCAAGAGTTGGTTTTATTCTCTCAATATGTTAAAGAAGATGTTGGTTTTACCGACAAAGACCGCGAGTTATTAAGCCGAGCGCTGCCGGATAAATTTGATTTTCCGTCAATCGTCGTTCAGTTCACCGCCTTGGCCCAAAAATATGATGTGGAAGTGTTATCGATCAATATTAAGGAGAATCTGAAAGATGAGGCATATTGGCCGCAAAATCCGGCCCTCAAAAAAGTCAATATTAATGTGGGGGTGTTTGTGGAAAATTATGATAAGTGGCGGCGCTTTATTAAGGCGCTGGAATCAAGCGTGATGGTTTTTGATGTCCAGTCGATTAGTTTCAGCAGCGCTTCCAATTATTCCCTTGATGTGGCTGCTTATTATTATCAACCTTAGCCTAAATTAATTATTATGCTAAAACAAGATAAGGTGACGATGTATTTTATTCTGATTATTGTCAGTGTGATTTGTTTTGGTTTTATTTATTGGAATTTTATCGGCATTAATCGGATTTTAAATAATCTTGAAAATCGGATTGATAATATTGCCCAGATTAAGGAGGGAAACATTAAGGAAATTCGACAAGCCAAGCAGAATATAGTGGCTGAGTTGGATTTACTGGATTCGCCCCACGGCGCCTGGCCGATTATTGGGGTGGAGTTGAGCGCCAATCGCGGCAATCCTTTTGCTGAGCGTCAGTAAAACACCAGTTAAAACAAAAATTTATGCCGATAAAAAGATCGGATGAAAAAATAAAACAGTATTTACTGGAGAAGAATCTTGTTCCGCCGGATAAGATCGAAGTTGTGACTGAGCGGATGGTAAAGAGCGGCCGGACAATTGAGCAGGAACTGATTAAGGAAAAAATTTTTTCGCCTCAGCAATTCAATGAGCTCAAGGCGGTTATCTTTGGTTTGCCGGCGATGGATTTGTCGGAAATAGAAATCGACCCTAAAGTGCTCAATTTGATTCCGCAGAAAGTGGCGCAAAATTATCAAGTGGTGATTTTTGGCAAGACCGACGACAATATCATTAAAGTCGGAATGGTCAACCCCGATGATTTCAAGGCTCATGAAGCGATTAATTTTTTGGCCAGCCAAAATGGCTTGATGGCCAATTATTATTCGGTTTCGGAAGATGATTTTTTGAATATGATGAATCGCTATAGCGGTTTTAAGAAGGAAATCGGCAAGGCAATGGAATCAGCTAAATTGAAGTTTGATAAGCGGACAGAGTCATTGAAAGTCAGCAGCGCCGGTGAAGAGGATCTGGAAGAGGTGGTTAAGACGGCGCCGGTAGCAAAAATTGTTTCCGTGATTATTAAACACGCCATGGAAGGCGGCGCTTCCGATATTCACATTGAGCCGGGCCGGACCGAAGGCCGGGTGCGCTATCGGATTGATGGGGTATTGCACAGTTCCTTGACTTTGCCCAATTATTTGTATGATGCGGTAGTCTCTCGCATTAAAGTATTGTCTAATTTAAAATTGGACGAAACCAGAAAGCCCCAAGACGGCCGAATCCGGGTTCAAATGGACAATCAGGAGGCGGATTTGCGTATCTCCGTCTTGCCGACCCTCGACCAAGAAAAGGTGGTGATGAGGGTTTTGGACACCTCGACCGGTTTGCCCAGTTTGGCCGAGCTTGGTTTTGAGCCTTATCATATCGAAATTATTGAGCGCAACATCAAGAAACCGCATGGCTTATTCCTCTTGACTGGTCCGACCGGTTCCGGTAAGACCACCACCTTGTATTCTGTGTTGACGATGCTCAATTCTGACGAAGTCAATGTTTCCACCATGGAAGACCCGATTGAATATTATCTGAATGGTATTAATCAATCACAGGTCAATCCCGATGTTGGCTTTACTTTTGCTTCCGGCCTGCGGGCGCTGTTGCGTCAAGACCCTAATATTATGATGGTCGGTGAAATTCGTGATAGCGAAACTGCAGAATTGGTTATTCATGCCAGTTTGACTGGTCATTTGGTTTTTTCCACTTTACACACCAATGATGCTTGGGGCTCCATTCCCCGGATGATTGATATGAAAGCAGAGCCCTTTTTGTTATCCTCCACCCTAAATGTAGTTATGGCTCAACGGCTGGTCAGGAAAGTTTGTCCGGAATGCAAACAGGAAACAAAATTATCGCCCAAGGTTCAGGCCGAAGTTCAGGCGCAATTATCAAAAATACCCGATATTTTTTTGGCCAATAAAGACGTCGAGAAAATTAAATTTTTTCATGGTGTTGGCTGCGCCGATTGTAGTAATACCGGCTATACGGGTCGAACCGTGGTCGCGGAAATTTTGGAAATCAGCCAGGGCTTGCGCGATTTGATTGCTCGGGATTTTAGTTATCAGGAGGTACAGGAAGAGTTTAAAAAACAAAATTATATTACTTTGCTTCAGGATGGTTTACTAAAAGCCACCCGAGGGGTTACCAGCGTTGAGGAGGTAATTCGGGTTTCCAAAGAATAAAATAATTTGATATAAATAAAACAAAAATAATTTGTCAAACTTATGGCCAAAAAAGATCAGCAAATAAAGCTTGTCATTGTGGAAGATGATATTTTTCTCGCCGATTTGTATCGGACCAAATTTGAATTGGAGGGAATGTCAGTGTTGGTTGCCTATGACGGTGAAAAAGGCATGGAATTAATAGAAAAAAATGTGCCGGACATTGTCTTATTAGATTTGATTTTGCCTAAAATGAGCGGTTTTTTAGTGTTAGAAAAAATGAAGACCACCAAGAAACTGAAGGATATTCCGGTTATTTTATTGACCAATTTGAGCCAAAAAGCCGATGTGGAAAAGGGGCTCAAAATGGGGGCTGATGATTACCTGATTAAAGCGCATTTTATGCCCTCGGAAGTGGTCAATAAGATAAAAGAAAAAGTGAAGGCGTAGTCGGTTAGTTGTTTTGTTGTATTGGCAAGTTTATTTTTGTAATTTGATATTTTGAATTTGTAATTTATTATTTTTTATGGCTGTCTCCCAGTCTTTACAAATCAAAAATATTTTGGCAGAAGCCATATCTCAAGGCGCTGCTGATTTGCATTTTTCCGTCGGTAACGCCCCAGCGATGCGCTTAGGCGGCAATTTAGTGGAAATGGCTGACCAAGCGATTATCACCCAGGAGTTTATGGAGGATTTTATTGGCATCTTGCTTAGCGAAGAACAACGGAAAAAATTAGAAGATCGACGGGAGCTTATCATCACTTTTGATTTTGACCGTAATTTGCGATTTAAAGTTAATATTTTTTATCAGCGAAGTTTTTTATCAGCGACTTTGCGGTACATACCGGCCAAAGTGCCGACCATTAGCGCCCTGGGGCTTAGTCCGATTGTTAAACAACTGGCCGCTTTGGATAGAGGGCTGATTATTGTTTCGGGGCCGTTTGGTTCGGGTCGCTCGACTACGGCGGCGGCGATTATTGAAGAAATCAATCAAACCCGGAAAAAATATATTATTACCATTGAAGATCCGATTGAGTATGTTTTTAACAATAATCAGAGTATTATTGAACAGCGGCAAATCGGACAGGATACCCGGTCTTTTGTTGACGCCCTGGGCTATTTTGAAGAGGAAAATGGGGATGTGTTATTTGTGGAAGAAATGGAGGATACTGCCGTAATCCCTTTGGTGTTGGAAATTGCCCGTGGCGGTTCGTTAGTGATTAGCTCGCTCAGCGCTGCTTCAGCCTCCAACACGGTGGCGCGCATTCTGGATTCTTTTCAGAGTTTTGACCAGGAACGGATCAGGAATTTGTTGGCCACTGCCCTTAAGGCAGTCATTTGCCAGCGCCTCTTGCCCAAAATCGGCGGCGGGTCAGTGGTGGTTCAGGAAATTATGACGGTCAATAGCGCTATTCAGTCTATCATTAGTAGCGGCAGCTATACCCAGATTGACGATATTATCAGAACGTCGCGGAGCGAGGGGATGGCCCCCTTTGATCAGGAATTGGCCCAATTGGTCCGCGACCGGATTATTACTCGTGAGGAAGCGCTCAACAATGCGGCCGATAAAAGTAGAATGGAAGAGTGGATCAAGTAAATTGTTAAATTTAATATTAATCGGTGATTATTTTTTACGGATTAATCTGATTGGTTATTAGATATTCTGAAATTGTTATCTTGTTATATTGTTTTTGCCGCTATTATATAGGCAGGATGTTTGGGGGCAGTTTAACAATCCGCCCTGCCTACATACATACCTACGGCACATAAACCGGGCAGGTAGGCGCGGCGGACCGTTTAATCATTTTATATTATGTCAATTTTTGTTTACAAAGCCAGAAATAAGCGCGGACAATTAATGGAGGGGGCAGTGGAAGCCGCTAGTGAAGAGGTAGTGGCTAATCTGCTTAATGACAAGGCATTGACCATTATCAGTATTGAAAAACGCGATACCTTGGGCCTCCATCGTTACCAACTGACTTTTTTGCGCGGCGTTAAATCCAAACAACTGGTGATTTTTTTTCGTCAGTTTTCGGTAATGATTCAGGCCAATTTGCCGATCATTAAAGCGTTGCGAATTTTGATTAAGCAGACAGAAAGCAAGCGGCTCAAAGAAGCAATTGTCGGCATTACCAGCGAGATTCAGGGCGGCGCCCGGCTGTCTGACGCCTTAGCCAATTATCCGGAGATTTTCACTGATTTTTTTGTCAATTTAATCAAATCCGGCGAAACTTCGGGCCGCTTGGCCGAAGTGATGGAATATATCGCCGAACAGCAGGAAAAAGATTATGAGCTCCAGTCGCAAATTAAAGGAGCGATGATTTATCCGGCTTTTATTTTATCCGGTTTGGTGATTGTCGCTTTTGTGGTGATGACCTTTGTCATTCCCCAGATCACCGGTATTCTGACTGATTCCGGCGTCACTTTGCCTTTGGCGACGCGGCTACTTATTGGCGTGTCCGGTTTTTTGCGCCAGTGGTGGTGGCAGTTGATTTTGGCAGCGGTCGGTTTGTTGGTGGTCGGCAGTATTGCCATTAATACCCGGTTTGGCAAATCCTTGGTTGACCGGTTAAAATTGAAAATTCCCATTTTCGGCCCGATTTTCAAAGATATTTATGTGGTGCGCATCACCCGGAGCTTTCACACCCTGCTTAAGGGGGGCGTGCCAGTGGCGCAATCTTTGGTGGTGGTTAAACAGGTAGTGGGCAATCAGGTTTATGAGAATATTTTAGCAGAAACAATTCGGCAGGTGGATGAGGGCAATTCCATTGTTGATTCTTTGATTGATAAAAAAGAAATGCCGATTATGGTTTCGCAAATGATTAGTGTCGGCGAGGAGAGCGGCAGCTTGGAGCGGGTATTGGAGGAATTGTCCAAATTTTACAGCCGGGAAATTGACAATTATGTACGCAATTTGTCGGTTTTGATTGAGCCGGTGATAATGGTTTTGTTGGGCGTGGCAGTGGGCGTGTTTGTGGCAGCGGTGATTATGCCGATGTGGCAATTATCCGCATCTTTTTAAGACAAAATTGTCTAATTATTAAATTACTATCTTGTTGTTTTGTCCCAATTATAAAGACAGTATCCAACAATTTAACAATATATCAATATAACAGTTTTTTATTAGGGGCGTTTGAATTTTTCTGCCAATTGGCCGTAGTGTCTCTTCTTCCTTTTTTATGTTATAATTATATTAACAGCTTGTGGATAATAATTTTTAAACTTAAAGGTCGGAATTGTTATTCTAAGCCAATAATTTTCCTCCACTCGAGTGGAAAAAAATAATTAATTTTTAATTAACCTAAGGTAAAATTATGAATAGAAAAGGTTTTACTTTAATTGAGTTGTTGATCGTCATTGCCATTATCGGCATCTTGTCTTCTTTGGCGATTGTATCATTAAGCAGCGCCAGAAACAAAGCCAAAGACGCCCAAATCAAGAGCGACTTGTCCCAATTTAGGACATATATGACTATTACTTATTCTAATGGTGAATTTGATACTGCTACTGCGGGTGATGATCAGTCGACCAATGAGTTTTCTTTAGTGTCACCGGCATTAGTGCATCCTGATACCAGCATGGATTATGTTATGGTGGTTGGCGATGGCACTGGTGTAGCGCCATATGATGTTGCCAATAGGCACTGGGCTGCTTATGCGCCTTTACTTGATCCGGCTGGCGAGTATTTTTGCGCTGATTCCGCCGGTACCGCTTTTCAAACTGATGGTGTACCAACAGCAGCTTCACCGGTTTGTCCGTCTCCAACTCCTTAATGTTTTTTATAAAACCCTGTTTCGTCTTGGTGTATTGCCAGCGAAGCGGGGTTTTTGATTTGTCGTTTTTTTGGTATAATATAATCAGTTAATCTAAATAATATCAGCCAAATTTATGCTCCAGCGGACCAAATTCAAATTAACGGTTTACGCCGTTTTACTAGTGATTTTTTTGGCGTTGTTAATTTGGCTGGCTGTTTTTAATGCGGCGCAAAGCCGCGATTATAAGCGACTATCTGATATGCGTTTGGCCCAGGCCGAGCTAATGGATTATTTCTTGCAGTTTAATACTTTTGTTGTTGATGAGTGTCAAACAGGCTCATTATTGAATTTTTGTCAGGGCAGAGACGGCTATGCTAGTGATTTATCAGCTATAATTGACCCGGTCAATGAAGGCAATTTTCAGTATGTTGTCAGCGATTTGTCGGCTGATAATTTTCGGATTGATTTTTCTCTGGAAGTGGGCGCTGGTGGACTATCGGCCGGCAATTACGCTCTGACTGTTGCCGGCTTCGGCCAAGCAACAGGGGAATAGAATATGGAAATTGGTCCGCCCCTGCCTACCGCCTGCCTGCCGGTAGGCAGGGCAGGCAGGTTGGGCGGATGAAAATTCAATCATTGAAAATTCATTGTAAATTTAAAATTTAAAATTAAAAATTCATCCTCTTTCTATGTCATTTTTTTTAATTTTTGTCTTGGGCGCGATTGTTGGCAGTTTTCTCAATGTGGTGATTTTGCGTTTAAAGTCCGGCGAAAAGATTTCCGGTTGGCGTTCCCATTGTCCCCATTGCCGACATGATTTGTCGCCCCTGGACCTGATTCCGGTTATCAGTTTTTTTCTCCGTCGCGGTCGCTGCCGCTATTGTCGTAAAAACATTTCTTGGCAATATCCGCTAGTGGAATTGGCTACCGCTTTGTTGTTTGTCGGTTTTTTCTTGGTCAATTTAGAGCGGTTTGATTGTCTTGATGCCTGGACCTGTTTGTTTCCTTTGGCTGTTAATTGGCAACTAATCGCGGCGCTTCTTCGCGACTGGGTGTTTGTATCGGTGCTGCTGGTGATTTTTGTTTATGATTTACGGTGGTATTTGATTTTGGACCGGGTGACTGTGCCGGCAATGATTGTTGCCGTTTTGGCCAATTTGATTCTGGGGCTGAATTGGCCGAGTCTGCTATGTGGCGCTCTTATTGGCGGTGGCTTTTTCTGGCTCCAATATGTCATCTCTTCCGGCAAATGGATTGGTGGCGGTGATTTGCGTCTGGGGCTATTAATCGGTCTGATGGTTGGCTGGCCCAATGTGCTGGTGGCACTGTTTATTGCTTATCTGATTGGGGCGGTTTTTTCTTTGTATTTAGTAATTGGCGGCAAGAAAAAAATGAAATCGCCCCTGCCCTTCGGCACTTTTTTGGCAATAGCGACAGGGCTAACAATGATTTGGGGCGAAGCGATTGTCAATTGGTATTTAAGTCTGCTTTATGTTTAAACATAAAAAAAATTACCAAGCCGGTTTTACTTTGGCAGAAATGATGGTGGTCTTGGGCATTATCGGTCTGATGGCGTCTTATGTGGTGGTTAATTTTCGGCGCGACGAAAAAGTCCGGGCCTTGAAACAAACGGCCGAAGCAGTGTTTAGTGATCTCAAAACTGTTCAGACCATGGCCTTGGCTGGCAGTCAAGTCCAAGAACAATATCCGGACAGTTATAGCTTTTTAATTAAGGAATGTTCAGGCGTTTGCAGTTATTCTTTGGTAGGCAATGTTAACGGTAGCTCGCTTGATTATCAAGTGGTTAATATTGACAACGACAAAATAGGGATTGCTTTTTATGATGCTGAACTCAATAACAACGAAGGCGAGTCGGCTGAATTTCTTTTTCAGCTGCCGCGGGGCAATTTGGCAATTAGCCGCGCCAGCGAGTCGGTTGAGGAAATCAAGCTGATTTTCAGCCATAGTGAAGTGGCTGATTATCAGCTTTGCTTGACAGCCAATAAGATTTCCGGCCGGATGTATTTAACTTATAATTGCAAAGAGTAGTATGATTCTTGGTTTTAAAAAAAATCAGCGAGGCCAAACCCTGATGGAGGTGCTAGTGGCTATTGCGATGATTAATCTGGGCTTATTTGCGGTCTGGGCTTTATTTATGTCCAATTACAACGGCGAAAAAGAAGCTGAGGCCCGGATTATTGGCGCTAATTTGGCGCGCGAAGGCGTGGAGGCGGTCAAAAACATCAGAGATAGCAATTGGTTGAAAATCGAGGACAACGACTTGATGGCTTGGGATGCTGGCCTTAGCAATGATGGCAGCGCTATTATTGATAATTTGTTTACTGGCAGTGTTGAGTTGGATTTTGGGCCCAATAATGTTAATGAAGAAGCGGCCAGATTGTATCTTAACGCCGCTGGTTTTTTTGACCATGATAGCACTGGCCAATTTACTCCTTATAGCCGATTGATTACCATTCGCCAGATTTGCTGTCCTAATAATATTAGCGATTTAAAATGCGATGACTATTCTTTGGCGGTTAAAGAGGCAGGTGAAGTTTGCGAGACCAATGAATTGAAAATCGGCCTGGATATTTATTCCAATGTGCGCTGGGATTATGGCGGCCGGCGTCGCAATTTTGTCGCCCAAGATCAATTATTTAATTGGCGTTAATTTTATGGCTAACCGCAAACAACTTGGTTTTACTTTGGCGGAAATGTTGGTGGCAGTGACTATCTTTGCCCTGACTTTTATGATTGTGTCCGCTATTTTTATGAATGGCAACAAGCTTCAGCAGCATACAGCCAGTTTTCAGCGCCTACAAAATGACGGCCGCTATATCTTGGAAAAATTGGCGCGAGAAATCAGAGCAAGAGAAATAAATTATCCTTCCTTGACTAGTAATCCTTGGACTGAGCTTCGGTTTCAGCCGGATGAGAATCAGGAGACATTGACAGTCAGCTTTGACGCTTCAAACGGAAATTTATTATATATTTTAAATGGCGGTTCGGCGCCGATTAATTCTGAGGATGTTGAGGTAGTCAGCGCTAATTTTTATGTTTATCCCACTACTGAAGACCAATGGGCTAGCGCGTCTTTGGTTAATGACCAAGGCCGGGTAACCATATTGCTTAAACTGCGCAACCGCAATATTAATCCCGAATACCAACGGGAGTTGGTGCTCCAGACCACCATTTCCAATAAAGTTTATAAACGCTAATGAAAAACCAACAAGGGGTGATTATTATTTTTACTCTGGTGATTATGTCGCTGCTACTGTCTACGGCGCTGGCTTTCAGTGTCTTGATTCTGGCTGATTTAAGGCAAGCCAACTTAATTGACAATGCAATTATCGCTTATTATGCCGCTGACGCCGGCCTAGAACAAAGTCTCTATTGGCTCAGAAAGACCGATTTGGAGAGGGTGACAACTCTAAAACAATCTGTTGGCTCAGGCGATTTGGCTTTGGCCGGTTCCCACTGGAACATTGAACAATCAGTTGATTATGAGACTCGATTTTTCCGCCAGCGGTTGTTTAACGGCCAGAGCGTCAAACTTTATTTTTTGGGCCGGGCCGGAGACTCCCGCTCCAATCCGACTGAAAAAATCAGTTTAGAATGGTATAAGGGAATAAAAGATGACAGTACTCCATCCAATATTCGGCTGAAAATCACTTTTACCCAGCTTAATCCTCAGACAAAGGAGGATAATGTGGTGGTTTATTATGTTGACCAAAGCCCCCAGCCGCTTTTTACTGATTCTAGCGGGGGGGAGCAATATGTTTTTGATTTCAAAGACGAAGTAGTGGCCAATTGTCAGGGTGGTTGTCCGGGGCCATATGATTATGTGGTGGAAATTACTGCGGTTGGTGGTGAATTGGCTAGTAACGCTGATTTTATTGATCGGATATCAGTGATGGCTTATAATGACGACGATGTTGTTGTTAAAGAGGGTATTACCAATTTGACCATCAGGTCGCAGGGAACCAAAGCGGGCAGTCAGCAGGAAATAATTGCTCATCTTCCGCCACGCGACCCATTGTCCGGCATCTTGGGCTTTGTCCTGTTTTCTGAGCAGGATATTGCTAAGGGGTATTAATCGGTCCAAAGTCTATAAAGTTCATAAAGTCCGTAAAGTCAAATTGATGAATTGTTAAATTGTAAAATTGTTGGGTGCTACCTCTATAGTTGGGACATAACAACAATATAACAATGTGACAATTTAACAATTATTTTTTAAAATGAATAAACAGGAAGCCAAAAATCGAATTGATAAGCTCAAAAAGCAATTGCATGAAATTGATTATGCTTATTATGTTTTGGATAAGCCCGTTGTTTCTGATGCGGTTCGTGATTCGCTCAAAGATGAGCTGGAAAAATTGGAGGGGCAACATCCGGAGCTGGTTACCCCCGATTCACCAACTCAGCGCATTGGCGGCAAAGCGTTGGGTAAATTCCAAAAATACAAGCACCGAATTCCCAAATATTCCATTGACGATGTGTTTTCTTTCGAAGAAGTAGTGGAGTTTGACCGGCGCGTCAAGCGTTTTTTAAATTTGGCCGAAGCAGCTGATATTGAATACATTTGTGAGCTAAAAATTGACGGCTTGAATATGTCTTATCTTTATAAAAACGGTATTTTGGACAAGGCGGTGACCAGAGGCGACGGCCTCATCGGCGAAGTGGTCACCCATACCGTCAAGACTATTAGGAGCGTGCCTTTAAGCATTAAGGAAAAGCGGCTGGTGGAGGTTGGCGGCGAGGTATTTATGCCCAAAGCCGGTTTTACCAAAATGAATCAAGAACAGCGGAAGAAAGGCGGCCAGATTTTTGCCAATCCGCGCAATGCCGCCGCTGGCACGGTCCGTCAGCTTGACCCTAAAGTGGCGGCCGGCCGCGATTTGGACAGTTATATGTACAGCTATGACGGGCCGGCCAAACTAAAGACCCATGAAGAGGTTTTGAAAACTCTCAAAAAACTTGGCTTTAAAGTGACTTCAAATTGGAAGAAGATAAACGGCATTAGAGAAGTGGAAAAAGTGTTTGGCTATTGGGCAAAGCACCGGTCAGCCTTGCCGTTTGAAATAGATGGCCTAGTCATTAAAGTGAATAATCTGGAGTGGCAGGAAAGGCTGGGTCGAACGGCCAAGCATATTCGCTGGGCAGTCGCTTATAAATTTGCCGCTGAGCAAGCGACGACGGTAGTGGAAGCGATTGGTGTCCAGGTCGGCCGGACTGGCGCTTTGACGCCGGTCGCTCATTTACGGCCGGTCAATTTGGCCGGAAGCACAATTAGGCGCGCCACTCTGCACAATCAGGATGAAATCGATCGTTTGGATGTTCGAGTGGGGGATACGGTGGTGGTGGAAAAGGCCGGTGACATTATTCCCAATATTATTGCCGTCTTGCCCAAATTAAGAACGGGTCGAGAAAAAAAATTCCGACTGCCGAATCAATGTCCGATTTGCGGTTCGCCGGTGGAGCAAAAACCGGGCGAAGTAGCTTATTATTGCGCCAATGACCAGTGTTTCGCCAAACAGCAAGAGCAGTTTTATCATTTTGTTTCTCGGGGTGCTTTTAATATTGACGGTTTGGGACCGCAGATTTTGGACCAGCTCCAAAAAGCCGATTTGATTGAGGATGTGGCCGATATTTTCAAGTTGAAAGAAGAAGATTTATTGCCCTTGGAAAGATTTGCCGAAAAATCAGCGCGCAATTTGATTCAATCGGTTGCCGCGAGTAAAACAATCAGTCTGGCCAAATTTATTTTTGCCTTAGGCATTAGGCATGTCGGTGAAGAAACTGCCGCTTTACTGGCTGGTCAATTTGTCTCCGGCAAATTGAAAGCCGGCGAGCTGCCCCAGAAGGTGAAACGGTTGGATTTGGAACTAGTGGAGGGCATTGGCCCGAAAGTGGCTCAAAGTATTATCGCTTGGTTTGATAATTCTAAAAATATTGATTTATTGAAGAAGTTTGATGAAGTTGGCGTAGCAATAACCAATCAGTCAGCGTTAGTGTCTAATAAATTGGCAGGCAAAAAATTTGTTTTGACTGGGGAGTTAGAAAAATATACCAGGCAGGAAGCTAAAGATAAAATCAAAAAGCTGGGCGGCAGTGTTTCTTCCTCGGTTAGTAAATTGACTGATTATCTGGTGGCTGGCGCCAAGCCCGGTTCCAAATACGACCAGGCGCAAAAATTGGGTGTGACGATTATTGAGGAAAAGGAATTTTTACGAATAATAAAGTAAAACTGGTTTTTATTGGCGCCTTGTTGATAAAATTTTTTGGCGCTAATGCCTGTTTAAATAAAATCAGCAGGTGTTTATTGATAGTTTAGCAGGAATAAAAAACTAAAAAATGACGAAGTTGTCTAATACAACTTCGTCATTTTTTAACTATTTATTTGACTCCCTTTAATTAATTATATCATATTTTATGCTTTTTGTCAATTAAAATTTGAGTAATAAAAAAGGCCGGAGGAATTTCCAGCTAGCACCGAAATGGCCTTTTTTGCGGTTTTTTAGCCTACTTGAGGGGTGGAGCTGAAGTACCCCTTTGAGGCTTTTGGACCGCTCCCGAAACTTACGGGCGTGGCGCCAGCAAAGTCGGAAAACACGACTTTATCCAGGGGGGCCGTTTCGCCGGGCGTAGAGAGGGTGAACACTTTGGCCCGAATCCGCTGGATTGGGAAATTCCTCCGGTAGAATTAATAATAACAAAAGTTTACTGATTTGTAAATTAATCTTGCGCAATTAGCATAAAAGTGCTAAAATCAAAAAATCAAAATAGTCGATTTAAATTATGAAATTATCCCAACAAGAAGTGGAGCGTATTGCCACTTTGGCCAGATTAAAATTGACCGAAGAAGAAAAAAATCGTTATAGCCAAGAGCTATCCAAGATTTTTGATTATATGGATAAATTGCAAGCGTTGGATACAGCCGCGGTCGAGCCGACTTCTCAGGTGACCGGCTTAACTAATGTGATGCGCGAAGATGTGGTTGAGGAATTTGATAATGTCGGCGGCTTATTGGCGGTGTCACCCCAGAGCCAAAATGGTTTTTTTCAGGTGCCCAAGATTTTGGAGAAGGAATGAATTGGATAAAATTGTTATATTATCCGCCGCGGCGGATTGTTATATTGTTTTTTGTCGGGATGAAGAAATTAGCGCCAGAACAATTTAACAAGATGATAATTTGTTTTAAAATTTTAAATTAAAAATTGAAAATTTCATATATTATGTCTTTGAATCAATTAACTTTAATAGAAGCTTTTGAGGGTCTGCGTCAGGGCAAGTTTACCAGTGAAGAATTGACCCGAGATTGCTTGAAGCAAATCAAAAAATTTGATAGCCAAGTCAAAGCCTTTGTGACGGTTGATGAGGCCGGCGTCATTAGTCAGGCGAAAGCAGTAGACGAAAAAATAAAAAACGGCGCCAGCTTGTCGCCGTTAGCCGGTATTCCGGTGGCGATTAAGGATTTATTTTGTACTCAGGGATTGAAAACTACCGCTAGTTCCAAGATTTTGGCTGATTATGTCCCGCCCTATGACGCTACGGTGGTGAAAAAACTCAAAGACAATGACGCGGTGATTATCGGCAAAACCAATTGTGATGAATTTGCGATGGGTGGCTCGACTGAGAATTCAGCTTTTTTTCCAACTAAAAATCCTTGGGCTTTGGAGCGGGTACCGGGCGGCTCAAGCGGCGGCTCAGCCGCGGCCGTGGCGGCGGATATGTGCCTTTACGCGTTAGGCACTGATACGGGCGGGTCAATCCGCCAGCCGTCGTCGTTTTGCAATATTTCCGGCTTGAAAGTGTCTTATGGCCGAGTGTCGCGTTTTGGCGTCTTGGCAATGACCTCTTCTTTAGATACGATTGGACCGATGGCTAAGACGGCTCAAGATAATGCTCTGATTTTACAATATTTAGCCGGTCCGGATGTCAAAGATGCCACCACGCCATCGGAGCCGGTTGATGATTACAGCCAAGCGATTGTCCAAAACATCCAGGGACTTAAAATCGGCTTACCTAAAGAATATTTCATCGAGGGCATGGACAGTGAAGTCAGGCAAGCGGTGCTTGACGCGGCCAAAAAATTCGAGGAACTGGGCGCGACTGTCGTTGACGTCTCTTTGCCCCATACCGAATTTGCCATTGCCGCCTATTATATTATTTGTCCGTCTGAGGTCAGCTCTAATATGGCTCGTTATGACGGCATCAGATACGGCTTATCCGAACGCCAAAGTGGCGACTTGCTGGATATTTATTTGACTAGTCGAGCCAAAGGTTTAGGGTCGGAAGTGAAGCGCCGGATTATGATTGGCACTTATGCTTTATCAGCCGGCTATTATGACGCTTATTACAAAAAGGCGATGCAGGTCCGGACCCTGGTTAAGGGAGATTTTGAGCAGGCTTTTGGTGAAGTAGATGTGATTTTAACTCCGGTCGCGCCGACGCCGGCATACAAACTGGGAGAGAACATCAATGATCCGCTTAAGATGTATTTGGAAGACGCCTTTACGATTCCGGCGTCATTAGCCGGCATTTGCGGCTTAACTATTCCAGCCGGTTTGGCTGGCGGTTTGCCGGTGGGCATTCAGTTGTTGGCCAAGCGCTTTGACGAAAAAACTATTCTGCGCGCCGGCCACCACTACCAACAGGCGACCAATTGGCACAAGCAAAAACCAAGTATAAAATAAATAACAAATAATAAATTTAATTTATGAGTGAGAATAATTCCAATCGACAGCAGTTTTTGTTGGGATTGTTTGGCGGTTTTTCTGTCATCGCCGTTGTTGGTTTGATTGTGATGGGAATAATTTTTGTCACTGCTGAAAAAGGCAATAACGGATTTGTGGCCGGTCAGACAGAGTCGGGGACCAATAACGAGGCCGCTCCCAGTGGCACGGTCACGCCGCCACCCGCTAATATTATTAAGGCGGCCAAGCCGAAGGTGGAGCTGTTTGTGATGAGTCATTGCCCTTATGGCACCCAGATTGAGAAAGGTATTGTGCCGGCAGTCCGGCAATTGGGTGATAAAATTGATTTTGAGTTGAAATTTGTCTACTATGCTATGCACGGCGAAGTGGAGGTTAAGGAACAGCTCAACCAATACTGCATCCAGAAAGAGCAAAACAGCAAGCTCCTCGATTATCTGGATTGCTTTTTGGCGAGTGGTAACGGCCAAAATTGTTTAAGTCAAGTGAAAATAGACCAGAAAAAATTGGCCAGCTGCACCCAAGCGACCGATGATCAATACCAGGTTAGTGAGAATTTGGCCAATCAAAGCAGTTGGTTGTCGGGTCGTTATCCGTTGTTTGGTGTTGATCAGGCGGACAATGAAAAATATGGCATTGGTGGCAGCCCGACCTTGATTATTAATGGCGGGGAAGTTAGCACCGCTCGAGATGCAGCCTCTCTGTTGGCGGCGATTTGCGCTTCGTTTGAAAATCAGCCCAAGGAGTGTCAGGGGAATTTGAGCGCTCAGACACCGGCGCCCGGCTTTGGCTCGGGCACGACTTCTGGCGGCGCTGCGGCGACTTGCAATTAATTATTGAACAAAATTTTTGATCAGGAGTTAAGGAGGTGACTCCCATTGGGAGAGGTGGCCGAGTGGTCGATGGCGCACGCTTGGAGTGCGTGTGTACCGCAAGGTACCCAGGGTTCGAATCCCTGTCTCTCCGCATCAAATTAAAACATCCGCCACGGCGGATGTTTTAATTTGATATTGAATAGTTAAAGAGGGATTCGAAGGCGACTCGACCGACTGCCAGTGGCAGTCGCAGCGAGCGCCCGGCTCTGGAGGAGGACGAGCCGACTTGCGGCGAGGACGGGGGAAGAGGAATCCCTGTCTCTCCGATAATATCTAAAAGCGGGATTTTATCCCGCTTTTAGTTTTATTTTGGATAGGGATTCAAACCTGCCAGATGCTAGGTAGGCAGGCGGGTAGTTGGTTGAGCAAGGAGTCCGAGGGAACGAGGACGAAGAAGCGAAACCAATACTAAGGCAGAATAATTAGCTTTTTGGAGTGGCGAATTATAGCTAAAATATCAATTTTGACATAGATAATAGGTAAGCCGGATAAGCTTGTAAAACTTATTATAGGGGATTATAATATAGATAAGATTGATAATTTAGATTACAAAAACAACTAAATTATTTAAACAATAAAAAACAGATAATATGGACGAGCAAAATTTTCGACAAATTGTAACAGGCAATTCCCAGCCGCCGATTATTCCCACACCAAAGTCCCGAAAGAAAGTGTGGCTTATTTTTGGCATTTTAGGAGCAATTATTATCATTGTCGCCGGGGGAGCTTATTTTATTTTACCGAAATTAATTCAAAAAATGGCTGATAAAACTCAGGATACTGTAAAGGAAGTTATTGAAGATATTTATCAGCCGCCCGTTACCCTTGCTTCGGAATTCGCGACTTATGAAGAGGTGTCGGTAAATGTTAATCCCAAAGTTCCCGCTTATATTGTGAATCAAGATTTGAGCAATGTCACTAATGTGGGCTATTTTTATTTTTCTGACGCGGCAAAAGAAATGCTAGTTAAAAATGCTTTTGTGGTCGTGCCTTCTTATCATGATGAATTTTTTACTCTTTATGAAACAAATCGGTATTCGTATATACCGAGCCTTATTACGACTGACTCGATACTCCATAATTATCATTTGATGTTTGATTTTTTATTGAGACAGCTGGAAGAACAAAAATTGGCGGTCGAGTTAAAGCAGCTTAATGCTAATTTATTGGTCCAATCGTTAAGCCAGTATAATAATTTGCAAGGCACTGAATGGGAAAATGCCGCCAAGAGAAATGTTGGATTTTTTGCCGTGGGCAGCAAGCTTTTAGATTCTTCGGTTGATGTTCCGTCGATAGTGGCCAATGAAGTCAATCAGGAGCTGGCTTTAATCGAAGCCCATCAGGGCATAGAAAAATCACCGGTGATGAATATTGGCGGCGGATTGGATGTAATGATAGACACCCCGCAAGGACCGCAAGCCTTAAAAGCGTTGAAAGAAGATTATTCGCAGTATATTCCTCGGGGGCATTATGACAAAACCGAAGAGTTGAAAGCGTATTTCAAATCTATGATGTGGTATGGCCGTCTCACTTTCCGGATGAAAAATGAGGATGAAATTAAATCGGCATTGTTGATAACTTTAGCTCTTAATCAGGGGGACAATCAAAATTCTTGGAATAAAATTTATGAGCCGGTGAATTTTTTTGTCGGCAAAAGTGACGACATCACTTATTATCAGTTCAAGGATTTGGCCGAAAAAATTTATGGTCCAAATGTAGCAATAGAATCATTTTTAGACGATAAAGATAAATTTGCCTCTTTCGTTAATGAAGCCAGGGCTTTAGAGCCGCCGCAAATTAATTCAATGCCTATTTTTGAAGCGTCAATTCAAGCAGATAGAAATGAAGAAATCATGGGATTCCGTTTTATGGGACAGAGATTTACTATTGATGCTTCGATTTTTCAACGGCTTATTTATCGGGAAGTCGGCGATAGAACTAAATCCTGCCAAGATTTTAAACCGGAGGAGGCAAGTTGCTTGTCAGGAGCGCGTTGTTTGCCTATGGGATTGGATATTCCGGCGACAATGGGCTCGGCTGAAGCAAAGAAAATATTAATAGAGAAAGGAGAAAGCCAATTTGCCTGTTATCTTGATAATATGTCCAAAATGAATGATTATATTACCGGTCTTGACAAAAAAATTTGGACACAGAATTTATATTGGGGCTGGCTTTATCAGCTCCGGCCGCTACTTGATAAAAAAACAGCTGGTTATCCGACTTTTATGCAAAATACCGCCTGGCAAAGAAAGGATTTAAATACCTTTTTGGGGAGTTGGTCGGAGTTAAAACATGATACTATTCTTTATGCCAAACAAGTTTATGCGGAGATGGGAGCGGGCTTGCCGGAAGAAGCCGATGACCGAGGGTATGTGGAACCCAATCCTTATGTTTATGCCCGGCTGGCGTCGCTTCTGAAAATGACCCGTGAAGGATTGGAAATTCGCGGACTTTTATCGCCAAGTATGCAGGATAATTTGGTCAAAATTGAGCAATTGGCTTTATCATTAAAAACCATATCGGAAAAAGAATTAAATAATGAAAAATTGACCGACGAGGAATATGAGTTGATCCGTTCGTATGGTGGTCAATTAGAGCATTTTTGGCTGGAGGTTAATAAAGACGAGCCGGCTTTTAAGGAGTCAACTGGCCAGAGAGATTATTTAAATGAGAATCCGGCGGCAATTATTGCTGATGTTGCCACTGACCCGAATGGCTGGGTATTGGAAGTCGGCACAGGAAAAATATTTGAAATTTATGCGGTGGTTCCGCTTGATGGCAAATTAAGAATTGCTAAGGGCGGGGTTTATTCTTACTATGAATTTATTTGGCCGTTGTCCGACCGACTGACCGACAAGAAATGGCGAGAATTACTAAGCTCGGAACAAGCTCCCAAGTTACCCGATTGGGCCGGCGCTTTTATGGCCTTATAAAGAATAAATGCCGATGAAAAGTATTAGGCTAATTTTGTTTTTTTCTGTTCTGATTAGCCTCGTTTTGGCTGGTGGTCTTTGTTGGTATTTTTGTTGCCATTTAGATTGGGCGATTAGTTGGCAACTTAATGGGGCGAAGACCGAAAGCAAACCTCAAGGAAAATTTATTTTTTGTGACTTAATGGATTTTATTTTTGGCCGGCAATCAGGAAGAGAAAAAAAATTGCGGTCGCCGGCCAGAGCTTATTTCACGGTCAATGAAGCTGATAAGACTGTTTTTAATAAGCGGGTTGTTTATTCCGGAATTGGCGATCAGCTTCATTCTCCTCCCAATTATCAAGCTGCTAATTATGGAGAAATTAATCCGGATGGCGGTATTGGTTTGGGACGGATCGAAGCGGATTTGGATAATAATTCAATTACCGAAAGCTATCAGTTGGAAAACGGTCGGTTAATAATTTCAGAAGACTCAAAGATCGTCTGGCAATCTCCCGACGAATGGCGGATTGAGGGTTTTGTTTTGGCTGATTCCAACAACGACAACGTTCAGGAGATTAATGTGTCTTTGTGGAAAGCCGGGAGCTTTGGTTCATCGAAACCGTTTTGGGTCGAGGAAAATGATATGAGTATTAAGAATCATTTTTTTATTTTGGGTTTTTTGAATGGAGAAATAAGGCAGTTGTGGGGCTCTTCCAATTTGGCTGAACCAAACTGTGAATTCAAAATTGCCGATGTTGACGGGGACGGAAAAAATGATTTGGTGGTCATTGAGGGAGATTATTCGCAACAGTCAAATTGTCATGGAAATTATGTTGCGGTTTGGGAATGGAACGGTTGGGGCTTTTCCAATTACTGGCGCAGCGACAAGGGCAGTTTTGCCGGTTTGGAGATCGAGAAAATTGCTGAACAGGTCAGTATTGTGGTTGAGGTTCGTTAATTTTTTTTAGTCTCTTAATTAATGAAGGGTGAAATAAAATTTATAATCAGCGGCATAAGGAGATAATGAATTTATATTTTATTGTTTTCGGTCGGGTTTTTAAGTTGGTTTTGCGGTTTGGCTTCAACCGCTAATATCATTTAACTAAGTATGGAATTAAAATATCCCGCCCCGAGGATTCGGGACGGGATAGTCTTTTAAATAAGTGGCAGAGTCCGGTCGATTTTCCGCTTGTGGTAGCGGATAGTTTCTGAATCGGCCGGGTCGAACGAATTTTGGCGCAAGGCCTGTTTCATTCGCTCTAGCTTTCTTTTGGTGGCAAAGTAGCGATTGGTGTCCAGCGCATGGTCAATCGCCAAATAAATCACTTCGCCACTACGCAGCCGACCGGTTCGGCCGCTTCGTTGCAGGCGGGAGATTTCCGTCGGCGGCATTGAGTAGTGGATAACGCTATCCACTTCGCCGATTGATACCCCCTCTTCCATGACGGAGGTGCAAATTAGACAGTCCAATTGGCGGTTGGCCAATTGGTCCAAGACTTTTTCTTGGTGACTAAGATTTTTGTCAGCGCCGCCAAAAACGATGTCGGCTTTGATTTTATAGCGCTCCATAAAATCAAGCAGCATTTCGGCGGTGTCTTTAAGACCGACAAATACCAGCGCAGTTTTGCCCCGTTCTTTCAAATTGCTGGCCAGTTGCAGCAGCTGATAGACTTTGGGGTGGTTGAGCTGGTTTTGTCGCGCCAAGGCGACAATTTCATGGAAGTCGTTTTTCTGGAAAATATCATGGACTGCCCGGCTTTGATCCCTACGCAGTTTTTCCAAATAGGCCAAAAACGAACCATAGCCCTCAGAAATGGTAATCGCATAAGCGTGGCGCAATTTGGCGTAACGAGCATAGGCGGAAATCGCCGGGTAGAATACTTCTTCGCCTTTAAGACTGTCGACGCATTCCTTGAGCCGATTCAGCTCTTTGATGGTCAGCAGTTTTTTTTCATTGACGGCCAAGCCGTAACAAGTCAGGTCCAGAGCGGTATCTCTTAGCAGGGACAAAAACAGTTGCTCGATTTTTTTCAAATTGTCGTCCAACTTGACCATTTCTAAGTGTTCGTTTTTTGTCGGAGTTTTGATTTCCGCTTTGAGCCAGTGGCTGATGCGGCAATTTTCTCGGACTGTTTCAATTTTTTCCAAATCGCCGCCCGGTGAAGCGGACAGGGCAAGAATTTTTAGCCGTTTTGAGCTGGCGACTCGGGCGAGCGACACATATGGATAATCGCCAGTCGCTTTGTGAAATTCGTCAATGACGACCAGGTCAAATTGAGACAGGTCGATTAATTGCCGCCGGTAATCGTTGAGGGCGATATGGGGCGTGGCAAAAATAATCCGGTCGGCCAAATTGTTCCAGTTTCGTTTTTTGGTCAGGCCGGTGTACATTTGGCTGGGCACACTTTCGCCGGAAATCCGATCTAGCAATCTTTGGTGTTGGCCGGCCAAATAGCGTTGCGGCGCTAGAAACAGCGTCCGCCAATTTTTGGCGATAATCGCCATCAGGGCGATGACGGTTTTGCCAGCCCCGGTTTCCGCGACCAAAGCGACATTGCCGGAGCGAAAATGGTCAATAATTTGCAAGGCGAAATTTTCCCAGCTGGTGCGCCGGTCCAGTTCCATTGGGGTTTGGCCGAAGCCGACCAGTGGCAAACTTTTCAGAATTTTTCGGGGTGGGGTCATGGAAAAACCTCCTTTTTGTCAAGGTGCGGGGCCAATTATTGATTGGGGTGATTCTATTTTACTCCAATAGATAAAAAACACAACCGGTCGGCCGAGTCGCCGATAGGGGCCACAAGCGGGGGATAAACGCTCTTGACAACAATGTTAGAATAATATAACATAAATTTATGTTAATTAATTCTAACATAAGTTTATGACTCTCAAACAGTATCAGGGGGCCAAATTAGTGGTGGTGGCGGTATTAGCGTTGATTTTTAGCCAGGCGCTGGTTTTGAAAAATTATTTTGTACCGATCGCCGTTTTAGTCGTCGGTTCTTTGTTGTTGCTTTATTTGCGGCGACAAGTGACCGGGGTATTGGCTGACGAGCGCGATTGGGCTTTGGCCGGCCGCGCCGCGCTTTTGTCCATTCAAATTTGTTCCTGGTTGGCTGTGGTGGTAATGTTTGTTTTTTATGCTCGGCGGGAGATTGACCCGATCTATGAAGCGATTGGTATGACTTTGTCGCTGACGGTCTGCGGTATAATGCTGACTTATAGTTTTATCTTTCAATATTTGCGCCGGCATAAATAAATTCCGGCCCTAAACCAGTCAATAAATTTTTATGAAAAATCGAATCAAAGAACTCAGAACCAAATTGGCCATCACTCAAGAGGAGTTGGCGGAGTTGGCTCGGGTGCGGCGGGAGACGATTGTTTTTTTGGAACAGGGCAAGTATAATCCATCGTTAAAATTGGCTCATGATGTGGCTAAGGCGCTTAAGACTACCATTGATAAATTATTCATTTTTGATTAAGCGGTCAAAGACGAGGTCTTGTTTTAACGCTTTTTTTGGATTATACTGTCATTGTAATAATTATTATTAAAAGAATGAAAAAAATTTGGCTTTCTTTGGCGGTACTCGCCGTTTTGGGTTTGACTGGCTGTCAGGCTGATTTTTCTCGTAATTATCTGGCTGGCTGCCAAATCAAGGGCAATATCAACACTGAGGGGGAGAAAGTCTATCATTTGCCGGAGTGTTTTGGTTATGACCAGATTGGTATCAGTCAGAAACAGCGGGAAAGATATTTTTGCACCGAAGCGGAAGCCCTTCAAGCCGGTTTTAGAAAATCCAATAATTGTCCTTCAGCTAATAGCTGTCAGATTAAAGGCAATATCAACGGCCAAGGCGACAAGGTTTATCATTTGCCCCAGTGCTTGAATTACGACAATGTGACAATTAATTTGGATAATGGCGATAGTTGGTTTTGTTCCGAAGCGGAAGCGTTTCAAGCCGGTTTTAGAAAATCCAATAATTGTCCCGACATTTAATTATGAAAGATTTTTCTCAGCGAGTTTTAAAAATCGTCTCTCAGATTCCCGCCGGCCAGACCAGGACTTATCGGGCGGTGGCGCGCCAAGCCGGTCGGCCCCGGGCGTACCGGGCGGTGGGTAATATTCTCAATCGGAACTATGATTCGGCCATACCCTGTCATCGGGTCATCAGGAGCGACGGCCGGTTGGGCGGTTATAATCGGGGCTCAGCCCAGAAGCTGGCCAAACTGAAACAAGAAGGAGCGATTTAGCGATTTGCCCTTTATTTTTATTGATGTTAAAATAGCACAATAGCCGGTTTTAATCATTAATCGAATAAAAAATTATGAAAGAAACTTTGGACAATCTAGCCAAAGCCTTTATTGGCGAATCTCAGGCTAGAAATCGTTATAGTTTTTATGCTTCGGTGGCTCGAAAAGAAGGTTTTGAGCAAATTGCGGCCATCTTTGAAGAGGTGGCTGAACAGGAACGTCAGCATGCTAAAAAATTATTTGTCCATATCCAGGATTTAAAAGAGAAATCCGGCGAACCGATGCCGGAAATCACAGTTAGCGCGACTGCGCCGACCGCTTATGGCGATACGGCAGCCAATTTGCGGGCGGCGGCCGCCGGCGAGAAGTATGAATATAGCGAAATGTATCCGGTCTTTGCCGACATTGCCGAAAAAGAGGGGTTGCGGGAAATTGCTATTCGTTTTCGGGCTATTGCCAAAGCCGAGGAACATCATGAGGAGCGCTATTTAAAGCTACTCAAAGAAGTGGAAGCCAATATGATTTTTAAAAAAGACGAGGAGACATGGTGGGTTTGCCGCGAATGCGGTTACCAGCATTTTGGTAAAGAAGCGCCCTTACGATGCCCGTCTTGCGACCACGCCCAGGCTTTTTATCAATTGAAGTGCGAGACCTATTAAGGCTAGAGGCGGTTGGTAATAATTAAATTTTATGGTTAAAAAGCTCAATGAAATTTATCGCTGTTCGGTCTGCGGCAATATGGTGGCGGTAGTTCGAGTTGGTGGCGGCACCCTGGTTTGTTGTGGTAAAGAGATGGAGCAACTGGAGGCCGGGACGGTTGACGCAGCGGCCGAAAAACATGTGCCGGTCATTACCAAGACTGCCACCGGCATCAAAATTAAAATTGGCGCCGTGGCCCATCCGATGGAGGCCAGTCATTATATTGAATGGATCGAGGCGATTATTGACGGCCGGAGTTATCGTCACTGGCTCAAGCCGGGTGAGTTGCCGGAAGCCGAGTTTAATATCAGCGGTCAGACTATCATTGCCCGGGAGTATTGCAATCTCCACGGCTTATGGCAGTCTGAATAATTTAAAGCATGGAAGAATTAATTCCGATAGCGCTCCATTTTTTGGAGCAGTACGGTTATCTAATTGTCTTTTTTGGCGCGGTGGCCGGCGGCGAGATTTTTATTCTAGCCGCCGCTTTTATGGCTTCTTTGGGTTATTTCAATATTTACGCCGTAGTGCTGATCAGTTTGGCTGGCATTATCCTCTCAGATAGTTTGTGGTATTTGTTGGGCCGGAAGGGAAAAAATTTTATCCTCAGCTGCAAAGATTGGCTGTGCTTGAAAAATTATCACAATCGGCTATTGGATCGTTATTTTAATAGCCATTATGGCAAGCTGATCATTCTGAGCAAGTTTGTTTACGGCATCCGGATTGTCACGATGATTACTTCCGGCTACAAAAAAGTGCCTTACCGAAAATTTTTTTATTACAATTTATTAAGTATTATAGTTTGGATAATCATAGTTGTTTCTCTCGGCTACTTGCTGGGTTTTTCCTGGAATAGACTGAGTGAATATAATTCTTATATAAAGTATTCGTTGCTGTTGGTTTTGGTCGGGCTGGCAGTTTTGCGCTTGGCGGTCAGGCAGATTATTAAGTTCAAACATTATGAGTCGGGAAACTGAAGAGATAAAAGCTAAATTGGATCTGGTTGATTTGATGAGCGAATACATAAGGTTGACGCCGGCCGGAATGAACTATCGGGCGTTGTGTCCGTTTCACAATGAGAAAACGCCCTCTTTGATGATCAGCCGGTCCAAGCAGATTTGGAAGTGTTTCGGTTGCGGCGCCGGCGGCGATATTTTTGATTTTTTAATGGGCATTGAACGGGTGGAATTCGGTGAGGCCCTGAAACTATTGGCCGATAAGGCGGGAGTCAAGCTGTCTGGGATAAATCAAGCGAAACAGGACAAGGGCAATCGCCACTATGATATTTGCCGGTTAGCCGCCCGTTATTGGCACAAGGTGCTTCGGGAGTCGCCCAAAGGACAGAACGCTCGAGCGTACCTGCAGCAGCGGGGCTTGTCAGAAGAAACAAT